>ENA-OQKF01000024-OQKF01000024.1-human-gut-metagenome-genome-assembly--contig:-NODE-24-length-136677-cov-14.384746_pt1 | contig 136677 bp, 116 predicted proteins | sample MGYA00242617_ERZ504784 | MGnify/ENA primary metagenome ERZ504784 (study PRJEB26092, sample SAMD00036364) | human gut metagenome | host: Homo sapiens | study: EMG produced TPA metagenomics assembly... | reverse complement strand
AGCAAATTTAATATGAAATGTGAGATAGAGCGTATGGAAATAAACTGTACGTTCTATTTTTTTGCCTTTTTGAGAAAAGTTTTTGAGAAAAGTGATTAAAAAACTATTGACATTTTGTTACTGGAAAGACTGCGAAATCTATTCTGATTTCCTGTGGGGCAAGGCTGGCACCATTTGATATTGCAGAACTGCGGGAACTGACTTCTTATGATGAGCTGGAATTGGATATGCTGGGAGATCAGAGAACTGCAATGTTTGTTATTATTTCTGATACGGACGATACATTTAATTTCCTTGTGGCAATTATGTATACGCAGCTTTTTAATTTGCTGTGTGACAGAGCAGATGATGTACATGGAGGACGTTTACCTTACCATGTGAGATTGTTATTAGATGAGTTTGCCAATATCGGGCAAATTCCCAAATTTGATAAGCTGATTGCAACGATACGAAGCAGGGAAATTTCTGCTTCGATTATTTTACAGTCCCAGAGTCAGTTAAAGACCATTTATAAAGATGCCGCAGAAACCATTTTAGGGAATTGCGATACCATGTTGTTTTTAGGGGGAAAAGAAGGAAGCACTTTAAAGGAAATATCAGAAACATTAGGAAAGGAAACCATAGACCTTTATAATACTTCCGATACCCGTGGACAAAGCCGATCCTATGGATTGAATTATCAGAAGACTGGAAAAGAGCTGATGAGTCGGGACGAGTTGGCTGTCATGGATGGAGATAAATGCATTCTTCAGCTTCGTGGAGTGCGTCCTTTTTACAGTAATAAGTTTGATATTACGAAGCATAGCAGATACCGGGAATTATCGGATTATGATAAAAAGAATACTTTTGATGTGGAAGCCTATTTAAAGCATCAATTTGAAATCCGGAAAAAAGAGGAGTTTGAATTGTTTGAAGTAGAGGGAAAACAGGTGGATACAGAAATTTCGGAGCAGGTATAAATATATTGCTCTTTTTTATTGAATAAAACTTTGCGACATGATGGCGCAAAGTAGGAAGGAGTGCTTATTGCAAATTTTTTAGAGAGATGGAGGCTGCTCAAAAAAAGAAAGCACAGCCACCACGATATAAGGGCAGAACCATAAGGGAATATGCCCGCAGCACAATTAAATTTTGAGAAAGGATAAAACGGATAAAAGGGAAAGGGCAGACTGTTGATGAAAATTCAGCAGTTTTTTATTTGTGCAAAAGCAACTTTTATCTGTTTCAAGTGAAGTATGGATTTTTTTAGCTCAGCGGTAGATATTTTACAGACGCTTGTGGTGGCAATCGGAGCAGGTCTGGCGGTATGGGGTGTAATCAATCTTTTAGAAGGATATGGAAATGATAATCCGGGTGCAAAATCACAGGGTATTAAACAGCTTATGGCTGGCGGAGGTGTCGTTTTGATTGGTACACAGCTTATTCCTCTTTTGAGCGGATTATTTTAAGTAAACGAAAGGAGAACCGCCCATGTTCGATGGCATTTTTGAAGCAATCGAGGAGTGGATGAGGGGACTTCTGACGGGAATGGTGGAATCCAATCTGACAACAATGTTTACAGATGTTAATGAGAAAACCGGAGAGATTGCGGCTCAGGTTGGACAGACACCACAAGGCTGGAACGGAAGTATTTTCAGCCTGATACAGAATTTGTCCGATTCTGTCATTGTGCCGATTGCAGGCATGATTATTACATTTGTACTTTGTTATGAACTGATTTCCATGTTTACAGAAAAGAATAACATGCACGAGGTTGATACATGGATGTTCTTTAAATATTTTTTCAAAATGTGGGTAGCTGTGTATCTGGTCAGCCATACATTTGACATTACTATGGCGGTGTTTGATGTAGGACAACATATCGTCAATGCTGCCGGAGGTGTCATTGAGTCGGATACGGCAATCAATGTAGACACGATGCTAGAGCAGATGAAAACAGCAATGGAATCTATGGAAATCGGGGAACTTGTGATATTGGCATTGGAAACCATGCTGGTCAGTTTGTGTATGAAAATCATGTCTGTACTAATTACGGTAATTCTATATGGAAGAATGATAGAAATTTATCTTTACACCTCGGTTGCACCAATTCCATTTTCCACGATGTCAAATCGGGAATGGGGACAGATTGGAAACAATTATTTCCGTGGGCTGTTTGCCCTTGGATTTCAGGGATTTTTTATGATGGTGTGTGTCGGTATTTATGCAGTGCTGATTGCGACCATTGAAATTTCAGATAACATGCACTCTGCATTGTTCGGAGTGGCAGCATATACCGTAATTTTATGTTTTAGTCTGATGAAAACAGCAAATTTAAGTAAATCAATTTTTAACGCACATTAAAGGGGGAATGAAGATGGGAAAATATCAAGTGATTTATGCAGATCCCCCGTGGGCATATCGGGTTTGGAGTAAAAAAGGAAACGGGCGATCAGCGGAAAGCCACTACCCAACCATGAGCATAGAAGAAATAGCAGATTTGCCAGTAAACGAATTGGCAGATGAAAATTGTGCATTGTTTTTATGGGTTACATTTCCACTTTTAAAAGAAATATGGAAGGTAATTGATGCGTGGGGATTTACCTATAAAAGTGTAGCATTTGTGTGGATCAAACAGAATAAAAAAGCAGATTCTTTGTTTTGGGGTATGGGGTACTGGACAAGAGCCAATGCAGAGATTTGTATTCTTGCAACAAAAGGAAGTCCAAAACGTTATTCCAAACGTGTGCATCAGGTTATTGTAAGCCATATTGAGGAACATAGTAAGAAACCAGAGGAGGCAAGAAGACGGATTGAGCAGTTAATGGGAGATGTGCCACGTATTGAACTGTTTGCACGTAGAGAAACACCGGGATGGGACGTGTGGGGAAATGAAGTTGCCTGTTCTTTGGGAACAGAAATATTACAGGAAAATAAAAGAAAGGAAACATCAGAGAAGAAGATGGGAGATTTGCTGAACCTGTGACAGCCATTTTCACTCTGGTCGGAAAAAAGATGGCATTTGTATCCGTACCAAAGGATTTGACAAAGGTAAAAAATAAAGTGGTCTTAAATTTGACAAAAAGGCAGCTTCTTTGCCTTTCGATTGCGGCGGCAATGGGATTACCGTTTTATTTTTTAACAAAAGACTGGATTGGGACGAGTAATGCAGCAACAGGTATGGTCATTCTTATGGTTCCAGCTTTTTTATTTGCAATGTATGAGAAAGATGGAATGCCACTGGAAAAGATTTTGTTCCATATTATTCAAGTGAAACTGCAACGTCCGGCAGTCCGCAAATATGAAATAGAAAATTTTTATGAGAAGGAGGAAAATTTGCAGACGGAGAGAAAGAAAAAAGGAGGGAAGCCTGATGGTAGACAGAATGGATAAGAGAAAACCTGTAAAACTTACAAGAAGTGAGAAAAAAGCCATGAGGCGTACAGAAAAACTGGCAGTAAAATTAGAAAAAGAACAGGAAAGGGCAGATAAAATCCGCAGGAAAAAGGAAGCAAAAAGAGCTGCCCGTGAGGAAAAGAGGAGAAAAAAAGGAAGCAGAAAAAGTGGAGCGCAGAGAAAGGATAGGAAACCTACACTGAATAAGAGAACAGAAAGGAAGCATTCCTATTCAGAAAAGAAATCTTCTACCGGAAAGGTGAGATGTACCAATGTGAAAAGAAAACAGGAACGGAACATATCAGCACAGAACTCCATTCCATACAGAGAGATGGCAAAAGACGGAATTTGCAGGGTTCAGGAAAAGTATTATTCCAAAACAATCCGTTTTTATGATATTAACTACCAGCTTGCCCAGAATGAAGATAAGAATGCTATTTTTGAAAACTGGTGTGATTTCTTAAATTATTTTGATAGCACCATACATTTTCAGATTTCCTTTATCAATCATCATAGTAACATGAAGGAATTTGAATCCGTAATACAAATTCAGCCGCAGAATGATGCTTTTGATGATGTGCGTATGGAGTATGCACAAATGTTAAGGGATCAGCTTGCAAAAGGGAACAATGGTCTGGTACGGACAAAGTATATTACTTTCGGAATTGAAGCAGAGAATATCCGGGAGGCAAAACCAAAACTGGAGCGTATTGAAGCCGATATTTTAAATAATTTTAAGGTTCTTGGTGTGTCTGCATATCCATTGAATGGAGAAGAGAGGCTGCAAATCCTCTATGAAACTTTTAATCCGGAAGAGAAAGTGCCATTTCAGTTTTCTTATGACAGGATATTACGTTCCGGCATGGGAACAAAGGATTTTGTAGCGCCTACCAGTTTTGTTTTTAAAGAAGGGAAAACCTTTCAGATGGGAAATACCATAGGTGCAGCGTCTTATCTTCAGATTTTAGCACCGGAGTTGACAGATAAAATGCTGGCAGAATTTTTGGATATGAACAGAAACCTGATTGTGAATCTTCATATCCAGTCCATAGATCAGATGAAAGCCATTAAACTGGTAAAAAATAAGGTGACAGATATTAACCGTATGAAAATTGAGGAACAGGCGCGCCCAGCAGGGCGTGAATAAAAGTAGTTGGAACTACACTGTAGAATAATGCAGTTAGCCATCCGTCTTACCGAAAGGCGAAAGCTGATACGGGACTATAGCATGGCGGAGAAGCGGGGAGTTGCCTAAAGATGCTTTGGCACGACTGACCTGCAAGGCGAAGTAGATATAAGGTTGAAACTAAGGAATGTTGAATGTGAGTTTCAAGTCCGTCTTTCGATGACGCAGGGGCAATGCATCCGAAGCCCTTGGTATGTTGTGTTTATGTATTTTGTTCGCATAAACAATTATTCCAATTCATACGACACGTTGGAGAACCAATAGTAACGAAACGAAAGCACAACCGACAATCTACATCCAATTATTCACGCAAACTGGGGATTACCTACGTGGGAATGTCTACCATTAGGACTATGTGTAATGCCTTTTGGCGATAAATCTCAAGCTGTTAGGCAAGAGAGATGACACTGAATATCCCATATGGTAACGGAGCTTCCATAGTAGTCTGAGGACCCTGAATTGACAGGGAAGGCTGTAAAAACAGATACGGGAAAACCGTCTACATGGCGAAGGGAAGCAGTTATTGTGTACCAAATATTAAAGTTGATTAGGGAGGAAAACCTCGAATGAAACCAACAATGGAAATTTTGGAAAGAATCAAGAAAAATTCTGAGGAAAACAAGGACGAAGTGTTTACAAGAATCTATAGATACCTTCTTCGTCCGGACATTTATTTTGTAGCATATCAAAATCTGTATTCCAATAATGGTGCATCAACTAAAGGCGTAGATGATGATACGGCAGATGGATTTTCGGAAGCTAAAATTGAGAGAATTATTAAGTGTCTCGAAGATGAAAGCTATCAACCGAAGCCTTTTCGAAGAGTATACATTAAAAAGCCAAATGGAAAAATGCGACCATTGGGAATTCCGTCATTCACTGACAAACTTGTACAGGAAGCTGTAAGAATTATTCTGGAAGCTATCTATGAGCCTATATTTATGGATACGTCACATGGATTTCGCCCTAATAGAAGCTGCCACACGGCACTTCAGAGCGTGAAATACGAATTCAGAGGTGCAAGATGGTTTATAGAGGGGGACATAAAAGGATGTTTTGATAACATCAATCACAATGTTCTGGTATCGTGTATCAACAAAAAAATAAAAGATGCAAGATTTACTAAGCTTATTTACAAGTTTCTGAAAGCAGGCTTTGTGGACGATTTTGTCTACAATAACACATACAGTGGATGCGCTCAGGGTGGAATCATTTCTCCAATCCTAGCGAACATCTATCTGCATGAATTGGATAAATTTGTTGAAAACCTCAGCAAAGAATTCAATGAACCTGCCACAGAAAAGTTTACTGCCGATTACCGTAAAGCACAGAACGCTATGGCGGTGACTAGAAAGAAAATTAAAAAGGCAGAAAATGCAGATGATGAAGTGGAGAAAGCAGAACTGCTGAAAGTATACAAAAGCCAACGGGCAACACTACTCAAAACACCTTGCAAATCTCAGACGGATAAAAAGTTAAAATATGTCCGTTATGCAGATGATTTCATTATAGGTGTAAATGGGAGCAAAGTTGATTGTGTAAGAATCAAACAGCAGTTATCAGATTTTATATCTAACACTCTCAAGATGGAATTAAGTGAAGAAAAAACACTTATTACGCATAGCAACACGTATGCGAAATTTCTTGGATATAACATTAGAGTAAGACGTTCTAATACAGTAAAACCCAATGGAAGAGGTGCAACGCAAAGAACTATGTCTAACGGTGTTGAACTTGCTATTCCGCTAAAAGAGAAAATTAACGGTTTTATGTTCAAAAACGGAATTGTTAAGCAATGTGACAATGGCGAACTTGAACCGGTATGCAGAAATGATATGTTACGACTCACAGACCTTGAAATTGTTTCAGGCTACAATGCTGAACTTAGAGGGATTTGCAATTATTACTACATGGCAAGCAACTTCTATATGCTGAATTATTTCAGCTATCTTATGGAATATAGCTGCCTTAAAACTCTTGCAGGAAAGCATCGTTGCTCTATAGGCAAAATCAAGGAAAAATTTAGTGACCATAAAGGAAAATGGTGTATTGCTTATGAAACCAAGAAAGGTACGAGTTATTTGTACCTATCCAAATATTCTGATTGTAAAAAGGGGAAAAATGCCACGGATACAAGAACGAGTATGGTACAGATTCACAAGAATACACGTAGTACTTTTGAAAGTCGATTAAAAGCTAAATGTTGTGAACTTTGTGGAAGCACGACCAGCAATCAATATGAAATCCATCATGTAAATAAGATTCGTAACCTAAAAGGCAAAGAACCTTGGGAAATAATGATGTTATCGAAAAGAAGAAAAACCATGGTAGTTTGTTGGGAATGTCATAAAAAAATCCACAATCAGAATTTTGAAGTCAAACAATAATGGAGAGCAGTGTGCATCGAGAGGTGCAAGCACTGTTCGGAGGGGGGACTGTGGAAACCTGCCATGGTGACATGGTAAGGCGTCACTTTCCTACCCTACAAGAAGGCAGTACGTGCAGGGTATGACATGGACATCATACCTTCTGACTTAAATACATACGGAGGAGAAGCCAAGAGGCTGTTGGAAGATTTACAGTCCAGAAATGAAAGAATGTTTTTAGTGACAGTTCTTTTCCTGAATACAGCGAAAACAAAGCAGGAATTGGATAATGCGGTATTCCAGACTGCCGGGATTGCACAGAAATATAATTGTTCTTTACGGCGTTTGGATTATCTGCAGGAGCAGGGATTGATGAGCAGTGTTCCGTTGGGAATGAATATGATTCCGATTAAACGGGCATTGACCACCACATCTACTGCTATTTTTGTACCTTTTACCACGCAGGAGTTATTTATGGGAGGAGAATCCCTATATTATGGCTTAAATGCGTTATCCAATAACATGATTATGGTAGACAGAAAGAAACTGAAAAATCCAAATGGTCTGATTCTTGGTACGCCGGGGTGCTTTACTGGGGAAACAAAACTGCTGTTACCAGATGGAAGAAAAGTCAGCTTCTTAGAATTGTTTGCAGAGAAAGAGGAAGTTTTTGTCAATAGTTTTGATTTCCAGAAGCAGGAGCTTGTAAAAGCCAGAGGATATGATGTGCGCTGTACGAAAGAAGTTACGGAATTGGTAGAGGTAGAACTGGAAAATGGAGAAATAGTACGCTGTACTCCGGATCACTGGTTTCTTACGCAGTCCGCAGGATATGTGGAAGCCTGTAACTTGAAAGTAGGGGCAAAGTTTATACCGGAACATGAAGTGAAGGCAGTCCGTTTCCTGAGTTTAGAAGAAGCGGTTCCTGTTTATGATATTTCCGTAGAAGGCTATCAGAATTTTCTTTTATCCTGTGGTGTAGTGGTACATAATTCAGGAAAATCTTTTGCGGCAAAGAGAGAGATTGCCAATGTGTTTTTTGCAACACAGGACGATATTATTATCGGAGATCCGGAAGGAGAATATTATCCGCTGGTACATGCACTGGGGGGACAGGTAATTCATATTTCCCCGACAAGTCACGATTATATCAATCCGATGGACATCAATCTGGATTATTCAGATGATGACAATCCTCTTGGATTTAAGAGTGATTTTATCTTATCTCTTTGTGAGCTGATTATGGGTTCCAGAAATGGAATTGAAGCAGAGGAAAAATCAGTGATAGACCGTTGTCTGCCACTGGTATACCAGAAGTATTTTGAAAATCCAACACCGGAAAATATGCCGGTACTTGGAGATTTATATGACTGCCTGAGAAAACAGGAAGAAGTACAGGCACAGAGGATTGCCACAGCGCTTGAAATTTATGTCAATGGTTCCCTGAATGTATTCAATCATCATACGAACGTGGAACTGAATAATCGCATTGTATGTTTTGATATTAAAGATTTGGGAAAGCAGTTAAAGAAGTTAGGAATGCTGATTGTGCAGGATCAGGTGTGGAATCGTGTGACCGTAAACCGTGTAGCCCATAAGTCTACCCGATACTATATAGATGAGTTCCATTTGCTTTTGAAAGAAGAGCAGACTGCAGCTTATTCCGTAGAAATCTGGAAGCGATTCCGTAAATGGGGAGGTAAACAAAACAGAATACTTAAAATATTGCAAAGGAGTATTGTGTATGCCGTCTTAATTGAAGCCGAAGGAAACAATTAAGAGTATAAGTGGAGAAGAAAACGGGAAGGGGGTTGCAACCCTAATCCGAGTGGAAGTTTCAGAATAATATTTGAAACACACGCAACGCATAGAGCCTGAACCCCAATCTGTGATGTTTGGGAATATAATGGCTCCACGAGGCTCCGCTGTCGTTTCGGCTTGTGTAAAAACACAGGACAAAAAGATATGCTATGCCGGGAATGAAAGGACATTCCGATGAAAATGAGTGAAAACTCCGGAGGGACAGATAAAAAACTGTCTGTTAATCACAAACAGATACCAACAGGAATTACGCAGAACATTAAAGATCTCCTTGCCAGCCGTGAAATTGAGAATATTTTTGAAAACTCTGATTTCATTTATATGCTGAATCAGGCGGCGGGAGATAGACAGATTTTAGCAAAGCAACTGAATATTTCTCCGCATCAGCTTTCCTATGTGACAAATAGCGGGGAAGGAGAAGGATTGATTTTTTATGGAAATGTCATCATTCCTTTTAAAGACCGTTTCAATCATAATCTGCGCTTGTATTCGCTTATGACAACCAGACCTTCGGATTTGGAAAAACACGCAGGAAAAGGTGCTTAGGATAAAGCAGAGAAAAAGGAAGTGATATACGATGCAGGAACATAAATATCAGGCAAGAGAAAAGCCAGTCCGGGAGATAGAACGTGAGGAAAAAACAAAGATCAGACAGGAAGGAAAGGGGCTGGCACGGGATAGACCGATTGAAAAGGTACTATTGGAAAAAAATATAACGGATAAAGAAACCGTGCCTGCAGAGAAAGAAAAGCAGGAAGTTTCAGCCGGACAAAGAAAAAAGAAACAAAACACGTTGAGAAGCTTTGCGAGCCACAGAGAAGAAGACGTAGATGGAAAGTTTACCAGAGAACCTGTTACCATTTCAGAGCCGGAGAAGAAAGTGGAAGGAGAGAATGGAAAGGAAGAATTATCAGAACATTCTCTCCGCATGGGAAATTTTCGGGGAAAAGCAAAGAACCAATCTTTAGAGAGTGAGAGTTCGCAACGGGACAGCCGTAAGAAAAAGCTGGTACAGGAACATGCCCGTAAGAGAAAAACAGAGGGAGAAAATTCGGTCAATCCAGAAGAGGAAAAGGGAAGGAAACCACAGGATAACTCTTTAGAAAATGTTCGGGAGAAGAAACAAAAGCAGAAGCGATTGCAAGAAGAAACAGCACGTTCCCAAAAGAAACTTTCTTTTTCTGATGAGGGAAATGGTATGATCCGTGGTGCAGGAATGGGAATTGCAAAAAAAGGAATTTCTGTAACAGCCAGTACCATTGAAAACTCTTTGCAAACACAGGAAACAGATGAAAATGCAGCGACAGAGGGGGCAAAGCAATCCGGAATACTAAGTGAAAAAGCCTTACGTTATGCTGTAAAAAAATCAAGACGACAGGCACAGTATCATAAAGGAAGATATAAAGAGGAAGAATCCGTAAAGAATTCTTTGCATTTTGATTTTGTGCAGGGAACTACAGACAATATAAAAACAGAGAGAGCAGGGAAACAGGCACAGGAGAGAAAACATCTGTTAAACCGTTTCTGGCAAAAACAGCGCTATAAAAAAGCAAGGCAGGCAGCACAGCAGGGAGAAAAGACAACTGCGGAGGCAGCAAAGACAGCGCAGACTTTTTTAGAAAAAGCGAAGAGCATTGTAACTTCCTTTTTTAAGACACATAAGGGATTTTTGGGAATTGTGATTGCGATTCTTCTATTTGTCCTGATGATAGGTGTGGGAATGTCCAGTTGCAGTGCGGTCTTTCAAGGGACTGTTTCGACAGTTGTAGGGACAACCTATGCCAGTGATGATGAAGATATTTATGCCGTAGAAGCTGCTTACTCCAAATTAGAAGCAGAGTTAAATCAACAGATTAACAGTATGGAAGCCCGACATGAGGGCTACGAGGAATACCGCTATCAGGTGGACGAGATTTCACACAATCCGTATCACCTGATTTCTTATTTTACAGCCTTATATGGGGACTTTACTTATGAACAGGTGGCAGGAGAAATAGAAGAAATCTTTCAACAGCAATACCATTTAACGACAGAAGCAACCAAAGAGGTTGTAACAGAAACAAAGAAAGTAAAAGTAGGAGAATCTCTTGGAAAGGTTGTAACCAGTGGATACTGTAACTGTTCTATTTGCTGTGGAAGTTGGTCAGGCGGTCCGACAGCAAGCGGTGTCTATCCAAAAGCAAACCATACCATTGCAGTAGATGCCAACAATCCGTTTGTACCCATTGGAACAAAGGTTGTCATGAATGGTGTGGAGTATACGGTGGAAGATACGGGAGCATTTGCCCGTTACGGAGTTCAGTTTGATGTTTATTATGACAATCATGCGGCGGCTTCTGCACATGGACATCAGACTTGGGAGGCTTTTATTGCGGACAGTAATGGGAAAAATGAGATTGAAGTTACAACAACACAGGAAGTAAACCGTATGGACATTACCCTGACAAATAAAGGTTTGGACGCTGTTCTTCGCAGCCGCATGGACGAAAATGAAGAAAAACGTTATGACATTTATAACACCACTTATGGAAATCGGGACTATCTCTTTGATAAGAATACCATTCCAATGGGTGGAGGAAATGGCGGTTTTGGATATGAAATTCCACCGGCGGCTTTGACGGATGAACGCTTTGCCAATATGATACGGGAAGCAGAAAAATATTTGGGTTATCCCTATATATGGGGCGGTGCATCTCCAAGTACCAGTTTTGACTGTTCCGGTTTTGTATCATGGGTAATCAATAATTGTGGCAATGGCTGGAATGTGGGACGGCAGACTGCAGACGGGTTACGTTCCTGTTGTGCTTATGTTCCACCGGAACAGGCAAAGCCGGGAGATTTAATTTTCTTTCAAGGCACGTATGATACGCCGGGAGCAAGCCATGTGGGGATTTATGTAGGCAATCAAGTGATGATTCACTGTGGTGATCCCATTCAGTATGCAAATATCAGTACCCCATACTGGCAGCAACATTTTATGGCATTTGGCAGACTTCCTTAAAAAAGAGATGGAGGCAGGATATTGAATAAGAAGTTACAAAAAGTGTTAGATGAAATTGAAAAAACAGAAACAAAGATTGCCCAATGGCAGGAACATTTGAAAATGCTGCTGGTTCAGAAGAAGCAGTTGGAAGATACGGAAATTTTAAAGAGTATCCGTTCCATGCACCTTGAGAGCCGGGAGCTTTTGCTGGTTTTAGAAAAACTGCAGAAAGGCGAGTTTCAGCTTACCGGGAATCGTTACGAAAATCCACGCAAAAGTGATTTTTCAGAAAAAGAGGAAACGAAGGAGGAAACAAATGGTGAACGTGAAATTTAAAAAATGGCTGGCAGCCTGTATTGTAAGTATGGGAATTGTTTGCAGTACCAGTGTGACAGCATTTGCATATACAGGAGAAGGAACACCGACAGAACAGGGAACGGAAGCGCCTACTCCGATACCGGAGCAGACATCAGCACCACAGGAGGGACAGACGGAAGAAGGAACCCCGTTTTCTGTTCCGGGGAATGGGCAGATTCTGGACGATAAGAACAATGACAGCACAAAGCAGTTTTTGACGGTTCAGACAAAGAACGGGAATACTTTTTTTCTTGTTTTAGACCGATCCAGTTCTACGGAAAATGTATATATGCTTTCTATGGTAGATGAAAATGATCTGGCAGAATTTGTTCCAGAAAAGAAGCCGCAGACAGAAACCCCGTCTGTGGTCATTCCGGAAACAGAGAAAAAACCGGAGGCAGAAAAGCCAGAGAAAAAAGCAGATAAGGCAGAAAATCAGACGGGTGCACTGCTTGCAATCGGTTTGCTTGCGGCAGGCGGCGCTGGAGCCTATTACTATTTTAAGGTTGCAAAACCGAAAAAGGCAGAAACAGATGCCGAAGATGAAGATTTGGAATTTTATAACGGTCCGTATATCAATGAAGATACAGAGGACGCAGAAGAAACAGAAGAATAGAACAAAACAGGGACAGCTTATGAAAGGGCTGTCCTTTTTGAAAAGGAGAGGAACAATATGTTTTTAGTATTAGGAGAAAAGCCCAGTGTTGCACAGGCATTGGCAGAAGTATTAGGGGCAAAGAAAAGAGCGGACGGTTATCTGGAAGGAGAGGACTGTATCGTAAGCTGGTGTCTGGGACATTTGGCAGAGTATGTAGCTCCGGAAGTATATGATGAAAGGTATAAGAAATGGGAGTTTGCAGACCTTCCAATTCTTCCAAAGGCATGGGAGTTACGGATTGCCAAAGATAAAAAAGAGCAGTTTGATGTATTAAAAGAATTATTAAACCGAAAAGATTTGGAATATGTCGTAAATGCCTGTGATGCAGGTCGAGAAGGGGAACTGATCTTTAAAAGAGTGTATGATTTATCGAAAAGTAGCCTTCCGGTGAAAAGATTATGGATCAGTTCTATGGAAGAACAGGCAATTTGTGATGGATTTTCCAATTTGAAAAATGGAAAAGAGTATGAAAGACTGTGTGAAGCTGCTGTTTGCAGGGCAAAAGCGGACTGGCTTGTTGGCATGAATGCCACCAGAGCATTTACAACTACTTATTATAAGAGAATGGTCGTAGGAAGAGTACAGACGCCCACTCTTGCTATGTTAGTGGAACGTCAGAAGAAAGTGGAAAATTTTGAGAAAGAAGCCTATTATCAGGTGGAACTTCCGGTGCTTGATTTTTTTGTTACATCAGAAAAAATGAAAAAAGAAGAAGAGGCAGATACACTGGTAAAAATGTGCGAAGGAAACCCCATTCATATTTTAAAAGTGGAACGCAAACAGAAAAAGACAAATCCGCCAAAGCTATATGATCTTACTACGCTGCAAAGAGAAGCAAACCGATTTTTTGGATATACGGCACAGGAAACATTGACAGAGCTGCAGAAATTGTATGAAGAAAAATGGGTAACGTATCCCAGAACAGACAGCCAGTATATTACGGAAGATATGGAACAGTCTGTATTGGAACTTTTGGATATTCTTTCAGATATGCTTCCTTTTTGTAGCAGGGAGCTGGTAGGGAGGAATGTAGGGGCAATCATCAATAACCAGAAGGTTTCCGATCATCATGCGCTCCTTCCAACAAAAGAAGCATGGAAACAGGATATAGGGGCTTTATCGAAAAAACAGAAGGATATTTTCTATCTGATTGGACAGAGATTAGCACAGGCAGTTTCAGAAGCGGCAATTTTTGAAGAAACAGAAGTATCGGCAGAATGTGCAGATCACCTTTTTGCAACAAAAGGGAAGAAGGTGGTGGAACCGGGCTTTCAAAAAATTTTGAAAGCGTTTCAGGAAAAGGTGAGAAAAACAGAAGAAGCGGGAGAAAAAGAGGAAAAAGTTTCGATTTCGGAAAATATTTCAGATGGAATGGAAATAGCAGGAAGGACACCGGAAAAGAGAAAGCGCTTTACCGCACCGCCAAAACCGTATTCCGAAGATACACTGCTTTCTGCAATGGAAACAGCCGGAAATCATTCTTTTGATGTGGAAACCGAGAAGAAGGGATTAGGAACTCCTGCAACAAGAGCGGGTATTATTGAGAAATTGGTGTCTTCCGGATATGCCGTAAGAAAGGGGAAACAGCTTCTTCCTACGAAAGAAGGAATTGCATTGATTTCTGTATTGCCAGAAGAATTAAAATCAGCGGCTTTAACAGCAGAGTGGGAGAATGAATTACTTCGTATGGAGAGAGGGGAAGTTACCAGTGAAACATTTATGGAGGACATTACGGAATTTGTCCAGAAATTGATTGCAGGTTGCAGGGAAATTCCAAAAGAGGAACGATACCATTTTTACGAAAAAGAAAGTATCGGGAAATGTCCGGTATGTGGAAGTCCTGTGTATGAAGGAAAAAAGAATTTTTATTGTTCTTCCCATGATTGCAATTTTGCCCTCTGGAAAGAGAGCCGTTATCTCGTTGGAATGAAAAAGACGTTGGATCAGAAAATGGCAAAGGAACTTTTAGAGCATGGGAAAACCCGTGTGACTGATTTTTATTCCCAGAGGACGGGAAAGAAATTTACAGCAGACTTATTGCTGGAACTGCAAGGGGACAGGGCAAGCTTTAAAATGGAATTTCCAAAAAGAAAATAGAAAGAAGAGGAGGGAGTGTTCATGGGAAAACTCTATGAGATTTTGGGGCTTGCCCAATATGAAGCGGAAAAAATCAGCAGTTCTCCAAGAGATTGGCTGCATTATCTGGATACTGCATCACAACTGTACCGTTACTCTTTTTCTGATACACTTTTAATTCATGCACAGCGTCCGGGGGCAACTGCCTGTGCAGAGCTGGAAATTTGGAATCACAAAATGAAACGGTGGGTAAACCGGGGAGCAAAAGGGATTGCTTTAATTGATGACAGATACCCGAAAAAAAGACTACGGTATGTATTTGATGTTTCTGATACACATAAAGTGCAGGGTGGAAAAACACCGTATTTATGGCAGTTGAAGGAACATCAAAAGGAGCCGCTTTTGGATCATTTGTCTGAGGTATATGGTCTGGCAGGAGAAGATACCGTTGCCCTTACGTCGGCACTTTGGAAAATTGCACGAGATATGACAGAGGAAAATCTGGAAGAAGCAATGGAAGGTCTGGAATATGAAGTAGAAGGCACTTTTTTAGAAGATTTGGACGAACAGACCATACAGACAGAGTTCCGGGAGTTGCTGCAAAACAGTATCTTTTATTCTTTGTCACGCCGCTGCGGTCTTGATCCTATGGACGTTTTGGAAGAAGGAGATTTTACTGCAATTACAGATTTTCGTTCGATGTCAGTCCTTCCATTTTTAGGAAATGCAACCAATCAGATTGTAGAGCCGATTCTTCAGGATATTGGGCGGACAGTATGGAGAATGGACTGGGAAGAACAAAAGGAAAAATCTCAAAAAAGGGTTGAAAATTCTTCTCGGACACATTATAATGAATTTAACACGTTAATGCAAGAAAGCGAAGAAAATGGAGGAAATGAGAATGGAACTGACATACTACCGCAAAGGGGATTACCTGTTTCCGAACCTGACAATAGAAAACGAACCAGTGCACATCGGGAAGTACGGAATGCTTCGGAAGACATTCCTGAAGGAAAAACGGAAGAACTGGTATCAGAGCATGTTGCTGACAGGAAAATTGGAGAAACATCTGATGGAAATCGAGAAAGCAGCACAGGAGAGAATGGAAGTTCTGATGAATGGACTTCTTATTCAATATCCGGCTCCGGAAAAGGAGGCAGATCAGATGAAGTGGGTGGCACACATGAACAATCTCCAGCAGATGGCAGAGGAGAGCGTTTTGACGGAATTGGTATACAATTAAGCGAGGAGCAAACAGAACAGGATTTCGATGGAGCAGAGGAAGAAATTGCCTCTGCTCTTTCTTTGCCCCAATTACCTCCCGTAGAAAAACAGATTCGTGAAATTGAAGAAAGGCAGGCTGCTCTTTATGTAAAAGAAGTGACAATTCCGGCAGAAATCGTAGATGAAGTATTGCGCTATGGAGGAAACCGGACTGGAAGCCATTTACGGATCATCTATAATTTTATGATTGAGCAGCCAGAAGAAGCGTATACAGAATTTGTCCAAAAAGAATATGGAAAAGGTGGTATCGGTTTACAGATTTCAGGAAGGGAGTATGCTGTCTGGTATGATGAATTAGGTATGCAGATTGTAGTGGGGCATACGGTACGTGATCATGTATTAGATAAAGTATTCTTATCTTGGGAGGAAGTCAGTGGAAGAATACACCAGTTGCTCAGACAGGGGGAGTATGCACCACAGGTTGTCTTAGATGCTGCGAGAGAAAATGCGCTGAAAGAACATGCAGACGCTTTGATCTATATGGAACGGGATATGGCAGAGGGCATTGCAGAACTGGTATTTGAAGATACAGAAGTATTCCACAATACCTTTCCGACGGTTACAGAAAAGGTATGTGCATTACTGGAGCAGCCGGGGTATTTGGCAGATTTGAATGAGCGATTGGAAGCACTGGCAGAGTGTTACCAAGAGGATAAAGAAATCATGCGCTTTCATTTTTACCGCCCAGACAAAGTTTTAGAACAGTTTCAGAAATTTGCAAAAGAGGCAGTTCCTTATCAGGCAAGAGAAGGGTTTGCTTGGGAGGAACATCCCATTTTTATTACACAAGATGAGATTGATGCGTTTTTAGTGGGTGGCGGCTCTTATCGTGATGGAAGGCTTAGTACCTATGCTTTTTTTATTCAGGATAAAAGCGAAAGAGAGAAAGCGGATTTTGTAAAGGAAAGTTATGGGATTGGCGGAAGAAGCCATGCCCTTTCCGGTGCAGATCACTCTCATGCGGATTATGATAGCAAAGGGCTAAAGCTGGAAAGAGGTTCTTATAGCCACCCGGAGGCTACCGTATTTTTGAAATGGTCACAGGTGACAAAGCGCATTGAGTTTTTGATTGATCAGGATTTTTATTTAAAAGCGGCAGATTATACAAGAATGCCCTCTTATGAGAGAGAACAACTGGCAAAGCGTATTGTTTCTTTTTATTATCGGCTGCCAGAGGAGATTGAACGCCCGTTTCCAGACAGTTTTTTGGGGGAAGAAGCAAGACGGGAGTTACCGCTTCTGCTGGAGCAGGAAGAAACAGCGGAAGAACTGGTAAAAAAAATGGACGAAGCCCTTGCAGCCTTACCTTTAGAATTTGAGAATTACGAAAAACGTGTAGAAACCCTTGCAATTCTTCATCAGTATATAGAAGGCACGTATACGCTGTTTCCGGAGCGGCAAAAAGAAATATCTGTTGAGAATGAAAATCAACAATTATCCCTGTTTGATTTTATGCAGGAAGAGCCATTTGACATGGAAAAATTAGAAGACCCAAACTTATCACAGCCTGATAACGAAGTTGCCGATATGATAGATGTGATAGGTACAGATGGAGAAATTATAACGGCTGTTCCACAAAAACGAAATCAAATAAAAGAAGATACCATTCCACAGCAGAAAGAATATGCAAAAGAAGGGAATAACTTTCGGATTACAGATGATGCGCTGGGTGTTGGAAGTCCAAAAGAGAAGTTTCGTGGAAATATAGAAGCAATTTCTTTATTAAAAAGACTGGAAGCAGAAAATCGTTTGGCAACACCGGAAGAACAGGAAATTTTATCCAGATATGTTGGCTGGGGTGGGCTTTCAGCGGTATTTGATGACAGAAAAGAAGAGTGGAGTCAGGAATATCAGGAGCTAAAAGGTTTGTTGAGTGAAAGTGAATATAAAGAGGCACGTTCTTCTACGTTAAACGCTTTTTATACACCGCCTACGGTAATCAAAGCCATGTATCAGATTTTAGAAAATATGGGATTATCTACGGGAAATGTACTAGAGCCTTCCTGCGGTGTGGGAAACTTCATGGGACTTATTCCAGAGAATATGCAGGGCATTCAGATGTATGGTGTAGAATTAGATCCAATTTCTGGAAAGATTGCAGGACAGCTCTATCAAAAGAACCGGATAGAGGTAAAAGGATTTGAAAAAACAGAATATCCGGAAAGTTTTTTTGACTGCGTGATTGGCAATGTGCCATTTGGAAATTATCAGGTATCAGACCGAAAATACGATAAGTATTCTTTGATGATTCATGACTATTTTATTGTGAAGTCTTTAGATTTGATACGTCCCGGAGGTGTAGTAGCGGTGATTACTTCCAGCAGGACGATGGATAAAGAAAGTGAAAAAGTGCGATTGCAGTTTGCAGAGAAAGCAGACTTATTAGGTGCAATCCGCTTGCCGGAAAATGCGTTTCGCAAAAATGCCGGAACAGATGTAGTATCCGATATTTTATTTTTCCAAAAACGGGATCGGGCAGTGCTGCAGAAGCCTTCTTGGGTGGAAGTGGGAGAAACCGAAGAGGGATATAAAATCAATTCTTATTTTGTAGAACATCCGGAAATGGTGCTGGGGGACTTTGCGCTTGAGAGCAATCAGTATGGAAGAATGGAAGTTACAGTAAAGCCGAGAAAAGAAACTTCTTTGGAAGAACAGTTAAAAGCGGTTATTCCTTTTATTCAAGGGCAGATTACAGTCAGAGAGTTTGACGCATTGGACTTAAATGAAACAGAAGACTCCATTCTGGCTGATCCGTCTGTGAAGAATTTCAGTTTTGCAAAGGTTGGAGAACAGGTGTATTATCGTGAAAATTCCAGAATGAACCGTATGGATTTACCTGCTGTGACAACAGAACGTGTCATAGGCATGATAGAGATTCGGGATATTACCAGAAAGTTGATTGACAGCCAGATGGAAGATGCCGGTGAGGAGGAAATCAAGAGTATTCAAAAGGAATTAAACCAAACCTATGATACTTTTACAGAAAAATATGGACTGCTCAACAGCGCTGCAAACCGTCGGGCATTTTCACAGGATAGCAGCTATTGTCTGCTTGCTTCTTTGGAATTTTTAGACGAAGAGGGGAAGTTAAAAAGAAAAGCAGATATTTTTCATAAGCGTACAATCCGAAAAGCAGAACCGATAGAGCGTGTGGATACTGCAAGTGAAGCACTTGCTCTGTCTTTGGCAGAACGTGCAAAAATAGATTTGTCCTTTATGACAGAACTGACAGGAAAGCCGGAGGCAGAGATTATTGAAGAATTAACCGGAGTTATTTTCCAAAATCCATTGACGGAAAAGTGGGAAACTTCAGATGAATATTTATCAGGGGATGTCCGGATAAAGCTGGAAGTAGCAAAACAATTTGCTGAAAATCACGATCGCTATCAGGTGAATGTGCAGGCGCTTGAAAAAGTGCAGCCAAAAGAATTGGAAGCATCAGAAATTGAAATCCGACTTGGTGCAACGTGGGTGGACGCAGAGTATATCACCGAGTTTATGGGAGAACTATTTCAGACGCCAGACTATTATCTTGGAAGCCGGATTGAAGTAAAATATGCTCCGGTAAACGGACAGTGGAATATTTCAGGGAAATCGCTGGATACGTATGGGAATACAAGGGTAACTGCTACCTATGGGACAGCCCGTGCAAATGCCTATCGTTTGCTGGAAGATGCGTTAAATCTGCGGGATACAAAGATTTATGATACCATACAGGACGCTGATGGAGAACACAGAGTATTAAATAAGAAAGAAACTATGCTGGCACAGCAAAAGCAGGATATGATTAAAGAAGCCTTTAAGGAATGGATTTTTCGTGATATAGACCGAAGGGAAGCCTTGTGTAAGAAATATAATGAGATTTTTAACAGTGTCCGTCCCAGAGAATATGATGGAAGTCATATTCAATTTGTAGGAATGACACCGGAAATTACCTTGATGCCACATCAGAAAAATGCAGTAGCCCATGTATTGTATGGAGGAAACACATTGCTGGCACACTGTGTAGGGGCTGGAAAGACGTTCCAGATGATCGCAGCGGGAATGGAGAGTAAGCGGCTTGGTCTTTCGCAGAAAAATCTCTATGTTGTGCCGAATCATCTGACTGAACAGTGGGGGAGTGACTTTCTCCGGCTTTATCCGGGAGCCAATGTATTGGTAGCTACCAAGAAGGATTTTGAGCCGGCGAACCGAAAGAAGTTTTGTTCTCGGATTGCCACAGGAGATTACGATGCAATTATCATTGGACACAGCCAGTTTGAGCGTATTCCACTGTCAAAAGAGCGTCAGATGGCAATGATTGAACAGCAGATAGAAGAAATCATGCTGGCAATCAAAGAAGCACAGAGTGATGACAGTCCACGTTATAGCATAAAGCAGATGGAAAAAACGAGAAAAGGTCTGGAGAAAAGACTGGAAAAATTAAACGACGATACCCGAAAAGATGATGTGGTGACCTTTGAGCAGTTAGGGGTAGACAGGCTGTTTGTAGACGAGAGCCATTTTTACAAAAATTTGTTTCTTTATACAAAAATGAGAAATATTGCAGGGATTGCACAGACTGACGCACAGAAAAGTTCAGATATGTTTATGAAATGCAGATATATGGACGAACTGACGGGAGGAAAGGGTGTTACTTTTGCCACAGGAACCCCCATTTCGAATAGTATGACGGAACTATATACCATTATGAGGTATTTACAATATGATACTTTGCAAAAGTTACAGTTGGGACATTTTGACTCTTGGGCGGCAACTTTTGGGGAAACAGTGACAGCAGTAGAATTGTCACCGGAAGGAACGGGCTATCGTGCAAAAACACGGTTTGCCCGCTTTTTTAATCTTCCGGAGTTGATCTCTCTTTTTAAAGAAAGTGCGGATATTCAGACTGCAGATATGCTGCATTTACCTGTGCCGGAAGCAGAGTATATCAATGAAGTGCTAAAGCCAAGTGAAGAACAACAGGAATTAGTGGCAGCGTTTGGGGAACGTGCGGAAATTGTAAGAAGTGGAGGTGTGGACGCTTCCGTTGATAATATGCTTAAAATCGTGCGCTGCTAAGCGCAAAAGTATATCTCCCCCGCAGGGGGACATTATTAAAAGTAAATAATGGGAACAACCAACCTACCTGGAGAGGAAACTCAAAGGGGACAATCGCATGTTGGTAAAGCGGATAAGGAGTTAATCGCAATACTTCGATGCTCCGCAAGTTCCGTATCCTATGGTTAAAGCTATACTGCCTGAACCTTAGTTCCGACTTGGTGCAAAGCATCGCCCATCGGAAAGCGATTGATACCGATGTCATTGTATGCTCGTTGTTGTTGATTTTGGACGAGTAACTTTTTGCAATGAAAGAGCGCACAGTGAGTGCGAATAAAGGGACGAACAAGGAACCTAAGGGATACTCGATACGTATACTTTTGACGAATAGCAGGATTGCCTAAAGGGGGAGACCCCCATGGTAACGGAGTCACCATAGTAGTCCGAGCAAGGGAAAGCCTTGTACATGGCGAAGGGTGACAGGTAATTTCGATTAGTTAGAAAGGAGTAGGTGCGTGAGATGCGTACAGCCAAAACTGTTTTAACGGTCATTCAAGAACGTGGAAAACAAAAGAAACCTATTGAAAGAGTTTACAAGCTCTTATTTAACCGTGAATTATATCTGAATGCCTATGCTAAGTTATACCCGAATAACGGAGCAATGACAAAGGGTGTTACAGATGAAACGGTAGATGGAATGTCCATTCAGAAAATAGACAGAATGATTGAAATACTCCGTGAGGAGAAATATCAATGGAAACCAGCAAGACGGGAATATATCAAAAAGAAAAATGGTAAGAAGCGTCCGCTGGGGATTCCTGTATGGGGAGATAAAGTATTGCAGGAAGTAATGCGTCAGATTTTAGAAGCGTATTATGAGCCACAGTTTAGTGAACATTCCCATGGTTTTCGTCCAAACAGAGGATGTCATACAGCACTACAAGAAATACAGGTATGGAAAGGAACTCGCTGGTTTATTGAGGGAGACATTTCTCAATACTTTGATACAATCGACCATAAAATTTTACTGGAAATACTTGCAAGAAATATTCATGATGGAAGATTTATCCGTCTGGTATCGAATATGTTAGAAGCTGGATACTTGGAAGAATGGAAATTCAATCAGACAATCAGCGGTGTGCCTCAGGGCGGAGTTATCAGTCCGATACTGGCTAATATTTATCTCAACGAATTTGATAATTGGATTGAAGAAGTCTTAATCCCAAAATACACAAAAGGAAAAAGGCAGAAATCTAATCCAGAATATAACAAGTTGACCGCTGAAATCCAAAAACTCAGAAAGGAGGGAGATGCAAAGACAGCCCATCAGCTTGTGGTTGAACGCAGAAAAATACCTTCTGTTAATACGCAAGATGAGAATTATCGCAGATTGCGCTATGTGAGATATGCGGATGATTTTCTACTTGGATTCACTGGCTCTAAAGCAGATGCAGAAGAAATAAAAGCAGAAATAGGAAGATTTCTAAAAGAGAAATTAAATCTGATAATGTCAGAAGAAAAGACTCTAATAACAAATGCAGGCAGTCAGGCGGCAAAGTTTCTTGGATATGAAATCAAAGCACAAAGGGTCAATGACTATATTGACCCAAAGGGGCGTAGAGGAGCAAATGGAGCAATCGCACTATTAGTCCCTGCAAAAGTAATTGAAGAAAAATGCAAGAAATATATGAAACGTGGAAAAGCAACTCACAGGAATAATCTTCTGCAAGATGATGATTTTTCTATTGTACAGACATATCAGCAAGAGTACAGAGGACTGGTGCAGTATTATATTCTCGCACAAAATTTGTCTTGGTTCTCGAAGTTGTACTGGTATATGGAAACTTCATTATTGAAAACTCTTGCGTGTAAACACAGGTCATCTATCAATAAGCAAAAGGCTAAGTATAGAACAACCACAACAAGTACAAGTGGAAAAACAGTTCCGTGTCTGCAAGTTGTAGTAGAACGTCCTAATAAAAAGCCATTAGTTGCGACATGGGGAGGAATTTCTCTTGTGCATAAACGAAAAGCTGTTATAGAGGATATACCATACAAGGTATATGGTGGGCGAACAGAATTAGTTAAAAGACTGTTGGCAGAGAAGTGTGAATTATGTGGAAGTACTGAAAATATAGAGGTACATCATATAAGAAAACTTGCAGATTTAAAGAAGAAAGGACAGGCAGAAGTACCTAAATGGGTACAGATAATGTCTGCCAGAAAAAGAAAAACGCTTGTGGTATGTCGGGAATGCCATGTAGCAATCCACAATGGTAATATAACCAAAAGTTCTTGAAATGGAATTACTGGGGAGCCGGATGATGCGAAAGTATCACGTCCGGTTCTGAGGGGGGATAACGGAAAAGGAGCTATTGCTACCTCGCCGGTATCCTACCCGACACTAATGATGGACGAAAATGTGCGTTGGATCAGCGTCTTATCAATGACATGCTTCCAGATTATGAAGACAGCAAGATTAACCGTTGTGTGGAAAATACTTTTTCTATTTGGGAAGAAACAAAGGAGCAGCTTTCTACACAGCTTATTTTCTGTGATTTATCAACACCAAAAAGTGACGGTTCTTTTAATGTATATGATGATATTCGGGAAAAACTGGTAACAAAAGGGATACCAAAAGAGGAAATTGTGTTTATTCATGAAGCAGGAACGGAAACAAAAAAAGCAGAACTTTTTGCAAAAGTGCGTTCCGGTCAGGTCAGGGTTTTACTGGGTTCTACCCCGAAATTAGGGGCAGGTACAAACATTCAAGATCGCCTGATTGCCCTTCATCATTTAGATTGCCCCTGGAAGCCCGCAGATTTGGAACAACAGGAGGGAAGAATCTTGCGGCAAGGCAATCAAAATAAAAAAGTAAAGATTTTCCGGTATGTGACAGAGAATACCTTTGATGCGTATATGTGGCAGATTTTGGAGAATAAACAGAAATTTATTTCCCAGATTATGACAAGCAAATCCCCTGTTCGTGCCTGTGAAGATGTCGATGACACAGCATTGTCGTATGCAGAAATTAAGGCACTGGCAACAGGAAACCCTTATATCAAAGAAAAAATGGATCTGGATATACAGGTAAGTAAATTGAAATTATTAAAAGCAAACCATACCAGCCAGAAATATAAACTGGAAACGGATATTGCAAAGAATTATCCAATGCAGATTGCAGCACAGAAAGAACGCCTTGCGGGGCTTCGTTCCGATGCAGAAGCCGTCCGTCCTATTTTTGAGAACGAAGATTTTTCCATGATTGTTTCCAATAAAACCTTTACGGATAAAAAAGAAGCAGGAACCGCACTTTTGGCAGCATGTGAAGGACTAAAAGCTATTCATACAGAGGGAAAAATAGGAACGTTTCATGACTTTTCTTTATACGCAAAATTTGATGCGTTTAATCAACGGTACATTATGACCATTAAGAGAAAATGCAGTTATCTGATTGAGATGGGAAAGGATATTCTTGGAAATTTACAGCGTATCAGTAATGCGTTAAGTGGAATTGAGAAGAAAATGGAAGAAACAGAGCAAAAATTGGAAACACTGCAGAAGCAGTTGGAAACAGCACAGGAGGAAGCTGCGAAGCCTTTTCCAAAAGAAAAGGAATTGCAGGAGAAGATGGAAAGGCTTGCAGAACTGAACTCCCTTTTGAATATGGATGAAAAGGAAATGCCGCAAGATCAGGAGAAAGAAGTAGATCAGGTGGCAGATTTGCCGAGAAGGTCAGTCAATTATACAGGCAGAGTGTCAGAAGGTCGAAAAGGGAAAATAGAAAAATCTTCAGTGCTTGGCAGATTGAAAACCACACAAAGAAATATGGAAAAAGGCTGGAAAAACAGAAATATGCAGAAGAAAAAGCAGGAACAGCAGTTATAAAGAGGAAGTCCCGTCAGGAAACTGGCGGGACATTTTTACTATGGAGGATTTGTCTATGGCAGGAAATAGAGAGCAGCAAATGTATGAAATTACGAAGCAGTTGGAAGAAGGCGTAAAAGCGTTATTTACCTCAGAACGGTATACAGAATATTTAAAAACCATGTCAAAATTTTATAATTACAGCTTTAATAATACGGTTTTGATTGCATTGCAAAGACCAGAAGCAACTTTGGTAGCGGGATATTCTGCATGGCAGAAAAATTTTCATCGTCAGGTGAAAAAGGGAGAGAAAGGAATTCAGATTATTGCTCCTTCACAGAGGAAAGAAAAGGAACTGGTGGAAAAATTTGATCTGGAAACAAATGAGCCGATTTTGGGACCGGACGGGCAGCCAGAAACAGAAGTAGTGGAGCATGTCGTTTCTGATTTTCGGGTAGTTCGTGTATTCGATATATCACAAACGTTTGGAGAGCCTTTACCGGAAATTGCAATACCGGATTTAACAGGGCAGGTACAAAATTTTCCCTTGTTTTTACAGGCAGTCAGAGAATTATCCCCTGTTCCTATCCGCTTTGGTGAAACAGAAGGAGAAGCAAAGGGGTATTACAGCAATAAAAAGAAAGAGATTGTTGTGAAAGAAGATATGAGTGAAAGCCAGACGATAAAAACACTTATTCACGAAATTGTCCATGCAAAGCTGCATGACAGGGAAGTATTGGAACAGACGGGAGAAGAAAAAGATCAGAGAACAAAGGAGATAGAGGCGGAAAGCATTGCCTATACGGTGTGTCAATATTTCGGACTGGATACTTCTGACTATTCTTTTCCTTATATTGCGGGGTGGAGTGACAATCTGAAGATGTGGGAGCTGAGGACATTCATGGACGCAATACGAAGAACAGCAGGAGAGTTTATCAAGGAACTGGAAGAAAAAATGAAAGAATTGGAAACAGACAGAGGTGAGAGAGATGGTATTCAGAACGAAAAAGAAATAAAAATTGGTATGGATACCAAAGCGGTGGAACTGGAACAGCATGAAGGATTATGGCATACGGTAGAAGAAGTGAAAATTGAGAAGGAACATTTCTATCTCATGGAGCATAACGAATATGGAGCTTCGGTTGCGCCAGTTCTGGTAAATGGAGATGGTAAAGTGGTCGCACAGGATTTGGAAAATGGTCTGGATCAGGAGGCTATGAAAGCAATCAGAGAGTATTTGGAAGAAAAAGAAACTGACAAAAAGCAGGAGAAGGTGGAAATTTCAAATGCAAGTTTATTCGACGAAGCAGAAAGAGAAGCAGCTTATCAGATAGAAGCAACGGGACAGTTTTTCTTTATTCAGGAAACAGAGGAAGGGTATGATTATACCTTTTACAATCAAGAGTTTCAAGAATTAGATGGAGGGGTATACGATACCTTTGATGTTACACTTCAAGAAGCAGCGAAAACATTGCTATTGGAGGAAGGGGCAGATTTGACTGCATGTAGAAAGATCGATAGTGAAATGCTTCAGGAACAGGTTGAACGGGCAGAATATTTTCCGCAGAAGTCGTATGAGGCATTAAAACCCCTGATGGAGAGTGAAGAAAATAACGTGGCTTTCCGATCCGGATATGGGTATGTGATGTTACAGAAAATTTCAGAAGGCTATGAATGTATCATTTATGACCAAGCGTTTCGTGAGATTGGTGGACAGTTTTATGAGAATATAACTGCTTCCAAAGAAGAGGTTTTTTCCCAGATATTTCAAGAGTAAGGAATAGGTGAATTGCCTTGTGAGCCATTTTCTTATGAAGAACTTAAAAAATCTGTAATAGAAGGGGAGAAAAAGAGATTCTATGAAGGGGAACTGACACCAACTTCACAGATTGGCATTCGGGAAGAAAAACTGTTGCATGGTGAGAGCCGACAGAACATTGAAGAAGCGATACTTTGTTACGCACAGGCAGAACTGGAAGAGGCTGGATATGAAGAAATCACTTTATTGGCAGCAAGGGTATATGGAAGCCGTACAAGAGAAACTTTGTATAGGGAAGACTCCGATCTTGATGTGGCGCTTTCTTATACCGGGGACATCAGGGAAGATGCCTTTTTTAATCTGCTTCAGGAAAATGGAATGAGGATTGCCGGATTGAAAATTGACATAAATCCTATTTCGTTGGAAAAAACCGGGACACTGCAGGAATACATAAAGCGTGCAGAACAGTATCTTGACGAAAGAGAAGCAGAAAAGCAGGGACAGATACCACAGGAAACGCTACAAGAACCCCGAATTTCTTTCTATGCTGCAGAATGTATGGAATTTCCTTCTATGGGGGAATATTATGAAAATCTGACATTGGAAGAAGCCGTAGAAAAATACAAAACGATTCCGGCAGACCGCATTCATGGAATAAAAGGAATTGGATTTTGCCTGAAAGATGGCAGCATTTATGACGGGGAATACGAATTGATGTCTGGAGGGAAAATCTCCAAAGACTTGATTGATTTAGTCCCCCATTATAAAGAAAGTCCGTTGGTACAAAAGGCAATGAGAGATTTAGAGAGAATATTGGCAGAAAAACAACGGGAAAATACAGCAGAGCAAGCAAAACCAGAGGGAACAATGGGAAGAAAAGTTTCTGTGCTAAAAGCCTTAAAAGAGCGGAAGGAACTGTTAAAGAAACAGGAGAAAAAAGAAGAAACGTCCCACACCCGTAAGAAAGAGGCGGAATTGTAATGAAAAAATGGAAACACAGGAGAAGCGGTTATGGAAGGCAATCAATTTGCAGTGTATCAGTTTAGAGAAATTCCGGAAAACAGAAAAAAGCGTTTTCGTTCTTATGCAGAATTACAAAAAGAACATATTCAGATACGCTATACAGATTATAAGCAAGTATATAGAAGTTGGATGCGGTATGATGAAACACCGGATAATATCCGAAACCGTTTGGCAAAGCAGTTACCGAAAAATTTTTCTGGACATGCCCTAAGCATCGGGGACGTACTGATTTTAGATAAAAATGGGGAAGCGGCAGCCTATTATTTGGAAAAAGAGGGATTTACTGTTTTAGCAGGTTTTATTCGGAATGGTTCGTCCAGTACATTGATTTCTCTTGCCACTACCAATTTTCATATTGAAGGGAAAGAAGGAAGCTGGCTTGCCTTCGATAATCTGGTGGTGGAAGGAAAAGAATTTTTCCTGATGGAGCATACGATATACGGGAAAAATGCTGCTTGGGTAGTGGTAGATGGAACTGGAAAGTTAATCGTGGATCAGGTTACGACGGGATTTGACGAAACAGTCAAAGGACAGATCGTTTCCTATCTGCACCCACAAGAAATACGGGGAAAAAGTGGGAAACCTGTTTTGGAAAACTGGCAGAAAGCCTATGAAAATGGAGAATATTTAAGAAGTGCAGAGATTACAGAAGAACAAAATTATAATATGATTGATGGAAGAATGAATAATCTGCCAGTAAAACCCCGTAAGATCGGAACACGAATTTCTGTGTTAGACCGTTTGCATCTAAAACAGGCGGCTTTAAATATGAAAAATTTGCCACAGCTGGTTATGGAGAATGAGATAGAACGTAGACGGAAATAAAAAAGAAAGGGAAACTTGAATTTGTGTATTCAGGTTTCCCTCGTTTCGATTATTGTTCTTCTAACATAGAGGCATATTTTGGGCGTTCTGCTTCTGGAATTTTTAGAGCCGCCATAGCCTGTTCAGTAGTCAAGTTTAGTGTTTCCATTAAATTACGGATACTATCTAAAGTATTTCGTTCTGTAGTGCTTTCAACAATTCCCTGACTTAAATTACACATCAGCGACACCTCTCTTTCTAAATTCTGCGTCATTTCAATATCAAAATCATCATGGAGAATTCTTTCCTTTTCCTTCGGTGTTGTTTCTGAAGAAAGCAGAACATTTAACAATTTTAAAACTCCGTGATAATTCTCACTGTCCGGTTTGCCGAGGCAAATCATAACAGCAGACATCAAATCATAATTTTCCACTTTTTCGGTAACATGTCCCACCAGCGGTTTTTCTGCAATGTAATATTGGGTAATAGTATTTTCTCGGGATTTTGGTGGGTTCATACAAATCCAGATGGAGTAGACTTTACGAATCTTATCGTACTGTGCAGATGAAAATACAGTACCATATTGAGCAGAAATCATACGGCTACAATAGTATATGCTGCGTTTAAGCAACGGATAACCGGGATAAAAATTGTTTTGTGCTTCTACATTGATAATTAAACGGATTAACTCACCAGACTTTGGTGCAGTTGCTGCGAAACGAATATCATAGGTAATCGTTCCCTCCGTAATGGTTTTATCTTCTGTGCGTTCTCCCTTGATTAAAGAGGGATTGGTCTGATCAGGCAGAACCGGAACTTCTGCGACTTGCGGTTCACCTTCAATATATTTTTCAATGATTTCTGAAATGCTACATTCCCGATATTCTTCCAAACAATTTTTCATAATCCAAGCAAGAATGATTTTTTCAGAAAGCAGCCGTTTACAAGCAGAGTCATAATCTGAGTTGCTTCCTGCGGTACGAATTGTTTGCGATAGCGTTGTTTCCAGTTCCACTAAATCACCACCTTTTCTATCTTGCCTTTAGTATAAAGCAGATAACAAAAGAATACAACAAAAAAAGGAAGAAATTTCTGGAATATAAGATTTAACGTGGTGGTAGATTCTTTTCAGAACTTTTTTCAAACTCGGACCGTCCATGAAGAATCATCTCTACATTTTTACATACAGTCTGCAATTCTTTTTCGTATTGTTTTCTTTTTTGATATTCCTGATGCTGCATATTTTTAATGGATAGCAGTTTTTCTTTTTCAGATTTCAATAGCTTCATAGAAGGCAGTTTTTCACTTGCTGCTTGTTGTTTCAAGAAATTTCGTGCAGTTTCATAAAGTGTGATTTCTGACAGATGTTCCTGTCGGAATTGTTTTTTATTTTTTGCGTGTAAAAATTCCCTGTAAACAGATTTATTTGCAAGATATTGCCCGGTGTAATGAATTTGTTCATTGATCCTTTTCAATTCCTGTTGTGTGGAACGGAGGTTTTTTCGACAGTTGGCAGTTTCCGACTGTGATGTAGTAAGTGCAGTCATCAAATCATCTTCTGTGGAATAGCCACGTTCCTGTACATAAGCAATGGTTTTTGCCATTTGCTGTAAATTGGAAAGTTTTACTTTTCTGGCATAAACCGGATTGTTCTGCGCTTTGATGCGTTGCTGCAGATCTATGACAAGTCGCAGGTCTGATTTTATAAAATAGAAGACTTCCGTTTCTTTTTCTTTCGTAAATGCAGAAGTAGTAGAGTTTGAATGAGGAATGAAAATATCTGATCTTGTGTGAGATTGATTTTGGGTTTCTTTTTTCTTTTCCCAAATTGAAAACAGATAATCTTCTGTGTAATGGGAACCTAGCGCTCTTCCGGTAATGAACTTATTTCGTTCTGGGTGAAGATAGCTGAAACGTCCTCTGCTTACTTTTAAAGTAATCTGATAGTTTTTCAAAAGTGTTGCTTGAAATTCTTCCATATTGCAGGAAGAAGCGGCAGCGTATGCAATAGCGGTCCGCAGATATTCCTTTTGTGTCTGAAAAACGGTTTGGCGTGGGGTAATTCCTTTGGATAACATTTCTTTATTCAGAGCGTCTAGCCTTTTCTGTCCGGTATGCTTTGTACGATACTCTCTGTCTGTTATTTTTTTCTCTGCCGGAGAAAGTAAATCCACCTGATGTAAATGTTCTCTATGGCAAATATCCATAAGTGAGCGTTTTAAATAAATGAGATAAGTCGGTGTTAGATGATGCTTGTATCCGGCACGGGCATCGCAGGGACGTTCCATAAATGTCTGGCGTTCTACATCATATTTTCTTAGGCTGTTGATTACAATATGTACATGAATGTTTCCACTTTCATTATTTCCGTCTGTATGGGTACATACAAGAGCCTGATGTCCCGGAAAATTTTTTTGAGCATACTCTAATCCGAGTTGTTGTGCCTTTTCTCCGGTTAATCCATGATCTTCGGCATCTTTCGGATCAAAGCTCAGAATATAGTGGTGAGATTTGATGTCATCAAAATTTTGGTTTTTATGATATTGTGCGTTTAACTCTTTACATTCCAAATCAAAAGAGAAGGGATCGCAGTTGATACCGTCAATGTAATATTCCTTTCTTGGAATGAGTTCTCCATTTTCATCAAGGATTGGCTTTTTCGTATGTTCATCATGCTGAAACAGAAGATAACGTTGTGCTTCTCCGTAGTCCATATTTTTAATTGCAATATGCTTAAGAATTGCCATATTCATTACCTCTTGAATGAGTGGGGGCAGATATATTTTGGGAAGAAAAATTTCCGGCAAGTTTTAAGACTTCGTATTTCATTTCATAGATTTTAGAAAGACTCTGTTGGAGTGATTTTTGTACTTCCTGTGAATGAATACCTCCGCTATTGAAGTACCGGGCAATCTGATTTAGATTGCTTCCTATTTTTCCAAACTCGGCAATCAATTTTTTTAATTCCGGCAGATCAGCCACCAGTTCATATTTTAGAATTGTTCTTTGGTTCATAATTTGTTTTCGGGCAAATTCTGCCAAAGGCAGATTTGCGGCTTTTGCCTGAGAAGATATAATTTCGTATTCTGTATCAGTAAGACGCAGCATAATTTGATGTGTATGCCGTAATGATTTTTCTTTTTTTGGTCTTGCCATAGTATAAAATCTCCTTTTATAAAAATTCTATTTATATATAAGCCGATAGAGGGAACTGTATTGGAAAATATAAAATCACTGTGAAAATAGTTTGAAAACATGATACAATAGAAAAAATAATTGTATGGAGGTTGACTATGCCAAGAGGAAGAAAAAAACAGAATGTGCTTACTTTGGAGGAGCAGCTTGTAACAGTAAACGAAAGAATTCAGGAAGTAGAGAATGAATTGAAGCAGCTTCGTTCTCAAAGAAAAGAAATTCAGGAGAAAATTGAGGAGCAGGAAAAGGAAACATTGTTCCGGGCGGTAGTTGCTTCGGGAAGAACCGTAGAAGATGTTCTTGCAATATTAAAAGCTCAAGATCAGAAAGAAGAACAGTAATTTAGAAAAAAGATGTTTATTGCTATGAATAGTGTAGTGGTAAACATCTTTTTTATTACCGTGATCGAACAATCACGCTGCGACTATCAAGATAGAAGCCAATATACATATTTGAAAAATATGATGATGTCGAGGGTATGGGGAGCGAAATCCCCATCAAGTTTGCCGAGTAGGAAAAATCACGGAGTGAGTTTTGAGTTACTCAGGCGAAACTTGCTCTAATAGTGAATAAATTACAAAATAATGATAATACGCAATACAGAATGTCAAAGACGCAAAACCTATTGAAAGATTAAGTAAAAGTCGCTATTATATGGAAAACGAATTGTTCGGAGGAAAAATTATGATAGAAGATGTAGCGCAGAGAATCGCTGGTAAAATTGAAGATTTAAAGAAATTATTACCAGATGGTAAACCGATAGGGAAGACTTTTGAAACAACTAATAAGTTTTACTATTACGATACAGTGACGGGGAAAATTTTAGAATGCCAAAAGTATGAATATGAACTTGTGGAGAAAATTTTAGATGGAAATCTAGGGGAGCTTTATTCTTATTCGGATAAAGAATTATTTAGATATGAAAATGCAATAGATAATTTGATTTGTGCTATAAAAAATGAAAAAATTTTCGCTTTATCTAAGTTTTCACATATGGCATCCTTTGATAATTACGAAAAAATTATTTCAGAAGAATTGGCACAAGTAACAATTGAATTAACAGAAAGATGCAATTTGAGATGTGGATATTGTATCTATAATGAGGCTTGTGAAAAAAGTAGAGATTTTGGGGAGAGAGATATGCCATTAGAAGTGGCATTGAGAGCTATTGATTATGCAGAAAAAAATTCAAGAAGTTCAAAAGAATTATATATAGGATATTATGGAGGAGAGCCTCTTCTAAATTACGATGTTATGATCCAATCAATGCGCTATGCAATTGAAAAAATTGAAGATAAGAAAGTGTATTTTTCTTTTACAACAAATGCAGTACTTTTGACAGAAGATAAATGCAAAGAACTTTCAGAGATTCCTGATTTAAGTGTAACCATTAGTTTAGATGGACCGCAGAAATGGCATGACCTATATCGGAAAAATCAAGGAGGACAGGGAAGTTTTCAACGAACTATAGAAGGTCTTCGACATCTTGTTGAGGCATTTGGATACGAGCGTGCTAAAAAGAATATTTTGCTTAGTATGGTATATGCACCGCCATATTCAGAGGAGCGTTTAAAAGAGACACAAAAATTTTTTGAAGAATTAACGTGGTTACCATTGGAATGCGTAAAATTTGTTACATATCCAGATGAGGAAAGTATGTCCACTATACATAAATATTTAGAAACACAAAAATTATTGTCAAAGATAAAATGGAGCCAAACAGAAAATGATTTTTCGTTGTTAAATTATGGACATGCTAATGCTGAACGCAAAAATATTTTTACCCAAAAATTAGTTGAGGACTGTTATTTGCCAATAAGAAAACGCACAGTTTTTGATACTATTATGGATTCTATCACTATGAATGGTTGCTGTGTACCGGGACAGCGAAATGTATATATTACTGTAGATGGCAAATTTAAAATTTGTGAAAGAGTTGGTGAAATTCCAGATATTGGAAATTTGGAAGAAGGAATTGATGTTCAAAAAGTAAAGAATATATATTTGGAAGGATATGCTAAACAGTCTATAAAAAGGTGTTCGACATGTTGGTATGCGAGATTGTGTTCAATATGCTATTGTGGTTGTTATTCTGATGGAAAATTAGATATGAATAAAAAAAGTGCAATGTGTGAGGAAAGAAAAGCAGGTTGTCTAAGAGATTTGAAATCATATTTTGAAATATTGGAATCAGACGAAAAAGCATTGGATTATTTGGATAACATAACGATTAGTTAGAAATGGAAAAATATGATACATAAATATCAAGAAATTCAAAATTGTGATATAGCAAAAGTGAGATTATTAGTTCGAGGTGGTTCTCAAAAAGAAAAGAAATATGAGAATGGGATAACGCATCTTTTGGAACATATGAATTTATTTTTTGCAGAAAAGGAGCCTTTTGAATTATCAGTGCGTGGAACTACAGATTTTGAATGCACAATGTATGAAATTACATGCATAAATGATTATTCGCATGTAAAATCAGCTATTGATAAAATTTATTCAATCATTAACGGTGAATTGCTTAGAGAGTGTGATTTACCAATTGTAAAGCAAGCTGTTCTAAAAGAGATAGAATTTCAAATGAATGATATATATTTCCGAGATCGAAATAATTTATTCAATACTTTGTTGCCAAAAGAGCTAAGAAATAAAATGCCAGTAGGAAAGAAAGAAGTTATTGAAATGCTCTCTTTTGAACAGATTATTGAATATCAAAAGAACGCATACAAGGACTTTGCAATATGTTTGAGTAGTAAATTTCATTTCTTCGACGAAGAAATAAAATCATTAGATACAATGCCAGAAGTTAAGCAATATACTAAAAATAAAAAAAGTTTGTATTGGGCTATTTCAACACAAGCAAGTAAAAAAAAATCGGTGAATAAAAGCATATATTTTGAAAGTATAAAAAAATATGATGATACAAAAGAATATTTAATAAATGAATTTATTAAAATATATTTTTTTATACTTTTTGATAATATATTTTGTGAAAAAATAGAACAAAAGGGAATATTGTCAACAGAAGCAATAGTGTATGAAAATATTATCGTAGATGAAATGTGTGTGGCAGCATACGAATTAGAAATATTAAAAGGAATTGATGAAGAATTGATGGAAACAATGGTTATAGAAGTTTTGAGAGATATATATTCATCTACTGAAATAACAAAATCAATATTCCGTGTTGCAAAAAAAGAATTTTTCAACATAGTACGAGATACAACTTTTTTTGAAAAATGTAAGCAAAAATTTCTGCATGGTGTCGATATGTTTTTAACGTTTGATGAAAGAGAAATTTGTTATGAATTGGATTATTTAGATATTTGCAACATGGCTCAAATGTATTTAAATTACAAGAGTATGTAGAGCATGAATGTGCTTTTACATAAATAAATATCAAGTTAAGGAGGAATGTAACATGTTAATTGCAAAAGAAGGAAGAAAGAACCTTGAGGCAAAAGCTAATTATATCGATCCGAGGGGTGGATGTGGTTGTGCTACTTCTTCAATCAAAACAGCTACAAGAGATGCAGTTTGCGTATGCGGTTGTAAAAAAGCTACTGCTAGTAAAGCAACAGTTAGAACAGCAGCAAAAAACAATTAAAAAATAATATGTATCTTTAAGTAGAGGAAAATGGGGTATGCAAATATGTATGCCCCATTTTTCAAGTAGGAGTAATATAAATGGGAAAAATAAAAGATATTAAAAATTTTGTACTTAATATTATAAAAATAATAAAGCTGATATTTGAAACAGCCCCATTCTTGGTAGCAAAACTTATTTTTTGCAATATAATGATGGGGATAGTTGTTTCTATAAATGTGTATTTGTGGAAGCGGTTGGTAGACTCAGTTGCTCAATCATTGACGATTGGAGATATAAAATTCTCGATTTTTTGGTTGCTGTGTATTGGGGGGTGTGCAGGAGTAACCAATTTTTTGACCCGTTTAGGTATATATTATAGAGAGATTGTACAGGAGTATGTGAATCGTAATATTACAGAAAAGTTAATGGGAAAAATAGATGAGTTAAATATGGAATGTTTTGACGATCCAGAGATGTATGATACAATTGAAAAGGTTAGTAATGAATCAGTGGCTAGATGTATGAGTATTTTGATTATGTTAGTTTCGCTAGTACAGTATTTTACTACTTTTATTGGTGTAGTAACCGTCATTGTTTCTTTGAATAAATCAGTAGCGCTCCTAGCCTGTTTGGTTATGATTCCTATTTTTTATGTCAGCATAAATATTGCATATAAACAGTACAAAATTTATGTTTCGAGAGTACAAAAAATGCGTATGGTGGATTATTTAATAGGATTATGTTTGGAATATGATAATATAAAAGAGCTAAAAATATATAATGCGTTAACATATTTAAAAAAGAAAATTCTTAATATTTATAATGAATATATCGATGAAGATAAGCATTATAAAAGGAAGTTTTTGATTGAATTTACGGTGACTGATTTTGGACATACGGTTTGTTCGCTTGGGGTTAGAATATTTATATTATATGAATCTTTTTTGAAAAAGAAAACCATAGGAGATTTTACTATGTATATTTCAGCTCTTGATAATATGGAAAATTCAATTAATTCACTTATGGATGCTATTTCTTCTTTGTATACTGATAATTTATATATAGAAAGTCTTTTGGCATTGCTAAATATGGAAAGTACTTTAAAAGATGGAAAAAGAGAATTTTTGATAGATGAATTTTCGACAATTGAATTTAGGAATGTATGGTTTCGATATCCCAACAATGAGAATTATGTATTGAAAGGGATTTCTTTGAAATTGGAAAAAGGAAAAGTGTATGCACTACTAGGATTAAATGGGTCTGGTAAGACAACTTTGGTAAAACTGCTTATGAGATTGTATGATCCGGAAAAGGGAAATATTTTTCTTGATGGTGTGGATATTAAAGAGTACTCTTTACAAAGTTTATATCGGAATATAGGAGTGGTTTTCCAAGATTTTGTTAAATATCCGTTGACTGTGAATGAGAATGTAGGAATAGGGAATATAGCGTATATGAATAATATGGAATATATAAAAAAAGCTATAGCTATTGCGGGGGCTGATAAATTTATTCAGAATCTACCTCGAGGATATCAAACTATTTTGGAGAAAGAATGGGATGAGGGAAGTGAATTATCAGGAGGACAGTGGCAGAAAATAGCAATAGCTAGGGCGGTTCTGAAAAAAGCGTCTATATTGGTTTTAGATGAGCCATCTGCTGCATTAGATCCGGAAGCTGAGTTTGAGATTTTTCAGAAAATGAAAGTGCTTATGAAAGGAAAAATGAGCATTTTAATTACGCATCGTTTTTCGAATACGGATATAGTAGACTATATTTTTATGATGGAAAATGGAAAAATCATAGAATGCGGTACACATCAAGATTTAATGAAAGCCAAGAATAAATATTATTCTTTATACAAATTGCAGGCAGAAGCTTATAATGATTCAATATAAAAAGAGGATGACTTTATATTTATTGTTATGATAGATATGATATACTGATGTATGAAAACCTATTTGTATATAATGAGAAAAATATTGGAGGAGTTTGATGGAAAAAATTTTAGTAGTAGAGGATGATCATAAAACAAATGAAGCAATAGCAGAGTACTTGGAGAGTTTGAATTACTCTGTTACCAGCGTTTACAATGGAGATGAAGTGTGCAAGATTCTTGTGGATGAAAATTATGATTTGGTTATTTTAGATATTATGCTTCCGAGAATTACAGGAATTGTATTGTTATCTAAAATTAGGGAATTTAGCAATATTCCAATTTTAATGCTCACAGCAATAAACGATGAGTCTATGCAAGTATTAAGTTTTGATGGAGATGCGGATGATTATATGACAAAACCATTCTCGATGATTGTTTTGGGGAGGAGAGTTCGTGCGTTGTTAAAAAGAAGTAAGAATAACCAGATGGGGAAAAATAATATAATTAAATTGGGAAATACAGTTGTAGATCTTGATGGGTATAAAATTTGGGTTCAGGGTGAATTGCGTGAAGCAACACCTAAGGAGATAGAGCTTATAAAATATTTTTCACAGCATAAAGGGATTGTATTAAGTAGACAGCGTATAATAGATTTCATTTGGGGAAATGATGCTGAAATTCTAGATAGAACAATTGACACATATATAAAAAATATTAGACGAAAATTTGATATTGACTGTATTTCTACTGTTAAAGGAATTGGATATCGAATGGACGAAATAGAAGATGATAGAAATTAGCAAATATCATTGATATTATTTTTGTTAGATATATAATCGTAAAATATGTTTAATAAATTTGTACTACATATTATTACATTCTGAAATTTATTTCTGAGTATTGGCAGAAAAGATGATAGGAGTAAAAAGATTTAAAATAGACATGTCAGAAACTTATGCAAAAGAATACCAATTTGATATTATATAAGATGTTATTTTTATTAAGAGTTTACCATATAGCAAAATTCTATAGGAGGGAAAGGTATTTCTTATTTTAGAAATGTCATATAAAAATGAGAAAATCAAGTTTTTTAAAAAAAATATTTTTGTATTCATTATTTATTATGCTTTTTATTATAATAATTGCTCACATTACAATATGGATTGTCGTTCCAAAAGTATGTATAGTAGATGGTGGGAATATAATGTCTGAAAATGTAGGAGTTGTAGCAGAACTTGATACTTCAGATATGTTAATGAAATCACTGTCAGAGGGATTAGTATATTCATTTTTGGGCTGTACAATTGTTATTTTTGCAGTCTCATATTTTGGGGCAAGAATGATAGTAAAACCGATAAAAGAAATGGTTGCTATAACGAAGCGTATGGCAAATCTAGAGGCAGGTATAAGCTGTTCGGTATATACAAATGATGAATTTGAACAATTATCCAATAATATAAACCAGTTGTATGAAAAACTTTTTTTTACAATTGAACAATTGAGAGAGCAGCTTGAGAGTGCAGCAAAGAATGAAAAATTTAAAATTGATTTTTTGTATGCAGCATCCCATGAATTAAAAACACCTCTTACTGCCTGTAATGCTATGTTAGAAAATATGATTTTAAAGATCGGAAAATATAAAGATTATTCTAAATATTTACCAGAATGTAAAATGATGATAGAAGAATTGAATTTAATGGTACAAAATATACTTGAAACTACTCGCTTGAATGGAGAAGGAAAGAATATAATTAAAGAAAAAATTAAAATTGCAGATTTTTTATCAGAAATTATAGTCCCTTATGAGATGATTGCAAAAGCGAAGAAGATACATTTTTCTGTTAATATATCTAGTGATGATGAAATTGTTACTGATAAAAATTTACTGAGGAAAGCAATTTCTAATATAATTATGAATGCTGTATTATATACAGAAACAGGTAAGTCTGTGGAATTGAATTATACGCAATATATGTTAGAAATTGTAAATGAAGGAGAAATTATAGAAGGAGAAAATTTAAAAAAAATTTTTGAACCATTCTTTCGGATGGAATCAAGTCATTCTCGAGAGCATGGCGGTAGTGGTTTGGGATTGTACATAGTACATACGATTCTGACAATATTAGATATTCCATACGATTTTAGAAAGAACCATACAAATGAGTCACAAATGAAGTTTGTCATCTACTTTAGAAACAAGATAAAATAATTTCATACTAATTCCATATAGCTTTTATACAGCCTCCACATATATTTGGTAACATCTATATGTAGAGGTTTTTTATTATATTTTTTGACCTAAGCAGAACGTTTATTTAGCTGACGGAAAGGAGTTTTAATGATGATTTGGAAAAGAGCAATACGGTATGTTACTAGGAAAAGAAGCAAATGTTTGTTGCTTTTTATGATGCTATTTATTATAGGTGTATTTATTTTATCAACATTAACGGTAAAAAGAACTCTTAGAGTTTCAGAGGAGCATTTGAGAGAGTCCTTAGGAGGGAGTTTTGAAATTAACGTTAAATATTCTAAAGACAATCCTTATTATCATGAAGAAGAAGTAGAGGAAAATGGTGCAAAAGATATACTGATGTATTCAACAAAGCAGTTATCTTCAGATTTGATAAAAAGAATCGAGGAGATAGAAGGCGTAAAGTTTTGTAATGGAACAACGGAAACTTTGTGCCAAGTAGAAGGAATACAGTCTATTCAAGGAACTATTGCTCTTGATGAGGAGTTTAAAAATTTAAAAAAAATGGTAGCGACGAATGATTCTAAAACAAATGAAGATTTTATTAGTGGAAAAGTAAAATTGATAGAAGGGCGACCACTAACTTCAAAAGAACAAGGGGCAGTATTATTAAGCAGGGAAATAGCAGAGCTGAATAGAGTAAATGTAGATGATAAAATTATTATACTAGATAGTAGTGGAAAAAGCGTACCAGTGACAGTAGTTGGGATATTTGAACCCCAAATTGACGAAAAAGCACTAGATATGGTAACTGCTTATGATAAGCTTCAAAATAGAATTTATACGGATTTAAAAACATTATTAAATGTGGAAAAACAGGATTATATTTATGGATATGACAAAATACTGGTAACGATAAAAGATCCTACCTGTCTTCAAAAAATTATAAAAAAAATAAAGGGACTAGAAGGATTTGATAATAAAGCCTTCGAAGTTGATGCTAATAATGAAACTTATCAGACAACGATTAATTCATTAAAAAAAATAGATACAATAACAGACATATTACTATGGATATGTATTGGTATTAGTATTGTTATACTTACGCTAGTTTTAACAATGTGGAATAGGGAACGGATTCATGAAACAGGAGTGTACTTGGCTTTGGGAATAAAAAAACGACAAATAATCTTACAATATTTATTAGAAGTATTGTTGATTGGAAGCGTAGCATTTTCCATTGCATACTTACCAAGTAAAGCAGTGGCAGAAAAATTTATTGAATATACCGTAACAAATGAAAAAGTGGATGAAGCACCAGAGGAAGGATTATACCTTGAAAACTTAAATGATGGAACTTCAGATTATGTGGATAGTGAATTTACGGAGTCTGAGGCGCAAATCAAAATAGGGGTTGTTGAAATTGTAAAACTATTCTTAATAGGGTTGAGTTTAATAGGTATTTCTATTAGCTTTTCTACACTATATATTTTGAGAATGAGACCAAGAGAAATATTATCGAAGATGTGCTAGGAGGAAATGAGATGGAAACATTACAATTAAAAAATATTTCTTACTTTTATAATAAGGAGATTCCTATACTTCAAAATATAAGTATTAGATTTGAAAGAGAAAAAATGTATGCCATTCTAGGAAAGTCAGGTAGCGGTAAGACAACTCTTTTATCTCTTTTAGCTGGACTCGATAAACCTGTAGAAGGCGTGATGTTGTATAAGGGGAATATCTTAAAAGAAAAGGAATTGGATAATTATAGAGCAAAGCATGTTTCTATAATTTTTCAAAATTATAATTTGATTGATTATTTAACTGCAGTTGAAAATATTGAGTTTATTACGAATAAGAATGCACGACCTATTTTGCACGAATTAGGAATTTTAAAGGAAGATATGGATAGAAACGTATTGCAATTGTCAGGAGGACAACAGCAGCGTGTTGCAATAGGAAGGGCATTAACATCCGAAACGGAGATTTTACTTGCAGATGAGCCAACAGGAAATTTAGATGAAAAGACGGCAAAAGAAATAGCAGAAATATTAAAAAATACGGCGCACAGAAAGAAAAAGTGTGTCATTGTTGTTACACATTCTTTAGAGGTGGCGAAATATGCAGACGTAGTATTAAATCTAAAAGAGGGAAAACTATTTGAAGAGAGGCGAAATACATGAAGAGAAAAAAGGGAATAATTTATATTTTAGTTATTATATTTCTGATAATTATAGGTTGCATATATATGTGTGAGCAGAAAAAAGTAAATGAAAAGAGTTTAAACTATGATTATGAGATCAATACTAAAGAAGATGATATGTCAATAGACATAGATGCTGAAGAATAAATGGTAAGAAGCCGAGTAACTGTGAAAAAGTTATTCGGCTTCTTGCAGTTGCATTTTGCGGTTACATATTTGGTTACAGAAAAGGTTCATAAAGGGCATGGAAAGTAGAGTAATTTCAAAGCATCAATGAAACATAAGAAAAGGAAGGAGAGAGGACTGGATTTATGGTTACATTTATTTGTAGTCTGCATATAGATAAGTTTAGAAAGAGATTATTGATATAGGAATCTCTTGTTGTTAAATTTGAATGAATATAATTGCTCAGTACAAAAGTTATTTTCGTACAGTATTTTTGTCTGAGTGAAGTGAAAGGAATGGATAAAAATATGAAAATAGCAGTTTGTGACAGTGATAAGGATTTTTTAAATAAAGTAGAAGTAATATTACAAAAATTATCAAAAAATAATGAGGTGCCATACATTACTTTTAAATATGAAAATTCATATGAACTGTTAGCATACTTTAGCAACTATAAGGACTTTGATATTGTTCTTCTGGGCTTTGATAATATGAAAAAGAACGGATATGAAACAGCAGTTGATATCAGAAAAATTGATTCAAAAGTAAAAATTATTTTAGTTTCAGATGTTATTCAAGTTGCTATAAAAGGTTACGATATACAGATTTCAAAATTTCTGCAGAAGCCGGTAAAAGATTTTCAGTTATTGCAGGTATTGAATACGGTTATTGAAGAAAAACAAAAAGAGGATCAAAAGTTTTTTATAAATAAGACTAATGCACGAATTGATAAAATATACTATTCAGAAATTAAATATATTGAAACTTTTGGGCGTCATACATTGATACATACGGTACATGGTGTTTATGAAAGTTACATTACTATGAGAAATCATTTGAAATTATTAGAAAATAGTGGTTTTGTGCAATCGCATTCGGGATACATTGTAAATTTGAATTTTATAAAGAGTATATCGGAAAAGACAGTATTGCTACGAGATGGAGAAAAGGTCATATTAAGTCAAAAAAGAAAAACAAGTTTTATAAAAGCATTTAATACATACTATTTTTGCTGATTTTCAGACACGAAATTTAAGATTTATCTGTAACGAGAAATCCGATTTTTATGCATGGTTACATAAAATGATTATATATTTGGTTATATTAAAAATATCATAATATGGTTAAAATAGCATAAAAAGGAGGATTAGCAAATGTTCATTGTAAATAAAGGCTTGTCGAAATCTAATATACCAAGAACGATACGTTTTACGGAAGAAATATATAATTCTTTATCAGATATGGCATCACATGAAGATATTTCGTTTAATCAATTAGTTTTACAGTGCTGTCGATATGCGATTGATAACTATGGAACAACTGAGGAAAGGACGGAAAGTGGTGTTGATGGGAAGTTTAGAGCACTCAAGAAATCTATAAAAATACCAGAGAGTAAGTAGAGCAGTAATTAAGGAAATGATGTTTTGTAGTAATCTTGGGGGATTTTATTATTCCCAGAAGCTGATATAATTTAATATAGTGTCTGAAGGAATAAAAATGCGGAAATAGTAGATTGTTCTACCATTTCCGCATTTTTATTATGGAAAAAAACAGTTTAACCCGAACAATTTACATGCCTCATTCGGGATAAGAACGAAAGGGAAAAGACTTTTGCTCTTATCTTCAAATGGGAAGGAGGTGAACTCTATGGAGCAATCTTCTTCCTATGATGAACAAACAATCCAGCATCAATTTGATCGCAAATGTAAATTGGCTTTGCAAGGAGAGAAAATAGATTACGAAAGGCATCTTTCTTACCGCCAGAAACATGAGATTTTGTTTTGTGAATTACCGAAAACAGAATTTTGGAAACTTTCCACAGTAGACGAATATACTGCAGAAAGCTATTTTCTAACAGATGAACAATTTGATGTGAAGATAAAAAATGAATTGTTGGCGAAAGCAATTGAAACGCTGACAGAAAGAAAAAAGGAAGTCATTTTTTTATCTTATTTTCAGGGGATGTCGGATGCTGCAATTGCTCGTAAGTTAAATCTTGTGAGAAGTACAGTATGTGAACATAGGACACGATCTTTAGAACTGTTGAAAAATACGATGGAGGAATATGGATATGAAAACTACAGATAAAAATGAAAAGAGCAGAAATGTGTTGCCATTTGCTGTTGTCCAAAAAGCAACGGAAGGAGATATAGTATCAATCAATAAAGTGCTGAAACATTATGAGGGATACATATCTTGTTTGTCTGTACGAAAAATGTATGATGAATATGGAAATGAGTATTATTGTGTAGATGAAACTTTGCGTAGCCGACTGGAGGCAAAGCTAATTAAAACAACTTTGGGATTTCAATTGGTACGTTAAGAGTAATTTAAACAAACTGTTATAGCACCTTGATAATAGAATAGAATTCTTGTAGGACATAGAAAGTAGTGGAGCCAGCAATCAGTACGCCATGACTATTAAAATATTCAACTTTGCGACATGATGTCATAAAGCAAAATAATATGAGCGAGTAATATTTGAGGTGCGAACAGAAATGGGATTTTGTGCGAAGATGCTACTTTTGATAATGATACTTCCGGAGAAGGCTGCTCCGGTCTGAAAAGATGGTGAAAATCCAATGAACTGTTTCCCAACAGTACCTACAGGATTATATATAAAATAAGTAGAAAGGAAGTTTTAAAATGCAATATGAAAAGACTTTATTAACAGTAGATGAATTTTGTCATTATGTGGGAATTGGAAAGACCAAAGCGAGAGAATTGATCTCCAATCCATGCTGCAAATACGTTGTTAGGATAGGACGAAGGGTATTTATACATAAAGAGTTGTTTGATAATGAATTAAAAAGAAATGCTAAATTTCAACTGACAATGTGAAGTTACAGAAAAATATTTAAAATACATCTTGAATATGCGTCATAATTATGCTACAATAAAGGCGAAAGGAGATGAAAAGATGCCAAGAATAATTCCGATTAGGGAATTAAGAGATACAAATGCTATTTCAGAAATATGCCATAGTTCAGAAGAACCTGTATTTATAACTAAGAATGGGTATGGGGATATGGTTATTATGAGCTTAGAAACCTTTGAAAAAAACTCTGGAATGAGTGATTTTTATGGGAATATAAAATTTAATAAAGGTAAATATTCTGATTTAAAGAAAAAAGAAGGCATCTGATTTCTGGGTGTGTTTTAAGTATTGCCGGTAATTCACGTTTTAAAATTGTGGGTGCAATTATGAAAGGACAGTAATTATGGGTAAAGACTTAAAAGGCAAGGAGTTAGGACGGGGATTGTCACAAAGACCAGATGGGCGTTACATGGGTAGAGCGCAGGTGGAAGGAAAGCCAATTGTGTTATATGGCTGGAAAGTAAAAGAGCTAAAAAAGGAATTGGTAAGAGCTGTTGATGATCTAAAAAGAAGTAATTTGTTACCAGAAGAAGATGGAACAGGAATTACACTGAGTGAATGGTTTGAAGAATGGTATAGCAAATATAAAGCGCCAACATTGAAAGATGGAGGTTCTCCAGCGTATAAAAGAAAGTTTTTAAACTATTATGGAGTGCGCATAGGTTCAAAATATTTAGCAGATATACGACAGCTTCATGTACAAACGGCAATAGCTGACATGGTAGAATCTGGAAGAAGTTCAAAATCTATTAGAGAAGCAACAGGGATTTTACAGAACTGCATCGAGGCTGCAATAGCAAATGGGCTTATGAGGATAAATCCGGTAGTTGGAACTATTGTACCTAAATGTGAAAAAGTAGAAAGAAGAGTATTGACGGTTGAAGAACAAAGAATTTTTCTAGACTATCTTGCTCAAAATAAAAGTTGGTATGAGGAACTGTACAAATTTATGTTACTTACAGGACTTCGGATTGGTGAAGTTGGTGGCTTGCAATGGGAAGATATTGATTTTTCAAACAGATTTATTTATGTGAAAAGAACATTGTCTTATCAATATGAAGATGGTAAAAAAACAATGAGATTAACATCTCCTAAAACTGAAAATTCAGTAAGAAAAGTTCCTTTTTTTGGAGAAACACAAAAGATACTTGAGCAACAATTTGAAAAAGTGAAAAGAAGAAAAAAGGATTTGGGAGATCGTTGGAGAAAACCAGAGGAAATGGGAAACTTGGTATTTCTGACGTCAATGGGCTCTCCAATAGGAAGATATAACATTGAAAGTGATATGCGTTATATCACTCAACAGATCAATGATATATTTCGTACAGAAGCATTATACTCTGGTGGAATTCCAAAAAATTTTGAAAAGATTCACCCTCATGCACTTAGACATACATTTGCAACAAGATGTTTTGAAAAGGGTATGACACCTAGGACAGTGCAGGAGATTATGGGACATGCTAATTACAATACAACAGTGTCGTACACACATGTCTTAGATGATATTAAATTAAAAGAAGCAGAGCGCCTTGGGGATTTCTTAGAAAATGGGAACAATAATCAGACGCTTGAGTACAATGATGTGATTGGAATATTGTAGTGATAACCGTCTACTCAAAAAGTTAGGGCGGAATATCTTTGGAAATAGTTTAAAGGCAGATTGAAAAAATGGAAAAAGCCTGAGTTTTAGCAGAAAAGCAAGATTTAGAAAATAACTGCTAAAGTAAAACTTCGCAAAGCAGATGGGAAACTAATTTATCAATCGTTGGACTGATAAAAAGCGAATTAAATAGCGTATTTAAGCGGTTTCTAGCTATTTTGACAAGTGTTATAAACTACTGTAAAATCTCATAAAATATCGTGCTATTTTGGGTACAGATTGGGTAGAGTATTGGGTAAAGAAAATTACCCAACCTCTTAACGAGGAATTTGCTTGTTGTTTAAAATAGAAAGGGAACGCTGTGAATGTTGAGGGTGTATTGCGGAAGTGATATACCCTCTTTTTTGAAAATAACTGATGTTAGATGTTAAAGAATATGGTAATATAAAAGAAATATACAAATGAGAAGTTGTAGGAGTGAAGCTATTGATTGAGATAAAAGAAGTTTGCAAACAAGATTACAAAAAAGCTCAGAAATTTGCAATTCAGGGAATGCATTTGGATTGGTATATGGATAGCAAAGTTATTTTAGATTTGTATGCAAAATATTTCTGGTATATGGAACTAAATCGTGCAACAAAAGTTTATGGTGCTTATGCAGATGATATTTTTGTGGGTGTTTTACTTGCAGAAATAAAGAATGAGCCAAAACGTTATTACAGCGTGTCAAAAGCAATTTATGTGAAGATATTTGATTGGCTTCAGCATCTTGTGGCGGGAAAAGGTGTTGAAGAATATGATGAAGCGAATAAAGATATGTATAAGTCTTTTTGTCAAAAGAATAAACCTGATGGAGAGATAATTTTTCTTGCCGCGGACCCTGATTGCAAAATTAAAGGTGTTGGAACAGCATTATTGTCTGCATTTGAAAAAGATGAAAGCGGAAAACTTATTTATTTATACACAGATAATGCTTGCACTTATCAATTTTATGAGCATAGAGGTTTTGAACGTTCAGAAGAACGACAAGTTGTGCTTGACTTGGATAAAAGGCAAGTCCCTTTAACTTGTCTGTTTTATACAAAGAAAATTACTGAACAGTAATAAACTAGAAAATCCTAGTTTGTAGCAGACAGTTTTTTGATTAACTGTCTGCTTTTTCTTTTTAGTCATAATTGATAGTGGTGCTATAAAATGGTTCATATCCATTATGAAAAGACCATTTAGAACGGTGTAGATTGATTGTAAGGGTGGTGGGAGTTCCGTTGATTTGATTATGCTCTGCTTCGATTTCCGCTACCACTTCATCAGCATTCCAGTATTGATATACAATAACTTGTAGTTCAGTATCACGATTAGCCCCATTGCTGAATGACATACTGTTAAATGCAAGATAATCGGGTTGCATTTTGCGCTCTCCGCCGGTCGCAAATGCAAAAAAGCGGAATATTGATTTCCATACGCCGGACAGGTGATGGATTTCACCCCGGATTATTCATACAACCGCTTTTTCAGGTGCAAATTGTTTTTACGGTGTCTTATAAAAGGTGATTTTATCAATATTGTCCGTTATGGTATTTGCAGAAGGAGAGAATGGGGGATGAAGGACCTCCAGTGGATCCTTGATACTGCAGCATCTGCATATGAAAAGCGATTTATGAAAAAAAACGAGGATATTTGTTGATATTTCTTTTGATTACACACAGAAAATCTCTTGATATTATTGACAGAACCAAAAAAGAATAGTAACATAAAACAATAATAATTACTATTTCTATATTAAAGAGAAAGGATGTTTATGATGTTAAAAAATAAAGTAGCAATTGTTACGGGAGGGACTCGTGGAATTGGTTTTGCAGTTGTAAAGAAATTTATTGAAAACGGTGCGGCTGTTTCTCTATGGGGGTCACGTCAGGAAACGGTTGATCAAGCATTGGAGCAGTTGAAAGAGTTATATCCAGATGCGAAGATAAGTGGAAAATATCCAAGTTTGAAAGATACAGCACAGGTAACAGCGATGATAAATCAGGTAAAAGAAGAATTTGGAGCTGTTGATATTCTTGTAAATAATGCAGGAATCTCTCAGAGCACATCGTTTTATAATTATCAGCCAGAAGAATTCCAGAAAATTGTGGATCTGAATGTTACAGCAGTATTCAATTGTTCTCAGGCAGCGGCAAAGATTATGAAAGAGCAGGGCGGAGGCGTAATCTTGAATACAAGCTCTATGGTGAGTATTTATGGGCAACCATCCGGATGTGGATATCCTGCATCGAAATTTGCTGTAAATGGATTGACAAAGTCTCTGGCAAGAGAACTTGGCTGTGATAATATCCGTGTAAATGCAGTAGCGCCTGGTATTACAAGAACAGATATGGTTGCAGCGCTTCCGGAATCTGTGATCAAACCTTTGATCGCAACGATTCCGCTTGGAAGAGTCGGGGAATCGGAAGACATCGCAAATGCATTCCTTTTCCTTGCAAGTGATATGGCGAGTTATGTAACTGGTGAAATTCTATCTGTGGATGGAGCTGCAAGAAGCTAGTTACAGTATTTTGAACTATTTTTATATCGAATCACAGTCTGTTTGACTGAAAAATACTCCGGCTGCTTTTGGGCAACTGGAGTATTTTTGGAGAAGGAAAATTCGTAAAAATTCTGAAAACAAGAGGGGTTAATGATGTTTGCTGTTTTTCGCAGCAAGTTTTTTCCAGTTGTAATATCCATATATGGAGTTGAATAAGTAAGCAATCCACATTACAACCATGGTAACTGCAGAAGAATCTTTTCCAATCAGGAGAATCCACATAATGACGGATACGATATTTACAATAATCCATAACAGCCATTGTTCTGCGTAACGTGCAACCTGCATAATCAAGGCAATGACAGAAAAGACGGTTGACATGGCATCGATCAAGGCAAGTTGTCCGCCAAGATGAGTCAGAATTTGCCAGTAAATGATAACAATCACGGCTGTGGCAGCCAAAAGAATTACGATTTGTTTTGGCGTCAGAGCTTTCCCCTCTACTTCACCGCTCTTTTCATCTTTATGCCTCGACCAAAGATAGAAACCGATAAAGTTCATTGGAATGTAGTAAAAGGCATTTAACATGAATTCCCCATATAAGTGATTATTAAATGTTAGATAAGCGTAAATAGCGACATTGATCGTTGCAAAGAAATAAGTGCTTACTTTTCCTTTTGCGGCGAGAACAACTCCTAGAATTCCGGTGATTCCACTGATCAGAGCTAGTGTATTATCGCCCCAGATGATGCTTAGTACAATCATAATAACGGTTGATAAAACCAGCCAGCATAATTCAAATTTGCTCCAGCCTTTAAAAAAGTCTTTTACTTTACTCATGATTTGTTTCCTTTCTAAGAATGGTTTTTAAGTTTCATCTTGTTTTGCATTTTCAAATTCTTCTGTTGTAATGATAGGACCTTTGACACTGACTACTTTCGCGGCAATCCGATTTGCCGTGGAGATTGCTTCCAGAAAAGAGTGCCCCATTGTTCGCATGGCAATGACAGAACCGATGTGGGAATCACCAGCACCAATCGTATCGACAACAGTTGCCTGTTTGGAAGAAACTAAGGCGTGAGTTCCATTTTCAAAAAGGTGTACCCCTTGTTTCCCCAATGTGATTAACACAGTGTTTCCAGTTGATTTCGAAAGAATTTCTGCTGCCTGAGTGATATCGTCGGTATTTGTAGAAGTTAAAGCTTCTAATTCATTCAGATGCATGACTGGATGAAGTGCATACAGACGTTTCAATTTTTTTGGATCAATATAAGTGATTCGTGGGCCTGGGGCATAATAAACGGTCAATTCTTGATTGGACTCCAGAAAATTTAAAATGGCATCACCGCCGTCTCCTTCTAATTCATATCCACTCACATAAACAGAGTCATAAGAATCTACAGCAAGGGAAGAAAACCATTCCTCTTGAAAATGACATTCGATTCCGGGGACAGTTAAGAATGTGCGTTCGCCGTCTGCTTCTACCATACAGAGACAGTATCCGTTATCAGAATTTTCGCAGTGGACAGGGCTTTCGTGTCCGGCCTTTTTTAGTTCTTTGCGAATGAAATCTGCATACATTCCAGTTCCGATTGGTGCAAACAATGTGTAGTTTACACCGAAATGTTTTAAAATGTCTGCTACGTTATATGCGCAGCCGCCAACCATCATGGATTGTCCTTTGGCATAGACATCCGTTCCGGATTTTGGAATTCGATCAATTTCCATCACGATATCTAGCATAGCTGCACCGATTACGATACATCCTTTTCCCATTTGATTTGCCCCCTTTTTTTGATGATTGCATCTGCATATTTTGTAAAATCAATCTGATTTGACTTTTGGATCAAAGCAATATCTTTTTCAGGAATTTCGGAGAGTCCCTGAGCTGCACCGCAAATGGCAGCAGCCATTGCCCCAATCGTATCAGTATCGCCACCTAAGTTTGCACAGAGTAACGCGCATTTTCGAACATCAAAGCTGTAATAAGCAATTGCTAAAGCAGCGGGAACAGATTCCGAAGTATTTACACCTGCTCCGATGACATTGTAGATATTTTCTAAAAACGCAGTTTCATCATTTGCGTAAGTTTGTGCCAGAAGGATACCAAGTTTTGTTCTTGCGCCCAGAGACGGACTTGGAGTAGAAGCGCCAAGATTCATTGCGTATTCTTCTACAGAAAGTGCATCTTCGATCATTTTTTCGCGGTCATGGTATTCCAGCGCAGAGGCAACTGCCATCGCGATCATAGAAGCACCAGCTAGCGTAATATCACTTGTATGTGTTACACTGGATACTGCTGCAACATAGCGGCATAGCTCTTCTTTTTGTGTTGTGGAAAATAATGTCCCAATTGGTGCAATCCGCATTGCAGCCCCATTGGATACGGATTCATCTGAGAATTCCTTGGCGCTTTTTCCTTCCTGGAAGAGTTTCAAAGCAACTTTTGATGTTGGACCTAAAATATTATTTTCAAAAGCATGTTCCTTTTCGGCCCATTCTAAAATGTGTGTGGCAATGTTTTGACTATTCGGAATAAAATCTGTTTCTATTAGGCTGTCTAAAATAGTCAACGCCTGGCTTGTATCATCAGTAAACTGACCTGCTTTGTATTGATAAGAAATGATATTTTCCGGACAGCCGTCTAAAAAATCTGTGATTTTACCGTAATATTCCAGGCAACGTTTTCGACTCCACAATTCTGGAGGCATTCCCATCGCATCGCCGATTGCCATTCCATATAAGGTACCTAATATATGATTCTTCATGTTACTACATCTCCTTTCTACTTGTTATAATAAGTTAAAGTAATGAAAAATACAATTCATAAAATCCACAAAAAATCAGGAGAAAATTTGTTAACTTGTTATAATAAGTGGTTTGAAAAGCTGTACTTTTTGGAGTATAATGATGATACAAGGCAGGAGGAATTTGTATGAAAAAAACACCAAAATATGCACAGATAGAAGCAGAACTGATTGCACAGATAGAATCAGGCCAACTTGCTCCAGGAGCAGAGCTTCCCAGTGAATCTGATTTAATCGAATGTTATGGTGTAAGTCGTGTAACAGTCCGACGTGCGATTGATGAGCTGTATCATCAAGGGTATGTTGAAAAAATGCAGGGAAAAAGAGCATGTGTGAAAGAAAAAGTAAAACTTCAGGAATTGACTTCGATTTCAAGCTATACGGAAGAAATCATCCGACAGGGGATGACACCATCTCGTAAATTATTGTCATTCGGACTTCGTGTTTGTACGAAGGAAGAGGCAGAACAACTCGGATTAAAAAAAGCAGATCCGGTTTTTTTTATGGAGCGAATTTATTTTGCGGACGGATCGCCATTATGTCTGACGAGCACAGTGTTGCCTTATCAATTATTCAGAGAGATTGAAACATATGATTTTGAACAAAATTCCCTGTATCAGGTTTTGGAGGAGCAATATCATATTCAGATTACCACGACTTCTTTGAAATTAAAAGCTGTCTCTGCATACGGAAATATCTCCCGATTTTTGAATGTAGAAGAAGATACGCCGCTGCTATATTCTGATGGTATTACGTATGGGATTCAGAAAGATCGGGAAGTACCGATTGAGTTGTTTCAAAACTATTATTTGACCAGCCGGTTCGAATATTCGCTGATTCAACGTCGATAACAATACCGATTTATTGATGTAAAGTGATTACTGTTGTACAAATCGAAAACAGTTGAGTTAAAATTTTGTGAAAGAATTAAAAATAGAAGAATGAGGAAAGAGGATGCTTATATGGCATCCATGCAGAGTTTTGCAATGAGAGCAAGCTTTCAACTTCCGGTTGAAATTGTTCTGGAAGGGGACAGGCCAGTGAAGTCGGAGACATTTATGATTTGGATGCGGGCACTGATAGACAATGCCCCTATGTCGGAGAAGACAAAAGACCAATTAGTATGTATGTTGATAATGAGCGGTTTTGTGATTTTATTTTGGGGGATAAAAGGGTATAGAGAGAAAAGGAAAACAGAAGAATAAATAAAAAAGGATAGCCGAAGTATTCAGATTTCACTTTTGAAGACATAAAAAGTGAAATCTTTTTTTATTTTTAACGCAAATTTTATATAAATGTGATATTGGATTATACGAGGCAGAGGTAATCTATAAAAGAACATTGCGCAGATTGTTTGTGCGATGGAATAAAAACAAAGATGTGAAGAGGTCTTTTATGAAAAAAACATATGTACTTGATACAAATGTGCTGATTCAGGCACCCTATGCGGTCGAATGTTTTGAGGAAAATACAGTGGTACTTCCGATGACAGTGTTAGAAGAGTTGGATAACATGAAAAAAGAAGAGGGAGAAAAAGGTGCCAATGTACGCAAAGTGATTCGGATTTTGGACGCACACAGAGAAAAAGGAAATTTGCTGGAAGGGGTGCGTATGGAATGGGGAGGGATTCTGCGTGTAGAAAAAAATTACCGGAACGTTGAATTGCCTCCGGATCTTCCGGAACATAAATCTGATAATCGCATTCTGAAAGTTTGTGTAGGGCTGTCAAATGATCTGAAAGAACAGGTGATTCTGGTGACAAAAGATATTCTTTTGCGTATCAAAGCACAGTTGCTTGGAATTCAGGCAGAGGACTTTGGGACAGAGCAGGTTGCGGTACATGAGGAGCAGTATTTGGGGAGGAGAGAGGTGTTTGTACCAGAAGAATTGTTTAAAGATTTTAAGAAAAAGGGAGTTCCGGTAGAATGTGTATATTGCTGTGATATGAGCGGGAATCACACTTGCCCGGAATTGTTTGAAAACGAATTTATTGTGTTAAAAGCGGATCAGTCTTCGAAAAAGACTCAGTTGGGGCGGGTTGAGAAAGGGATGATCCGAAAGCTTGATTATAGAAAAGCTGCTCCATATGGAGTTAGTCCAAGGAATGTAGGACAGTATTTTTTACAGGAAGCATTGATGCAGTCTGCAGAGAAAGCTCCGCTTGTCATTGTAAAAGGAATGGCAGGGACGAGCAAAACTTTTTATTCACTGGCAGTGGGACTGGAAAAATTGTTAAACAATCCATCTGGAGAATATCGGAGGATCCTGATCTGTCGTCCGAATGCTTTATTTGATTCTGACATTGGATTTCTTCCAGGTGATGAGCAGGAAAAGATTTCTCCTTTGATGCGTCCGATTATGGATAATCTGGAACAATTGGTAGATTCCAGTGATCGTGAGCGATATTCAAATGAGCAGGAATTGAATGATAAAATACAGGAAATTTTTGACAGAGGAATCATCCAGACAGAGGCTCTGACCTTTATCAGAGGAAGATCCATTATGAAAACATATTTGATCATAGACGAAGCGCAAAATATGACACCGGCACAGATTAAGGGAATTATTACGCGTGCCGGAAAAGAAACAAAAATAATTTTATTGGGAGATCCAAATCAGATAGACAGACCTTATTTGGATGAAAGAACCAATGGATTGAGTTATGCTGCAGAGCATATGAAGGGAAGTCCGTTATGCTGGCAGGTTACTTTGTTGCCGGAAGAATGTGAAAGATCCGTGTTGGCAACGGATGCTATCCGCCGTTTGTAGAAGAAAAGCGAGTAAAAAACATAGAAAGGAACTGTTTAGATGAAAGAAGCAGAGAAAAAAATAAAGAAAAGTCCATATATGATGAATCGGGAATTATCCTGGTTGAAGTTTAATGAGAGAGTATTGAATGAGGCGGGAAATCCGAAAGTCCCACTTGCAGAGAGGTTGACTTTTGTATCGATATACCAGTCAAATTTAGACGAATTCTATCGAGTTCGAGTAGGAACGCTGATGGATCAAATGGATGTATCAGAAGTTGTTCGTGAGAATAAAACCAATATGACAAGTGAAGAGCAAGTGAAAGCAATTATAAGGGCAACACGAGAGCTAGAGGAGAAAAAGACGGTTATTTATGAACAATTGATGGGGGAACTGGAGCCGAAAGGAATTCGTTTGATCAATTTTAATAAGCTGTCTGCAGAAGAAGGAAAAATTCTGGAGGAATATTTTGACAGGGAAATTGCACCCTACTTATCAGCGAATATCGTAAGTAAACAGCAGCCCTTTCCTTTTTTAAAGAATAAGGATATCTATGCTGTTGCTCTTTTGGAGTCGAAGGGTGGGAAGACGAGAACTGCAATCATTCCATGCAGCAACAATGTGTTCCGCAGATTGATCGATATTCCAACTCGAAAGGGAACCTTTCTGCTTTCAGAAGAATTAATTCTGCAATTTCTTCCGAAATTCTTTAAAAATTATAGTGTGAAAGAAAAATCTTTGATTCGTGTCACAAGAAATGCAGATATTGACACAGAGATGATTTATGACGAGGATCTGGATTACAGAGATGCGATGGAAAATTTAATAAAAGAGAGAAAGCGGATGAACCCGGTCAGGATGGAATTTACCGGAACTCTGAATAAAAAAATGATGCATGCGTTATGCAAAACGATCCACGTGGAAAAGGAACATGTATTTAGGTCGGACGTCCCATTGGATCTGTCATTTGTCTTTGCTATTCAGAGCTATCTGAAAAATACAAATGCAGGGGAGTTGTTTTATCCAAGACGAACCCCAAGGCCAACCCCTCAGTTGAATGATAAGGAATCTTTGATTCCGCAGATTCTGGAAAAAGATGTGCTTTTATCTTATCCGTTTGAAAGTATGAAATCCTTTATCAATCTGCTATATGAAGCAGCGGAGGATGAGTCGGTTGTATCGATTAAAATGACGTTGTACCGTTTGGCAAATAAAAGCCAGATTGTAGATGCACTGGTGGAAGCCGCAGAAAATGGAAAAGAAGTTGTTGTACTGGTAGAACTTCGCGCCCGCTTTGATGAAGAAAATAATATTGAATATTCCAGAAAATTGGAGGAGGCCGGCTGTCGTGTGATTTATGGATTAAACGGATATAAAGTACATTCAAAATTATGCCTGATTTCCAGAAAAACAGAGCAAGGAGTGTCCTATGTGACACAGATCGGAACTGGAAATTATAATGAAAAAACATCTGCGCTGTATACGGATCTGTCATTGATTACAGGAAATCAAGAAATCGGAAAAGAGGCTGCTGAAGTGTTTGCAGCACTGTTAAGAGGAGAAACAGTGGAAGAAACCCATCTTTTATTAGTAGCACCAAAATGTTTGCAGAATAAAGTGTTGGATATGATAGAAGAAGAAATTCAACATGTGAAAAATGGAGAAGAAGGATACATCGGAATTAAAATCAATTCTTTGACAGACAAGGTGATCATTAGCAAATTAGTCGAAGCGTCTCAGGCAGGCGTAAAGATTGAAATGATTGTCAGAGGAATCTGCTGTCTGATTCCAGGTGTCAAAGGGTATACAGAAAACATAACTGTGATAAGTATTGTAGGGCGTTTCCTGGAACATTCTCGAATTTATCGATTTGGAACGAAAGAAAGAGAGAATGTGTATATTGCCTCAGCAGATTTTATGACACGAAATACGCTTCGTCGTGTGGAGGTGGCTGCCCCGGTTCTGGATGAACGATTAAAAAATCAGCTGGACTGGATGTTTGAAACGATGATGAAGGATGATGAAAAAGGAAAATGTCTGACGGAAAAAGGAATCTATGTGGATCGAAATCTTCATGTACAGAAATTGAATTCCCAGGAGTGCTTTTATGAGGCTGCTTATGCAAATGCGGAAAAAAGACAGAAATAGCAGAAAAATTTTCAGACGGAAAAATGGAATTGGAGAAGGCGAAAGAATTGAATTACAAAGAGATATTACAAAATGAGGAAGTAAAAGCGTATTTGGAGAAGGGCAACGAAAATCTCGGAATTCTTGGGTATACCGATCATTCCGAAAAACATTGTGCAATAGTTGCAAAACGTGCAGGGATGATTTTGTCAAAATTTGGATATACAGAACATGAGATTGAACTTGCAGAGATTGCAGGGGCTATGCATGACATTGGGAATGTGATCAATCGAAAGAATCATGGAGAATATGGGGCAATTCTGGCATGTTCAATCTTGGAAAAGTTGAAAATGCCGCTGAGAGACAGAATCCTTGTTATGTCAGCGATTGGAAATCATGATGAATCTACAGGGGAGGCCATCGATGCAATATCAGCTGCGTTGATTCTTGCGGATAAGACAGATGTCAGGAGAAATCGTGTAAGAAATAAAGAAAAAGCAAGTTTTGATAAGCACGATCGTGTGAATTATGCAGTGACAAGTGCGGCTGTAAAAGTGAATGCGCAGAAGCATCTGATCGCATTGAATTTACAGATTGACGAGGAGATTTGTACAATGTATGAATATTTTGAAATTTTTCTCGGCAGGATGATGATGTGTAGGAAAGCGGCAGAAGTACTGGGAGCCAGGTTTAAATTAACCGCAAACGGAAGCAAAGTATTATAGGCATGGAGGAAAAATAGAAAAAGCAGTCGGTCAGTTTGCAAGAACAGAAGCAGAGATAAAAGAGTTTGCAAAATAGAGTAACTCTCCTGAAAGAAAATATGGTATAGTAAAAAGAAAAACGGATACATGGAGAGAAAATATGAAAACGATTATCATAGGAATTGCAGGTGGAACCGGTTCAGGAAAATCTACATTTACGAGAAAATTAAAGAAAGAATTTAAAGAGGATGTAGCAGTTTTATATCATGACAATTATTACAGGGATCAGAGTGACATCCCGTTAGAAGAGCGAAGAAAGACAAATTATGATCATCCGGATGCAATGGAGACAGAGCTTTTGATCCGGCAGTTGATGGACCTGAAAGCAGGAAAGGCAGTAGATTGTCCGGTATACGATTATACACAGCATACAAGATCGGATCAGGTTGTGAGGGTGGAACCGAAAAAAGTAATTCTTCTGGAAGGGATTCTTGTTCTGGCAGATGAGCGTCTGAGAGATTTGTTGGACATCAAGGTTTATGTGGAGGCAGATGCGGATGAACGAATCCTGCGTCGGATCATCCGCGATGTCAAGGAGAGGGGACGTGATATGGAAGGTGTTGTGGAGCAGTATCTGACAACAGTAAAACCGATGCATTATTTATATGTAGAGCCGACGAGATGTATGGCAGATATTGTGATCAACAGCGGAAAGAATCCGGTGGCATTTACACTGGTAAAAAACACCATACAAAAAATATTGGATGAGGCAGAGTAACTGCAGATATCCGGACAGGCTGTAATAGAAAGGATGAGATTGTGCAAAAGAGTATAAACAAATTGCGAATTCTGACACCGGAAAAATTTCAGGCGGAGTATCCGCATATTTTTAAAAGAAATTTTGGTGAAATTGCGTTGAACAGAGTGCATTTCTGTAAGGCAGAATGTCTGCGTCAGGCAGTCACAGGAACATTTGCGATTCCAAGAAAAACAAAGCTGACAGGAGATAAGATCACGTTTGGGTACTGTATTGCAGAGGAACAGCTGATCTTTATTGAAAATCAGGATCATATCAAAATAGAGATGAAAAAAGTCCGGGAATATCAGGATGAAGAGCGTACTTCGCCATTGTTGCTTTTGTTTGACTGGATGGAGTATCTTATCAAAGATGACATGCTGTTTCTGCAGGATTATGAAGAAAAGCTTTCCCATCTGGAAGAGGAACTGCTGGAGGGAAATATGGAAGATTTTGACAGAAAAATCCTGTTATCCAGAAAGGAACTTTCTGTGCTGAGTGCGTATTATGAACAGTTATCGGATATGGGGGAAACTCTTCAGCAAAATGCAGCGAGACATCAAACAGAACAGGAAGCATTGCTTTTTGGGCTTTTCTGTGAGAAGGCAGGACGATTGTATGACATGGTGCAGACACTCAAAGAGTATTCCATGCAGCTTAGAGAAATGCATCAGACGCAGATCGATATCCGGCAGAATGAAATTATGAAAGTGCTGACGATTGTTACAACGCTTTTTATGCCGTTGACGCTGATTGCAGGATGGTACGGAATGAATTTTGCACATATGCCCGAACTGACTGCACCGGGAGGGTACGGGATCATCTGTGTTGTGTGTCTGCTTCTTATTGCAGTGGAAATCTGGATTTTTAAAAAGAAAGGATGGTTTAAGTAGTCATCATTTCCAATAACGAAGCCCCTTCAGTCACACCGTTATGATCGCAGTCCGGAAGCATATGATCGGCTTCTTTTTTCAGAATCTCAACTGCATTGCCCATGGCAAGCTTCATTCCGGAAGCCTCAAACATACTCAGATCATTTTCTCAGTCCCCGATGCATCAGAACGCCCCTTTGGAGGTTTCTGATGAAAAGATCTCTGCATACTGACCGGTGTAGGCAGCACGAAGAGACGGGTAGTTTGCAAGATGCATTTTGAGGTGTGGCATGGAGTTTTTGGAAAAAAAGTAAAACTGCAGTTCTTCCACATCACAGGAAAGCTCCTGGATCGTCTGTTCCATATTTTGGACATAACGGACTTTTTTGGCATCTTTTCCATAGATCAGACGTCCCAGAAAAACAAGTCTGTGAATTTATGGAGATTATTATTTATAGTGTAACACCTTCAAATCAATACGAAAAGACTTCTAAAAAATTTTTTCCCACATAAAATTAGAAAAAATATAGTAATTCTATCAGATTTATAGTATACTTAAAACATACTGAAAAAGTAGGAATTATAAAGAATGAGGGAAAGGATGAAAACGATGAAAAAGATTTTAAAAAGTCTGCCGTTTCAGCTTCTTTTGGGAGTGATCATCGGAATTGTGCTGGGGCTGATTTCAAATGAAGCGGTCATGAATGTGATCGTCACGATCAAGTTTGTATTAGGAGAACTGATTAATTTCTGTGTACCGCTGATTGTGATCGGGTTTATTGCGCCATCGATCACGAAGCTCGGGAAAAATGCGTCAAGGATATTAGGAGTGGCTGTTCTTCTTGCTTATGTATCCTCCGTCTTAGCGGCGCTGGGATCAATGGTAGCAGGATATGGACTGATTCCGCATTTGTCAATTGTTTCGGAAGTAGATGGGCTGAAAGAACTTCCGGAAATTGTATTTCAGCTGGAGATTCCGCAGATCATGTCCGTGATGAGTGCCCTTGCATTTTCCATTCTGATCGGGCTTGCGGCAACATGGACAAGAGCAGAGACAGTGATCCGGCTATTAGATGAATTTCAACAGATCGTACTGATGATCGTATCCAAGATTGTCATTCCGATCCTTCCGGTATTTATTGCACTTACATTCTGGTCTCTGGCATACGAGGGAACGATCACGAAGCAGCTGCCGGTATTTCTCAAGGTTGTGCTGATCGTAATGATAGGACATTTTATCTGGATGACTGTTTTATATACAGTGGGTGGAATTTACTCCGGAAACAATCCGTGGAAAGTTGTAAAGCATTATGGTCCGGCATACATTACTGCAGTGGGAACGATGTCCTCTGCTGCAACGCTTGCAGTGGCTTTAAAATGTGCCAGAAAGTCGGAGCCGGTACTGAGGGATGATATGGTAAGCTTTGGAATCCCTCTGTTTGCGAATATTCATCTTTGCGGTTCCGTCCTGACAGAAGTATTTTTTGTGATGACAGTCTCCCAAATTTTATATGGAAAACTGCCGTCAGTCGGAACCATGATCTTATTTTGTGCACTGCTTGGCGTGTTTGCAATCGGAGCACCTGGGGTTCCAGGCGGAACGGTGATGGCTTCTCTGGGTCTTATCACGGGAGTTCTTGGATTTGATGCCACAGGAACAGCACTGATGCTGACAATCTTTGCATTGCAGGACAGCTTTGGTACCGCATGCAATGTGACAGGCGACGGTGCACTGACTATGATTCTGACCGGATATGCGAGACGGCATAATATCGAGCAGCAGACAGAAACGATTGAATTTTAAGAATCGTGGATAAAAAGGGCAGGGACATATTGCGTAACAGGCGATATGTCCCTGCTTTTTAGCGTTCTTCTACTTTACAACAGAAGAGGAGACTCCTATAATAAAGTCAAAAGAAAATCCACAGGAGCAGAACTTATGACGATAAAGGAAATTGCAAAGCTTGCGCAGGTATCCAGTGCAGCAGTGTCGAGATATATGAACGGGGGATACGTAAGTGAAGAAAAGAAGGAGAGGATTCGGGCAGTGATCGAAGAAACAGGATACCGCCCGTCTGTACAGGCGAGAACGCTTCGCACCAAACGAGCGTGCCTGGTCGGAGTGATTGTTCCAAAGATCAATTCAGAGTCGATCAGTAGGATTACAGAGGGAATCGGTCAGGTACTTTCAGAAAGAGCCTATCAGATGCTTCTGACCATCACAGATAACGATCCGTCCAAAGAGCTGGAATACATGGATTTGTTTGAATCTTATCCGGTGGACGGAATCATTCTGGTAGGAACAGTCCTTTCCGGTGCGCACAAGGAAAAACTGAAAAAGTGCAGAGTGCCGATCGTCGTGATCGGACAGCAGACAAACGAGGTCAGCTGTATTTACCATGATGATTATGGGGCTGCAAAAGAACTGGCAGAACAGATCGGAAAAGAAATGTCCGGACGTATTGCTTATATCGGTGTGACAAGAGCGGATAAGGCGGCAGGTGCAGCCAGAGAAGACGGCTTCCGGGATGGTCTGAGAGCAGTTGGCAGAGAACTGGAGGAAGGATGTCTGCGCCGGGCAAGCTTCACAATGGAGTCCGGATATGAGCAGGCATGTGATCTTTTGAGATTAGAGAGTGATATCGATATCATATCTTGTGCCACAGATACCATTGCTGCAGGAGTGATCGAAGCAATTGCACAGCTTTCGCCCCAAAGGAGTATTCAGGTGACGGGATTTGGGGACAACCAGTTTTTGAAAGCGGTTACGGGCGGAATCAGAACCGTGCATTTCGGATATCAGACAAGTGGTGTAAAAGGCGCCAGATTGCTGTTGGATATGGTAGAATCAGGAAAGACACTCACGACAGAGATTAAGCTTGGATATGAACTGCTGTAAAACAGAAATCTGGCAAAATATACAAAAAAATAAAATATAAATTAGTAAAAATGCCATCTTTACAAATGGCATTTTTTTCACTATTATAATCTTACAAGATATGAAATCGATTACATGAAACATGAGTCTTGCAAAGAAAAAAGAAAGGGATGAAGGTATGGATTACAAAAAAACCGCACAGGAAATTTTGAATCATGTTGGTGGGAGCAAGAACATCATTTCAGCGGCACATTGTGCGACCAGACTGCGCCTGGTTATTGCAGATAACAAGAAGGCAGACAAAGGTGCGCTGGAGAATGTAGATGGAGTCAAAGGAGTGTTTGAGGCATCAGGACAGCTTCAGATTATTCTGGGGACAGGTACGGTCAACAAGGTGTTTGATCAGTTTATTGAGATTGCAGGAGTGACAGCAAGCTCCAAGGCAGAAGCAAAAGAGGCAGCGGTACAGAAGCAGAACTGGTTTATGCGGGCAATCAAGCTTCTGGGAGATATTTTTGTTCCGATCATTCCTGCCATTGTGGCAAGTGGATTTTTGATGGGAATCATGAACTCTCTTGATTTTATGAATACGAATAATTTTATTCATATTGACACGACCAGTTCACTGTATGTATTTGCAAATCTGTTCAGTAATACAGCGTATACCTTTTTACAGATTCTGATTGCTTTTTCAGCTGCAAAAGCGTTTGGTGCGAATCCATACCTGGGAGCTGTAATCGGAATGATCACAATTAACCCGGCGCTGCAGAATGCGTATACTGTGGCGACAGAAGGTGTGAAAGCAACGCAGTCGGTATTCTTTGGACTCTATCAGATCGATATGGTTGGGTATCAGGGACATGTCATTCCGATTATCATTGCCGTATGGCTGATGTCTGTGATTGAGAAAAAGCTGCACAAGGTTGTTCCGGAGGTACTGGATCTGTTCGTAACACCTCTGGTAAGTGTATTTGTGACAGGGTATCTGACACTGGCAGCGATCGGTCCGGTCTTTGTATGGGCGGAGAATGCGATCCTGAACTGTATCCAGTGGCTTCTGACACTTCCTCTGGGATTGGGAAGTCTCGTAATGGGAGGTCTGTATGCACCGACCGTAGTGACAGGAATCCATCAGATGTATGCAGCGATTGACCTGGGACAGCTTGCACAGTATGGAGTGACTTACTGGCTTCCGCTGGCAAGTGCGGCAAACGTGGCACAGGGAGCAGCAGCGCTTGCAGTTGCAGTAAAATCAAAAGATAAGAAGATCAAAGCGCTGGCACTTCCATCATCTTTAAGTGCATTTATGGGAATTACAGAGCCGGCAATCTTTGGAGTGAACTTAAGATTTTTCAAACCGTTCATCGCAGGATGTATCGGTGGAGGATGCGGTGCACTCTATGCATCAATCGTACACCTTGGAGCAAAAGGAACCGGAGTGACAGGTATTTTTGGTATCCTTCTGTGCCTGAACCAGCCGGTACAGTATCTGATCGAGATGGCGATCGCAGTCGGAGTTGCCTTTGCGGTATCCTTTATCCTTTATAAAGATAAAAAGGAAGACATAAAAGAGCAGGCAGAAGCAGTGATTCCGGCAGAAGAGCTTCCGGTTTCACAGGCAGAGGCTGTCACAGAAGAGACTCTGGGAAGTCCCGTTTCCGGAAAAGTTGTTCCGACAGCTGAGATTTCCGATGCCACATTTGCGGAGGAAATCCTGGGAACAACTGTTGCTGTAGAGCCGGAAGCAGCGGAGCTTGTAGCCCCTTGTGACGGTACGATCTTGAGTATTTATGATACGGGGCATGCAGTTTGTATGACCACACTATCCGGTGGAGAGCTTTTGATTCATGCAGGAATTGATACCGTAAAAATGGAAGGCAGAGGATTCCAAAAGTGTGTGGCAGACGGAGATTATGTTCATGCGGGAGATGTACTTCTTAAGATGGATCTGGATGCGATCCGAAAAGAGGGTTACGAGACAACAACGATGATGATTCTTACCAATGCAGATGACTATGATGTGGAAAAAACTTCCGCCAACGAGGTGAGCTGTGGAGAAAAACTGATGGTACTTCATAAAAAACAGGAGATGGAAATATGAATGCATTGACAAGAGATCTTGCTGATCTGACGAGGGTGGCGGAATCACAGACAGACGGCAAAGACCGTTTCCGCCAGAAGCTGCATCTGATGCCGCCGACAGGATGGCTCAATGATCCCAACGGACTGTGTCAGTTCAAAGGAATTTACCACGCATTTTTTCAATATTCGCCATTTACTGCAACGGGCGGTCTGAAGATGTGGGGACACTATACAAGCCGGGATATGATCGAATGGAAATACGAGGGTGTCAGCCTGTATCCGGATCAGCCGTTTGACTGCCATGGCGTGTATTCAGGATCAGCGTTTATTGAAGACGGAAAGATGTATCTGTATTATACCGGAAATGTAAAGCTTGAGGACGGAGAATTTGACTATATCCGAACCGGCCGGGAGGCAAACACAGTTCTGGTGGTCAGCGAGGACGGAGAGCATTTTGGCAGAAAAAGAGAACTGATGAGAAACAGTGATTATCCGCAGGATCTGACCTGCCATGTACGTGATCCGAAAGTCTGGAAAGAAAACGGCATGTATTACATGGTGCAGGGAGCCAGAACGCAGAAAGATGAAGGAAAAGTGCTGATTTTTGAGTCTGAGGATCAGCTGAACTGGATCTACAAAAGCGATGTAAAGACAGCAGAGCGATTTGGATATATGTGGGAGTGCCCAGACTATTTTGAAACAGAAGGCAGAAAGATTTTATCGACTTCCGTGCAGGGGCTGGAAGGCGGCGTGTGGGATGCACGAAATGTGTACCAGTCCGGATATTTTCTGGTAGAGGGGGATATCCTTTCCGAGTATGTGCTTTCTGACTATGAACTCTGGGACTATGGATTTGATTATTATGCACCGCAGAGTTTTGAAAGTGAGGATGGACGCCGGATCCACATCAGTTGGATGGGAATGCCGGATTGTGAGGAATACACAAACCTGACGCTGGAAGATGGATGGCAGCACTGCTTTACATTTCCAAGAGAAGTGCATGTCAAAGATAAAAAAGTGCTTCAGCAGCCGGTAAAAGAACTGGAAGCACTGCGCAGAGGAGAAGAAAGAGCAGTCTCTGTTCTGGAGAAGAAAGGTACAAAAGTCTTTGAGGCAGAGGTGCAGAATATCACAGGAAATCACTTCCGCGCAGTACTGGCAAAAGAACTGGTTCTGGAATATGTAAACGGAAGATTTGAGATGAAGTTTACAAGCCAGGATAAGACGTCCGTATCCGCGGGAAGAAGTCTTAGATTCCGGGAAGTAAGTGAAGTCAGAAACGTCCGGATTCTTGCAGATGTTTCTTCTGTAGAAGTGTTTGTCAATGATGGAGAGACTGTGTTTTCTACAAGGTATTATCCGCAGGATTATGAAATAAAAATAGAAGCTTTGGATGCCAAGATTGCATTCTGGGAGCTGTAAAAGCAAAAATGTTCCCATCGGGATTTCCTGATGGGAACATTTTTGTTATGTAAGAAAGACTGTCAAATGTACAAATCAGTTTGCATCTTCTTTGTCTTTGGGCAGTACAATGTTGAGGAGTACTGCAAGCAATGTAGCCACTACAACCGGTGATTTGCCGAAGATCATCACAAACCAGTCCGGGAAGCTGGCAAGAGAATCACTTGCCTGTGAGATTCCCATTCCCAGTGCTGCCGCAAGTCCCACGATGGAAGTATTGCGAAACGTCATATTTTGTGATGTGATCAGTTTCATTCCGGTCATGGCGATGGATGCGAAAACAGACACTGTGGCACCGCCGAGTACACAATACGGAATTGTCGTTAAAAGAGACGAGAATTTCGGGATCACTCCGGCTATCAACAGAATCAGTGCCGCACCGCCGAGTACACAGCGGTTGATAACTTTTGTCGTTGCAACGATTCCCACGTTCTGGCTGTATGTAGCAGTCGGGAGTCCGCCGAGAAGAGAAAATAGAATATTGGAGATTCCATATCCTACGATTCCTCCCTGCAGTTCCTGATCTGTTGGCATACGATTCATTCCTCCGCTGGTTGTGGCGGAAAAGTCGCCGATTGCCTGAATGGAGTTGATTGCAAACAGAAGACCGATTGCGACACAGGCGGAAGGTTCGAAGCGAATTCCGAAATGAAGCGGGCTTGGCACCTGGAAGAGGGCAGCATCATGGATAGGAGAAAAGTCTACCATTCCGAAGAACAGTGCGATGATATATCCACCGATGATACCGATCAGAATGGATGCCAGTTTCCAGATTCCTTTTCCAAAATGATTCAATACCGTTACAATAGTCAATGTCAAAATAGCGACCAGCCAATTTTGCCAGGAACCATAATCTTCGCTGCCTACCCCTCCGGCCATATAGTTAATGGCAGTCGGATACAGAGAAAGTCCAATTGTAAATACAACGGTTCCAGTGATCAGAGGCGGGAAAAATTTGCGGATCTTCCGGATAAAAAGTCCCACAAAAACAGCCACGATACCACCTGCGATCATAGCACCTAAAATGGTGGCGACATCATACTCTTCGGCAATGGACTGCATACTCGGAACATAGGCAAAGCTGATGCCCATGATGACCGGAAGGCCGGATCCGATTGTAAGATACCGGGTCTTGATAAATGGAAACAGTTGTAACAATGTGGCAAGTGCGGAAGTGACCAAGGCAGCCTGAATTAAAATAACAGAGTCAGCTTCCGAAAGTCCGGCTACACCGGATACAATGATAGCAGGCGTTACACAGCCGACGATCATTGCGACAACATGCTGCAGTGCAAGTGGAAATGCCTGATTAAGGGCAGGCACTCCGCTTAGTTCAAAAATGGTAGAGCGGGTTGTCTGATGTTTCATAAATAAGGTGTCCCCCTTTATTCGAGATGGATCCGGGTTCCTGTAAGCCCCTGAATTCCTTCTCTGGCTTTTTCTAGTAATGTGATCAAAGATTGCCTTCCGGGTGCAGATTCTGCAAATTCTACGGCCGCCTGCATCTTCGGAAGCATGGAGCCGGGAGCAAAATGACCTTCTGCAATATACTGTTTTGCTTCAGCTACTGTGATATCATCCAGCCATGTCTGTTCTGGTGTCCCGAAATGAATGGCTGCTTTTTCTATAGCAGTGAGGATGATCAGAACATCTGCATCCAGTTCTTTTGCGAGAAGCGCACTGGCAAAATCTTTGTCTATGACTGCACTGGCACCTTTTAGATGATTGCCCTGACGAATGACCGGAATTCCTCCGCCGCCACAGGCAATGACAAGGTCACCGGAATCCACCATCGTCCGGATTGTGCCGATTTCAATGATCTCCTGTGGTTTTGGAGAAGCTACGACACGACGGTAGCCTCTTCCGGCATCTTCTTTCATAATGTAGTCATATTTCTGCGACATTTCGTCTGCCTGTTCTTTTGTAAGAAAACGTCCGATCGGTTTGGACGGACAGGCAAAAGCTGGATCATGTTCATCCACACGTACTTGTGTGATCATAGTTGCGACAGGAATATCGGTGATATTGCGATTTAAGAGCTCTTCACGGAGAGCGTTCTGCAGATCATAGCCGATATAAGCTTGGCTCATGGCAACACAGACAGAAAGAGGGGTATTGGGCTGGTGTGCATCTTCGTGAGTCAGGGCGAGCATTGCGTTGTTGACCATTCCTACCTGAGGGCCATTTCCATGAGCAATCACAACTTCACATCCTTCCTCGATCAGATCAACGATGGCGTGCGCTGTGATCTTGACAGCTGCCATCTGTTCCGGAAGGGTGTTGCCCAGGGCGTTTCCGCCCAGGGCGATGACAATTCGTTTCTTCCTTGTCATATCTATTCCTCCCTGATTGATGCGATTGTTTCTACCTCACATAAAACTCCTTTTGGAAGATCTTTTACAGCAACGCAGGAGCGCGCCGGTTTTCCTGTAAAATATTTTGCATAGATTTCATTGAATGCAGCAAAATCACCCATGTCTGCAAGGAAACAGGTTGTTTTTACCACATCTGTAAAATCCGCATTCTGGCTTTCAAGAAGCGCTTTGATGTTTAACATCACCTGTTCTGTCTGTTCTTCGATCGTGGTTCCGACCACTTCTCCTGTTATCGGAGAGAGCGGGATCTGACCGGAGAAAAACGCAATTCCGTTACAGATGATTCCCTGAGAATAAGGTCCGATTGCTGCCGGTGCATTTTTGGTTTCTACATATTTTAGCATAGCTTAGTCCCTCCTTGAATATAATCCATTTCGCATCGTGTTCTAGTATAACAGGTTTTACTCAAAAACTCTAGGTGTGGATTTCTCTTCCAGCTTCTTTAAGATATCAGCAGGATCTGCAAATTTTGCAAGAAAGATCATGGCTGCGATGATATACGGTTTGTAGCTGGCTTCTTTATAAAGTGGTGTTCTGTAGCGGTCGAATACGCTGGCATCGACTTCACCGGATTCGCAGCTGACACCTGTGATATCTGCAGGCAGACAGTGCAGGTAGAGCGCGTTACCGTCTTTGGTCGTCTTCATCAGTTCTTCTGTACAAGCCCAGTCTTTGTGCTGTGCGTTCTGTTCCAGAAGTTCTTTTTCCAGAGCATCGATTCCCGCAAAGTCACCGTTTCCATATAATTCAGTACGTTTTTCCATGGCAGCAAACGGCGCCCAGCTCTTTGGATAAACGATGTCGGCATCTTTGAAAGCTTCTGCCATATTGTTGGTCTTTGTGAAAGAACCGCCGGATTTTTTTGCATTTTCGGCAGCAACAGCTTCCACTTCCGGGAAGACTTCATATCCTTCCGGATGTGCCAGTACAACGTCCATTCCAAAACGTGTCATCAGTCCGATCACACCCTGTGGAACAGAGAGCGGTTTTCCGTAGGAAGGAGAGTATGCCCAGGACATGGCGATCTTCTTTCCTTTCAGATTCTCCACACCGCCGAATTCATGGATGATGTGCAGCATATCGGCCATTGCCTGTGTCGGATGGTCGATATCGCACTGCAGGTTGACAAGCGTTGGTTTCTGCTGAAGAATCCCGTCTTTGTGTCCTTCTGTCACAGCATCTACGACTTCGTGCATGTAAGCATTTCCTTTTCCGATGTACATATCGTCACGGATTCCGATGACATCTGCCATGAAAGAAATCATGTTGGCTGTCTCACGAACCGTCTCACCATGCGCAATCTGCGATTTTCCTTCATCCAGATCCTGCACCTCAAGTCCGAGCAGGTTACATGCGGAAGCAAATGAGAAGCGGGTACGTGTGGAATTGTCACGGAATAAAGAGATTCCGAGTCCGCTTTCAAATACTTTTGTGGAGATGTTGTTTTCTCTCATAAAACGGAGTGCGTCTGCCAGTGTAAATACTGCTTCCAGTTCGTCGTCTGTTTTTTCCCAGGTCAGGAAAAAGTCAGAGTTGTACATGTCTTTGAAGTTGAGTGCGTTCAGTTTATCGATGTAATCCTGTAATGTTTTCATAGTGTAATTCCTCCATATACTCAGGCTGTGCCTGTTGTGTTTTTTGCTATTTTGAAAATTTATTTACAATATAAAGTCGGCAGTGCAGCGTAAACAGCGGCACATACTACCAGGTCTGCCTTCCAGGTCTTTTCATTTGGTGCATGAGCCTGTGCTTCTGCTCCAGGACCAAATCCGATACAAGGAATGCCGTTTCGTCCCATGATGGAAACGCCGTTTGTAGAGAACGTCCATTTGTCAGTCAGTGGGCGGGCTTTTCTCATCTTAGCAGTCTCTGGTGTTCCAATCCTTTCTTCTCCGTAAAGTCCCTTGTAGGCTTCTTCCAGAGCTTTTGTGACTTTGTGGTCTTTTGGAATGACCCAGGTCGGGAAGTAGCATTCGATCGGATATACCAGTCCGGTATAGGATGGTCTGTCATAGTTGTACATGGAAACCGTTACATCCTCCCCATATTTCTGTACGCTTGGAAGTGCACGGATCTCATCCAGACAGCTTTCCCATGTCTCTCCGGCAGTCATACGGCGATCCAGAGAAACAGAGCAGGAGTCTGCAACCGCACAGCGGCTTGGAGAAGTGAAGAAAATCTCAGAAGTTGTGATGGTACCCCGTCCTAAGAATCTTGCTTCTTCCCATTCCGGATTATATGTTTCATCCAGCATTTTTACGAGTCCTTTGATTTCAGTTGTCTCTTCGGCATCGTTTTCGTTCAGTGCACGGACATCCTGCAGGATATCAGCCATCTTGTAGATTGCATTGTCTCCACGCTCCGGTGCAGAGCCGTGACAGGATACGCCTTTGACGTCTACACGGATCTCCATACGTCCTCGCTGTCCGCGGTAGATACCGCCGTCAGTCGGTTCTGTGGATACCACAAATTCCGGACGGACTTTATCTTCGTTGATGATGTATTGCCAGCAGAGGCCGTCGCAGTCTTCTTCCTGTACGGTTCCTGTGACAAGGACTGTATATTTGTCACTTAAAAGCCCCAGATCTTTCATGATCCTTGCACCGTAAACTGCAGAGACGATACCTCCGAGCTGATCAGAAGTACCACGTCCTCCGATCTCTGTGTCAGATTCGAATCCTTCATATGGATCGAATTCCCAGTTGTCACGGTTTCCGATACCAACGGTGTCAATATGTGCATCAAATCCGATGAGTGTCTCTCCAGTTCCCATATATCCGAGTACATTTCCCTGCGGATCGATCTCGACTTTATCAAAATCCAGTTTCCGCATCTCTTCGGCGATCCGTTCAATGTGATCCTTTTCCCCACAGCTCTCACCCGGGAATTTTACGATCTCTCTGAGAAATTTTGTCATATCCGCTTCATAGTTCTGTGCAGCTTCTTTGATTTTGTTGAAATCCATTTTAAAATCCTCCTTGATAAACATAATGAATGAAATGGTTTCCTGATCTAACGTTCATTGCCGTCCCATACGATGGATTCGTAACGGGCAGGATCGGTATCTCCTTCGGTGGAGAAAAGCAGTACCCGGGAAGTTTCATCCAGGCCCAGGTGTTCTCTTAATTCCTGATATTCGTCCATGCACATGATGCAGGCGAGCGTTCCAAACGGTGCGGCTCCGGATTCTCCGGAAGTGACCGGCGTATCTCCCTTGATCGGTGCGGCGAGCATCCGCATTCCTTTTGCAGCGACCCAGTCCGGTGCAGCAACAAAGGTATCCACATGATTCTTTAAGATATCCCAGGAAATGGTGTTCGGTTCGCCGCAGGCAAGACCTGCCATGATGGTCGGCATATCACCGTCCACGATACGGATCGCTCCGTCTCCGGCAACAGCTCCTTTGTAAAGACAGGCAGCAGATTCGGCTTCCACAACGACCACTTTCGGCGGGGTCTTGGGATAGCGGTTCGCAAAATATCCCTGAACAGCACCGGCAAGGGATCCGACACCAGCCTGGATAAATACATGAGTCGGGGCTTCGCAGCCGTCTTCATGAAGTTGAGCGTCGGCTTCCATGACCATGGTTCCATATCCCTGCATGATCCATGCCGGAATTTCTTCATAGCCGTCCCACGCAGTATCCTGCACGATGATACCATGTTCAGTTCTGGCAGCCATATCGGCAGCCATGCGCACGCATTCATCGTAGTTGCATTCTTCGATCGTAGCAGTGGCGCCTTCTTTTCGGATGTTGTTTAACCGTGTCTGTGTACTTCCTTTAGGCATCAGGACAACTGCCTTTTGTCCGAGCTTGTTGGCAGCCCAGGCAACTCCGCGTCCGTGATTTCCATCTGTTGCAGTAAAGAAAGTAGCCTGCCCGAATTCTTTTTTTAAAGCTTCGGAAGTCAGTACCTGATATGGAAGTTCACTGACATCTTTGCCGGTCTGCTGTGCAATGTAGCGCGCCATGGCAAAAGAGCCTCCCAGCACCTTAAATGCATTGAGTCCGAAGCGATAAGACTCATCCTTGATGTAAAGTGAACCAAGTCCTAATTTTTCGGCCATGTGGTTCAGTTTTACGAGTGGTGTGACACTGTATTGCGGAAAACTTTCGTGGAACGTGCGGGCTTTTTCCACCTCGGAAAGTGCCATGACCGGAAGGTTGGCATCCTCGGTCTTCGGCATATGATTGACTGCCCATTTGATTGTCTCCATGTGTAAAACCTCCTTATGATCTGCTATTTTCCTGCATCCATATAACTGTAAAGTGTAAATTTAGAAATATTGAGAAGATTTGCGACCTTATCTCCTGATTTTGTGATCAGAAACGCACCGGCATCATTCAGATAGCGGACCACCTGGATCTTATCTTCCTTGGTCATTAAAGCCACCGGTTTTCCGACCAGTGCCACGCCCTGCTGCATCAGATCGTTTAACAGCTCTTCTACATTGCGTGTGATCGTCTGCGGCGAGTGCGGCTTGCTGACTGTGTAAGTATCTGTTTCCGGTTCGGTATGAAGAAGCGACCCCAGTGCACTGTCTATCGTAAGAAGTGCTGTGATGTCATAGTTGATGGAAAAGATATAAGAAATCTTTTCATCGGCATCCCGTATGTAAAGGGTACTGGATTTCAAAATCCGGCCGTCCTCCGTGCGTGTGAGATAAGAAAGCTTATCTTGTACTTTGGCAGCGTTTTTGTGCAAGGTCTCCAGTACGATCCCGGAAGGTCCGTCTCCGGACTTGCGGTTTGTCACCTGTCCGTTTTCAATGTGGACGATGGAGGTCTCCAGATCCTTGTTCAGATCATGAATGACAACTTCACAGGAAGTTCCGAACTGTTTTGCAATACCATGCGCCATTTGCTTTAGAAGCTTGAGTGTATGATCCATAGTCATCCCTCCCTTTGTGAAAAACATTGGTAAAATATGTCAAAAACAACTGCTTCTAAACTCATAATATCATAAAAATCCATAAAATCAATAGTTTTTCTAAAAAAGTTTTAGAATACCTAAAAAAGTTTTAGAATCGTGTTGCATTTGTGCAGTTTTGATGGTATTCTATAAACAGCAAAAGCGGTTCTGGAAGATATGCACAAAAATAGAAGACTTTCAAAAAGAAAAGGAGAGGTTGATATGCTTATTTTAGGAAACGGCAGGATGATCACAAGAGATGCGGACAATCCATATCTGGAATGCGGGGCAGTGGTGATTGACGGGACAAAAATCGTGAAGGCTGGTACGCTTTCGGAAGTGAAGGCGGCGTATCCGGATGCGGAGTTTTTGGATGCAAAGGGCAAGGTGATCATGCCGGCCTTTATCAATGCACACGAACATATTTACAGTGCATTCGCAAGAGGACTGTCCGTCAAAGGATATGACCCAAAAGGATTTTTAGATATTCTGGATGGGATGTGGTGGACGATTGACTGCAATCTGACCTTGCATGATACATATTTAAGCGCCATGGCTACATATATTGATTCGATCAAAAATGGTGTGACAACGGTATTTGACCATCATGCAAGCTTTGGTTCCATCCGTGGTTCTTTATATGAGATTGAAAGGGCTGCGAAAGAAACCGGAGTCCGCTCCTGTTTATGCTATGAGATCTCGGATCGTCACGGGAAGGATAAGGCAAGAGATTCCGTTATGGAAAATGCAGAGTTTATCCGTCATGCACAAAAAGAGGATACCGGCATGATCGCGGGCATGATGGGAATGCATGCACAGTTTACGATTTCTGATGAGACGATGGAGCTGGCTGCAGCGAACAAGCCAGACGGCGTGGGATATCATATCCATGTGGCAGAAGGGATCGAAGATCTGCATCATTGTCTGAAACATTATGGGAAGCGGATCGTGGATCGTCTGATGGACTGGGGAATCCTGGGAGAAAAGACACTGCTTGGACATTGCATTTATATCAACGGCCATGAGATGGATCTGATCAAAGAGACGAACACAATGGTGGTACACAATCCGGAATCCAACATGGGCAATGCCTGCGGATGTCCGCCGACGATGGAACTGGTGCACAGAGGGATCCTGACCGGACTTGGAACAGACGGATATACTCATGATATGACAGAGTCTTACAAAGTGGCAAACGTACTGCACAAGCATCATCTGTGTGATCCGAATGCCGCATGGGGAGAGGTTCCGCAGATGCTTTTTGACGGAAATGTCAAAATTGCAGAGCGTTATTTCCCGCAGAAGCTTGGTGTATTGAAAGAAGGAGCTGCAGCAGATGTGATTGTTGTGGATTATGATCCGCTGACACCGATGAACGGGGGCAATGCAAACAGCCACATTTTATTCGGTATGACTGGAAAACAGGTAGTAACCACAGTGGCGAATGGAAAAGTATTGATGAAAGACAGAGAACTTGTATCTATAGATGAAGCAAAAGTGATGGCAGACTGCAGACAGGCGGCAAAAGAGCTGGCTGAGAGGATCAACGCATAAGGAGGGCATGAGGATGAGTGAAGTTATGACACCGATGTCATTTGAACAGTTGGTGGACTGGGTATTGCAGGAAAAGAAAAAAAGAGGAACCGTGTTCGGACAGCATCATGCGTACCGGGCAGATGGAACACATAACCGGACGATGTTCGGGCGTACTCTGGAGACGCCGATTGGACCGGCAGCCGGTCCGCATACGCAGATGACACAGAATATTGTGGCAGCCTACTATGCCGGCAGTCGTTTCTTTGAATTGAAGACCGTACAGATCATGGATGGAGAAGAGCTGGCGGCATGCATCAACCGTCCGTGTATCAAGGCGGATGATGAAGGATATAACTGCGAGTGGTCCACAGAGCTGACAGTACCGCAGGCAATGGAAGAGTATATCAAAGCCTGGTTCTTATTGAAAGTAATCGCCAGAGAGTTTGGACTTGGAGATATGAATGGATTTCAGTTTAATGTCAGTGTGGGATATGATCTGGCAGGCATCCAGTCCCCGAAGGTGGATACCTTCCTGAATTCCATGAAACACGCAGAAGATACAGAGATTTTCAAGCACTGCAAGGCATATTTACTGGAACATGCGGATTGGTTTGAGCACGTGACAACAGAAGATATCGAGCAGATCCCGCCGGAAATCTGCAATTCCGTGACACTTTCCACACTGCATGGATGTCCTCCGCAGGAGATTGAACGGATCGCCATGTATCTGCTTACGGAAAAAGGATTCCATACCTTTGTAAAATGCAATCCGACACTGCTTGGATATGAGTTTGCGAGAAAGACCATGGATGAGATGGGATATGATTACATACAGTTTGGAGACTTCCACTTTAAGGATGACCTGCAGTATGAAGATGCAGTTCCGATGCTGACACGCCTGATGAATACGGCGAAAGAGAGAAATCTGGAGTTTGGTGTGAAGATCACCAATACGTTCCCTGTGGATGTGAAACAGAATGAGCTTCCAAGCGAAGAGATGTATATGTCAGGAAAATCCTTGTATCCGTTGTCCATTTCACTGGCAGCAAAACTGGCAAAAGAATTTGACGGAAGGCTTCGTATTTCCTATTCCGGAGGAGCGGATTACTATAATATAGAAAGAATTGTGGATGCAGGCATCTGGCCGGTTACTGTGGCAACGACTCTTTTGAAACCGGGCGGTTATCAGAGGCTGACACAGATGGCAAAGCTTCTGGACAAGGAGAATGCTCCGTTTGAAAAAGTGGACGCAGAATCTGCAGGAAAACTTGCAGAAGAAGCGGTGAAAGACCCGCATCATGTGAAGGCAATGAAGCCTTTGCCGTCAAGAAAGATGAAAAAAGAAGTTCCGCTCATGGATTGTTTCGTGGCGCCGTGTAAAGAGGGATGCCCGATCCATCAGGATATCACAACGTATCTGCAGCTTGTGGGAGAAGAAAAGTATGAGGAAGCAATGGAAGTGATCACAGAGAAGAACCCGCTTCCGTTTATTACAGGAACGATCTGTGCACATAACTGTATGAGCAAATGTACCAGAAACTTTTATGAGACACCTGTTCATATCCGGGAGATGAAATTAAAAGCGGCAGAAAATGGATATGAGGCGCTGCTTGAAAAACTTCCGGTGCCGGCAGTGACAAAGGCAGGAAAAGCGGCAGTCATCGGAGGCGGTCCGGCAGGAATGGCGGCTGCATACTTCCTCAGAAAAGGCGGTATGGAAGTTACGCTATTTGAGGCAAAAGAATCTTTAGGAGGCGTAGTACGTCATGTGATCCCGCCATTTCGTATTTCGGAGGATGCCATTGAAAAAGATGCGGAAATCTTAAGAAAGATGCAGGTGGACATCCGCTGTAATACAAAGGTGGAATCTTTGGAAGAACTGAAAAAGCAGGGATATACAAAAATCGTACTGGCAGTGGGAGCTCCGGTTCAGGGAAGTTTAAAGCTGGAAAGCGGAATGCCGAAAAATGCACTGGAATTTCTGGCAGAATTTAAACAGACAGACGGTAAGGTTTCACTTGGAAAACATGTGGTTGTTATCGGAGGCGGAAACACAGCCATGGATACTGCAAGAGCGGCAAAACGAAACGCAGGCGTGGAGCATGTTTATCTGGTTTACAGAAGAACGAGACGGTATATGCCGGCGGATGAAGAAGAACTGGTGATGGCCCTGGAAGATGGAGTGGAATTCAAAGAGTTATTGTCTCCTGTAAAACTGGAAAACGGCCAGCTTTTCTGCAAAGTGATGCAGCTTTCCGATTATGATGTATCGGGCAGAAGAGGAGTGACAGAGACCGGGGAGACAGTTTGGGTTCCGGCAGATACGGTGATCGCTGCAGTTGGAGAAAAAGTGCCGACAGACTGGTATCAGGCAAACGGTCTGGCAGTATCGGAAAAGGGAAGATTATATGTCGATGAAAAGACATTAAAAACCAGTGATGACAATGTCTATGCAGCAGGCGATGGTCTGTATGGACCGGCAACAGTTGTAGAGGCGATCCGGGACGGACGAAAAGTGGCTGAGGCAATTGCAGGAGAAGTGTTGGCGCGTGATTTTGATAAACTGGCAGAGGAAGAAAAGGTCTATGCCAAGAGAGGGGTATTAAAAGAGGAACAGAAAGAGACAAAAGAGGCAGGCAGATGCCTGGGATGCTCGACAATCTGTGAAAACTGCGTAGAAGTCTGTCCAAACCGTGCAAACATTGCCATTCAGGTACCGGGGATGGAAAAACACCAGATCATCCATGTAGATTATCTGTGTAATGAGTGCGGCAACTGTAAGAGTTTCTGTCCATATTCCAGCGCTCCATATCTGGATAAATTCACACTTTTCGCAACAGAAGCAGATATGGAAAACAGCAAGAATCAGGGATTTGCAGTTCTGAATCAAGAGACCCGACGCTGTAAGGTGCGCTTCTTTGGAAAGACCTTTATCTGGGAACCGGAGAAACCGGCAGGTCTTCCGGATGGACTGGGACGCATGATTGAAACTGTGTGCAGGGATTACTCTTATTTGATTCGGTAAAATCAAAGGTTGCAGGATCTGTAGGATTTCGGTAAAGTGAAAGGGGCTTCTGATGAAGAAGCCCTAAAAAAAGAAAGAGACAGCAAACAGACATGACAAGTATATGGAAATGGGAAAGCGGAAATCTACAGATCAAGAAGTCCCTCTTAGATGGACTGCAGATTACAGAGACAGCAAAAGAAGTGATCTCTGTAGTGGGAGCAGGAGGAAAAACAACTACGATCCGCAGGCTTACGGATGAAATGGAAAAAAGACAGAAAAATGTGGCAGTGACAACGACCACACGGATGAAAAAAGAACCGCAGTTTTTACTCGGTGCGGATGCAGAGCGCATTGCACAAAGATGGGGGCAGACTCATCAGGTGTGGTTTGGAGAACAGGATGATCATCCGGAAAAGGTCAGAGGTGTTTCAGAAGCGCTTCTGGATGAGGTGAGAAAGTATGGTCCGGATTTGTTTTTGATCGAGGCAGACGGAGCCAGAAGGCTTCCCTGTAAAGTACCGGAGTCGTGGGAGCCGGTCATCTATCAAAAAAGTACACGGGTGCTGGCAGTTTACGGTCTGGACGCAGTGGGAAAGACCTTTCGGGAGGCGTGTTTTCGTCCCGGGCTGGCAGCAGAAATTTTGGAGAAGAAGATAACAGACCCGATATCAGCATTGGATATCGCGCGGCTGGCACTTGAAAGCCGCGGCGGGAAAAAGAATGTCAAAGAAACCATGCGGTATCAGGTGATTTTAAATAAAGCAGACACCAGGCGAAGAAGACAGTTTGCGCAGGAAATCTGCCGGGAATTGGAAAAACGCGGGTTTGCAGATGTGACAGTGACAGCAGAAGGAAGGCAGGAAGAAAAATGAAGATTGTAATCAAAGGAGCAGGAGATCTGGCAACAGGAATTGCCTCTCGCTTATACCATGCAGGACATCAGATCGTGATGACAGAGATTGCGGTTCCGCTGACCGTGCGGCGAAGCGTGGCGCTCTCCAGAGCAGTTTACGAAAACGAGGCAGAGGTGGAAGATTTAAAAGGGGTGCTGGTAAAGGATGCTGCAGAAGCAGACAGAATCTTACAAAGAGGAGAGATTCCGGTACTGGTGGATCCAGAAGCAGATATTATCAGGTCGTTTCATCCGGATGTAGTAGTGGATGCAATCCTGGCAAAGAAGAATCTGGGAACCCGGATCACGGACGCGCCGTTTGTCATCGGTGTAGGACCGGGATTTTACGCAGGAAAAGACTGTCACTGTGTCATCGAGACAAAAAGAGGACATACACTGGGAAGTGTGATCTGGGAAAAAGAAGCAATCCCAAATACCGGAGTTCCGGGAAATATAGGCGGCTTTACAACCGAGCGTCTGATCCGTGCCAGTGCAGATGGAATCATGGAGCCTGTGGCAGAAATCGGAGATACCGTAGAAAAAGGCCAGCTTGTTGCCAGGACCGGGAAGCAGCCGGTCTATGCAAAGATGAGCGGAATTGTCCGCGGAATGCTCCAGAAGGATGTACAGGTCACAGAAGGATTGAAGATCGGAGACATTGATGCCAGATGCGAACCAGAGCATTGTGGTACGATCTCGGACAAAGCAAGGGCAGTCGGAGGCGGTGTGCTGGAAGCGGTATCTTTGTTTGGACAGATCTATGGAAATTATGGAGTGGCACTTCTGGCAGCAGGGGAAGCAAAACGGTTTGGAAGTGACAAGTTGTCGGAAAAATTTCAGGGAATCCCGCTTTATCGGTATGCACTTGAGATGCTGGAAGCATTTTCGGGACTTTCCAGGGTGGTCGTGACCGCAAGGGAAGCACTGGCAGAAGAAGCGCAGCGCCTGGGGATCTATATTGTAGAGAACAGACAGCCGGAACAGGGAATTTCACATTCTGTCAGTTTGGCGCTGCAGGAACTGCTCTCACAAAATCCAGACCTGGAGGGTGTGTTGTTTCTGGTCTGCGATCAGCCGGGAATCCAGGCTGCTACAATCCAGAAGATTTTAAAAGAGGGATGCCTTCATAAAAACAGCATTGTCTGTGCCGGATATGATGGAATGCGCGGAAATCCGGTATTGTGGGGAAGCACGTATTTTCAGGAGCTTATGCATCTGACCGGGGATACGGGCGGCAGACAGCTGATGAAGCAATATGAAGAGAAGATCCGGATCGTGGAGTGTGCGCCGGAAGAATTAAAAGACATTGACAGGAGAGAAGACATGACGGAATAAAACGGGGAGTACCCCAAAGGAGGTTTTCATATGCTGATGGTTCATGTAAATGGAAAAGATTATGAGGTGGAGCAGGATACGAAGCTGATGCGGTTTCTTCGGGATGATTTAAGGCTTACTTCAGTAAAGGACGGATGCAGCCAGGGCGCGTGCGGAACCTGCACGGTGCTGGTGGATGGAAAAGCCACAAGGGCATGTATTCCAATGCTTTCCAAGCTGCAGGGAAAATCTGTAGTCACAGTGGAAGGGCTGAGTGAACGGGAAAAAGAAGTTTATGCATATGCATTTGCAAAGGTCGGCGCGGTGCAGTGCGGATTCTGCATTCCGGGCATGGTGATGTGCGCCAAGGGGCTTCTGGATCAGAATCCGGACCCGAGCCGTGTTGAGGCGGCGGCAGCCATTCGGAATAATATCTGCCGGTGTACCGGATACCAAAAGATCATCGAGGCGATCCTGCTCTCAGCAAAGATGTTTCGGGAAGATCTTCCGGCCAAAGAGAACAGCGGCGTGGTCTCTGTCGGGGCACCGATCCTGCGTGTGGATGCAAAGGAGAAAGTTCTTGGAACCGGGCAGTATCCGGATGATGTGTATTTGGATGATATGATCTATGCCAGTGCGGTGCGCTCCGAATATCCAAGAGCAAAAGTGCTGGCGATCCATACAGAGAAGGTATTGGAATTAGAAGGTGTGATCGGAGTATATACGGCAGATGATATTCCGGGTTCTGTGAAGGTGGGACATCTGAAACCGGACTGGGATACAATGATCCCGGTCGGACATGTGACACATTATCTGGGAGATGCCATTTGTCTGATCGCAGCAGAGACACCGGAGATTCTGGAACGTGCAAAGGCATTGGTAAAGGTGGATTACGAAGTGCTGCAACCGGTGCTGGATCCGTTTGAAGCATTAAAGGAGGACGCACCCCGCATTCATCCGGGAATCCAGCCGGATGGAAATGTACTCGCCCATGAGCATCTGGTCAGAGGAAATGTAGAAGAAGTGATCGCCAACTCGAAATATAAAGTGACCAGACATTATGAAACTCCGTGGACGGAACATGCCTTTTTGGAGCCGGAGTGTGCAGTTGCCATGCCGTTTGATGACGGAGTATTTATCTATTCTTCGGATCAGGGAACCTACGATACCCAGCATGAATGCAGTATGATGCTTGGACTTCCGCCGGAAAAAGTGATTGTGGAAAACAAGCTGGTAGGCGGCGGATTCGGTGGAAAAGAGGATGTCAGTGTACAGCATCATGCCGCACTGGTGGCATACCTGACAAAGCGTCCGGTTAAAGTAAAGCTGTCCAGACAGGAAAGTATCACCGTGCATCCCAAACGGCATCCGATGTGGATGGATATTACCACAGCATGTGATGAGAACGGATATCTGACTGCAATGAAAGCTGTAGTTGTATCGGATACAGGTGCGTATGCATCTCTGGGCGGACCGGTTCTGCAAAGAGCCTGTACCCATGCGGCAGGGCCTTACAATTTCCAGACCATTGACATTGACGGAAAAGCCGTGTATACCAACAATCCGCCGGCTGGAGCATTTCGCGGATTCGGCGTGACACAGACCTGTTTTGGAGCAGAACGGAATCTGGATCTGCTGGCGGAGATGGTGGGAATCTCTCCATGGGAGATTCGATATCGGAATGCGGTGCGGCCCGGACAGGTGCTTCCAAACGGACAGATCGCAGATGCCTCTACAGGAATTGCAGAGACACTGGAGGCTGTCAAAGAGATTTATGAACAGGCGCCGTATGCGGGAATCGCCTGTGCGATGAAAAATGCCGGTGTAGGCGTGGGGCTGCCGGACTGGGGAAGATGCCGTCTGCTGGTGCAGAATAAAATGGTACAGATTCATGCGGGAGCTTCCTGTATCGGTCAGGGACTTGGAACAGTCCTGACACAGGTGGTTTCGCAGACCGCTCAGATTCCGGTGGAGCAGATTTGGTACTGTCCTGCAAACACATCCAATTCTCCGGATTCCGGAACGACATCCGGTTCCAGACAGACATTGATCACAGGAGAAGCGGCAAAACGGGCCTGTGAAAAATTGTGTGAAGATTTAAAGACACATTCACTTCAGGAACTGGAAGGAAAGGAATACTACGGAGAATATCTTGCAAAGACGGATAAAATGGGCAGTGATGTTCCGAATCCGGTTTCTCATGTGGCATATGGATATGCAACACAGGTCTGTATTTTGAATGAAGATGGAACGATTCAGAAAATGGTGGCAGCCCATGATGTGGGGAAAGCCGTAAATCCAATCAGTGTGGAAGGCCAGATTGAGGGCGGTGTTGTCATGGGAATGGGATATGCACTGACAGAACAGTATGAGATCAAGGAAGGGCGTCCGGTTTCCAGATTTGGAACACTGGGATTGTTCCGGGCAGATAAAGTACCAGAAATCCAGTCACTGATCGTGGAAAAACCGGGAGTGGAACCGGGATATGGAGCGATTGGAATCGGGGAGATCACTTCCATTCCGACTGCCCCGGCAATCACAGGCGCATACTATCGGCTGACCGGAGAGTTCCAGACGAAGCTGCCGCTGCATGGAACACCGTATGAGAAGAAAAAGAAATAAAGAAGAAATGAGCAGGCGCTGATTTCTCAGGAAATTCAACGCCTGCACGATTTACACATCAAGTTGTTTTTGAAAATAACTTGATGTATAATAAAAGAAAAACACAAAACGAGGAGGTATGAGATGAAACGAAGAAAAATCTGGAGTATTCTGGCACTGGCAGCATTGACAGGTTCCCTGCTTGCAGGATGCGGAGAAGTAAAAACAGAAGAACAGACAAAAGAAACAAAGCAGGAGGAAAAACCGGTAGAATTACTGGTGGCTGCTGCAGCGAGTCTGGAATATTCTTATGAAGAAGAACTGCTTCCTATGTTTGAAAAGGAAAATCCGAATATTACCGTAAAAGGCACCTATGACAGTTCGGGAAAATTACAGACACAGATCGAAGAGGGGATTGAGGCAGATGTCTTTATGTCAGCGGCGACGAAGCAGATGAATGCGCTGACGGAGCAGGGATTGGTGGAGAAGGACTCTGTGGTAGATCTTCTTCAGAATCAGATCGTACTGATCACAGCAGCAGATTCTACGCTGGATCTGCAGAACTTTGAGGATATTACCAAAGCAAATGTGATCGCAATCGGAGATCCGGAAAGTGTTCCGGTAGGACAGTATTCGAAAGAAGTGCTGACCAATCTGGGAATCTGGGATGCAGTGTCTGCAAAGGCAAGTCTCGGAACCAATGTTACAGAAGTTTTAAAATGGGTAGAAGAGGGCAGTGCAGATGCCGGAATCGTGTATGCGACAGATGCAGCAACTACAGATAAGGTGAAAGTAGTGGCAGAAGCACCGAAAGACAGTATGGCAGAGCCTGCAATTTATCCGGTCGGCGTGGTAAGCGCATCGAAGCACAAAGACGCAGCAGAAAAATTTGTAGAGTTTTTACAGTCCGAAGAGGCGCTGAAAGTATTTGAATCCTACGGTTTTCAGAAGAATGCAGAGTAACTGGGGAAGGAGAGCACATGGAGATTTCACCGATCATTGTTTCTATGAAAACGGCTTCTGTGTCCATTGTGATCACTTTTTTTCTGGGACTGGCAGCCGCATATGGCGTGGAGCGTATCCGCAGCAGAAAGCTGCAGCTGGTCTGTGACGGTATTCTGACGCTTCCTCTTGTCCTGCCGCCTACTGTGGCAGGATTTTTCCTGTTGTACATCTTTGGGGTAAAACGCCCGGTGGGAAGATTTTTTCTGGAATTTTTCGGAACAAAGATTGCATTTTCATGGCAGGCAACAGTATTGGCAGCAGTGGCGATTTCGTTCCCTTTGATGTACCGTTCGGCAAGAGGAGCGCTGCAGCAGGTAGATGAAAACCTCCTTTATGCAGGCAGGACGCTTGGGATGTCCGAATGGTGCATTTTCTGGAAAGTATGGTTTCCAAACGCTATGTCCGGAATTTTGTCAGGCGGAATCCTTGCATTTGCAAGAGGATTAGGAGAGTTTGGAGCAACCGCCATGATCGCAGGAAATATTGCAGGAGAGACCAGAACGCTTCCGCTTGCAGTCTATTCCGCGGTGTCAGCCGGAAATATGGAAGAAGCGTATCAGTATGTGTGGATTCTGGTGATCATTTCATTCCTGGTAGTGACAGGAATGAATGCAGTCACGCACGGATTTCAGAAATTTAGCCGGAGGTAGTACAGATGAACGTATTAGAAGTGGATTTTGAGAAAAAACTCAAGAACTTTCCCCTGCATATACAATTTCAGGCAGAAGGCGGATGTATCGGGATTCTGGGAGCCTCAGGCTGCGGAAAAAGTATGACATTCAAAGCGATTGCCGGAATCGAGACACCCGATTCGGGAAAAATCTGCCTGGGAAAACGGGAATTGTTTCACAGAGGTCATAAAGTAAATCTGCCGCCCAGAAAACGCAGTGTGGGATATTTGTTTCAGAGTTATGCCTTATTTCCCAATATGACAGTGTTTCAAAATATTGAAGCAGGGATTCAGGGAAAAAAGGCGGCGAAAAGAGAGCGGGCAATGGAAATGATGGAAAAATTTCATCTGTCAGAGCTGGCATCCGGTTATCCCGCCCGTCTTTCCGGAGGGCAGCAGCAGAGAGTGGCCCTGGCGAGGATACTGGCTTGTGAACCGGAACTGCTCCTTTTGGACGAGCCGTTTTCTGCACTGGACAGTTACTTAAAAGAAGAACTCCAGTTTGAGTTGAAACAGCATCTCCGGGAGTTTGGAAAAACGACAATCATTGTAAGTCATGACCGAGATGAAATATACAAGTTGTGTGACAGAACGATGGTGATGGGGCAGGGCGAAATTCTGGTTTCAAAAGATACGAAAGAACTGTTTGAACAGCCTGAGCGTGTTATTGCAGCGAGGCTGACAGGATGTAAAAATATTTCGAGAGTAAAAAAACGTGGAATGCATAAAGTGTATGCAATGGACTGGGGCGTGGAACTGACGGTAGACCGGAAACTTTCAGAAAAAATCACCCATGTAGGAATTCGGGCGCATGATTTTCATCCGGCGGATGCTTCGTCACATGATAGTGAGAATAAAATTCCGGTGGCTGTGGACCGCGAGGTACGAGCGCCGTTTGAGTGGACGATTTTATTTCGAAACAGAGAAAATCCGAAAGAAAATATGTGGATGAAGATGGAGCGGGAACAGACACAGATCCCGCAGTGGGTACAGGTGGACCCGAAACGAATTTTACTTTTAGAAGAATAGGAGGATGTGGAGATGTTTCATCCGACATTAAAAATTAAAATATATCAGGAAGATCTGGTATTTGGACCGGGACTGGTCATTTTGATGGAGCACATTCTGGTGACGGAGTCCATGAAGGATGCCTGCGGGGAAATGGGAATGTCCTACAGCAAAGGCTGGAAGATCATCAACCGGGCAGAAAAAGAACTGGGGTATGAGTTGCTGGAGCGCAGGCACGGCGGAAAAAGCGGGGGAAAATGTACAGTGACAGAAAAAGGAAAGTCCCTGATGAAGCGCTATCGCCAGATGGAAGAAGAAACAAGGGACTGCCTGCAGAAGAGCTTTGAAAAGTATTTTCCGGAATATCAAAGGATTCGGTAGATTTTCCTTTCATTCAGAAGTATAATAAAAAACAGGTCACAGAACAAAACAGTGAGCCGGAAATGGAGGAAAAAAGATGCCGAACTGGACAAGAGGACAGCTGAAAAACAATGCAAAGATGAATTTTTATAAAAATTACTGGATGTGCGTAGGCATGGCATTGATTTTGACACTTGTGCTGATGATGGAGCCGGATGGACCGAAAAAAGAGATCATGTTGAAGATCAGAGATTACACCGATATTCTTCCTGCTTATGGATATCAAGGCTGGTTGTCAAGTCTGTTTGATGGGTTGGGATACTGGTTTGGAGTATTATGGTCCGTTTTTTCATTGTTTATTGCATTGGCACTGCTTCTGATCAAGATTGTTGTGGGAAACGTGGTCTATGTAGGCGGCATTCGTTTCTTTATTCAGAACAGGAGAGAGAATCCGTCTGCGGGAACTATCTTTTTCGGATTTCAGAATGGAAATTACGGAAACATCGCATTGACCATCTTTTTGAAAGATCTGTATACTGCACTTTGGACACTTTTGCTTGTCGTGCCGGGGATTATCAAGCACTATGAATATCGGATGATTCCATATATTCTGGCAGAGAATCCGACGATGCCAAGAGAAGAGGCATTTCAGATCAGCCGCCGCATGATGATGGGGCAGAAAATGGATGTATTCGTATTGGATCTTTCATTTATCGGCTGGTTTATTTTAGAAAAGATTTCATTTGGACTGGCAGGATTATTTTTTGTAAGACCTTATTATGAGACTGTATTTGCAGAGCTGTATGAGGCGAATAAACAGAAGGCATACCGGGAAGGATATATCCGGTAATATGAAAAGGGGCTGCATCAGGACTTTCATCCTGTGCAGCCTTGAGAAAAGGGAAAATTTATCTAAAATTAGGTAATGTCAAAAATAAATATCTGGGCGAAGTCCAATGACCACAGATGCACTGCATGTGCAGCCATCGTCTTCTGTTTTTGTTGATAGATATAGAATACCAGTGAATTGTGAATGAGATGTGACAAGAAGTGAAAAAATATCTTAATTAAATGTAATGAAAGTATAAAAAGGAGCTTATAGATTTTTTAGAATTAGGAAGTCTGATTGACGAGATGCATCGTGTTTTTGGAAACAGAGTTCCAGAAATCCCTGCGTGCATCGTACTGCTCCAAAAGCCAGGAAATCGCAGCATCCATTCCATCCTCGGTTATGGGAAATGTCTTCTGTGTTTTTTGTTCGTCTGGTGTCTTTTCGAATGACCATGGCTCCGGATATACAAATACGAGAAAGTTTTCTTTTGTATCGTCAGCACAAAAATAATAGCGCATTCCAAAATGAGAACCTGAAAAGGGTTCTTTTTTTAATCCTTTGACAGGGATGAGTTTCTTATCAATCATGGTGTTCCCTCCTGAAAAGTTATTAACTATAGAGTAACACTGCATCAGAGAAGATGCAAGAATAAAAGGACAAAAGGAAAGAGCCACATTTCTGTGACTCAAAGGGGGAAAAAGTTTATGAAAAAGTGTTCTGTTCTTTTGAACAATTATAGTATAAAAAGAAATTGTGTAAAAAATGTGATATAAATTTGAATCTAATGTTAATAAAACCAAAAGAAATTGTGAAGCACTAATTTTGTCCGGCACTTTCTGCAAAATCAGTTGTGACCAGCTTTTCATAAGGCGCGCGGGATTTTAATTCGCCTGCACTTTCCAGAATATCCTGAAGCAGTTCAAAACTGTCACGTTCAAAGATTAGGTTTTCTTTCCAGGAATCCTGTTCATAATATCGGGATACGATGGTTGTAATCGTGGAAAGGTCTGTTTCCGGGAATTGCGGTTCAATGATTTTGGCAATCTCTTTGGGAGAATGTGTCTGTACGTAGTCCATTCCCTTTTGCAGGGCATTTACAAATCCCTGAATGGTATCTGAATGTTCGATGATATAGCTTTTGCGGGCACTGAAAGCGGTATAAGGAACGTATCCGCTGTCGGTTCCGAGAGAAGCGACCACATATCCTTTCCGGCCTGTTTCCAGGGATGTGGCTCCTGGTTCAAATTCTACGGTATAGTCGGCCTGACCTTCTGAGAATGCGGCGGCAGTGGAACCAAAATCAATGTTTTGTACAATGTTCAGATCGGTTTTCGGATCCATACCGTGTTGTTTTAAGATATATTCAAAAACCATTTCCGGCATTCCACCTTTTCGTCCGCCAAGTACAGTGCTTCCTTTTAAATCTGTCCACTCAAAATCGGGCATCTCTTCTCTGGCAACAAGAAAATTGCCTGCGCGCTGGGTAAGCTGGGCAAAGTTTACAACAAAGTCAGAAGCGCCTTCGTTATACGTGTAAATGGAAGCTTCCGATCCCATAAATCCGATATCTGCTTCACCAGAAAGTACAGCAGTCATCGTTTTGTCGGCTCCAAACCCTGTGACGAGCTCCAGTTCAATGCCCTCTTGCCGGAAATAATCTTTTTCAATGGCAACATACATAGGGGCATAGAAAATCGAGTGTGCAACTTCATTTAAGGTGAGTTTTGTCAATTCCTCTTTGGAAGAATCCGGATTGCCGCCGGTCGGGGTACTGTTGTTTGAAGAGTGGCATCCCGTAAGCAGGATCATGGATGCGGCAAGAAGAAATGTGAGAATTCTTTTTTTCATAAGCACTCCATAGTTTTTAAAGATGTTACTAAAAGTATATGCCGGAAAAAAAGAAGCGTGAAAAAAACCGGTCTGAATGAAATCAGACCGGCATAAAATTATAATTTAAAATTAGTAGTTATCGTGATCCTCTTCGAATGGATCATCATAATCATCAAAGTCTTCGTCTTCCTCAGTGTCACGTCTGGACAAGATCGTCAGGATCAGGAAGATCACTGCAAGTACAACACATGCGATCGCACTGTATAAGAGCATCTTGTCATCACCATGTTTCAGGAAACCGATCACGCTGCATCCGATATAAAAGAGCATCGGGAGCAGGAATGCAAAAATCGTATTGCTCTTCTGAAGAATGAGAAGAAGCAGTCCGGAGATCAGCATGCAAAGTGCCATGATGACATAGAAAGTACCAATGTTGGAATTACTTCCGGAGGTAATGCTGTCCAGTCCGCTGATCACTCCTTTGTATGTAAAGAAACCAAACGCTACGATAGAAAGAAGTCCGAAAATCACACGGAGTACCCGGAATCTTGGAGTGATGTAATCATCCTCATATTCTTCCTCGTCTTCGATTTCTTCCGGTTCTTCTACTGGCTTCGGCGCCGGCTTGCGTTTGTGTACAGACTTTCTGTCCGGATCAGATGCAAGCATATCCTCGTAACTTTTTTTCACTGCACGTTCACGTTTTGCACGTACTTTTTCAGAAGGAATATTACCGTAACGCTGCCCTTCTTCGGAAGGTTCCTGTTTGAATTCTTCCGGAACAGAAATCACTCTTGTTTTTGAATCTGCAGGAGCCGGGCGTTTTTTCTTAGGTACAGCATCAGAAGCTTCGGAAGCAAGACGTTTTTTCCGAGGCGCTTCTTCAGAATGATCAGAGACCGGACGTTTCTTTTTCGGTCTTTCGGAATGCTCAGAAACAGGTCTTTCGGAAGCTGGACGCTTCTTTTTCTGTACAGGATGTTTTTGCTCGTCTGTGTGCTCAGCGATTTTCTTTTGTTCTGTTGCTTTTGTTTCTTCTGTTTTTTCTACAGGTGCTTTTGGCGCCTCCTGCTTTGGAGCTGCTTCTGTATGTTTTGCTACAGAAGCAGCCGGTTTAGGAGCCGATTTTTTTGCACGTTGTTTGTCAAGATTCCATTGTTTTTTGCAGTCTTTGCAGATTGCGTATTCGTTTAAAACCGGATTGCCATTTTCATCAACCCCTACTTGCTTTTTCTGTAAAATGACATCCTTTCCACATTTTGGGCATTTCATTATTTATATCTCTCCTTTGTATCACTTGTTGTGACTCGTTTTACCTACGATAAAGACATTATAGCATTTTGTTTGACGAAGAACAACGTTTTTTGTCAAATTATCGTGATTGGAGAGCGGGTGTGTTACTGAACAGTAACCGGGTGTGATCCCCCTATGATTTTGGTTTGACGAGTGGAGTCTGATATTGATAAACATCATTGTAGGCATCAAGCTCGTCCTCGGATTCGGGCAGCGCCGGGATCAGTCCGGTACAGTCTGTGGAGGAAGCGGCATTTTTTAAATAATCATAATGGTCAATCAGTTCTTGATTTTTTTTCATTTCTTTTTGTTTTTCTTTATCCAAAATTATCACCTCGGATTTAGTGTATCCATGATGAAAAATTGTATTCAGAACAAAATGTGGTATACTGAATAAAAAATCAAAAGAAATGGAGTGGATAAATTATGAGATTGATCGCAGATACACACGCACATACAATTGTAAGCGGACACGCATACAGTTCTTTGAGAGAAATGGCATATGCAGCATCAAAAAATGGACTGGAAGTATTATCTTTGACAGAGCATGCACCACAAATGCCGGGATCTTGTCAGGAGATTTATTTTCGGAATTTTAATGTGATCCCGCGCGAAATGCATGGTGTGAAACTGCTTCTTGGAACGGAGCTCAACATTATGAATCCGGACGGAGATCTGGATCTTTCAGAATCTCTCTGCAGAAATCTGGACATTGTGATCGCATCGATTCATTCTCCATGTTATGGACTTGATCATACCAGAGAAGAAAATACGAAAGCTTATACGGCAGTTATGAAAAAGCCGTATGTTGATATTATCGGGCATCCGGATGACGGCAGATTTCCGGTAGATTACGAAGTGTTGGTTCAAACTGCAAAGGAGACAAAGACGCTTTTGGAGATCAATAACAGTTCCTTAAGACCGGATGGATTCAGAAAAAATACCAGGGAAAATGTGCTGCAAATGTTAGAATTATGCAAACAATATGAAGTTTGTGTGACAACGGGAAGTGATGCACACATTGACGTGGATGCTGGAAATTTCAGCTATGTAAAGGAAGTTTTGGAATTTTGCAAGTTCCCGGAAGAGCTGGTGGTGACAACAGATTTTAATAAATTAAAGGAATTTTTGAATAATTATAAAGAATCGTAATATTTCTTTAAAAAATTGAAAATTGTCTGAATCTCTAAAATCTCTATAAAAAAGTGGACTTTAAAAATTTAGTGTGATAAAATGTAAAAGTAGTGACCTGACTGACAAAGGAGAGGTAAGAGATGAGTAAAAAAATCAGAACAGAAGCAGTAGATTACCTGTTTGATGCAATCTTGAGTCTGAAGGACAAAGAGGAGTGTTATACATTCTTTGAAGATATTTGTACCATCAATGAATTGCTCTCACTTTCCCAGAGATTTGAAGTGGCAAAGATGTTAAGAGAGCAGAAGACATATCTGGAGATTGCAGAGAAGACAGGCGCATCCACAGCAACGATCAGTCGTGTGAACCGGTCATTGAATTATGGAAATGACGGATACGATATGGTGTTTGAGCGGATGGAAAAATAAAAGATGTGAAGAAATAAAAATGCCCGGCCAGTATAGCCGGGTATTTTTATTTCTTATGGGAAGAATCTTCGCTGGAAAACGTATCGATCAGTTTTTCAATCATCATTTTTTTTACGTATACGTCAAAACTCAGGCTGCAGATAAATGCCAGAATCTGAAAAGTATCTTTGCTGGTATCGGGAATCTCGGAAAATGTCTCTCCGGCAGTCTCCCAGGCAGAAGCGATATTTTCTTTGAGCGGTTCAAGCTGGCCTTTGCACATGGTGCAGATCTGCTGGTACATATCGGCAAGGCTGTAAGCATCCTTGTCAGAATCCTGACCAAAGCCGGCATCTGTCATCGGCTTTAACAGTGTCTCGATATCCTTGATGGAAAGAATACTTTTAAAATAGTAAATAAAAATCAGAAGGAGCAGATGATCCTTGGAATATTTCTTTTTAACAGGCGGCGGAAGCAGATTGTTCTTCGCGTAATTGTTGATCATGGTCTTGGTCAGAATCTTGTCATCTGCGTAGCGCTTGGTTGAAGAAAGCTGAGTATCCATAAATGTGGTCACCTGATCCATATATAAGTCGATATTCGGAATATCCTCGGGATGAATGTAGTCGATCCGGGACAGACTTTCCAGTATGCTGTTTAAAATATCATTTGTATCAATTGTCATATAATCACCTCGATGTACTTATTATATAGTAATGAAAACCAGATAGTCAAGCAGTATTTATTATTGATATATGATCATAACGAGAGTAAACTAAAAGAAAAACGGGAGGATTTCAGATGTTGAAAGCAGAACTCAGTCGATTTAAGGTAAAAGAAGGAAAATCCGGGAAAGTAGATGAATGGATGGCCTTTCTGAATGAACATATGGAAGATACACTTCTTACCTTAGAGAATGAAAAAATGTTTGTAGAATCGATTCACCGGGAAGTGGTCAACGGAACAGAATTTCTGTATTGGTACTCTGTACAGGGAGAAGGTGGTACAGAGGTGTACGATTCAGAAAGCTATATCGATATCAGGCATCTGGAATATTGGGACGAATGTATCGATGATAGTTATAAAGATAACGATATCCCGGCAGAAGTAGTGATGATTCCTCATAAGATCAGAGATGTTATGAAGTGAATACAGTCATTAAAATCTCCGCTGTTTTGTAAGGAAATGGCGGAGATTTTTTATCTGTTTCCATAATATAGTTGACTTGAACGAAACTATGTTCGATAATAGAGTCATGACAATTAAAGGAGATCAATTATGAGCATTTATGATACACTGAACGAACAGCAGAGGGAGGCGGTCTACTGCACAGATGGTCCGCTTTTGATCCTTGCGGGAGCGGGATCGGGAAAGACGAGAGTGCTGACGCACAGGATTGCATATTTAATAGAAGAAAAGGGTGTGAATCCATGGAATATCCTGGCGATCACGTTTACGAACAAGGCGGCCGGGGAGATGCGGGAGCGTGTGGATAATCTGGTAGGATTTGGATCAGAGAGTATCTGGGTGAGCACGTTTCATTCGACTTGTGTACGGATTTTGAGAAGACATATTGACCGCCTTGGGTATGATACGAATTTTACAATCTACGATACGGATGATCAGAAGACATTGATGAAAGATGTCTGTAAACAGGTGCAGATCGATACGAAGGTATATAAGGAGAGAAATCTTTTAGCGGCGATTTCGGCAGCTAAAAATGAGATGATTTCCGCGCAGGAGTATGCATTGAATGCGCAGGGAGATTTTGGAAAAGAGAAGATCGCTAAGGTATATCAGGAGTATGAAAAGCAGATGCATGCCAATAATGCACTGGATTTTGATGACCTGCTCGTGAAGACTGTGCAGTTGTTTGAGACTCAGCCGGATGTGTTGGAGAATTACCAGGAGCGGTTTCTTTATATTATGGTGGATGAGTATCAGGATACAAATACCGTACAGTTTCAGCTGGTGAGTCTGCTGGCGGGCAAATACAGAAATCTCTGTGTGGTCGGTGATGATGATCAGTCCATTTATAAATTTCGGGGAGCGAATATTAAAAATATTTTGAATTTTGAACAGGAATTTCCCGATGCGACAGTCATCAAACTGGAGCAGAATTATCGTTCTACAGGCAATATCCTGGATGCTGCGAATGCAGTGATCAGCAACAATGTGGGCAGAAAGGACAAGCAGCTTTGGACAGACAACGGCGAAGGAGAGAAGATTAAGTTCTGCCAGTTTGATACCGGATATGATGAAGCAGAATATATTGCAGATGACATTGAAAGGGAAGTAAGAAACGGGGCATCTTACAATGATCATGCGATTTTATACCGGACTAACGCGCAGTCCCGCCTGTTTGAGGAACGGTTTGTGGCACAGAATATTCCATATAAGATTGTCGGCGGTGTGAATTTCTATGCGAGAAGAGAAATCAAGGATGTGCTTGCATATCTGAAGACCATCGACAATGGAAAAGATGATCTGGCAGTCAGAAGGATCATCAATGTACCGAAGCGAGGCATTGGCCTGACTACGATCAATCGAATTCAGGAGTCAGCGGCGTCCAGAGGAATCGGATTCTATGATGCTCTTTTAGGGCTGGATCTGATACCGGGGGTGGCAAGAGGTGCTGCAAAGCTGGAAGGATTTGTGGCATTGATCGAGTACTTTAAGGGAGTGGCAGAAACTTTAAGTCTGTCGGATCTTTTGCAGGAAGTGATCGATAAGACTGGATACATAGAGAGTCTGGAAGCAGAAGGAAAAGAAGAGGCAGAGACGAGAATTGAAAATATCGACGAGCTTCGAAGCAAGGTTGCGGTTTATGAAGAGTCCCGTCTGGATCAGGACGAAAAACCGACGCTTAGCGGATTTTTGGAGGAAGTCGCATTGGTGGCAGACATTGATAGTCTGGATGAGGAACAGGATTATGTAGTTTTAATGACACTGCACAGTGCAAAAGGTCTGGAATTTCCACATGTGTATCTGGCAGGAATGGAAGACGGACTGTTTCCAAGTTATATGACAGTTACATCAGATGACAGGGAGGATATGGAAGAAGAGCGGCGTCTCTGTTATGTGGGAATTACAAGAGCCGAGCAGAAACTGACCATGACCAGCGCTATGCGGCGGATGGTGCGGGGAGAGACACAGTACAATAAAGTATCCCGGTTTATGAAAGAAATTCCATTGGAACTGCTTGACAATGGCAACCGTTCTTCGAAAATGTTTGAAGAAAGACAGGAGATTCCGAAACAGACTGCGTATACGCAGGCAAAACAGACTTTTAAGGCAAAGGCATTTTCTGCGGCTGCGCCAAAACAGTTTGCAGTCAGCAAAGAAAAGGGGCTGGATTATGGTGTGGGTGACCGTGTCCGGCACATGAAATTTGGAGAAGGAATCGTGACACAGATTACGGAAGGCGGCAGAGATTTTGAGGTGACGGTAGAGTTTGACACCGTCGGAGTGAAAAAAATGTTTGCCGGATTTGCCCGTTTGATAAAATTATAGAAATTATGTGAATTTGGCATAAATCAGTAGTAATCTGAAAATGATAGTGTTATAATAATGAAAAGCAAACCTGTACGGCGGCAAGGAGAAAGGACGTGAATATATGAGTAAAGTTGAGGAATTGATCGCAGAGTCAAAACTGAATGAATTACTGAAAAAGAAAGATGATGAAAAAGTGAAAAAGACAGTCATCTGGGTATTGGCGATTGTAGGTGCTGTTGCAGCAGTGGCAGCGATCGCATATGCGGTATATTGCTTCTTTACACCGGATTATCTGGAAGATTTCGAAGAAGATTTTGATGATGATTTCGATGATTATTTCAGTGAGGAAGATCAGGTTTAATCAGAACGAAAAGAGAACAGAAGACAGGATGTGGTCGGAATACACTGCACCCTGTCTCTTTTTTCGTCAGGAAGTATTGCAAAAACAAAGAAAAGATAAGGATAAAAGAGAATGAAAAAAGGACAAGTATTAGAAGGAACGATAGAAAAAGTGGAATTTCCCAATAAAGGAGTTGTCACAGTTGCAGAAGAAGGTAAATCTGTGATCGTAAAGAACGGGATTCCGGGACAGAAGGTAAAATTTTGTGTGAATAAGTTTAAGCGAGGAAATGCAGAGGGGCGCCTGTTGGAAGTGCTGGAGAAATCTCCGCTGGAAACAAGAAAACCGGTGTGCAGCATTTTCCCGGCATGCGGAGGGTGTATGTACCAGACTATGTCTTATGAAGCACAGATGGAAATGAAGGCAGAACAGGTGAAAAACATTCTGGATGAAGCCGTGGATGGTGAATATCTTTTTGAAGGAGTGAAGGCAAGTCCGAAAGAATTTGCATACCGCAATAAGATGGAGTTCTCGTTCGGCGACGAGTATAAGGACGGGCCTCTGACATTGGGACTGCATAAAAAAGGCAGCACGTATGATGTGCTGACAGCGTCAGACTGCAAGCTGGTACATGATGACATGACAAAAATCTTAAATTGTGTGCTGGAATATTTTAAGCAGCGAAATGTCAGCTATTATAAGAAAATGCAGCATACAGGCTATCTGCGTCATTTGCTGCTTCGAAGAGGTGACCGCACAGGAGAAATCCTGGTCAATCTGGTTACAACGACACAGGAAGAACACGATATGTCTCCATTAAAAGAGGCACTCCTTAATTTGGAACTGGAGGGGAAAATTGTGGGATTTCTGCATATTTTAAATGATTCTCTTTCTGATGTGGTGAAAAGTGATGAGACCAGGATTATTTATGGACAGGACTATTTTTATGAGAAGCTGTTGAATCTGGAATTCAAGATCACGCCGTTTTCTTTCTTCCAACCAAATTCAAGAGGGGCGGAAGTGCTTTACAGTACAGTTCGTGATTATATCGGAGATATCAACGATATGACAGTGTTCGATTTGTTCAGCGGAACTGGGACGATCGCGCAGGTGCTGGCGCCGGTGGCAAAACAGGTGATCGGTGTGGAGATTATTGAGGAAGCTGTGGAGGCAGCCAAAGAAAATGCTGCACACAACGGACTTTCCAACTGTAAATTCATTGCCGGGGACGTATTTAAAGTGTTGGATGAGATTGAGGAAAAACCGGATGTGATCGTCCTGGATCCGCCAAGAGACGGGATTCATCCAAAGGCTCTGCCGAAAATCCTGGATTACGGAGTGGACAAGATTGTGTACATTTCCTGTAAAGTGACCAGTCTGGCACGGGATCTGGAGATGATACAGGCGAGAGGATATGAGGTTGTGAAGAGTGTGGCAGTGGATCAGTTCTGTCAGACGGTGCATGTGGAGACTGTGGTAGGACTACAAAGGGAACATACCTAGAAATCCTTGAATTTACGCACTTTGTTGACTTTTTCAGTTTCAACAGATTAGAGGAAAATCACAAGGAAAAGGTGCTTGTAAAGAAAGTCACCGTTGTGGTTGCCTTAGACCTCGGTACGGGGAACACAAAAAATCCTGAATTATGAAAGTGAATATAGAACTATCAATTATTGATAGAAGATAGGGATACTTGGAGCAGAGTGTCCCTATTTTTTATACAAAATTTTAAATTCAGGAGGAAAAACAAATGTCAAAAAACACAGCGTTAGGAGCAGAAAAGAGCAAGGAAAGAAGAATAACTTTTAAGAACAAGGAACATGAAAAATTTTATAACACCTATCTTTCAAAATGCCGGTATCAGGACACATACCATAAAGCATTGGTTTACTGCCTGGGATTGTCAGAGGAGCGCCAAAAGACGGTACGTGGTTCGGGGAAATTGAGAAATACGAAGAGACGGTATTGACAAAAAGAGTGTAGGAGGGAAAAGCCGTGAGTGTATTGGATACAAAATTTGTACAGGGATTTATCCGTATGTGTAACGATGGATGGGAGCAGGGATGGCACGAGAGAAACGGCGGCAACCTGTCTTACCGCATCAAAGACGAGGAAGTGGCGGAGGTAAAAGAGTTCCTTCATTATGACAATGAATGGAAACCGATTGCCACCAAAGTCCCCGGACTTGCGAGCGAATATTTCCTCGTAACAGGCAGCGGGAAATATTTCCGCAATGTCATCATTGATCCGGAGGATAGTATCTGCATCATCGAACTGGATGAAAAAGGAGAGAATTACCGCATCCTTTGGGGCCTGGTAAACGGAGGCAGACCGACCAGTGAGCTACCGAGCCACCTGATGAACCATGAAGTGAAAAAAGGCGTTACCAATGGAGCGCACCGGGTGATTTATCATGCACATACCACGAATGTGATCGCACTGACATTTGTACTGCCGTTGGAGGATAAAGTATTTACTAGAGAACTCTGGGAGATGGCGACCGAGTGCCCGGTTGTATTTCCTTCCGGAATCGGTGTAGTAGGATGGATGGTGCCGGGCGGCCGTGAGATCGCAGTGGCGACAAGTGCCCTGATGAAAGAATATGATGTGGCAATCTGGGCGCATCACGGCATGTTCTGCTCAGGGGAAGACTTTGATCTTACATTCGGATTAATGCACACCGTAGAGAAATCCGCGGAAATCCTTGTAAAGATGCTGTCCATGAGACCGGATAAAAGACAGACAATCTCACCTCAGAATTTCAGAGATTTGGCGAAAGATTTTAAAGTAACTTTACCGGAAAAGTTTCTATATGACAAATAATGTACATATCACATATTTGGCGTATCAGAAGCATGAAGCATGTTTCGATATTCCATAGGCGTACATCCGTATTTCTTGCGGAACAGCTGAAAGAAAAAGCTGGTATTCTGATATCCGACGGCAAGGCTGATATCATTTGTGGAAAGTGCGGTGCTCCTTAACAGTTTTGCCGCCTGAGAAAGCCGCTGTGTCTGGACCAGCTCTTTGTAAGTGATTCCGGTATGCTGGCGGATATAGGCAGAGAGATAGTTTGGGTGCATATTAAAAAACTCAGCTGTAGAAGAAAGGGTACAGTCCGCAAAGTTTGTTTCGATATATCGGAGTATGGTATAAATCTGATCCACTGAGGAGTGATCCAGAACCATACCGTGCTGGAACAGATTGATCATCTCACAGGTGATCAGTGTAAAAAGACTGTCTAAAAAAGGCCCGGATGTTACGGACGGAGAATAAAATTCACAGAGAAACTGGTTGGTAAGATCTGCCAGCCGGTTTTGTTTTTGTTCCGGGGAAAAGACAATATACCTGCTTTCCTGCATCGTGGTGTTCAGAGCCTCAATGAAAAAGTGTGTAAGGTAATTATCCTGAGACAGGCGTTCAAAAAAAGTACCGTTCAGATATTCGCGCGTCAGCAGAAAATTGATGATAATATCATTTTCTGAACATCTTTTGACAGAATGAGGTGCATTCTGGCTGATCAGAACCATCTGCCCGGATTTTAGCCTGAATGTAGTCTTATTTATCGTCATTGTGCAGGCGCCAGAATAAATATAACTCAATTCCAGCCACTCATGGATATGCAGAGGTACGTTTTCAAAACGATCTTGTTTTACAACAGCGAAGTTGTAATAACTCGGAAGAACTTTCTTTGAAAGAAATAAAGAACGCAGATCTTCAAGGTTCGTATCAAAACGGTAACAGGGTGTATCAAACTTACCTCTGGCAACAGGAAATTGTGAATAATCTTTCTTTACACCGTTCAGACGCTGGGTTTCTTCGGGAGTGTGCTGCTTCAGAAATTGATTCAATGCAGATAATGTCATCATATATATTCTCTCCTTTTCAAGATATGAATGAACTGTGATTATAGTCATCAGCAGTTTATTTAACCTGTCTAAAATATACCATATTGGGGGCAAAGGTGTACAGAGTAATCTCGGATATTTATTAAGTTTGGTCGGTAAATCACTTATGTTTCGTTGATGTAATTTTAGTCTGTATAATGTAAGATATCAGTAAGAAAAGGAGGCATAGGTTAGGATGAAGATATTTTTTGCAGTAGTGGTGATTGTTTTATTATTTGTAATCGGTGCGACATTATATGTCTACAAAAAAAGTGCCATGTTTTTACCGGCACTTCTTGGCATCTGCGGATTTCCAAAAATAAAGGAAAGCAGCTATTACGATGAAAACGGACATTTCCGTCCGGGAACGGGGGAGGACAAAGTTGGATTTTTCATGCAGCATCCGGTATTCGGCGGTTTTAAACATATGTTTTTCAATGTGGAGGATAACGTGCTGAAAGCCATTGCGCCTGTAAAGTATAAGGATTTTTTTAAGGCGCAGGGCCGTGAGGAACAATTGGATGCAGCCTTGGAATCTTTCAATTATCTAACCGGACTTGTTGAGAAAGGTCAGGCAAGGCTGGTGTCGGATCTGTATCCTGCGGAAGCAGTGAAGGGTCATCCGTACAGGTCACATCTGACGGGAATGTTTTATCAGGGACAACAGGGAAAACCACTTGCCATTGTAGTTCCGGGAGGTGGATTTATCAGTAATGTAACTGATTGCGAGGGGTATCCTGTGGCGATGAAGCTGCATAAAATGGGATATTCTGTTTTCGTCGTAAGTTATCCGGTCGGCAGACAGCTGGGTGAGACAGAACAGGTAAAGCAGGGACAGGCTGCCGCGAGGGAACTGACACAAGTGATCCGATATCTGACGGAGCATCAAAAACAGTTTTCTGTAAACATGGATGATTATGCCATCTTTGGTTTTTCAGCAGGAGGACTTATGACCACGGCGTATTCATTTGCCAATTATGAGGACTGCTGCCACAAGAATCATCTGCCAAGACCGAAGGTGATCTTCCCTATGTATGGTCTGGACTGGGATATCAAAGCTTTGCCGGAGGACAAGGGACTGGCGGTATTTTCTATCGTAGGGCGGGATGATGAGTTCGGTTTTGCAAATGTGGAAGATAAACTGCCGGAATTGGAGAAAATGCTGGGCAAAGACAATGTGTCAGTCAGGATCATTGACGGATTGGGACACGGCTTTGGGATAGGCTGTGAAACAAAAGTGAAAAACTGGCTTCAGGAGGCAGTCTCCTTCTGGGAAGCCCACAGATAGGAACAGATAAGAATTTATTTAAGGAGGATTTCATAATGAGCAGAAACCTGAAAGAATTGATCAGACAGATGACACTGGAGGAAAAAGCAGGACTATGTTCGGGAGCGGATTTCTGGAACACGATGGGAATCGAAAGGTTAGGGATTCCTTCCGTTATGATGACAGACGGCCCGCACGGCTTGCGCAAACAGGAAGGCGCGGCAGATCATCTCGGCCTGAATAAAAGTGTGAATGCAGTCTGCTTTCCGGCAGCCTGCGCCACGGCATCCAGCTTTGACGTGGAACTGATGGAATGTATGGGACAGATCCTTGGGGACGAGTGTCAGGCTGAGAACGTGGGCATGCTCCTCGGCCCTGCAGTTAATATCAAACGCAGTCCTCTCTGCGGAAGGAATTTTGAATATATGTCCGAAGATCCATATCTGACAGGAAAGATGGCGTCAGCATATATCCGGGGCGTACAGTCGAAAGGCATCGGAACCAGTATGAAACACTTCGCCGCGAATAATCAGGAAACAGACCGTATGCAGATATCGTCGGAAGTATCGGAACGGGCTTTCCGGGAAATTTATCTGCCGGCTTTTGAGGAGGCGGTGAAGAAAGCGCAGCCAAAGACTGTGATGTGCAGCTACAATAAGATCAACGGAGTATTTTCTTCAGAGAATAAGAAGCTTCTGACAGATATCCTGCGGGATGAGTGGGGATTTGAAGGATATGTGGTCAGTGACTGGGGAGCTGTAAATGACCGGGTGAAAGGACTGAAAGCCGGTCTTGACTTGGAGATGCCGGGATCAGGAGGATATAATACAAGAAAGATTATTCAGGCAGTGGAGAATGGAGAACTGGAGGAAGAAATTCTTGACAGAACGGTGGAACGCATACTGAAAGTAGTCTTCTCCTACACAGATAACAGGAAAGCGGAGACTGTATTTGACAGGGAAAAGGATCACAAAGCAGCGGCAGATATCGAAACAGAGTGCGCCGTACTTCTGGAAAACAGGGGAGTGCTGCCGCTGAAAAAAGAACAGAAAGTAGTCTATATCGGGGAATTTGCAAAGAAACCGCGATACCAGGGCGGGGGATCGAGTCACATCAATACGGACAGCGTAGTGTCGGCTCTGGAAACTGCGGTGAGAAAAGGCAGGGCAGTGGAGTACGTGAAAGGCTTCTCGTCAGAGCGTGACGAGATGACAGAAGAGGATCTGAAACAGGCGTGTGAAGCGGCAGCGGGCGCAGATGTAGTTGTAATCTTTGCCGGACTGCCGGACAGCTTTGAGTCGGAAGGATATGACAGAACATCCATGGAACTGCCAAAGTGTCAGAATCGCCTTATAGAGGCTGTGGCTGAGATACAGAAAAATGTGGTAGTGGTTCTTCATAACGGAAGTCCCGTAGAAACTCCATGGGCGGAGTCTGTAAATGCCATTCTGGAGATGTATCTGGGAGGAGAAGGCATTGGGGAGGCCAGCGACCGGCTGTTATTTGGGGAGGCAAATCCAGGAGGACGTCTGGCGGAGACGTTCCCATATCGTCTGGAAGACAACCCGAGTTACCTGAATTTCCCTGGAGACGGCAGGACTGTTCTCTATGGAGAAGATATCTTTGTCGGATACCGTTACTATGATGCGAAGAAAGTACCGGTGCGCTGGGCATTCGGACATGGTCTGTCATATACGGAATTCAGCTACAGCAATATGAAACTCTCTTCTGTAGAAATGAAGGATGGAGATGTTCTGAGGGTAAGCATTGATGTGGAGAATACAGGAAAGATGGCAGGAAGTGAAGTAGTTCAGCTCTATGTCAGCGACAAAGACAGCACCGTGCCAAGAGCAGTGAAGGAACTGAAAGGGTTTGCGAAAGTATTTCTGAATCCGGGTGAGAAGAAGACGGTTACAATGGAGCTTTGTGCGAGAGATTTTGCTTACTACGAGACAAAGATTCACGACTGGTATACTCCGTCAGGTACATATGAGATCCAGATCGGACATGCCAGTGATGATATAAGAGAAACTGCCAAACTTTCATTTACTACAGATGTATCGCTGCCGTTTACTGTAGATATGACCACGACAATGGGAGAGTTAATGAGCCACCCGAAGACAGCAGGAAAAATGATGGAGTATCTTGAGGGGATATCACAGGGAGAAGAATCAAAGAAAGAAGAAGGAGAAGTAGAACTTGTGACTCCGGAAATTATAGCCCAGATGCCGCTGAAGTCATTTCTGAGTGTGATTCCAGGTGAAGCGATTGAACAGATGATTGTAGAGTTGAATTCTCTGTGTGCAGAAGAGGGAAAGTGAGAATAAAATATGAATCAAGATAAGATAAAAATGAGAGAAAAGCTGTCATTTGCAATGGCAAACTTTGGAAACATTCCGATTATGACACTGATCAACGGATATTTACTAATTTTTTATACCAATATATGCGGCTTGAGTCCTGCTGCATGTGCGACACTGTTCCTGATCGCACGCTTTCTAGATGCCATTAACGATCCGTTAGTTGGATTTATAATCGACCATCTTCCGACCAGAAAAATGGGACATTTCCGACCGACATTGATTCTGGGAACAATTCTGTGTAGCGTCAATTTCCTTCTGCTTTGGTTTGGACCTATGTTATCAACATCGGGGAAACTGGCAATCGCATATGTATCGTATATTCTGCTTGGTGTGTTGTTCCCAGTCATGGATATTTCGCTGAACAGTCTTCTGCCGGTTATGACAGAAGATATGAAAGAAAGGAACAGCTTAAGTACAATCAAAGGGCTTGCATATGTGATCGGGGCGCTTGTAATCGGTGTGGCAGCTCCACTTATTCTTGGAGATACTTCTAACAAACAGGGATATATTAATCTTGTTCTGATCATGACAGCAGTGATTTTTTTCTTCTCTATTATAGGAACCATGGGAGTAAAAGAACGTGTAAAACCACAGATGGAGAACAGCTATTCTGTAAAAGAATTATTCAAGATTCTCAGTCAGAAGCCGGTGTACATTACATTCCTTGCTGTACTGTTATATTCGATTGGAAGCAATATCGTGAATGCAGCAAATACATACTTTTATACATATATTTTTGAAGACCTGACGTTGGCGTCTATTATTACGCTTATTACATGTGTTGCTGTTTTTCCGGCTACAATGGTCATTGGTAATCTGATTGGAAGGTTTGGAAAGAAGAAAATGTATGCGATTGGACTTGCACTTGCAGGACTTGCACCAATCATCCGTCTGTTGGATGTGAGGAGCATTCCCCTTCTTATTGTCTCTGTATTGATTGCAGGAATAGGAGCCGGCTTTGCAGCACCTCTTAATTATGGAATACAGGCAGATAATACAGATTATATCGAAGTGTCTATGGGAATTAGGGCAGAAGGTGCTGTCGCATCTCTTTCCAGCTTTGTCTCCAAGTGTGCAATGGGAATCGGTGGTGCGATTCCGGGGTATCTGCTGCAGTTAGCAGGATTTGACAGTAAGGCGGCAGTACAGAATGACGATGTGATTAATGTGATCGTCCTCTGTGTGCTAATATTGCCGGCAATCGTAAATGTGGTGGCCATTGTGATCTTCTCAAAAGGTTATCCTATTACCAAGGAAAAATTGAATGAGCAGACATATCTGTTGAGGGAGAAACGGTCAAAAGCGGGAATAAGTGAATAAGAATGATAGAGAAGGAGTATCAGCATGGGAAAGATTTATGCGGCAAAAACAAATCATATCACAAATCCGATAGGGTTTAATATGGATACTATTGCATTTTCATGGAAAGTGAAAGGATGCAGGGGACAGAACCAGAAACATGCAAGGATTGTAATCAGCAAGAATAAAACCTTTACAGATATCTGTTACGATACAGGTGAAACAGAGTTGGACAGCCTCTCTACAAGAGTAGAATTTGAAATACAGCCGTATACAAGATATTACTGGAAGGTCATTGTTGCAACAGATGTAGAGGAAGTAATCGAATCAGATGTACAGTTTTTTGAGACTGCCAAAATGGATGAACCATGGACTGGAAGATGGATTACTTGTGACAGCAGTCAGGAACGTCATCCGATTTTTTCAAAAAGGATTGAACCGAAAAAAAAAGTGAAAAGAGCAAGGTTGTACATTTGCGGTCTGGGATTGTATGAGGCATATTTTCTGGGGGAAAGCAAAGAAAATCCTGAGAAAATCGGTGATGAGTATCTGACTCCGTACTGCAATAATTATGACCAGTGGATCCAGTATCAGACGTATGACATCACGAAACAGGCAGAACAAGGCGGTGTGCTGTCTGTTCTTCTCGGAAACGGCTGGTATAAAGGCAGGTTCGGTTTCAATGATCCGGAGCGGGAAGCATATTACGGTGACGAGTGGAAGCTGATTGCGGAGATTCACATAGAGTACAAAGACGGAACGAAAGATGTGATCAGTTCTGATGAAACCTGGTCAGTTACAAGAAGCAATTTGTGGTTTTCCAATATCTATGACGGTGAGAGAAGAGATGATACGCTGCCGCCGGTAGAGGAGTCTCCTGCGCGGATCGCAAAGGTTCCGAAAGGCCGGCTTATGGAACGGTTATCTCTTCCGGTTAAGGTACAGGAGGAGATGAAGCCGGCAGAACTGATCCATACGCCTGCTGGAGAAGATGTATTTGATCTGGGGCAGGAGATCGCAGGGATCTTCCGACTGCGTGTACATGAGCCGGCGGGGACAACTATCAGGATTCAGACGGGAGAGGTGCTTCAGGACGGATGTTTCTATAACGAGAATTTAAGAACTGCACTTTCGGAGTACATTTATGTTTCTGATGGTACAGAAAAGGTGATTACGCCTCATTTTACATACTATGGCTATCGATATGTGAAAGTGACCGGGATTAGGGATCTTTCATGTGAGGATTTCACGGCGCTTGTTCTTTACAGCGATTATGAGAGCATCGGGGCAATCGAGACAGGGAATGATCTTGTGAACAAATTGATCTCCAATATCGAATGGGGGATGAAAGGAAACTTCCTGGATGTGCCTACAGACTGCCCGCAAAGAGATGAGAGAATGGGCTGGACAGGGGATGCACAGGTATTTTCTGCGACTGCAAGCTATCTGGCTGATACCTACGCGTTTTACCGGAAATATTTATATGACATGTATCAGGAACAGCTTCTGGCGGACGGAATGGTTCCGGAGATTGTCCCCACATTCGGACCGACAAAATGTTCCTGCGCATGGGGAGACGCTGCGTGTATCATTCCGTGGAACGTATATCTGTTCAGCGGGGACAAAACAATCCTGGAAAGCCAGATTGAGAGCATGAAGGCATGGGTTGATTATATTCGCAGGATTGACGGAGATCATCACGGATGGAGACAGATCTTCCATTATGGAGACTGGCTGGCTCTCGACCGTACAGGCGCTGCCGCGAACAGTGTGTACGGGGCGACCGATGAAGCATATATCGCGGATATCTACTATGCGGCAAGCGCCCAGACAGTCGCAAAGGCGGCGGACGTGCTTGGACTGGAAGAAACGAGACAGGAATATCAGGAAATCGCAGACCGTCAGTGGCGGGCAGTGAAAGAAGAATATTTTACTTCCACAGGAAGATGTGCGGTGAAGACGCAGACAGGGCTTATCCTTGCGCTGAAGTATCATCTGTCTGAAAATGAAGAACTGACAAAGCAGATGATGAAAAAACTCCTCCGGGACAACAAAAATAAACTGAATACCGGGTTTGTGGGTACGCCGCTTCTGTGCAACGTGCTGACAGACCACGGGATGACGGATGCGGCGTACCGGCTGCTTTTGAACGAAGAATATCCGGGTTGGCTTTATGAAGTGAAGCTGGGGGCAACGACCGTGTGGGAGCGTTGGAATTCACTGGATGAGAACGGCCATGTCTCCAGCACGGGAATGAACAGCCTGAATCATTATTCATATGGCGCCGTACTGGAATGGATCTTCCGCCATGCGGCCGGGATTGATGTGACGGAACAGAGTCCGGGAGGCCGGGTGATGCGGATCAGCCCGAAAGTGAATCGCGGACTGGGATATGTAAAAGCGGTTTATGATTCAGCATGCGGATGCTATCAGTGCGGTTGGGAGATATCAGGGGATAATAAAATCACTGTCACTGTTACAGTTCCGTTTGGCGGAAGGGCAGAAGTGGTTCTTCCACTTGCGCCGGAATCTGTATATGAAGATAAAGAAAACCCACTGTTTGAAGATGTAGAAAACGGAATTTGCCGTGTGAAAGCCGGAGAATATGAAGTCACTTATGAGGCGTCACAGCCTTTAAAGAGGAAATACAGCATAGATTCGACAATGGAAGAACTGCTGAACCATCCGGATATTCGCGCGTTTCTTTCTCAAATGATGGAAGTGGATATGATTCCGGATATTGCATATGGACTTTCGCTTAGAGATGTCGCGAAAACATTCGCAGGAGAGATAAAAAAAGATGAGGCGCAGATGCTGGATACGGCGCTTGCGAAATTCTGATCAGGAAGGCTGCTATGGAGCTTACAAGACTTAAGGTAAACAGTCAATACAGACCATGCGTGGACGAAGCACCTTATTTTTCATGGGTGATTACCAGTGACAAAAAGAATGTGATGCAGACATCCTATCATATTACAGTGACAGGTCTGGGAGAAGTGGTGTGGGATTCCGGGGTGGTAGAAAGTGATAAAAGTACTTTTGTAGAGTACAACGGAAAACCATTGAAAAGTCTCAGTGACTATAGCTGGACAGTGGAAGTGACGGTTAATAACGGAGAAAAGGCAGCGGCATCCTCATCCTTTGAGACAGGATTTATGAAGAAAGAATGGACGGCCGAGTGGGTGAAATCTCCGTTCCCGATGAAAAAGGTAAAACCTGGAACCGGCGGGCAGAATCCGGCAGAATATTTCCGCAAAGAATTTGACGCACGAGACGGTATAAAACGGGCACGCGTCTATGCCACATGCCACGGAGCATATCAGCTCAGCGTGAACGGAATACGTCCGGACGACAGAGAGTTTGCTCCGGAATTTACCGTCTATTCTAAATATCTGTGTTACCAGACTTATGATGTGACTCCATTCTTGAGAGAGGGAAGAAATGTCATAGGAATGTTAGTGGGGGACGGCTGGTATGACAGTGCGAACTTTAAACCGAGAAGCAGGAAGTTTAAAGCCGAACATTCTGTGTTATTTCAGATAAAGATTGATTATGAAGACGGAACGAGTGAAATTGTTCTGTCCGATGATGCTGTGAAGGTTTCGGAAAGTCCGGTCCGGTCTTCCGATTTGTTTGCAGGCGAACTCTATGACGCACGGATGGAACAGGAAAACTGGAACTGCTGCGGATTCGATGACAGCAGCTGGAAAGCAGGTATCCCATGCGGAAAATCTTACGCGAACCTGGTAGCTCAGTACGGGGAACCGGTGCGCCCGGTAAAGGAAGTACCGGCAGTCGGAATGACAGTCAGCCCGAAAGACGAGACGATCATTGACTTCGGGCAGAATCTGGCGGGGGTTCTGCGCGTAAAAGCGAAACTGCCTGCCGGAACAAAAATGGTATTAGATCATTTTGAAACTCTGGATCAATATGGAAACTATTTCAATAATATTTTCATGTCAGAGAAAACAGGACACAAACAAAGCGATATTTATATTTCAAACGGGAAATTTACAGAATATATACCGCATTTTACATATCACGGTTTCCGCTATGTGAGAGTGACATGCAATCAGCCGGTGAGTCCGGAGGATTTCACAGCGATTGTCCTGTCTTCTGACAATGAGGATCTGGGAACTTTTGAGACGTCCAACGAAGATATAAACCGGCTTTACGAAAATACAAGATGGTCTCAGCGGTCGAATCTGTTCTCAATCCCCACGGACTGTCCGCAGAGAGAAAAAGGCGGATGGACCGGAGATATCCAGATTTATGCAAGAACAGCCATGCTCAACGAAAATGTAACCCCGTTTCTGACAAGATGGCTGCGTAATATGACCTGCAGCCAGCAGAAAAACGGAGCGATTCCCAATGTGATCCCCCTTACCGGAATCTATGAATTACTGGAGAAACTGAATCGGATCGTATACCGCAATTTTGAACCGGTGGGAGAAGCGGGATGGGGAGATGCCGCTTGTATCGTACCGTGGAGCATGTATCAGCTTACAGGAAATATCAGGATACTGAGAGAGCAGTATGACACAATGAAAAAGTGGTGCGACTATATCATCAACACTGCAAAGAAGCGTAGAGGCAAGATGAAACATCCAAAAGAAATTGACCAGTATCTGTGGAATACAGGACATCAGTACGGGGAGTGGCTCATACCGAGCCAGACAGTAGACGGAGCAGACCAAAGCGCTGCAAAACCTATCAATACTTCTGTATACTGCGCGCCAATCTTTGGATGGAATTCCTGTCGGATCATGGCAGATACAGCAGCACTCCTCGGGCATACATCAGACGAATTATACTATGATGACATTGCGTCCAGAATGAAATCTGCCATTCAAAAAGGACTGATCGATGATGATGGGAAGATGCCTCTTGATTTTATGGGCAGTTATGTGCTGGCAATCGCATTTGATCTTGCTCCTGAAAGGAAGAAAAAAAGTATCGCCGGACATTTGATCCGCAAGATAGAAGAAAACGGGGATTGTCTGGATACAGGATTCCTGACGACACCGTATCTGCTGGATGCACTCTGTAAGATCGGCAGGATGGACAAGGCATATAAAATCCTGCTCCAGACAAAGTGCCCGTCATGGCTTTATGAGGTGAAGCAGGGAGCGACAACAATCTGGGAAAATTACATTTCTTACAAGGAGGACGGGTCTCCGGTTATGACAAGCCTGAACCATTATGCCTTTGGATGCGTGGACGACTGGATGTTCCGGAAGATAAGCGGCATTGATATGGCTGCTTCCGGATTTAAGAAGATTGTGATTGCGCCGGAGCCGAATAATGCGTTTACAAGTGCAAAACGTACCTATATGAGTGAGTACGGTAAAGTAGGGGCAGAGTGGAGTATGGAAGAGGGGAAATTTAAATTGAAAGTGGAGATTCCCTGTAACACAACTGCCACTGTAAAACTGCCGGATGGCAGATTGTATGAGGTGGGGAGCGGAATATATCAGTTTGAATAAAAGTATCAAAGGAAATAAAATGACAGTATTTGTGAGAACTGACCGGCAAAAGCAGACGGTCAGTTTTTCTTAATACGAAAGTTGAAAATAATACGAGGAGTTTAGGATTATGAAAAAGAAAATATTGAAGATTACCTTAAGTGTCGTTTTAATTTTGATTCTGGCTGTGGGTATAGGTCTGGCATATTTAGTAGGGGCGGCAGGCGGTGGTGGACCGTTTGATTTTGTTTGGAAGAACAAACTGAAAAAAATGCCAGGAAACGCAGAAAAATATAGTCTGGAAAATGTAGAACCCTTAGAAAACAGTCCGCTTGAAGGAAAGCGTATTTGCTATCTTGGATCGTCTGTAACTTTAGGGCTGTACTCAATGGATGTTTCCTTTGTAGATTATATCTCTTATAGAAATGGCTGTGAGTATGTAAAAGAGGCCGTAAGTGGTACTACTTTAGTGGATAACGGAAAGACGTCTTATATCCAGAGGATGAAAAATAATATCGGTACAGATGAGAAATTCGATGCATTTGTCTGCCAGCTTTCCACGAATGACGCGTCGAAGGAAATGCCGATAGGAGAACTCAGCCGTTCAGAAAATTTGGAAGATTTTGATACACAGACGATAACAGGAGCAATGGAATATATCATTGTATATGCAAAGCAGACATGGAATTGTCCCGTGATCTTTTATACTGGAACAAAATATGACAGTAAACAGTATCAGCAGATGGTAGATGTATTATTTGAGCTTCAGGATAAATATGGAATAGGCGTGATCGACCTTTGGAATGACGAGGAGATGAATGACGTTTCTGAAAAAGAATATGAAGTTTATATGGCAGATCCGGTTCATCCGACGCAGGCAGGATATCTGGAATGGTGGACGCCTAAGATGGAAGAATATTTATATTAATTTTTAGAAAGATGATTATTATATTAAGTTTCGTCGGTAAACCGCTTATATATCGTTGGTGATTTGCCCTTTGGGATTATTTATAATTGAATCAAACAATGAAAGGACGGATAACGAAATGGAAAATGCAGTTACAAAAAGAGAAAAAATCAGTTATGGTTTGTATTTTATGGGACAGAATGTATTCTATGGACTGATAGGATATATGACTACATATTTTACAGATATCGGCATAACGGCAGCATTGGTTGCGATTGTGGCGCTGATCACGAAAGTGTGGGATGCCATCAACGATCCGATCTTCGGTATGATCATGGATAAGGTAAATTTTAAGAAAGGGAAATTCCTGCCGTGGCTTCAAATATCTGTCATAGCGATTCCGGTGGCGACCATTCTTCTTTTTACAATACCTACCGGGATTCCCATGATGGCTAAAATCATATGGGCAACACTTGCTTATATGTTATGGGATACAGCCTATACCCTTTGTGATGTGCCGATTTTTGGTATTGTCACCACGATGACAACGGACCAGAAGGAACGTATTTCACTAAACAGTATAGGAAGGATGTTTGTTATTTTTGCAGGTATTGTTACAGGAATTGTCCTGCCGTTGGTACGGCAGCGGTTAGGCGGCTGGGCGACAACAGTAATTGTGTTATCTCTTTTGTCAGTTGTTATGATGATTCCAATCTGTCTGTTCGCAAAGGAGAGAGTAATTGAAAAAGAAAGAGCACTGGACGAAGGGGCAGAAGATAGTTATACGCTGCGCGATATGGCAGAATGTCTGCGAAAGAACAAATATTTATTGATTTTCTTTGCGGCTCCGCTCATCAGCAGCCTGCTTAATGTTGGTGCAAATTGGGGCTTATATGTTGCCCGGTACTGCCTTGGCGGTGAAGAAGCTGCCTCATATGTTTCGATGACGGTGATTATTCCGACCTTAATCGGTGCGGTTATGGCAGTAGAATTATGCAAGAAATATGACAAATTTAAAGTCTTCTATATTTCATATGTTTTCGCTTTACTTCTGGGAATTGTAAGATTCATTGCCGGGTATGAGAATATGACGGTGTATGTGACTTTAAATGCCTTAGGAGGAATTCCGCTGGGAATAGCAGTTATACTGCAGTATCAGTTTACGCCGGACTGCTACGAGTATGGACAGTACAAGACAGGATTAAAAATGCGTGGTGTAACGTTTGCAGCGCAGACATTTTTTACAAAATTAAATGGAGCGGTCGCAACAGCAGTCAGTGTGTTTGCGTTAACTTTAATCGGCTTCCGGGAAGGAGAAGGCGTTGTTCAGGCGGCAGGATTTGCCGATAAATTATGGACATTCAGCTGTCTTGGCAGCATTATCGGGGGGATTTGCACTCTGCTTATGCTTCGCCTTTACAAGCTTAATGACCATGATGTCCAGCTGATGGCAAAATGCAACAATGGTGAGATCAGCCGTGAAGAGGCAGAGTCACAGATGATCAATCAGTATTAAGAAAAGAATGGAGGACTTTTGCGATGGACAGAATAAAGGAACTGATTTCAAAAATGACGCTGGAAGAGAAGGCAAGTCTCTGCTCGGGCGCTGATAACTGGCATACGAAAGAAATCAAACGACTGAACATTCCGTCAGTTATGATGGTGGACGGCCCTCACGGACTGAGAAAGCAGGAAGGGGAAACGGATCATCTGGGATTGAATGAAAGTGTGAAGGCCGTTTGTTTCCCAGCAGCCTGTGCAACAGCCTCCAGCTTCGATGTTGACCTGATGGAACGGATGGGAGAGACGCTGGGAGCGGAGTGTCAGGCCGAGAATGTAAGCATGCTGCTTGGCCCGGCGGTGAATATTAAAAGGAGCCCGTTATGCGGGCGGAACTTTGAGTATCTGTCGGAGGATCCATATCTGGCAGGTAGGATGGCATCGGCATATATCCGCGGAGTACAGAGTCAGGGCGTGGGGACAAGCATTAAGCACTTCGCACTGAATAACCAGGAAACACTCCGTATGACGATATCTTCCGAGGTGTCAGAACGTGCGCTCAGGGAAATCTACCTGCCTGCGTTTGAGGAAGCGGTGAAAGAATCAGCTCCAAGAACCGTCATGTGTAGCTACAACAAAATAAATGGAGAATATGCTTCGGAAAACAGATATCTTCTGACAGATATCCTGAGAAAAGAATGGGGATACAAAGGCTGCGTCGTCAGTGACTGGGGCGCTGTAAATAACCGTGTGAAAGGACTGCAGGCCGGACTGGATCTGGAGATGCCTTATTCCGGAGGATACAATGACAGACAGATTGTGAAAGCAGTACAGGAGGGAAGACTGGACGAAGCTGTGCTGGATGAAGCGGTGGAGCGGGTATTGAATGTTGTATTTGCCGGTGAAGAGCAGCATTGTCCGGAAATTATATCTGATAAGGAAACAGATCATAAAAAAGCAGCGGATATTGAGACGGAATGTGCGGTCCTGCTAGAAAATAACGGTATACTTCCGTTGAATACAGACAGAAAGGTTGCCTATATAGGGGAATTTGCCGAAAAGCCGCGGTATCAGGGCGGCGGCTCCAGCCATATCAATCCGTTCAGGGTCGTTTCGGCATTAGATGCTGCCGGAGAAAAAGGGCGTAGCGTGACTTATGCAAAAGGATTTTCTATGGAAAATGACGCGATGACGGAACAAGAGCTAGAAAAAGCGCTTCGGACTGCTGCAGAAGCAGACGTCGCGGTGATCTTTGCCGGTCTGCCTGAGATATTTGAGTCGGAAGGGTATGACAGAACATCTATGAAGCTGCCCCAATGCCAGGACCGTCTGATCGAAGAAGTGTTGAAAGTACAGCCTAATGTTGTAGTTGTACTCCACAATGGAAGCCCGGTAGAACTGCCTTGGGCTGATAAAGTAAGCGCGATCCTTGAAATGTATCTCGGAGGTCAGGGCGTTGGCGAAGCCTGTGACTGGCTGTTATACGGAGAAGCGAATCCGTCCGGCAGGCTGGCGGAGACATTCCCGTACCGGCTGGAAGATAATCCGAGCTACCTTCATTTCCCAGGAAATGGAAAGCGGGTGTTATATGGTGAGGATATCTTTGTCGGGTACCGCTATTATGATACAAAGAAGGTTCCGGTGCGGTATGCATTCGGACATGGGCTGTCTTACACGGAATTTGCTTATGAGGACTTGAATTTGTCATCGGCTCAAATGACGGATGAGGATATCCTGACGGTCTCCTTCAAGGTGAAAAATACAGGAAAGACAGAAGGAAAAGAAGTCGTACAGCTGTACGTGGCTGACCTGTGCGGCATATCGGAGAGACCGGTCAAGGAATTGAAAGGATTTGCCAAAGTTCATCTCCTGCCGGGAGAGGAAAAAACGGTGTCGATGGAAATTTTGGCGAGGGATCTTTCCTATTATGAAGAACGTCTCGGGGACTGGTATGCGCCATCCGGAACATACCGGATCCTGATCGGCCATGCTTCTGATGACATCCGATTACATGCTGATATTGTATTTGAAACACAGAAAGAACTGCCCCTTCGCGTAGATTTCACAACAACGTTCGGAGAATTATTGGATCATACGAAAACCGCTCCCGTTATTACGGAACTGCTGGCTCCATTGGCAGCAGCAGCCGCATCAGCAGAAGGTATGAGTGACGAATACAAGAAGCTGGGAGAGCAAGTTATCCGGGAAATGCCGATGAAATCTCTGCTGGGACAGATGCCGGGAGAACAGGTGGAACAGCTGATCGGTCAGTTGAATTGCTTACTTGCACAATAGGATAATTGAGGAAGGATGTTCAAAAAATGAAAAAAGAACACGAAATTTTATTTGAACCATTTAAAATTGGAACGGTAATGATTAAAAACCGTTTTGTTTTGGAACCAATGGAAGGTACAAACATGATAGACTGCTTACCTATTTTTAAAATTGGTGAGGATATCTATGATTATTATGTGGAGCGTGCAAAGAATCATGTAGGTTTAATTATTCCCGGAATGGTTACTCTGCGTAGTATGGTGGGGAAACAGTGGCTTTATGAGCAGAAAGAAATATTCGAAGGACTAAAGCCGCTTTTAGCAGAAATTCATAGTTACGGTGCAAAAGTGTTTTTGCAGATTGGTGCAGGATGGGGACGAACATTTACCATGCCGCTGGCATTAAAGGAACTTTATGAAAAAGAGAAGGAAACCGGACAAAAGTCCATGTTTGACTGGGATAATCTTCTTGTAGCCCCTAGTGAACTGCCTAACCGTTGGCTTCCAGAAATTATACATAGACCACTGACGGAAGGAGAAATTCTTGAGTATGTGGATGCCTATGGTAAGACAGCCAAACTTTGTATGGAGACAGGGTTTGACGGTGTGGAAGTGCATGCCGTGCATGAAGGCTATCTGCTGGATCAGTTTACAACGAAGTATACGAATCGGAGAACAGATCAGTATGGGGGGACTTTTGATAACCGCTACAGGTTTGCGAAAGAAGTTGTAGAGGAGATTAAGCGACAGTGCGGTGACACATTCCCTGTATCCCTTCGGTATTCCGTAACCAGTAAGACAATCGGCTTTGGTATCGGGGCAGTTTATGGTGAGAAATTTACAGAAGCCGGCAGAGATCTTGAGGAAGGGCTGAAAGCCGCAAAATATCTTCAGGATGCAGGATATGACATGCTTAATGCGGACAATGGGACTTACGATTCATGGTACTGGGCGCATCCGCCTGTATATATGCCTTTAAACTGTAACATGGCGGAGGTGACACGATTAAAAGAAGTGGTAGAAATTCCTGTGGTATGTGCAGGAAGAATGCAGCCGGATGAAGCTTCAGCATCTATATCAGAAGGAAAACTGGATGCTATGGGAATCGGACGTCAGTTCCTGGCGGATCCGGAATATATTGTAAAACTGGAACAGGAGAAATTTAGCGACATTCTTCCTTGCATTGCATGTCATAATGCATGTCTTCCGATTTATCATTATGAAGGCGTTGGCTGTGAAATCGATGAAGAGGATGGAAAAACACAAGGGCATTGTGCGTTGAACCCTAGGACATTCTGTGAGCAGAAATATGATTTTGAGAAAAAAGCAGCTGTAACGAAAAGTATTGCGGTCATCGGCGGGGGTATCGCTGGGATGACTGTAGCCCGAATTGCGGCAATACGAGGTCATGAGGTAACTATTTATGAAAAGAGTGACCGGCTCTGTGGTGTGTTTAATGCTGCAGCAGCACCTGAATTCAAAGAAAAAGATAAAGAATTTATAAGATGGATTCAACAAGAAATAGAAAGCCTGCCGATTAAAGTGGAATACAACTGTGAAATTACAACTCTGGCTGAGCTGACAGCAGATGAAATTATCATTGCTACGGGCGCGAAACCTAAAAAGCTAGATGTTCCGGGACAGGAAAAAGCTATTGAAGCAACGGAATATCTGCTGGGGGGAAAAGTAGGAAAGGACGTCGCTGTAATCGGCGGAGGTTTGACGGGGTGCGAGATTGCCTATGACCTTGTGCTGAAAGGAAAACGACCGGTTATTGTGGAAATGGCAGACGATATTTTAAAGACCAAGGGACTCTGCATGGCAAACTCCAGTTGTCTGAGAGACTTATTGCGGTATTATGAAGTTCCTATTTATAAAAACGCAAAGCTCTTAGAAATCATTGAAAATGGAATTGTCATTGAGACAGCGGAAAAGACAATACAGCTGGAATGCGACGACGTGATAATGAGCTGTGGTTATATGCCAGACACGAGGCTTGTTGACGGCGGAACACAACAGGGGAAAACGAATATTCATATAGTCGGCGATGTTAAAAAGGTTGGAAATTTGAAAACAGCAATCTGGGAGGCTTATGATTTAGCATTTTCTTTGTAAGATTAAACTCTTAAGCGGACAAAGAGGCTTTTAATATATTATAGAAACACTGCTATAAGAATTATTGATACCATTAGGCTGTCGATTTTTGAGGGATGTCATATACAGAATTATACTGACTAATATTAAGTTTTAATCGGTATTTCAATTTGTGTGATGTAATCATCAAAGGAGTCAATGCCCTGCTATAATTCCATTGACGGAGAACCGGCCTCGGTTTCCCACAGATTACCGACAGAACTTCTTCGGGAGAGAATGGGATTTGACGGACTGTGTATCAGTGATTACGGCGGCATCAGCAATGCCCACGAAGTCCAGCGGATCGGAGAGACTATTGGAGAAACAGGATTTCTTGCCATGGAAGCAGGGATGGACATGGAGATGCCGAAAGCGATCGGTTATGGCGAAAAACTCAAAGAAATGTTCCGAAGCGGACAGGCGGATACAGAATTGCTGGACCGGACAGTTCTGAGGGTGTTGGAAGCGAAATTCCGCATGGGCCTGTTTGAACAACCTTTCGCAATGGACGGTGAGTCCTGCAAAAAGATTTTTGAAGAGAAAGAGGGGGCGGAGCTGTCCCTTCGGTCGGCAAGGGAATCCATGGTGCTTTTGAAAAACAACGGGGTACTTCCTTTGTCAGGCAAGATCAAGAAGCTGGCCCTGATCGGGCCTCATGCAGACTGTGCCCGTAAGTTCTTCGGCGGATATACTCATCTGTGCATGATGGAGTCGGTCTACGCGGCCGCAAGTTCTATCGCAGGGGTAGAGGGCAGCCCGGAGTCCGGACAGATCGGCGGGGCAATGCTGCCAGACGGCGAACCGGTGAATTATGTCCCGGGTACAAAGATCCAGTCAGATGAAGCAGAACTCTTTAACGACATCCTGCGCTTACAGAAGCCGGGATGCAGAAGCCTGTTAGAAGAACTAAAGGAGCGTATGACAGATACGGAGATTCTGTATGTGTATGGATACCCGGTTGCCGGAAAGGATCAGAGCAGATTTGAGGAGGCACTGCAGGCAGTCAGGGAAGCTGATGTTGTGATCCTCACTCTGGGAGGAAAGCACGGTACATGCTCTATGGCGACCATGGGAGAAGGTGTGGACGCTGCCGACATCAATTTGCCGGAATGTCAGGACGCATTTATTAAAGCAGCATCGGTGTATGGAAAGCCCTTAATCGGCATCCATTTTGATGGCAGGCCGATCTCCAGTGACACGGCAGACCAATATCTGGATGCCGTCATAGAAGCCTGGAGCCCGGCGGAAACGGGAGCGCAGGCTGTGGCAGATGTCCTGCTGGGAGCATATAATCCGGGCGGCAAACTGCCAGTATCCGTGGCATATCACGCCGGACAGATTCCAATCTACTATAATCACCCAAACGGTTCCGCATGGCATCAGCAGGAGAGTATCGGATTCGTCAATTATGTGGATGTTCCCCATACACCGAGATATTGCTTTGGACATGGATTGTCTTATACACAGTTTGAGTATTCAGACATTCATATATCGACGGCAGAGATTGGAGCAGAAGAATCGGTACAGATCAGCTGTGTGGTAAAGAATGCGGGAAACTGTGCCGGGGATGAAGTGGTACAACTTTATCTCAGGGATAGATTTGCAAGTATGACACGCCCGGTGAAAGAGCTTGCCGGATTTAAGCGAATCCATATGGAACCGGGAGAGAAAGTACGGGTAACATTTACAGTACAGGCGGATCAGTCAGCATTTCTTGACAGGCAGATGCGCTGGAAGGTGGAAAAATGAGAGATAGATGTAGAAATTGGAAGTTCTTCTGAGGATATACGGTTAAAAGGAACATACCGGATCACAGAGGATAGATGGATAGACGGCGCAAAAAGAGCATTTTATGCGAAAGTACAGAAAGACAAAGTATAGCTTAGGCATACACTTACAGCGGGTCGGGTAAGATATCCGGCAGGACAGGAGGAAAACAGATGGATAGGAAGTTACTTGCCAGAAGGATTGCAGAAGAATCCATTGTATTGTTGAAAAACGAAGATCATATGCTTCCTTTAAAAGAGAAGAAAGAGATCGCGTTTTTCGGGAGGACGCAGATTGGCACTTTATATTCCGGAAACGGATCCGGCGGTGCAAATGTGGCCGGATGCGGCACGATTCTGGAAGAATGTGAAAATTGCGGAATCAGACCTGAGCCACTTTTAAAGGGCTTTTATGAATATAAGATAAATGAGGAACGGGTCACGGAAGAGGATGAGTTTGACTGGACTAAAGTCAGTGAGATGGTAAACAGTGGAATTATGTATGAAATATTCGGCAAATACCGCGCTCCGCTTGATGAGTACGAAGTGCCCGGCACACTTATTGACCAGGCGGCAGAAAAAACTGACACAGCACTTATTGTAATTGGCAGAAATTCTGGCGGTGAGGAGTGTGACCGTCACCTTTCAGAGGATTATTACCTGACTAATTCAGAAGAAAGTCTGCTGAAGGAAGTCTGCAGTCATTTTACAAATGTAGTGGTAGTCTTGAATGTTAACGGGCTGATCGATCTGTCCTGGGTGAGAAAGTATGCAAATATAAAAAGCCTTCTGTTTATTGGAATCCCAGGGGAAGAAGGGGCTTCTGCGCTAGCTGGCATTTTAACGGGGGAGACCAATCCCTCCGGGAAACTGGCGGTGACCATAGCGGAACATTATGAAGATTACCCGTCGGCAGACCATTTCTCATGGGATAAGGAGCATCTGGAGAATGTTCTTGACTATGAGAGCTACGGCCTTTCCTCAGAAGAAAACGGAAGTACAGGTTTTTCTAAAAGCCCGGTGAGTGTGTACTGGGAAGATATCTATACCGGTTACCGATATTTTGATACATTCGGGAAACCGGTGCTTTACCCCTTTGGTTATGGGCTTTCTTACACTGAATTTGCAATCAGCGATGCCTCGGCCGAGAAGCAAAACGGCGGTATTATGGTGACAGCCAATGTGAAAAATATTGGGGAAATATCAGGGAAAGAGGTAATCCAGGTTTATCTGTCCAAGGTAAACCCGGCAGAGGGTGTGGAACGTCCTTATCAGGAATTGAAGGGATTTGAGAAAACCGCGGACCTTGCTCCGGGAGAAAAAGAGAAGGTTAAGATCTGGATTCCATGGAGAGAACTGGCGGTTTATGACGAAGGAAGAGCTGCGTGGGTCATAGAGTCGGGCGATTATCTCCTGAAGATGGGAAATTCATCAAGAGACACCTCCCTGGTGGGAATGGTACGCCTGGGGGATACAGTCCTTACAGAACAGTGCGCGAACCGTATGATAATCTTAGAATGCAACAGAGATAAGCTTTCGTTCCTGACACAGAAAGACTACGCAGGGTGCCATCTGGAAGACAGATGTGAGAAGAAACCTGATGGAGGCGTGACCGGGATGGCGGTAATTTCTGTAACGGAAGAGGATATTCTTGCAGGAGGGGAGAGCAGACAGGCTGAAAAAGAAACGCAGCAAAATCTGCCGGAGCTCTCCATCGAAGAACTCGCTTCTCTCTGTGTGGGCTATGGGCCGGGCACTCCCTTTGCGGCTGTGGGGGACCGCAGTGACCCGTCTGCGATTTTCGATGGTGAAGGAAAACCGATTACAACAAACAACCACCCGACAGGATATCCGGGATATGTTTCTCCGGCAATTGAGGAAAAAGGGATCAAGTCCATTTTCTATAAAGACGGCCCGGCCGGGATCGGCGGTATTGCCTGGCCGACGGAAATGCTCATAGCCTGCTCGTTCGACAGGAAACTGTGGCAGATGTTTGGAGATGCAGTAGGGAAAGAATGTGAAGATCAGCAGGTGAATGTCTGGCTTGCTCCTGCTGTGAATCTCCACAGAAATCCGCTGTGCGGCAGAAATTTTGAATATTTTTCTGAAGATCCGTACCTGACAGGAGTCTGTGCCTGCGAGATCACAAAAGGCGTACAGAATGGCCGGCCGGTTATCGTGTGCCCGAAACACTTCGCGGCAAATGAGCAGGAGACATTCCGGCGCGGAAATGCAGGGAAAAAGGTAGACGCTGTTGACTCTATACTGACAGAGCGCTCGGCCAGGGAACTATACCTGAAGCCTTTTGAAATGCTGGTGAGAGAAGCACATATTGCCTGCATTATGACGTCTTTTAACAAGATAAACGGCGTTTTCGCCGGGGGCAGTAAGGATCTGTGCACCCGTATCCTTCGGGAAGAATGGGGATTTGACGGCGCTGTGGTGACAGACTGGGGCGATATGGATATTGTGGTAGACGGAGCAGACGCCGTGGCTGCGGGAAATGATATCGTCATGCCGGGCGGACCGCCGGTGATTCGTCAGATCCTGAAAGGATATGAAGAAGGAAGAGTGACCAGAGAAGAAATGGAAACAGCGGCAGGACATCTTCTGTGCATGATCCGCAGGATTCATGGAAAGGAGAAATAGAAGTATGGGAGAAAAAATCTACAAAACAGTTGAAAATTCAGGCGTCATGAATGTTGTGGCCGGAGCCCTTGCGATTGCTGTGGGAGTGTCTGCTCTGGTGAGCGGGATACGGCTTCTGATTACTCGGAGAAAGCTGCTTTTTTAAGGGGACTGCCAGATGAAAAAATATAAAAGGGAAAAACTAATTGTAAGTATTTTTGCCGTCATATTTGTTGTTATAGTGGTTATTCTTGGAAACTTTTTGGTTACATATATATCTTCTGACTTGAGTTTTGGCCAGAATTGTCTTTTGCGAATACCATTTTATGGAACATTAGTTTTTACATCTTCGCTTATAGGACTGCTGTTTAGAAACGATAGTAAAAAAGATATTGTCGAAGAAAATTCAAAAGGAAGGATTCAAGATGAATAAAATTACAGAAGTAAAAATAGAAAGAGGAATCCCGATTCTGTATGTGGACGGGCAGCCTTTTTGGGCGTTTGCAGGGGAGGTGCACAACTCAGCCGCCTATGCCCCGGACAGGATGTAGGCAGAGATATGGATGAAGATGGATCAGGGTCATCTGAATACACTGATTGTACCGGTGTACTGGGAGACGCTGGAGCCGGAAGAAGGCAGCTATGATTTTTCGCTTGTGGATTCACTTCTTGAGCAGGCTGTCAGATTTAAGAAAAAGCTGATCCTGCTCTGGTTCGGTCTATGGAAGAATGCAGAGTCGGCTTATGTGCCGGCATGGATGAAGCAGGACAGTGAAACATTTTTCCGTGCGGAAATGTATGGTGGAGAAAGGTTAAATACGATTTTTCCTCTGTGCTGGGAGGCGGTGGAGAGAGATGCCGCTGCATTTTCCCGTCTGATTGGACATCTGCGGGAGGTTGATAAAAACTCATCGGTCATCATGGTCCAGGTAGAAAATGAAGTGGGACTGCTTGGAACAGAGCGTGATTACTGCCGTCAGGCAGAGGAGGCGTTTACAGGAAATGTGCCGGATAAACTGATGGATGCAGCTGTAAAATCAGGAAAAATCCGTGCCAGGGAAACAGGATGGCCTGAAAAGGCAGACTGGACTGTCGTATTCGGAGAAGACGCAGGGGAGATTTTTTCCGCATGGTTTTTTGCCTCCGCTCTGGAGAGGATTGCATCAGTCGGAAAAAAAGAGTATCCTCTGCCCTGCTACGCCAATGTGTGGCTGAAACAGTTCCCCTGGTATGCTGGTTCTTATCCGTCGGGAGGCCCGGTGGAGGATATGCTCTGGGTGTGGAAAGCGGCGGCGCCTTCCCTCTTTACTATTGCCCCGGATATCTATGTCCCCTATGTGTCGGAGATCATGGAGAAGTATACCCGTCCGGATAATCCCCTTGTAATCCCGGAGGTGCGAAAAGACGCTGTAACAGCGTCATACGCTCTGTATGCTTACCTGAACTGCCATGCCCTGTGTTACGCACCGTTCGGGATTGAAGACCTGTGGCAGAAGGAGCCGGATGTGATCCCGAAAGAGGTGACGGAGGCTTTGAATATAGACCCGCTTTCTTTTGACATGACCGGGACAAAGGAGACTCTGGGAGAGGTATACAGACTCCTTGGCGAGATTAAGTCGCTGTATCTTAGGTACAGGGGAACAACTCATCTGAAGTGCTTTCTGAAAAATGCGGAAGGAGAGCAGGGATGTTATCTGAAGTTTAAGTCTTACGATATGGAAATCCGGTATCTGCCGCAACAGGTTGGAATGCCAACGGCAGCCGGGGCTGTGTTCGAGTTGGACGAAAATAATTTCCTGATTGTGGGGATGATGTGCAATGTATGTGTGCATACAAAACCGGGTGATCACAGAAAGGTGGATTTCATCAGAAAAGAAGCAGGAACATACAGTGACGGACAATGGAGATGCAGGCAGAGACAGAACGGCGATGAAAAGATTGTGACTATGCTATATGATATGCCGGAATGTGTGAAGATGGAACTATTTAAGTATTAGGGCTTCACAGGCAGAAAGGAATAGGATTTAAGGGAAGAAAAAATATCAAAGAACTGATCTCACAGATGACCTTAGAAGAGAAAGCAAGTCTGTGCTCAGGACTGGATTTCTGGCACACGAAAGGCGTGGAGCGCCTGGGTATTCCATCGGAAATGGTATGCGATGGTCCTCACGGCCTGAGAAAACAGGACGATGCATCGGATCATCTCGGGATCAATAACAGTATCAAAGCGGTATGTTTTCCGGCAGGCTGTGCGACGGCTTCAAGTTTCAATCGTGATCTGGTAAGGAAACTGGGAGAGACACTGGGGGAAGAGTGTCAGGCGGAACATGTAAGTACCATCCTTGGTTCTGCGATGAATATCAAACGTTCACCGCTCTGCGGACGGAATTTTGAATACTATTCTGAAGATCCTTATGTATCCACAGAGATGGCAGGAGTTCTGGTACATGGTGTGCAGAGCAAACATGTGGGGACCAGCCCGAAGCGCTTTATGGCAAACAACCAGGAGTATCACAGGATGACCAGCTTTTCTGAGATGGGTGAGCGCACCATGAGAGAAATCTATCTGGCGTCCTTTTAGAGGATGGAGGAATTTGACAGAGGTATCTTTGAGAGTATAATTGAAAAGGTAATCGTTGGCGGTTACGATGAAAACGGAGAAAAAGATCCCTATAAAATCACTTTCATATATAAAACAGGATTTACAAACGGAATTGGAAATGCAAAGAAGCGGTTTGGAAAATCCGCTGGTGTCGGAGACAAAACGAAAAAAATGTGTTCCGATGTCAGTGACAAGGTGAAGGATGTGTATTCCAATGTTAGTGACAACACATGTGGAGACTATCGCGTTACTTCAGAAGAGCAACCGAAAATCCAAACCTGATACTTATGTGAAATTAAGTTTGGATATGGAAGACTATTATAGGATTATGGATGCTGAGAAAGTAGGAAAGTAAATTATCATATAGGCTCTCGGAATTGTGAGCTTGCAGACCAAATTCATCGGTCGGATGAACTTTGAAAAGTAAATATTATCCAGAACGGACATGAAAAGTAATAAATGATGAAATTTGGCGCACTTTTATAGACCTTGCGTCAAACATGGCTTATAATGGTATTGCTTATGAAATTAAGCGACTTGCTCAAAGAGATCTTTTAGTCGGGAAGTCTTTGGCAAAGTCCAGGCATCGAGATGTTGACACATCATGATGGCAAACAGGCGGCAGTACCACATCATAGATGAACGGTATCTGCCGTCTTCTAATTTATAGTCTATTTTTTCTCGTTTGTTACAACGTTCAGCAGATGTTCTTGCATTGTATTCCAGTTTCCAGGCCTTGCTGTTACGCGGCGGATTATTGAAGAGTCTTGGGTTATCTTTTAATACAAGGTGAACATTTCTTCCATACTTTGCATCAGAACAAGGCTCATCGCAAGTACAATGAGTTGTACCTCCCTTGGCTGTGATCTTAGGACAACGATATTTGATACGTCCTTTTCTAGGTTCGACAGCAGCTTGTTTCATAGGAAATCCCTTAGGACATAAAGGAATTCCATCGCTGTTTATGGAGATGTCATCTTTATAAACAGGAGGTCTGCCACATTTCCAGTTCAGATCAATAAAGGGTGTGATATTGTTTGCTTTACAGTAGTCATAGTAAGGCATCGCATCATGCGCAGAATCCAGAAGGAGTTTAGTAACCGTTACTTCTGGAAGCATCTTTTTCATGGAAAACCAGTTGTATAAAAAACCATGAGAGTCATGCCTTGAAGCAGGACTCAGGAAAGGAAATACAGGCAGGTCATTTTCAGAATCAGAAGCGGTCAACATGTATAAGTCGTATCCAAAGTAATAACGATTGCGGTGGGAATCCCAACCGATATCACAGTCTGGTTGATGATAGATACGATTGCATTTGCAATCACGGATGCCGTTTTCCAGACAGTCACAGGTTCTTGTTTTTCGTTCCTGAGCAGACGTGTAAACAGGAGTTCCGTCACCGGCTAAGGAAAGAGATTTTAAAGAGATAAGTTTCATTCTGGCAGAATTTTGAAGGAAAAAAGTATTAAAAATTTCCCAAAGTTTCGCACAGGGAGCCATATCAGCAGGTGGATTTTCTTCAAACTGCCGAAAGAGATCATCAACGGTAAGTTTTTCAACAGAAGAAGCCTTTTCTTCTTTGCCATTTGGCTTTTGAGGTTTTACTTTAGGTGGATGAACTGCATTGGTCAGGTTTTTGTCAGAAGATAACCAAAGTCGCCTGTGAAAGTCATAAAAGGTACCAACGCCGGGAGTATTACCAACATAAAAGCCTGAAATAATGGCATGCAGATGATTCTCTTTCAGATCAGAAGCCAATCTTGTGTAAGAAGTTATTTTAAATTCAACAGACACAAGGATAGAGCGAAGCATGTCGGAAGGAAGTCTTGGCTCAGGACCAAAGACAGAATATCGATCATACATAAGATCATCAATTTTTGACAGATCAAGATTCCAAAACTTATTGAGAATCTGCCAGGTAGAAGAAGACAAAGAAGAAGCAGCATTCGGATAATATTTACGAAGTTGAGTCAGGACACGTTCCTGATAGGCGGAATGACCGCCGATGTTAATAGGTTTCAATGAAACACACCTCCAAATCAAAAAGTCTGTCCGGCAGCGCCGGAACAATATGCCTTATTAATTAAGGGGCGCGAAGCGCCGCATTTTTCGGGGCAAATGTCAAGTACTTTTTGAAAAAAGGTGGAGAAAAATAAAAAATGGAATCTCAGAAGCCAGATAAATAAAGGGCTAGAGATTCCGAGAGTCTATTCATATATTAGGGAGAAAATACGATGAGAGTTGCTAATGCGTGAATATGCTGGCAACTCTTTTCTGATATTGGCATTAATATTTTTATGAGACACTGTAGGTTGAGAGTGTTTTTAGCAAATAGAATTCAAATCGGGTACGAAGGTAGATGTGGAGAAGTGAATTGTAGATGAAAATTGGAGCGCTTTGTGGCTTGGGGAAAGCTGCAGAGCACTTTTTATGGGAAGAAAATTATTGAAGTAGCTATATTGTGGTTGTCAACCAGATGATTTATAATAATACTAACTAATGGAGGTGGAAGTTGGCAACATCGGATATGATAAGAGAACTATGTGATAAAAAGCATATTAGTCTTGCGGAACTTTGCACACGGATTGGGCAAACACCCCAGAATTTTAATAAAAAGCTACAGCGTGGTACGGTTTATTGTGAGGAAATGGTAAAGATTGCAGAAGCATTAGACGTTGGATATGAGCAGGCGTTTGTGTTGCCGGATGGAGAAAAAATTCAATTTTAAATAAGTTTGTGAAGGAGTGGATCAGTATGAAGGAACATTATAAATATAATCAATACACAAAACGGAATGTAAGACATAAGGCAATTTTTAGTGCAGTAGAGTTTTTAACTTCTAAAAGAGGGCAGTCATGTTGTGTTGAAAGAAATTATGTACGTAGGTTATATGATTATTTTACTTTATCAGAAGATGTAAGCCAAAATAAAGCAGAGGCGCAGAAAATTGATGTTTCCTATATAACAAATTGGGAGAAATTACATGATTCTTTTGTGGAGAGAAAAAGGCCGGAAGACTTGATGATTTGTTTTTTGAGTGGTCCAGAGCCAGATAACGATTTTCAGGAATTAATTAATCTTGGTATATTGCCTCAAAATATTTGGGGATTTGAGTCAAATAATCAAGCATATAAAAAGGCAATTGCTACTTATGAGCAAGGAGAATACCCACAACCAAGAATCTTAAAACAGAATATAGAAACCTTTTTTCAACAGACTCCCAAAAAATTTGATATTGTATACATAGATGCTTGTGGAAGTGTACCATCCACTCAACATGCATTGAGATGTGTGTCAACGCTATGTCAAAATCACCGTTTAAATTCTCCTGGAGTGATAGTTACGAATTTTTCCATGCCAGATATAACGAAAGAATCTGTAGATGATTATTATGAGATAGTATCTCAGTATTTATTTTTTAAAAAATATCCCTCATTAGAAATTAAAATAGATGGAAATGGGATTAGCAATTTGGAATATTGTAAAGTTTTTGAGGAAGTAACCAAGAATTTTGAATTATATTATGGTGAGTTTTTATCTGCAGTGTTGCGTGATATACCAGCAGTCATTATACCGTTACAAAGAATTGCACAAAATCCATATTTGAATCAACTGTTTGACTTAACAGATTTAAACAGAGATAATGAGGATTTTATAAATATATCGAATGGAAATTCTGTGGCTAAGTATTTTTTTACTGTAAGAAAGTTATTACAGTGTGGCCTTTTGAGTGAAAAAAGCCAATGTTTCTTGGGGGAGATAGGAAATTATGAGGAATTACTAAGGGGATTAAAAATAATTGTTTTGTTAAGAAGAGGGAAAATTAAATTAAAGGAAGATGTGCAAAAAATAAAAGAGTATTTTGAGTTAGAGAGGAATTTATATCAATTTCTTGACAAGCCTCATAGTAATTTATTTTTTGATATTGTTCTTAACCAGCTAGCATATCCAATGCATAATAATATTTTACACAACAAGAGATTTCAATATATCGCAAAGGAGAATTGTATGTTTACAGATGTTACAGTATATGATGAGTGCAGATATCTTTACGAATGGTTACCAGGGCTTCATCAAATAGTATCATCTTTTGAAAATACTTCTTGGCAGTATGTTTTTCGTTTCGCATTAGATGGACTAGTAAAAATGAGACAAAATTATAATAATGAATTCTTTTTTCAAGGATCTATTGTTTCAAATACTGTAGAAGAATTTTCAAGTAAAAAGTTGCGGGATCGGATAATAGTGGATTAATAGTATACTGTGATTAGGGAGGAAATTTATAATGTCGAATATACAATTAGATTATTCAGATATAATGGATATTTTTAAAGAGAAATTAAAAATAGATAATATAGTAAAAAAAGTATCGTCTATTTTTTTGAATCAAAGATATGCAGGAAAAATAAACTATAAGCCGTATTTTCAGAGAAATTATGTTTGGGATGAGGAGAAAGCAACGTATTTTATAGAGAGTATTTTGTTGGGAACAGAAATTCCGCCACTTGTTTTATTTCAAACTAAAGATAAGAATGAGGTGATTGATGGAAGACAGAGGTATGAAACTATAAAACGCTTTTTGGAGGATAAGCTCGTTTTAAAGGATAAAGGATTACATAATTTAAAAGCTCTTGCTGGAAAAAGATACAGTCAATTAGATTCGGATACAAGAGAATTATTTGAAGATACCAGAATTCGTATTTTGCAATTTAGCGTAGTTGATGAACCTAAACTGGATGAAGAAAAAGAAGAGAAAATTAAAAAGGAAATATTTAGACGATATAATTCAGGTATTACACCATTGCAAAAATATGATATCGATAGGGCCGCTTATATTAATGACAAATTATCAAACTTACTTTATGATAAAATATATAATAATACTGGACTTTATAATTTTTTGTGCGAAATAATTCTTCCTAAAAGTAAGAAAAAGGCAAGTAAACGTGATAAGGTAAATATCATAGTTTCACTGGTAAGAAATTTAATAACACTTCCGTTTGTTCCGATATTTAGTTATTCGAAAGGGAGTTCAAAAGCTGATATCATTGGAAAATATTACTATTCTATATTAGAAAGTAAAAGCGCAGATGAGATATTAGTTGAATTTGATAATGTTATCAGTTATTTGTCGAAATTTAATATTGTATGTAAAGAACGAAATAATTATTTATGTGATAATAAATTGTTTTATGAGGTACTTTATTGGGCAATAGATATTGTATTGCAGAATGGTGGACAAATTGAAGATATAAAAATTGAACAAGTTTTCGATTATATATCTGGTGCTAGTGAAAATTTAAAATTGTGGGATAACATAATAAATAATCCACAAAGAAGTGTAGAACTAATTTTTGAGTCTACAGGTAGTCATTATTATTCGGCAATCAATAATAGATATAAATTTATAGCTAATATATTTCAAGACATCTTTAAAATTGATTATCAAAAGTATATGAAGAATCCGGAAGCCTTTTTTGAGATGATGGAATGTACAAGTGAAAAAGATCAAATTTCACATTATAAAATTAATAAACCATTACCTGAAACTCTAACGATTGAGGACATTATTTCTGATATGAAAAAATCCAGATTTTTAATAAGACCGGATTACCAAAGATCAGAGGTGAAAAATTTGCAAAAGGCTTCATATTTAATGGAAAGTATTTTATTGGGAATCAATATACCGCCACTTTTTATTTATAAAAGGAATGACAGGATAAAGGAGGTTGTAGATGGACAACAGCGTTTACTTACAATTTTGGGATTTTTGGGAAAAACTTATATAGATGAACGTGGAGAATCTGTATGTTCTGATAAGGACAAGTTTAAATTATCTAAATTAAGAATTTTATCCGAATTGAATGGAAAAACGATAGATACAGTAGACGATGTCTTTGAAGAAAAGATTTTAGAATTTCCTATGGATATAATAGAAATAGATTCGGAACAAAATCCAGATTTTAGTCAAATAGACTTGTTTTTAAGATTAAATACAAAGCCGTATCCGATTAAAGAAAATACTTTTGAAATGTGGAATGCATATATAGACAAAGATATAGTTATAAAGGTAAAAGAGATTGCAGCCAGATATGAAAAGAAGGTTTTTAGAGCTAGAGATACACGAATGAAATTGGAAGAATTAATAACTTCTTTAGCATACATTGATTATAGAATGAATCAACCCCATGCGGAAATCATAAATGTCTTAAATATTTACAAACGAAATGATAGAATGTGTGCTAGGATAATGAGTAAAGATAATGTCACAAAAACATTAAATGATTTATCGAATAGCAATCCAAAAGCTTTTGTGACGGCACTAGAAAATGTAGAAGTATTTATTGAGAAAATATTAATGTTGATAGAGAATAATTCTGAACAATTGAGGGCCTTATTTAATCATTCAAAAAAGGGGATTCAATATAAGACTGATCAAAACTTTTATTTTTTATGGGCAATTCTTTTTAAGACTTCTGTAAGTGAGATTCAAAATAATAGGCAAGGAGAATTTGAGAGAATATCTAAAATTTTTTCTGTTATCCAAAAAACACCTGTCAATTATACAACTGAAATGCTTTTAAGTGAATTATAATAAATTTATTAGTGGATTTGCTCTTATAAAATTTTTGAAGTAATTGAGGAAATGTAAAAAAGTGGACATGTTTCTTGTTACGACTGAGAGGTTAGGAACAGCAGTGGATTAAGTCGGTCGAATCGCCTGGCAAATGAGACACTTTCTATTCGCTCGTGTCATGTGGAAACTATCGCGTTATTCCAGAAGAACAATCGAAAATTAAAACCGGATACGCATGTGAGATTTAGTTTGGATATGGAAGACTATTATAGGCTTATGGATGCAGAAGGAAACACGTAAAATGAGTGATTTTTAGAATGTGTTGAAAAAGTGTAAAAACTGTAAATTGGTCAGATACCTCATGACTAATTTAAAATTAAATATAATATAGAAATAGTAGGAAAAAGAGGGGAGGTGGCAACATGGATTTAATCAATAAGAAATTTTTACAAGATATTTCCGAACTGCTTGATAGTGCAAGAAAACAAGCTAAAACCGCAGTTAACTTGTCTATGGTTTATGCATATTACGAGATTGGACGTCGGATTTACGAAGAAGAACAGCAAGGGAAAGAACGTGCTGAATATGGAAAGTACCTTCTGAAAGAGTTATCAGATTATTTGCTGAAAAAATTTGGAAAGGGTTTTTCGGTTACAAACCTAAAGCAGATGCGAAAGTTTTATCTGACTTATGTGAATGATCAAATTGGTCAGACAGTCTCTGACCAATTCAAAAATTTACCAGCAGTAAGCAATGGAAGAAAGTTTTTCCTCAGTTGGTCACACTATTTGAAATTAATGCGTATTTCCGATGTAAATGAACGACATTTTTATGAAATTGAAGCAGCAAAGAATGACTGGAGCCTATCAGAATTAAAGAGACAGTTCAATAGCGCTTTATATGAACGACTTGTACTAAGTACGAACAAGGACAAGGTTACTTGTCTGGCAACGGAAGGTCAGATTATTGAAAAGCCGGAAGATGCTGTGAAAGATCCGTATGTATTGGAGTTTCTTGGGCTTCCAGAGTTACCGGAATATTCAGAAACAGAACTGGAAACAAGAATTATTGATCATTTGCAAAAATTTTTGTTGGAACTTGGAACAGGATTTGCATATATCGGACGTCAAGTACGTTTCACATTCAACGAAGAACATTTCCGAGTAGACTTGGTTTTTTATAATCGTTTATTGAGATGTTTTGTGCTTTTTGATTTGAAGATTGGAGAATTAAAACATCAAGATATTGGTCAGATGCAGATGTACGTGAACTATTATGACAGAAAAGTAAAACTGGAGGATGAGAATCCAACAATCGGTATTGTCTTGTGTAAAGATAAGAATAATGCTGTTGTAGAAATGACACTTCCAGAAAATAATACACAGATTTTTGCTAGTAAGTATCAGACAGTTCTTCCAAGTAAAGAAGAATTGAAGAGATTGCTTGAGGAACAGAATAATGAGTTAGATTAAAAAAGAGGAGAAAACGCTAAAATTCGGTTGCTCAATGAAAAGACAGTCGAAACGGTGTGTCTTTTACAACGTAAATAGGCGGTTTTATAGGCTTTAAGGCGTGAGGTTCAGCCTATTTGCAATCCGCAAAATAAAATGAGTAGAAAATGAAGAAAAGCGGTTGAACACACTGAACAATCGTGTTATATTATAAATGTAAAGAGAACAACCGCCCACTGGGTGAGTTGACCGGATAAATTGAGAAGCAAAGCCACCCGAACCGACCAAAGTATCAGGGTGGTTTTTGCTATGTATTGCTACTTACAAAACGTAAAAACGAATGTAAGCAATGCAAGAATGAACATTCCGAAGGCTATTAAGTCTTTGAAATCAAAATGATTTTTGTTGTCCATCAGCATCACCCCCATTCTTTAAGAATGAGGTCAAGCCACCCTGTAACACGATTGTTCCCTATAAGCATTTTACCATGTTTAAATACCGCTGACAACTCATGTAATCGTCATATACAGGGCAACCGCATAAAAAATATCCATATGGGAAATGAAATTCTTTGGTGGATATTTTTAAATGTTCTTTGCAATTTTCTGAAAAATCAATTCCTGTACATACTCGAAATGACAGGTATATAACATGCTTATCTTTTTATAAGTCGCTTTTTTATCAAATCGTGTATCCAATTTCATCAGGTTGTAACAAATCTTTCGAATCAACCATTTTCGATTTTCCAATGTTTGCAAATTCCGGTTAAACTGAGCACCATTCCGTTCAATCTGAGCAACGTGTTATAGTTCTTTCGTAGTCATAAATAAGATTACGAAAGGAGGCATTTTTATGCAGGACTACAACACTATTATTGGTTCCATTCAGATGCGTCTAAATGGATGCACTACTCGTTCCGTTATGGATTGATATCAGATTGGATCCGGAACATTATCATGCTGGAGGTAAATTTCTAAAACAAAATAGAAATATTTATTTGTTGCCCGTTAAAAACGGTATTTTGATGGGCAATAAAAACACGCCCAGATATATTTCCCTTCAAGCTCAGTTTGAGCAATGAGGGGGATGTGTTGGGATACTATGCTGCTGATTTGAAGCAGCACCATTTATCGAAACAGGAGATCCGTATGATGGTGATCACTAAAAATCGTATCCCAAAAACATGAATTAAGCGTCTGTGCAGGCGCTTTTTTGGTATGACGGGCATGCCGTGTTCTGTGGTGAAGACCACTTAGGCGTAGTTATCAATGAACTTTATAGCAACTCTCAAGGTTTGTATCGTCAGGTACAGGTGATAAGAAGGGATAAAAAACGGGATACATGAAGTGCCTTGTAGTTTTAAAATGGCTACAAGGGGCTTTTTTATGGGGGCATCTCTTGTGCTTATCGACCAGAGAGTTTATAATTGTACTGTGCTGATGGAGGTGGAAAATGACAACATCAGATATAATCAGAGAATTATGCGACAGAATGAATATCCGTCTTGCGGAACTTTGCAGATGGATTGGACAGACTCCACAGAATTTTAACAAAAAGCTGCAACATGGTACCGTTTCCTTTGAGGAAATGATGAAGATTGCAGCAGCTTTAGGTGTAAGGTATGAGCAGGCGTTTGTGCTGCCGGATTGTAATGAAATAAAAATAGGAAGTAAATAAGGAGCTTTTTGTAGAATTCAAATATAAGGAATTCCAAGAAAGAAGGTTGAGAAAAAATACCTCAGTGTAAAATAAGATTATCCTATCAGGTAAAGTCTAACCAACTGCCGGCACTGAGTCCTTGGAGTCGAAACAGTAATTACAGCTTCTGCACTGCATACAAATTTGTAGAAAGTGAGGCCGCATATGGGAAGAAAAAATAACAATGATTTGTTTTTTACATGTAGTTTGATTGAGTATATCGGCAGAAGGGTAAAAAGGACAAGACGGGATGTAGTAGAAACACTTGGAAAGGAACGGTTGGAGCGTATTTATGAGTATGCAGATGTTTTTCATTGCGAACCGATAGAAAAAGTGGCAGATGAATTTATAGAAGAAAGTAGATTGGAACAGGGCACATTTGATAATGAGAAAGAGTGCAGATATTTAATTCCTGACTACTGGGATATTGGTGAGGTGTATGAACGATTGATAGAGGATTCTTATATGGACGATGAAATTGTAAAAGGTATTTGGGAGGTTTATCATTCATGGATTGACGAACACATCTCAGATTACAATACAGATTTTTATTATCAATCGAGAGATTATATTGCAGCATGTTATGAAGAAGGCGAAGTTTTATTATGAAAACGAAGGGAACGCCCAGAATAGGGGAATCAGTTGAAGAATTGTATCAGAGATGAGGGTGTAAAAGATGAGTCGAAAGTCAAAAGTTGAACTGACAAATATGTGTCTTATATATGACGAAAACCGAATTCTTGTTCAGGAAAAGGTTGGTACAAAATATGAAGGAGGTCTTGTATTTCCTGGAGGTCATGTGGAAGCAGAGGAATCTTTGAGAGATTCTGTTATTCGTGAGATAAAAGAGGAAACAGGTCTGACGATATCGAATCCGCAGCCATGTGGTTTTAAGGATTGGATTGAGGAGGATGGCACAAGATATCTTGTGATTTTGTATAAAACAAACCAGTTTACAGGAAACTTAAAATCATCGGATGAGGGAAAGGTGTTCTGGGTAGAGCGGGAAGAACTTGAGAGCCTGAATCTGATATGGAATATGAGAGAGTTACTGGAAATTTTTGATACGGATACATACAGTGAGTTTTTCTTTAAACTGGAGAATGGAGAGTATCATGGAGAATTGCTTGGATAAGCATTCTCGTGAAAAATCTTTTAAGATGAGACTGGCATATGACAAGGAGACATCATTTGTGTTAATAAAGTGCTTTAAAATTCCCATATCTTCTATTTCTACTTGAAAAATCAATGTTTTGACGTATAATAGTATTCGGATTGTTGCGTACAAAAGATGAGGGAGATTATCATGAAAAGACGATACTTTTTTTCTCGTGTAGACCGACAGGTTGCATTACTGTTGGGTGCGATGTTAATCTTGTTCAGCGTTTCGATATATTTCGTAAGCACCCGGATCTATTACCGGGCGATTCTGGAAAGCCTTACGGGTCGGTGTAGATAATATACAGAATTACATTGAACATCAGCTGACTCCGGAGTCGTTTCTGGAGATTGACAGCAAAGAGGATATGAATAAAGAATGTTATCAGGAATTGAAAGAACGGATGGAGGAAATTCGTGATATCGGGGATCTGAGATACCTATATACAGCAAAACGAAACGATGAAGGAACGCTGGTATATGTGGTGGGCGGGCTGCCGGAAGATGCCGATGATTTCCGGTATCCGGGAGATGCGATCGAACCGGAAATACAATCGGAGTGGGAACGTGCATTAAGCGGGGAAACGGTATTGCCGGAGAAGATTCTGGATACAGACTGGGGAAATATTTTTATTGCTTATTATCCGTTGCATAATGAATCAGGAGAAGTCGTCGGTGCACTTGGAATAGAAGTTGCGGCAGATATAGAAGCCGAGGCGGTACATGACAAATCCATTATACAGAGACATGGCAAATACTGATTTTATGACAGAACTAAAGAACAGAAATTCTTATGAGACAGACCGGCAGAACCTGGATGCAAAGAAGAAATGGAATGGCCTGACAGTGGCAGTGATCGATGTGAACAATCTGAAGCTGGTAAATGATCGGCTGGGGCATGCTGTGGGTGATGATTGTATTGTGAATGCAGCACGGGTCCTGCAGAGTGTTGAATCTCAAAAAGTTACGGCGTATCGATACGGCGGAGATGAATTTATACTATTATTAGAAAATTATCCGGAACCGGAAAAGCTTCTTGTCCGTGTAAAAGAAAAATTTGCAAAATACGGGGATAAACAGGAAGTGCCTGTTGCTCTGGCAGCAGGTTATGCACAGTTTGACGAAAATCTGGATCAGGAGATTGCAGATACACAGAGACGTGCAGATGAGCAGATGTATCAGGATAAGATGAAAATCAAGAGATCGCAGGAAAAGCGGGGTAATGTGGAGAATGGTCACTGATGTTAAAACATGAGTGGCCGTTTTTTTATCTTTTATGATACAATAACAGCATCAAAAAACAGGGAGGTCACAATGACAATTGGAATTATAGAAGATGATAGTCTGTTGAATCAGGCATTGGAAATTGCGCTGCAAAATGCAGGATATTACACCATATCTGCACATACAAGAAAAGAAGCGCTTGACTTATTCCGGAAAAAGGTGGATGCGTTTTTCATTGACATTGGTCTGCCAGATGGAAATGGAATCGAGTTGTATCAGGAATTACAAATGGAGAAAAGAATTCCGGCAATTTTTTTGACAGCGCGGGATGAAGAAAAAGAAATGCTGCTGGCATTTGATGCTGGTGCACAGGATTACGTGGTGAAGCCATTTTCCATGAAGGTATTGATGAAGCGGCTGGAAGTGGTATTAAAAAGAAATCCTGAAGAAAGGTATATGGTAGGGGAATTGACGCTGTATCCGGATAGAAAACAGGTTTTTATGGGGAAAACAGAACTCTCTCTGACAGCCAAAGAGTATCAGCTTCTGGAATATCTCATGCGGAATCAGGGGCAGGTGCTGACAAAAGAAAATATTCTGGAGACAATCTGGGGTGTGGACGGACAATTTGTAGTGGACAATACAGTCAGTGTCACCATCAATCGGCTGCGCAGGAAAATAGAACCGGATGGAGAACGGCAGGGATATATTCAGAATGTATTCGGACTGGGGTATCGGATTGGAGAGAAAGAGCGATGAGATGGGAAACTGTAGCGCTACTGGTTTTCGGATTTTTATGTGGGATGACGGTGATGTATATTCTGAACAGAAGACAGAGAATACAGGAATTCAATAAGATCGCAGAAATTACAGAAGACATTTTAAATGAAAGAAAGGTGCAGGCATTTTCAACAGGAGAAGAAACGTTGTACTCTAAATTGGAGCATCAGCTGGTGCGTGTGCAGGAAATGCTTCAGGGCAGGAGTGAGGAAGCGGAGAGAAGCAGGGATGAAATACAGAAACTGATCTCACAGATTGCGCATCAGATGCGCACACCACTGATGAATATGGAAACATATATTGGTTTTCTGGAGGATGGGAAGGAACAGATGTCAGAGGAGTTGTTTTTTCAATCCGTTGACGCATTGAAGAACAGTCAGGGAAAATTAGGGTTTCTTGTGGAGAGTTTTATCCGAATGGCGCGGCTGGAGCAGCATATACTTCAGATAAAAAAAGAAGAGCCGGATCTTTTAAAAACAGTAAGAAATGGATTTGGACAGATACAAAGAAGGGCGGAGGAAAAAGAGATTCAGTTCCAGATTATTCTGCCGGAACAGGTGACTTGTCTGCATGATCCGAACTGGTTGGGAGAGGCGTTTTATAATATACTGGACAATGCAGTGAAATACAGTGAGTATAAAGGGCTGATTAAGGTGGATGTCCAACAAAAAGAACGGTTTGTGAAGATTCAGGTGCGGGACTATGGGATTGGGATTGAACCGGGAGAGGAAAATGCAGTTTTTCAGCGATTTTATCGGGGAAAACGTGTAACGACCCAGGATGGTTTCGGGATCGGGCTGTATCTGGCAAGAGAAATTGTCAGCAGGCATCAGGGCTTTCTTATGATCAGAAGAAAAGAAAAAGGAGTATTGATAGAAATAAATCTTCCTTCCGGATTGTTAGAAGTTTGTTAGATTTTGTATGTATACTAACAGCGAAAAAGGAGGAAGAAAATCATGGAAATGGTAAAAGCGATCGGGCTGAAGAAATATTATGTTACAGACACCTATGAAGTCCATGCATTGGATGGAGTGACATTTTCGGTGGAAGATGGAGAATTTCTTGCAATTGTGGGAACCTCAGGCAGCGGAAAGACAACGCTTTTGAATTTGCTTGGGGGTCTGGATGTTCCGACAGAAGGCGGTGTCTGGATCCGCGGAAAAAGCTTGAAAGATATGGAAGCAGAAGAGCGAACGATATTCCGCAGACGAAATATCGGATTTGTATTTCAGCAGTACAACCTGGTTCCGGTGCTCAGTGTGTATGAAAATATTGTACTTCCACTGCGGCTGGATGGAACAGGGATCGATCAGGAACTCTTTGAGGAAATCGTGATGCTGTTGGGAATTCAGAATCAACTGGAGCGGCTGCCCGGAA
>ENA-OQKF01000005-OQKF01000005.1-human-gut-metagenome-genome-assembly--contig:-NODE-5-length-222087-cov-46.223148_pt1 | contig 222087 bp, 210 predicted proteins | sample MGYA00242617_ERZ504784 | MGnify/ENA primary metagenome ERZ504784 (study PRJEB26092, sample SAMD00036364) | human gut metagenome | host: Homo sapiens | study: EMG produced TPA metagenomics assembly of... | reverse complement strand
ACTACTACGGAATTGCAAGCATGAAGAACAACATAGATGATATCAACGGATGGCTCTATCACAGAATACGCATGTGCATATGGAAACAGTGGAAGAAACCTAGAACGAAATATAAAAATCTAGTCAAGCTGGGAATCCCAGAACACTATGCGGCAACAATAGCAAACAGTCGCAGAAAGTATTGGTATATCAGCAATAACAAAGCTGTGATTTGGGCGCTGAATAAAGAAAGACTGATAAACAGTGGCTTTTACGATTTAGCCACAGCCTATCAGTCTGTGCACGTCAACTATTGAAAGCGCCGTATACCGAACGGTACGTACGGTGCTGTGAGAGGACGGCGGTTAGTCACCGCCTCCTACTCGATTGTGGGAAAGTATGGAAATATATGGAAAAAGTGATTTCAATAGTGGGCGCAGGTGGCAAGACCACACTCGTTCATAAGCTTGCAAGGGAATATCACAGGAGTGGAAAAGGTGTGCTTGTCACAACAACAACGCACATGTATGTCGAAGCTGACACTGACCTATCCTGCGATTTTTTTGCGTTAAGGGATAAAATAATAAAAGATGGATATTGTATGGCGGGGCAGAAAATATCTGAACAGAAAATATCAGAACAGTCAAAGCCAAAGATGTGCGGACTGCCGTATGATTTGCTCGATAAACTGATTAAAGACATGCCACAGGCGTTAGATTATGTTATAATCGAAGCAGATGGGGCAAAGCACCATTCCCTCAAATATCCGGCAGCGGATGAGCCGGTCATATATCCGGGTACCACAGATGTTATCATAGTGCTTGGCACATGGGAAAAGGGCAGGTCATGTAAGGACGTTGTATTTCGATATGAGCTTATGCAAAAGGAGCTTGGAACGGCAGCGGATGCAGTGGTTGATGATTCGATTATAGATACGCTGCGGCAGGTCTATGTCAGAAAGCTGCGCGATAGCGGTTTTGAAGGACGAGTATCGTGCGTTTTTGCGAATGAGCGTGGGTGGTTCTGAATAGTTGCAAATATGGAAATAATAAGGTAACAGGGTAATTAATCAGATGAGCATGAATCAGAGCAATAATCAGATAATAAAGAAAAATTTGTTAATCATATGCCGCGGTGCAGGAGATCTTGCGACCGGCATCATCCACAGACTGCACCGGGCAGGGCATAGGGTGATAGCGCTTGAGACAGACTATCCGGCTGCCATACGGCGCCAGGTGTCCTTTTGCGAGGCAGTGTATGATGGGAGCGCAGCTGTAGAGGGGGTGACAGCCAGACTTGTTCCTGCCTTGGCTGATGCAGAGACTGATACAGAGACATATTCAGGGATAAATGACACACCGGCAGCTCATATTGCATCAGAAAAGTGGGATAGTTCAGCCATCGAAGCTGTGCTTGAAGCCGGAGAGGTCCCGCTTCTTATAGACCCAAAGGGTGAGTCAATTGCACTTTTAAAGCCGGATGTTGTGGTAGATGCCATAATAGCAAAGAAAAATCTGGGTACCACAATCAATATGGCCCCGCTTGTGATAGGAGTAGGCCCGGGCTTTACGGCAGGGCAAGACGTGCATCTGGTGATTGAGTCCATGCGTGGGCACAATCTGGCGCGCATCATTACCGATGGCATGGCACAGCCCAACACAGGTGTTCCGGGAAATATCGCTGGCTTCACAAGTGAGCGTGTGATTCACGCTCCGGCGGCAGGATATATTCATGATGTCAGAAAAATCGGAGACATCGTGCAAAAAGGCAATGAGATAGCACGGATATATCCGGATAAAGAAAGCTATGACAATGCATTGTCTGAATATGTTCCGGTAAATGCTACAATTACAGGCATCATACGAGGCCTTATCCGTGAGGGATATTATTTCAGGGAAGGCTTCAAGATAGCGGATATCGACCCGCGCGAGAGTGAGCTAACAAACTGCTTTACAATCTCTGACAAGGCAAGAAGTATAGCAGGCAGTGTGCTTGAGGCGGTATCGGCATTTGAGCATGGCGTAAAGATTTATTAAATAATAAATGAGGGTAACTATTAAGGTGTTTTCAGTGGTTCTGAATAGTTACAGTGAGGATAAATAGATTGACGCAGGAAAACGAATTAGATATCAATAATCAGGAACAAAATAAAGGAAAGCTCACACATTTTAATGAGGCAGGGGAAGCTCACATGGTGGATGTGCATGCAAAGGATGACACATACCGCGTGGCGAAGGCCTGTGGCACGATAAAGGTAAATAGCGCCGTATACAGGGCGGTATCTACGGGCACAGCTAAAAAGGGTGATGTGCTGGCAGTGGCGAGAATTGCGGGAATCATGGGCGCAAAGAACAATTCCATGCTCATTCCGCTCTGTCATGCTATTGCCATGACAAAGTGCGATATTGAGTTTGAGCTGGATGAAAAAAACAGCAGTATCACGGCAATCTGCACGACAGCCTGTGTGGGCAAAACCGGTGTAGAGATGGAGGCCATGACAGGGGTCAGTGTGGCGCTTCTTACCATATATGATATGTGTAAGGCACTGGACCGTGGCATGGAGATTGGGCAGATACATCTGCTGGAAAAATCCGGTGGCAAGAGCGGGCATTACGTTACTGTTCACAATTAACAATGTGACCGGCAACGATTATAGCCCATTTAAAATGCTGAGAAGTTAAAAATACACAATTAATCAAGGATAACAGGGAGATGTAATGTATACTGTAGGGATTATAACGATAAGCGATAAAGGCGCAGTGGGCCAAAGAGAGGATAAAAGCGGTCCGAAAATAAAGGAATTGCTTCCCAAAGATAAGTATGATGTGGTTTCATATAAAATCATACCCGATGAGAGGGAACAGATTGCAGACGAGCTTGTCAGGCTGTGTGATGATGTGAAATGCAATCTGGTGCTTACAACCGGAGGTACCGGTTTTTCACCGAGAGATATCACACCGGAAGCTACAATGGATGTTGCAGAGCGTAATGCACCGGGTATCGCTGAGGCACTGAGAGCGTACAGCATGAGGCTTACACCTAAAGCCATGCTTGGCAGAGGAGCTTCAGTTATAAGGAAAAACACACTGATAGTCAATCTGCCCGGCAGTGTGAAGGCAGTGTCGGAAAGCATGGATTTTCTGATGGGAAATATAGAGCATGGGCTTGATATTTTACTGCAGTATGACAGTGAGTGCGGCCGGTGATGGAAATGCACGGGGGATGGTTTAGGACAGTAACTATTTACAAAAATAATATTTGGAGTGTGGGATTATATGAAGCTTATGAAGACAACGGAGGCAGTCGGACAGGTGCTCTGCCACGATATCACACAGATTATCCCCGGTGTGAAAAAGGATGCGGTTTTTCGCAAGGGGCATATTATAACAAAAGAGGATATACCGGTGTTGCTTAGCGTCGGAAAAGACACCATATATATATGGGAAAATGATGAGACCATGATGCACGAAAATGAGGCAGCAGAGGTGCTTTATCGTATGAGCGCATGTGGCACAAATAGCAATGAGACCGACGGCGAACGTCATTGTGAAGCCGCAGAATCCGGTGTTTTTGGTGGCACCGCAAGTAAAATGCATCCATCCCCTGTGAAGGAGGGCAAGATAGAGGTGATTGCTGATTGTGACGGACTGCTTAAGGTGGACAGCGAAAAGCTGAAAAAGGTCAACTCCTTTGGTGAAATGATGATAGCAACGAGGCACGGCAATACCACTGTGAAAAAGGGTGATAAGCTTGCCGGAACAAGAATCATACCGCTTGTCATAAAAAAGGATAAGCTGGAGGCGGCTTCGCACATATGCGATGACGGACCGATTCTTGATATAAAGCCGTTTGTGGTCAGAAAAGCAGCGATAATCACAACCGGAAACGAAGTGTACCATGGCAGGATACAGGATGCGTTTACCCCTGTCATCGAGAAAAAAATAGCAGAGTTTGGTGCACAGATGATGTTTCATGAGGTGTTTGATGATGATGACAAAAAAATAACAGACGGATGCTTACGTGCAATAGAGGCAGGAGCGGAGATTGTATTCTGCACAGGCGGAATGAGTGTGGATCCTGATGATAAAACACCGCTTGCCATAAAAAATACAGGCGCGCGGATCGTGTCGTACGGTTCACCGGTGCTGCCGGGAGCCATGTTTTTGCTGTCGTACTATGATGCAGGTGACAGGCTGGTGCCGATATGTGGACTGCCTGGCTGTGCCATGTACAACAAGCGCACGATATTTGATATTGTATTGCCGAGGCTTATGGCGTGTGATATGATTTTGGCAGATGAGCTTGCCGGACTTGGAGAAGGCGGACTCTGCCTGAATTGTGATGTCTGCACGTTTCCTAACTGCGGTTTCGGGAAGGGCTTTTAATATGCGCGATAGATTTGGCAGAGAGATTGACTACATGCGCATATCGGTGATAGATAGCTGTAATCTGAACTGTTATTATTGCAACCCACAGGACAATAATAAAAATTGTCAGGCAATAAATATACTTAGCGTAAAAAAGGTGCTTTGCATAGTCCGCGCAGCCACAAGGATTGGAATCACGCATTTTCGTCTGACAGGCGGTGAGCCGCTTCTGCATCCGCAGATTGATGAGATGGTTTCACAAATCAAAAAGATACCCGGTGTCAGGAGTGTATCGCTCACCACAAATGCAGTAATGCTTGCGCAGCATGCAAAGCAGCTTAAGAAAGCCGGCATAGACAGTATAAATGTGAGCCTGGACACGATAGATGCGTCAGAATATGAACATATCACAAAAAAACCGCTTTTTCATAAAGTGGAGCATGGAATCGATGCCGCCATAGAGTGTGGAATAAGAGTGAAAATCAATGTGGTGCTCACACCGCAGACAGATGTGGTGGCTCTCACACGGTATGCATCAAAAAAAGGCACAGATATCCGTTTTATAGAGATGATGCCGGTAGGTGAAGGGCATACCAACGGAGTCGAGCCGTATAAGAAGGTTATTGGCGCACTTTTAGAAGTGTATGGAACTCCTTGCCGTATAGATACTGAAAATAGAGAAGAAATTAATTCGGGATATAATAATGCGGATAACGGTCCGGCAGAGTATTACAGCTTTCATGGACTTGATATCAGAGTAGGGCTGATTCAGGCAATCCATGGGAAGTTCTGCGATACCTGCAACCGCATACGTGTTACGGCTGACGGCAGGCTTATGCCATGCCTGGGAAGCAGCGTGACGATGGATTTAGTACCTGATTCATGCGAATTTACGGATGATTTGGAAAAAGATTTTGTAATAGCTCAGGCACTAAAGGCTGCCATAAAGGCAAAGCCGGGGTGTCACAATTTTAATGATAATGCAGTGACATATACAAAAACTACTGAGACAAAGACTGTGGAGACAAAGACTACAGAGCTGAAAGCTGCGGAAGTAAATGCAGCAAGAAATATGAGCCGGATAGGAGGCTGATAGCAAATCATGGGAAAGCTTCTTGCAATCAATATAAGCAAAGAGAGAGGAACTGAAAAGAGAGAGGTGCCACAGGCGGAGCTTGTTGCAGACTATGGCATCATGGGAGATGCACATGCCGGAAAGTGGCACAGGCAGGTCAGCCTGCTTTCCGCAGAGAAAATAGATGCCTTCAGGGCAAGAGGAGCGCAGATAGACAACGGCGCATTTGGCGAAAATTTAATTATATCAGGATTTGATTTCAAGAATTTACCGCTTGGAACACGCTTTTGCATAGGAGATGCTATTCTGGAGATGACGCAGATAGGCAAGCAGTGTCATTCGCATTGTGCTATCTACAAGAGGATGGGCGAGTGCATTATGCCAAAGGAGGGCGTGTTTGCAGTAGTCATAAGAGGAGGTCAGATTCATACCGGGGACGAGGTGAAGCTGATTCCGGCAAACATATATGCTTCGATAAAGGACAGACCGGCGGACAGCCGCTGTGAGCTGTTGACAGTCATAGAAGGAGCACATGCCGGTGAAAAGGCGCTTTATATAGATGGCAGAATAAGAGTGGCATCAGGCAGTGCATGGGCAGATGAAATAAATGACAATGATAATTCCATTGTGATGTTTAAACAGCAGATAGGCAGCAGACCACGCCTCATAATCTGCGGAGGAGGTCATGTATCGGCGGCACTTGTACGCATGGCATCGCTTTTGGCCTTTGACATATGGGTGATAGAGGACAGACCTTTGTTTGCCGATAATGCAAAGCGCCAAGGAGCAGACCATGTAATTTGCGGCGATTATAAAAAAACTCTCGCCAGGCTGGAGCCACAGGCGGATGATTACTATGTATGCATGACAAGAGGTCATCGCTTTGATATGGAGTGTCTTACAGAGATTTTCAGAAAGCCATACGCCTATGTGGGGATGATGGGCTCAAAGAAAAGAGCTGCCATAGTAAAAAAAGACCTTGAAGAATCGGGATTTTCACAGGAAACCATATCCGGATTACATTCTCCGATAGGCCTTGCAATAGGTGGACAGACACCGGAGGAAATTGCACTTTCGGTGATAAGTGAGATAGTAAAGTGCAAAAATGAGCGTACCGGCTGCACACAGGTGGATAACGAAGTGCTTGATGCACTTATTGAGGCATCAGATGGGAAGTACATACTGTGTACCATCATAAAAAAGAATGGCAGTGCACCGCGCGGAGTCGGAACACAGATGCTCGTGAGCTCAGACAATCGGATCATCGGAACTATAGGCGGCGGTTGTGCGGAGGCAGAGGTTATAAGCCATTGCAGGAGACTGTTTCGCAAGCAGGAGTTCAAATGCGGTTTGATGGATGTGAGCATGAACACCGACGATGCCGAGAAAGAGGGCATGGTGTGCGGAGGCAGTATTTCGGTGCTGCTGGAGCAGATTGGATGATGAAATTATCATATATTAATAAATCAAGATAAGCTGAATATGCACATTAATCACATGCATATTGTCTAAATAAAAAGAAAGGTTAAAAGTATGAGCTTAAGAATAGCAACAGGTACTGATGGATCAGTAAAGGAGCGCAAGGGCTTAAAGAGAAAATTTAAAGCATATGCAGGACTTGCGTTTGGACTTATCCTTATAGCAGGACTTTTTGCAGGCTGTGGAAAAAAGAATACAGCAGATGCAGATGTCGATTTATCAATTTTTGCGGCAAAGAGCTTAAACGGTGTTATGGATGAAATTTGTGCAGCCTACACCAGGGCGCATCCAAATGTAAACTTCCGGAACAACTATGACAGCTCCGGAACTCTGATGGCACAGATTAAAGAGGGTGCGAAGTGCAACATCTTTTTCTCAGCAGGAGTGGCACAGATGGATGAGCTTCAGAATGGCTACGACGGAGGAAGCGTGGTGGACGGTACTCGTGTAGACCTGTTAAATAATCAGGTGTGCCTTGTTACATATAAGAATAGTGGCACGGCAGTTACCGGATTTGCAGACATCTCAAAGGCTAAAAATATGGCGCTTGCTGACGGAACTGTTCCTGTAGGACAGTACACCAGAGCAGCGTTAGTAAATTCAAAAATGGTTGAAGGTGATGCTTCAAAGCCACAGGATATTTCAGATTCTGATATCTCAAAGGCACTTGACGGTCTGGAAATAAATAGCTGTGCCAATGTAGGTGCGGTTGCATCTGCCGTAGCTGAGGGCGCAAATGAGATAGGAACAGTTTATTACTCAGATACATTCGGATACGAGAACCAGCTTGATATTATAGAAAAGCTTCCAAACAGCTTAACAGGCGATGTCATCTATCCGATAGCAGCTTTAAAGGGAGACAGCACTACATCAGGTGAGCTTGAAGCAGCGAAGGAATTTATCGCATACCTTCAGACAGATGAGGCAATGTCAGTATTTGAGAAATATCATTTTTCGGTAAATGAATAATGGGACAGATTGATTTTTCACCGCTTTGGGTGACATTAAAAACAGGAATAGTAGCGTCAGTTTTTTCTTTTTTTATAGGAATAGCTTTTGCTGAGCTTGTCATAAACACAAAGGGCAGAGTGAGGGCGTTCTGGGATGGACTGCTGACACTTCCTATGGTACTGCCGCCTACCGTGGCTGGATACATTCTTTTAAGGATTTTCAGCACAAGGCGTCATTTTGGAAGCTTTTTAAGCCATAGCATGGGGATACAGGTAGTACACACGTGGCTTGGCTGTGTGGTGGCAGCAACCATCATTGCACTCCCTCTCATGTACAGAAATGCGAGAGCGGCATTTGAGCAGATAGATGAAAATGTCATATATGCGGCGCGCACTCTCGGCATAAGTGAGTGGAAGATTTTCTGGAGGATACGTCTGCCTATGGCAAAGCCCGGTATCATATCGGGTGTCACGCTGGCCTTTGCCAGAGCTATCGGTGAGTATGGTGCCACATCGATGCTTGCCGGAAATATAGCAGGAAAAACCTCGACCATATCACAGCAGATAGCAATGGTCGTCCAAAGTGGAGACTATGCCACAGCGGGCTTCTGGTGCATAGTAATCATAGCGATTTCGTTTGCATGCCTTGTATCAATAAATATGATATGCGGCAAAAGCAAGGGCATAAAGAGAAAGAGAAAAAATAATGTCGCTCATAGTAAAAATAAAAAAACAGTTGGATAATTTCATGCTCTCGGTTGACATGGAGCTTACGAACGAGGTTGTGTCCGTAATCGGTATGTCGGGCTCAGGAAAGAGTATGACATTAAAGTGCATAGCAGGGATAGAGACACCGGACTCAGGCTTTATATCATTAAACGGCCGTGTGCTGTATGATTCGAAAAAGCGTATAAATCTGCACCCGGGTAAGCGCAGGGTAGGCTATCTGTTTCAGGACTATGCATTATTTCCGACAATGACTGTGATGGAAAATATATGCATAGCAATGGGTCAGCGTAACGAGGAAAAAGTGAAGGGCTGGCTCAAGAGGTATGGGCTTGAGGGCATGGCGTACACATATCCCAATCATCTCTCCGGTGGTCAGAGGCAGCGCGTGGCAATGCTTCGCATGCTTGCGGCTAAGCCGGAGTGCATACTGCTCGATGAGCCTTTTTCGGCACTGGATGAGCATGTAAAAAGAAGCATGGAATCAGAGCTTATGGAGATGCTGACAGATTTTAACAATCCTGTTGTTTTTGTGTCACACAATCGCGATGAGGTGTATCGCCTGGCCGAGCGTATCGGAAGCATGGAGAGAGGTGTACTGAGTACAGTCCGCGACAAAAAAGATTTCTTCATGCGGCCTATGTCTGTGGAGCAGGCACTGCTTGTGGGCTGCAGCAATATATCAGAGGTAAAATGGCAGGATAAGCATCATTTGCTTGCTGTGGAATGGGATAGCGTATTTGAGGTCACTGATGAGCAGCTTGAACAGACTGCAATGAGTATGGACGACATATCACACATAGGTGTTTTCCCACAGGATATAATAATATCGGTAGGCAAAGCAAAAACGGCACTTGTATATAATGATAAAAATATAATCAGGATTAAAGATTATAAAATGATTGAAGAATTGAAAAGCTGGGAAGTATTGTGCAAATTAAATAACGATTCAATAATTTACGCAAGCCTTCCGAGGCATACAGAAGCAAATATGCTTAGCAAAAATATAAATGATGAGCTCTATATAAAGAATTTTTACCTGCTTGGATGAGAAGTAAATGAGGACATACTATGATTTACCTGGACAATGCTGCCACAACAATTAAAAAGCCGGATGCGGTATATGATGCAGTGCTTGATGCAATGAAGCACTGCGGCAATTCCGGGCGCGGGGCATCGGATGCATCGCTTGATGCGTCGAGGAAAATATATGAGGCCAGAATGTGCCTTGCAGAATTTTTCGGCGGAGATGATGCGGCCAGACTCGTTTTTACGGCAAATGCCACTGAGGCACTAAACATTGCAATCCACGGACTGATTGAGCCGGGGGAGCATGTGATTACAACACAGCTCGAGCATAATTCTGTGCTCAGACCTCTTTATATGCAAAGGGAGCGGGGCGTGGGTGTGGATATTGTACCATGCAGTGATGTAGGCATAAAAAGGGGGATAATTTCCCCATCGGACATAGAGGCTTTAATCCGTCCGGATACAAAAGCCATCGTCTGCACACATGCTTCAAATCTCACAGGCAACGTGGTGGATATTAGGTCGATAGGGCAAATCGCACGAAAGCATAACCTTTTATTTATAGTCGATGCATCGCAGACAGCCGGTGTGATTCCGATAAATGTAAAAGACATGAATATTGATGTGCTCTGCTTCACAGGTCATAAGGGGTTGATGGGACCGCAGGGCACCGGAGGACTTTATGTGGGAGAGAGAGCAGATATAAAGCCGTTTAAGAGCGGTGGTACCGGCGTGCTAAGCTTTCTTGAGAACCAGCCTATGGAGCTTCCGACAAGACTTGAGGCCGGTACCTTAAACGGTCCGGGAATCGCAGGGCTTTTAACAGGTGTCATGGAGCTTGAGAAAATCGGCCTCGACAATATATACGCTAAAGAGCATGAGCTGATGCAGGCATTTATGGGAAAAATAAAGACAATCCCCGGAATCAGGATATATGGAGATTTTGATATGCTGCCTGACAATGGTCTGCACTGTGCGATTGTTTCAGTAAATATAGCTGATATGGACTCGGCGGAGGTGTCAGACATACTTATGAATGAGTATGGCATAGCAACAAGGAGCGGCATACACTGCGCACCGCTGATGCATAAATTCTTTGGAACACAAAATCAGGGTATGGTGAGATTCTCATTTTCATATTATAATACAGTTGATGAGATAAATGAGGCCGCTGAAGCGCTTATGCAGATTGCGGCATTGCGATAAATAGTATTAAACAATTGAAAGGAGCAAAAATGCCACAGGAAATAGTGTTTTGCAAGGGCGGTGGCTGTACTGCAAAGCTTGGTCCGGATTTGTTAAGTAATGTTTTAGCAAAGCTGCCAAGGGGTGAAAAAGACAGCAATCTGCTCATCGGATATGATAGCTGTGATGATGCGGCAGTGTACAAAATTTCAGATGACACGGCGGTAGTCCAGACGCTTGATTTTTTTCCGCCGATGGTTGATGATCCGTATACGTTTGGACAGATAGCGGCCGCAAATGCGCTCAGTGATATTTATGCGATGGGCGGCACAGTAAAGACCGCATTGAACATCGTCTGTTTCCCTGAGAAAATGGACCTGAATATACTCGGCAAAATAATGCAGGGTGGTGCTGATAAGGTGATAGAGGCAGGCGGCACACTTGCGGGCGGCCATTCTATAGCAGACAGTGATGTAAAATACGGTCTTTCAGTCATGGGTACGGTTCATCCGGAGCATATTTACAGCAACAACACAGGGCAGCCGTCAGATGTGCTTATACTTACAAAGAAACTCGGAGTGGGGCTTGTATGCAACGCAAACCGCGTAGGGGAGGCTCCGTTAGGTGCAATTGAGGATGCAGTAAGCTCTATGACCACACTGAATAAGGCAGCATCCGAAATCAGTCATGCTTTCGATATACATGCATGCACAGATGTCACAGGATTTAGCTTTTTAGGGCATCTGAGTGAGATGTTAAATGATGATATAACAGCGCTTATAGACTCGATTTCCATCCCGGTCATTACCGGAGCACTGCGATGCGCAGATGAGTTTTTCCTCACGGCAGCGGCCCAGCGCAACAGAAACCATGTAGGTGATAAGGTGTGCTTTGCAAAAAATATACCTTTCTCAATGGAGGAGGTGCTCTTTGATCCGCAGACCTCCGGAGGACTGCTGTTTGCAGTAAAAGCCTCTGAGGCAGATGCATTTTTGCATGAGCTTAAAGCCGCAGGGCTCCCGGCTGCAAAGGTGGGACGATTTGTTAAGCGTCGCGATGTGCCGATATATGTGAACTGATTTTAAGCTGCCATAGCTTATGCAAATTTGCTGACAGGCTGCATGCCCTGCATTCTGAGGGCTGACGAGTTGAAATAACATAGGGAGGATTATAAATATGATAACAGTAAATGCAATAGGGGATACATGTCCGATCCCGGTTGTAAAGACAAAGAAGGCGATAGAGGCTCTCACACAGCCGGATACGGTGGAGACACTTGTGGACAATGAAGTTGCAGTGGAAAATTTAAAAAAGATGGCTGCACAGAAGGGCTATAGCTGTGATAGCAGTAAGCTTGACGACGGAAGCTACAGCGTAAAGCTGACAATTGAAGCTGTAAATGCCGATGAGCTTTCGGATACAGACGAGGCTTCACAGTATGCATGCAGGCCGGCCGCAGATAACAGGGTTGTTGTAATCCGCTCTTCATATATGGGAGAGGGCAGCGAGGAGCTTGGCAAGGTACTTATAAAGGGCTTCATCTATGCGCTTTCGCAGCAGGACAACCCGCCTGAAACCATGCTTTTCTACAATGGAGGAGCAAAGCTGACCTGTGAGGGCTCAGAGTCACTTGAGGATTTAAAGGAGCTTAAGAGCCGTGGGGTGAAAATTCTTACCTGCGGAACCTGTCTGAATTACTATGAGCTGTCAGATAAGCTTGCAGTCGGAGAGGTGACCAACATGTATGATATCGCAGAAAAGATGGCTGGGGCATCTCTTATTGTAAGTCCGTAGAGTTATACAAGGTGTGAGGTAATGGATAAAAATTTGGCAAGAGAAAAGAAAAAACGGCTAATCATCACCTTCGAGACTACCACAGCACCGTTGAAGCTTGATATCAAGGGCAAGGCATGTGGTATTCCGGGACGCACAATTCCTCTTCCGTCTGTCATATCGGCGGGCTGCGGGCTGGCATGGAGAGCAGAGCTTTCTGACAGGGAGTGCCTCATAGCCTTTATGAAGGAGCATGACATCAGGTGGGAAGCGATGTATGAAATCGAAATGAGGTAACTGATAGTTACCTATATAGCAGGATAACAGGAGAAAAATATGTTTTATTACAATCAGTATGTGAGGGCGCAAAGCCTTGATGAAGCCTATGAGCTTTATCAGAAAAAACCGAATTTTGTGCTGGGCGGTATGCTCTGGCTCAAAATGAAAAATAAGACGCTTGGCACGGCAATTGATCTGTGCGACCTCGGGCTTGACCAAATTGATGAGGATGAGAACGAGTTTAGAATCGGTGCATATGCAACACTCAGGCAGATAGAGACACATGAAGCCCTGAATGCATATACACACGGCGCAATCGCAGAGTCGGTCAGACACATTGTCGGAGTGCAATTTAGAAATGTGGCAACTGTTGGAGGAAGCATCTGGGGCAGATTCGGATTTTCAGATGTCATGACGATTTTCAGGGCACTGGGAGCAAAGGTGCAGCTTCACAAGGCAGGAATTATGGATTTGGACGAGTTTGCGGCACTTCCAAGAACCACGCGCGATGTGCTTGTGTCAGTAATAGTACCGAAAAATGCAAAGGGCGTAGTATACTTAAGCCAGAGAAATCAGTCAACAGACTTTCCGGTGCTCACATGTGCAGTGGCAAACAGAAGCGGCAGGTATGTGGCGGTTATCGGAGCATCACCATATATGGCAGAGCCTGTGTGGGATGAGGATGGCATACTCGATTGTTTAGCAGATGCAAAGACAGACGGTAATGCAGCTTTGACAGATAACTCCGAAACCAATGCTAAAATAGATAAATTTGCCGAATATGTTGCAGAGCATATCCGTTTTGGAAGCAATATAAGGGCAGGAGCTGAGTACAGAGAGATAATCTGCAGGGTGCTTACACGCCGCGCTGTTACACAGTCGCTTGACATCTGCGATGAAATTAAGCACAAGCATTAAGTAGGAAGGAATTCATATATATGGATGTTAAAATAAAATTAAATGGAAAGTTAATAACCGACTCGGTAGACCAGGATATGGTCCTTTTAGACTTTTGCCGCAAGCACAATTGCTTTTCGGTGAAGAGAGGCTGTGAGTCAGGCAACTGCGGTCTTTGTACAGTGCTTCTGGATGGAAAGCCAGTGCTGTCATGCAGTACGCCGATAGGCAGGGCAGACGGCAGAGCGGTGGACACCCTCGAGGGACTTGAGGAGGAAGCTAAGCAGTTTACAGGATTTTTTGCTGCACAGGGAGCGGATCAGTGCGGCTTCTGTAATCCGGGTTATATTGTAAATATTGTGGCGCTTCTGAGAGAAAATCCAGACCCGACTGACGAGGAAATTCTTGAATATCTTTCAGGAAATCTGTGCCGTTGTACAGGATATCAGAGTCAGCTGCGCTCAATCAGAAATTTCTTAAACAGTAAGAAAGAGGGCGCACCTCTTAATCTTGAGGCAGGCGTCTACGGAGAGGATATCGGAAAGGAGTGGCAGGATGAGCACAAATCAAACTAACGAAAACAGCTTCAACCGCGCCAGAAGGGATTACCACGCAGTTGGAAAATGTATACCTAAAAAGGACTCGAGTCAGCTTTTACTCGGAAAGCCGGTATTTACCGATGATATCACACCGCGTGATGCGCTTGTCATAAAGCTTCTTAGAAGCCCGTATGCAAATGCAATTGTCGAGGATGTAAAGACAGATATCGCTCTTAAGGTGCCGGGCATGGTCGCAGTATACACCTGGGAGGATGTTCCGAAAAAGCGTTTTTCTATCGCAGGCCAGACTTTTCCGGAGCCGTCACCATATGACAGATTAATCCTTGATCGCCATGTGAGAAGCGTAGGTGACGCCGTCGCTATAGTGGTCGGAGAATCTGAAAAGGCGGTGGACAAGGCTCTTAACATGATAAAAGTAAAGTACACGGTGCTTGAGCCGGTGCTTGACTTTAGAAAGTCGCTGGATAACAAGGTGCTCGTGCATCCTGAGGATGACTGGTCATCCAGCATAGATACAGGCGATGTAAAGCGCAATCTCATTCATCACGAGGAGGATGAGCATGGAAACGTGGAGAAAATTCTGTCAGAGTGTGATGAGATAATTGAACACACATATCGCATAAAGGCCGCGCAGCAGGCATATATGGAGACCTGCAGGGCATACTGTGAGATAGACAGATACGGCAGACTTCACTGCATCAGCTCGACACAGATAGTTTTCCACCTGCGCCGAATACTGGCAAATGCACTTGATATTCCAAAGTCTATGGTGCGCGCTGAAAAGCCGCGTATCGGAGGCGGTTTCGGTGCCAAGCAGACAGCGGTCTGTGAGGTGTATCCGGCATTTGTTACCTGGAAGACAAAGCGTCCAAGCAAGATAATCTACAGCAGAAAAGAGTGTCAGACTATCGCGTCACCGCGTCATGAGATGGAAGTTACCGTGCGTCTTGGAGCGATGAAAGATGGTCATATAAGGGCGATAGATCTTTATACGCTGTCAAATGGTGGAGCATACGGAGAGCATAGCACTACAACAGTAGGACTCTCCGGTCATAAATCGCTTCCTCTTTATACAGGAGGCTGCGAGGCAACCAGATTTTCGTGCGATGTTGTGTATACAAACGTGCAGGCGGCAGGAGCATACAGAGGCTATGGAGCCACACAGGGTATATTTGCACTTGAATCAACCGTCAATGAGCTTGCAGAAAAGCTGCATATAGACCCGGTTGAGCTTCGTTTGAAAAATATTGTACGTGAGGGCATGTTTATGCCGGCATATTTTGGCGAGACAGCCAATGCATGTGCACTCGACAGATGCATAATGCACTGCGCAGACAATTTCCACTGGGCAGAAAAGTATCCTGTCCGCGACATGGGAAATGGCAAGGTTCGTGCGGCAGGCATGGCACTTGCAATGCAGGGCTCCTGCATATCCAATGTAGATGTCGGCTCGTGTACATTAAAGCTTTCAGACTGTGGCACCTACAATATGATGATAGGTGCGGCAGACATGGGAACAGGCTGTGATACAATACTTGCGCAGATGGCGGCTGAGGTGCTCGACTGTGAGCCGGATGATATAACAGTGTTTGGAGCGGATACAGATGCTTCTCCCTATGACTCGGGTTCATATGCCTCATCAACCACCTACATCACAGGAATGGCCACACAGAATGCAGCACTTGAGCTTCGTGAAAATATAAAGAAAATCGGTGCACAGCTGCTGGGCTGTGCTGCATCAGAGGTGGATTTCGATGGTAAAGAGGTGTATATCATAAATCCGGACGGTGCAGACAATGGGGCAGTTTCCGTAAGTCTTTCCGATATAGCAACAAAATCACAGGTCAACAACACGATACCTGTAGATGTCACCGCCACATATTCATCACCTGTCTCACCGCCACCATACATGGTAGGCATGGTCGAGATAGAGCTTGATAAGGAGACAGGAGCAGTTAAAATACTTGATTATCAGGCTGTCGTGGACTGTGGAATCCCGGTCAATCCAAACCTTGCGCGTGTACAGACAGAGGGTGGCATAGGTCAGGGAATCGGCATGGCACTTTATGAGAATGTCACCTACAATGCCGGTGGTAAAATCGCAGAAAATGATTTCATGCAGTACAAGATACCGACACGACAGGATGTGGGACATATCAACGTCGAATTTGAGACAAGCTATGAGCCTTCAGGCCCATTTGGAGTCAAGTCAATCGGCGAGATAGTTATCAATACACCGGCTCCTGCGCTGGCACATGCCATTTATCGCGCAACAGGCGTATGGCACAGGACAGTTCCGTTTACCCCAGAGAAAATACTTATGGGAATGGCAGACCCTGACTGGCACGAAAAGGACCTAAGAGTGAAATGATTCATATCATATACATGGCGGCTGGAAACAGCCGCCGTTTTGGAAGTAACAAGCTGTTTTATGAGCTGGATGGAAAACCTATGTACAGGCATCTGCTTGACCACTTGATAGAAATTAAGGATAGATATAATAAATTAAAAAATACCGGAACTAATAAGCCTTTAGACAGTGATGAAATGGATGCTGATACTGTTATTGATACTTATATTGGCACAGACACCGGTTTATCAAAAAAGCCTGGAAAAAAGACAAAAAATGCAGAATCGAATAACCCGGTCATAGATATAACCGTTGTTACACGTTATCGGGAAATACTGGACTACTGCGCATGTATCCCGGATTGCCATGCAGTCTTAAGTCCGGACAGCGAAAAAGGCATATCCTACACCATAAAAGCAGGAATTATGGCGGTGCAGGAGCAGAAAAAGACTGGTATGCAGGACTACTACATGTTTGCAGTAGCTGACCAGCCATATTTAAAAAGTCAAAGCGTGATTAAATTAATAGATAAAGTGCTTGAAAATAAAGGAAATATGAAATCAGTTTTTTCACTTCGCTGTGGAGATACCGTAGGTAATCCGTGTGTATTTCATTCATCGCTTATCCCGCAGCTTTTATCACTGGAGGGTGATAAGGGTGGCAGAAGTGTGGCAAAGAAGTATGACTGTGTATATGTGGATATCGCAGATGAGCGTGAGCTGACGGATATAGATACCTTATCAAATTCAAAACATACCGTGACATTATAAAAGCTATTATGAAAGAGCACTGTATCAGTGCATATCGAATGTATATTTTATTCAAATTCCCATATACTACCTCCAAAGCATGAATGCAAATGCAAAAAAGTAACCGGAGGACAATAAAGTGAAAATCACAGGATTGACCAGAAGAGTAGATTCCCTCGGCAGAATAGTCATACCAAAGGAGCTTCGCAGGATGCTGCATATAAAAGAGGGAAGCCCACTGGAAATATATATGGATGCGGACGAGACGATAGTGCTAAAGAAGTATTCGCAGGTTGGAAGCCTGAAGAATATATCACAGGCATATGCACAGAGCCTGTCAAAGGTAACAGGAGCCATGGTATGTGTGGCGGATAGGGATGAGATAATAGCGGCAGCCGGCAAAAACCACAAAAATTATATAGGCAAGGCTTTGTCAAAAGAGCTCGAGAATATTATGGATAAGAGAAAAAGTGTATTGTACAGTAAAAAAGACGATACCCTGATACCTGTGGTAAAGGACGATAAAGCTGACTGTGAAGCGCAGGCAATAGCAGTAATAGTGCATGATGGTGATAGCGCGGGAGCCGTTATACTGTGTGTTTACGATGAAAAAGCCGATAAGTCTGAGATTGCCGAAAAGCTGGCGGGTGCAGCAGCAGAATTTCTGGCTGACCAGCTTGGCTAGAGATAGCAAAAAGCAATGTAAAAACTATTTACTTGACTACAACAGTAATAAAGATGTAAAATAGCTTGATAAAGGGAGCAATTAGCTTCCTTTTGTGCTATAAAGGTATAATAGAAAATTAAGCAATTATTAATTATCTGATGTAGAGGCATTGTAGTATAATAGACAGTACATATTGGATATAGTTGTCAATTATCTATAAAGTATGCCGATATACAATGGTATACCGATAGTTTGGAGGTAACGTTTAGAAATGGCAAAACAGAAAAAGAAAAAGAAGAAAAAGCAGCATCGCGTTTTCTGGTTTTTCATAAAGCTTCAGATTTTTCTGATGGTACTGATACTTGGTGGATTATGCTTTTACTACTTTGGAGGCTATGCAGACAAGGTGGCGAAGCTTCACTCAGAGGCAGTAGAGCTCGTGCAGAAATCTGACAAAAACACATTTTTACCGGCGCGCACGAGTACGCTCTACGATACAAACGGTGATGAGATATCCGAGACGGCCACTACCAAAAAGGCTGACTATGTGAAGTATGAGGATATACCGCAGAACTTCGTAAACTGCATGGTCAGTATCGAGGACAAGAAGTTCTATAAGCACAATGGTGTGGACCTAAAGGCAATAGTGCGTGCCGCAAAGTCAATTATAAAAAACAAGAGAATTACCCAGGGTGGCAGTACCATCACGATGCAGCTCGCCCGAAATATTTATCTGGATACGAACAAGAACTGGCAGCGAAAAGTCAAGGAAATGTTCATAGCGATGGAGCTGGAAAAAAAATATTCCAAGAACGATATTATGGAGTTCTACCTGAATAATGTCTATTTCATGAACGGATATTATGGTATTCAGGCAGCGTGCCATGGCTATTTTAACTGTGAGCTTTCGGATCTTGATTTGTCGCAGACTGCCTTTTTGTGTGCGATTCCGAACAGCCCGACATACTATGACCCGATAAACAACAAGGATCATACATTGACACGTCGCAATCTCATATTGAAAAATCTAAGGGAAGATGGCAAAATCACACAGCAGGAATATGAGGCCGCCATAAACGAGGAGATAACCCTCAACATGCCTGAGAAGGATGACACGGTCAAGTACAATTATGTGGATACCTATGCATATTACTGCGCTACGAGGGCGCTCATGGAGAATGAGGGCTTCAAGTTCAAGTATTACTTTGACTCAGACGATGAAGAAAAGGAGTATGATGCTTCATATGATGAGATGTATTCATATTGTCAGAAAAAGCTCTACTCAGACGGTTACAAGATTTATACATCAATTGATCTGACTATGCAGCAGCAGCTTCAGGATTCAATTGACCTGACGCTTTTGGACTTTACAGACACGACCGATGATGGCACATTTAAGCTGCAGAGTGCTGCAACCTGTATAGACAACGACACAGGCGAGGTGGTTGCAATAGTTGGTGGACGAAGCCAGGATGCGGTCAGTCATACGCTAAACCGTGCTTTCCAAAGCCATCGCCAGCCGGGAAGCTCAATCAAGCCGCTCATTGTGTATACACCATCATTTGAGCGTGGTAAGACACCGGATACCATCGTAAATGACCACAAGTTTGATGGAGGACCGTCTAACTCGGGTGATTCATATTACGGTGATGTGACTATCAGGTTTGCCGTTCAAAAGTCACTGAATACTGTAGCATGGCAGCTATATGATGAGCTCACGCCAAAGGTAGGCTTACAGTATCTCAAGGATATGAATTTTACCAATATTGTAAAGGATGACTATGTCACAGCAACAGCACTTGGAGGTTTTACAACTGGTGTATCCACACTGGAGATGGCATCTGCATATTCAACACTTGAGAACGATGGAATGTACAGGAATCCGACATGTATTAAGTCGATTGTAGATTCTGACAACAATATCATATATACATCATCGCAGAAGGATACCGTCATATATACAGAGACAGCATCGCGTATGATGACAGATGTCATGACAGATGTTATGAAATCAGGAACCGGACGTAGCGCTAATCTGGACAATGGCATGCCTTGCGCCGGCAAAACCGGAACCACAAACGATAAGAAGGATGGCTGGTTCTGTGGCTTTACCAGATACTACACCACATGTGTATGGGTAGGCTGCGATATGCCTGAGACAGTCAAAAAACTGACAGGAAGCTCTTACCCGGCAGAAATATGGAAGAACTACATGGATCAGATACATGCTGACCTTACACCAATAGATTTCCTGCCATATGCCCAAATATCGGATGATTATCAGGACAGCCAGGATACACCTGCCGATGACCAGACGCAGAATAATCCTACAGATCAGACTGTGACCACACCTGATGCAGGAACCACCACACCGGATAAGACAACAACAGACACGAATAAGACAGATGCTGCTGGTGGCAACACAGGTGGAAATACCGGAGACAATACAGACGGAACAACAGGCGGAAATACCGGAGAAAACACCGGTGGTAACACAGGCGGAAATGGTGGACAAAACACCGGTGGCAACACAGGCGGAAATACCGGAGAAAACAACGGTGGCAACACAGGTGGAAATAGTGGTAACACCGGTGGAAATAGTGGTAATACAGGTGGAAACACCGGGGACAGCACAGGTGGAGCTACCGGTGGTACCACCGGAGGCGAAGCAGCCCAGTAGATTTTTCTTTGCAGTGCTGTCGGGAGTTGTGTTCTTTGCAGCATACGCACCTGTCACGATAGGAAACAAGATGATAGATGCGCTCATATATTCAGTGACCTACAACGGCTCATACCTTGCAGTAGAGGAAATTATCACAATCATAGTGATATCAATCCCACCGGTTAAGAAGGCGCTCGACTATGTGAAGCAGATGGCGAACAGCCGGTAGATAATCTATATTTAAATAATTAAAATATGTAAAAAAGAGCAGAATAGGTAGAAATACTTGTCCTGCTCTTTTTAGTATTCGAAAAAAGTAAAATAAAACACTCGAAAAATATAAAATAAAACATTAGAAAAATACAAAACAAAACACTCGAAAAACATAAAATAACCTTGTATAATCTGTGAATTAAATGGTATAATAACCATGAAGGGAGCAGATATTTATGGAATATATAAGCAGAATTGTTGATGATGTGATAGATAGAAAAACAGAGGCATTTAATGCAGTGAGCATCACAGGACCAAAAGGATGTGGAAAGACAAGAACAGCAAGAGAACGATGTAAAACTGTTATTGAATTTCAGGATGAAGACAAGAGAGAGGGGTATCTTGCAGTAGCAGAAACTGCACCTAAGCTCTTTTTAAAGAATCCTAAGCCAATACTGTTTGACGAGTGGCAGGATGCCCCAAAGATATGGGGAACAATAAGAAAAGCGTGCGATGACAATCCGGAGAGTGTAGGAGAGTTTTATCTGACAGGCTCATCAAGTAAGAAGATTAATACACCCCATACAGGTACAGGACGAATAACAGAGGTTACGATGTACCCTATGACTTTGTTTGAGACAGGAGAATCAAACGGAAGCATATCGTTGTTTAAATTATTAGAAGATGAAGCATATGATATTGATGGACTTACCACAGATATAAAGCTTGAGGATTTGTTTTTTGCGGTCTGTAGAGGTGGATGGCCGAGATGCATGGCACTTTCAAAGGACAGTGCAAAGCTTGAAATAGCTAAGGATTATTATAGGCAGATTTATCAGAAGGACATATCAGCGATTGATGGAGTAAACAGAAATCCGGAATGGGCAAGGACACTGCTTTGGTCGTATGCCAGAAATATGGCTACTACAGCAAAACGCAAGAATATATTTTCAGATGTAAAAGCCACACAGAATGTTACAGATGTAACGCTTTCTTCATATATAGATGCTCTGGAGCTATTGTATGTTGTAAAGGATATAGATGCCTGGACACCGCATTTGCGTTCGAAAACAGCTATCAGAGCTGCCAAAAAGCATATATTTGTTGATCCCTCTATAGGATTGGCTGCGCTTGGTGTTAATCCGGACTATTTTATCAACGATTTGGATCTATTTGGGCATGTATTTGAAAATATGGTGCTTAGAGATTTACTTGTATTTGCTGAAAAGCACAATGCCAGAGTGATGCATTATACAGATGATATGGGCGTAGAAGCAGATGCAGTCTATCAGTTGGAGGACGGCCGTTATGCGCTTATTGAAATAAAAACCGGGGTGAACAAGATTCCGGAAGCGGAAAAATCCTTGCTGCGATTCAAGGATATTATCTTAAAATATAATGAGAAAGCATTGGAAAAAGAAAAACATCCACGTGATGTATATAAAGAACCATCGGCACTGATTGTGATTTGCGCAAATGCAACCATGGCATATACCACGGAGTCAGGAGTTCGGGTTGTGCCGGTTGGGTGTTTGAGAGATTAATATAGAGCAGACTGTAAAATTGAGCTGACCACTCATAATTACAGTCTGTTTTTTAGTGTATATTATTGTCACAGTGTAAGGGAGCAGGCGGGCAGAAAATTGCCCATCCAATGAGTTTGTACGAAGCTGCTTAGAGGCTGTTGGAATTGTAATAGGTACACAGTAGCGCACGTGCATGGAAGCACGGGCGAGGCGTTACCGCGCCAAGGACGGCGCGTAAAAGCCGGCTGCGTCAGGCATAGAAAACCTGACTTACAATTCTTACAGCCTCTTGGCTGCTGGTAGGAGACGTTTTGGATGGGTAATTTTCTGCCCGCCTGCTCCCGTACCATAAAAAATGAAAAATAAAAATACTTTGACTTGACAACTATTTTAAATGTGATATACTTTCACTGTCAAATGATTTGATGATGAAAATATTTGACATGCAAACTAGTGCAAATATACCAGCACACAAAACCGAAAATAAACACAGAAAAAGGAGAACAGAAATATGTTGGAGAAAATCAAGGAAATCGTAGCAGATCAGTTAGGAATTGACGAGGATGATATCAAATTAGAGTCAAACTTCAAGGAGGATCTTGAGGCAGATTCATTAGATCTTTTCGAGCTTGTAATGGCACTCGAGGAGGAGTACGGAGTAGAAATCCCTTCAGAGGATTTAGAGAAAATCGCAACAGTAAACGACATCATTGAGTATCTTAAGAACAAAGGTGTAGAGGCTTAAAAGACATGGAAACAAGAATAACAAAGCTTCTTGGAATCAAATATCCGGTCATTCAGGGTGGCATGGCATGGGTAGCAACCCATGAGCTTGCCAGCGCTGTGTCCAATGCAGGCGGACTTGGCATCATCGGAGCAGGCGGAGCCCCGGCTTCATGGGTAAAGGAGCAGATAGTCGCTGCAAAGAAGGAGACAGATAAGCCGTTCGGAGTCAACCTCATGCTTATGAATCCGGAGGCTGATGAGATAGCAAAAATCATCGCCGAGGAAAAGGTAAAGGTAGTCACCACCGGCGCAGGAAACCCTGCAAAGTACATGGATATGTGGAAAGAAGCAGGCGTCATCGTAATCCCTGTAGTTGCAAGCGTAGCACTCGCAAAGCTCATGGAGAGAGGCGGGGCAAGTGCAGTAATCGCCGAGGGAATGGAGTCAGGCGGACATATTGGAGCACAGACTACCATGACACTTGTGCCACAGGTTGTTGATGCAGTGAGCATCCCTGTTATCGCAGCAGGCGGAATTGCAGACAACAGAGGCTTTAATGCGGCATTTGCACTCGGTGCGGAGGCAGTCCAGATGGGTACACGCTTTGTCACCGCAAAAGAATCGATAGTACATGAAAACTATAAGCAGAAGGTCATTAAGGCCAAGGATATAGATTCTGAGGTTACAGGAATGAGCACAGGCCATCCGATCAGAGTGCTCAGAAACAAGATGACCAGACAATATCTCAAGCTGGAAAAGGAAGGAGCTCCATTTGAAGAGCTCGAAAAAATGACACTTGGCGCACTCAGAAAAGCCGTTGTGGACGGAGATACCGTATATGGCAGCGTCATGGCAGGTCAGAGCGCAGGCCTCGTAAAGAAAGAGGAAACCTGCAAAGAAATCATTGAGGATGTAGTGGGACTGAACAAATAGACAGTATTCACTTTTACATGCAAATTTAAGGATACCGGGCCGACTGGAAAGAGTGACTTACGGTATCCTGTCAGAAATAAGGAGAAACCGAAAATGGGTAAGAGAGTATTTATGTTTCCCGGACAGGGCTCACAGTATATAGGAATGGGTAAGGAGTTTTACGATACAATGCCAAATGCAAAGGCAGTAATCGACCTTGCCAGTGAACAGACAGGCTTGGATATTCCGGCATTATGCTTTGAGGAAAATGACAAGCTGAATATTACAGAGTACACACAGATATGTATGCTTGCAGTTGAGGCAGCTATATATCAGGCAATCATTGACAAAGGTATCACACCTGATGTCACAGCAGGCTTAAGCCTTGGGGAATATGGTGCTCTCATCGCATCAGGAGCCATGACTATGGCAGATGCATTCGCAGTTGTCAGAAAAAGAGGAATCTACATGCAGGAGGCAGTTCCTACAGGTGGAGCCATGACAGCGGTTTTAGGACTTGATCCGCAGGTCATTGAGGATATCTGCAAAAAGACAGCAGATGAGACAAATTCAGTGGTATCGGTAGCCAACTATAACTGCCCGGGACAGATTGTTATCACAGGAGAAAAGGCAGCAGTAGATGCCGCCGCAGCAGCATGCAGCGAGGCAGGCGCCAAGAGATGCGTACCGCTCAAGGTCAGCGGACCTTTCCATTCAGCTATGCTTAAGGGCGCAGGCGAAAAGCTCGCAGATGCACTTGAGAGTGTAGAAATCCACGATATCAAGGTGCCATATATCACAAATGTCACAGCAGACTATGTGAAGTCACCGGCAGATGTCAAGGATTATCTGACAAAGCAGGTTTCATCGTCAGTACGCTGGCAGCAGACCATCGAGCGCCTTATCGCAGACGGTGCAGATGAGTTCGTGGAAATCGGACCGGGACGATCACTCAGCGGATTTATGAGAAAGATAAATAGAGACGTAAAAGTCGTAAACATAGACAAACTGGAGGATTTTGAAAAGTATGTTAACAGGTAAAAATGCCCTGGTTACAGGCGCAAGCCGCGGAATTGGAAGACAGATAGCTCTTACACTTGCCGCAGCACACGCCTTTGTAATAGTAAATTATAATGGTTCAAAGGAAAAGGCAGATGCCGTTGTTGAAGAGATAAAGGCAGCAGGCGGTGATGCAGTTTCTTATCAGTGCAATGTATCTGATTTTGACGAGTGCCAGAATATGATAACAGCGCTCATCAAGGAGTACAAGCACATAGATATCCTCGTAAACAACGCAGGAATCACAAGAGACGGTCTCATCATGAAGATGAGCGAGGCAGACTATGACGCAGTGCTCGATACAAACCTTAAGGGTGCGTTCAACACAATCCGTCACATGTCACGCTATTTCTTGAAGCAGAAATCAGGAAGAATTATCAATATTTCATCAGTTTCCGGCATACTCGGAAATGCAGGACAGGCCAACTACAGTGCCAGCAAGGCAGGAGTTATAGGACTCACAAAGGCTGTAGCCAGAGAGCTTGCCAGCCGGGGAATCACAGCAAACGCAGTGGCACCGGGCTTTGTAGAGACAGAGATGACAGATGTGCTTGCCGATGCGGCAAAGGAGAATCTTTTATCACAGATTCCGCTTGGCAGACCGGGAAACACAAAGGATATCGCAAACGCAGTATTATTTTTAGCATCAGATGCAGCAGGCTACATCACAGGCCAGGTGCTGTCTGTTGACGGAGGAATGGCAATATGAGTAGAAGAGTAGTTGTAACAGGACTTGGAGCAGTAACACCAATCGGAAATAATGTGGACGATTTCTGGACATCGGTAAAGGCCGGAAAAATCGGATTTGACCACATCACAAAATTTGACACAACAGATTATAAATGTCACATTGCAGCAGAGCTTAAGGATTTTAATCCACAGGATTTTATGGATAGAAAGGCAGCAAAGAGAATGGAGCCATTCTCACAGTACGCTGTAGCTGCAGCAAAGCAGGCAATTGATGACAGCGGACTTGATATCGAAAAGGAAGATCCATACATGGTTGGATGTGCCATCGGTTCAGGTATCGGAAGTCTTCAGGCTATGGAGCGCGAGACACAAAAGCTTTATGAAAAGGGACCAAACAGAGTCAATCCTCTGCTTGTTCCGCTTATGATCTGTAACATGGCAGCAGGAAATGTTTCCATCCAGTTCGGTCTCAAGGGAAAGAGTATCAATGATGTAACAGCCTGCGCTACAGGAACAAACACAATCGGTGAGGCATACAGAAGCATCCAGTACGGTGAGGCTGACGTGATGGTAGCCGGTGGTACAGAGGGCAGTGTATGTCCTATCGGAATCGCAGGATTTACAGCACTCACAGCGCTTTCTACAGTAGATGATCCGGCAAAGTGCTCACTTCCGTTTGACAAGAACAGAAGCGGCTTTGTAATGGGTGAGGGCGCAGGAGTAGTTATCCTTGAAGAGCTTGAGCATGCAAAGGCAAGAGGTGCAAAGATTTATGCAGAGGTAGTCGGATACGGCTGCTCATCGGATGCATACCATATCACATCTCCGCAGGAGGATGGCGCAGGCGCAGCAAGAGCCATGACCAATGCCATGAGCGATGCAGGTGTCACACCGGCAGATGTAAAATACATCAATGCTCACGGAACAGGCACACATCACAATGATCTCTTTGAGACAAGAGCAATCAAGCTTGCGTTCGGTGATGAGGCTGCAAATCTTAAAATCAATTCAACAAAGTCTATGATAGGACATCTGCTCGGAGCAGCAGGAGCTGTTGAGTTTATAACATGTGTGAAGGAAATCCAGGATGGATTTATACATAAGACTGTTGGCTATGAGACTCCTGATGAGGAGATTGACCTCAATTACTGCAAGGACAGCTATGAGGAGGCTGTTGAGTATGCACTTAGCAATTCACTGGGATTCGGTGGACATAATGCAAGTATTCTGCTCAAGGCTTATAAATAAATAGCTTCTGCTTTTTTAGGGGCTTCGCGCATTCAGGCTGTGAGGTCCGGTGGAGCACACAGTATATTCCTCATAAAAAATATGAAGTCAGTCACGGCATTTTGCACGGACAGGCTGTGATATGGTGTTAGTGCCTCATGCTATTGGAGTGGATGGAACGCCGTGACAGTTCATATTTTTTATTCAGAACACACTGTGTGCTTCCCGGCTCCACTTTGTTGAGCGCGAAGCATGTAGATAAATTGCTACTGCTTTTTAGGGCTTCGCGAATCTAGGCTGTGAGGTCCGGTGAAGCACACAGTATATTCCTCATAAAAAATATGAAATCAGTCACGGCATTTTGCACGGACAGGCTGTGATATGGTGTTAGCGCTTCATGCTATTGGAGCAGATGGAACGCCGTGACAGTTCATATTTTTTATTCAGAACACACTGTGTGCTTCCCGGCTCCACGTTGCGGAGCGCGGAGCATGTAGATAGTTTAGAGCGAATTGAGAAAGGATAGATGTATATGTCAATTATGAATACGCAGCAGATTATGGATATTCTGCCGCACCGCAGTCCGTTTCTTCTCATTGATACGGTTGAGGAACTGGAGCCGGGCGTAAAGTGTGTGGCTAAGAAGAATGTGACTATGAATGAGCCACATTTTATGGGACATTTTCCGGGAAATCCGGTGATGCCGGGAGTGCTTATTATTGAGGCTTTGGCGCAGACCGGTGCAGTTGCCATTCTTTGTCAGGATGAGTGGAAGGGCAAGACTGCATATTTTGCAGGCATCAATAATGCCAAGTTCAAGCAGAAGGTGGTTCCGGGAGATACGCTGGAGCTGACCACTGAGATTATAAAGGTTAAGGGTCCTATCGGTGTGGGCAAGGCTGTTGCCAGGGTAAACGGCAAGGTTGCCTGTATGGCGGAGCTTACATTTGCAATAGGTTAATTGCATAAGGAGACATGATGAAGTTATTCAAGAAGAAAGATAAAAATATAGAGGCTGAAGAGACTTTAGCAAAGAACGCTGAGAGCGCAAAAACAGCCGCAGATGGCAAAAATGCCGGTGCAGCACAGGAAACAAAAGAGGATGTCCCTGAGACAATCGTTTGTCCCAAGTGTGGCAAGACTGTGCTCAAATCAGTTGTAAAACAGCACAAATACGTCTGTTATGAGTGTAATTATTATTTCCGTGTACGTGCTAAAAACAGAATCAGAATGGTTTCCGACAAGGAAGCATTTGAGCCATGGTTTACAGAGCTTACAACAGGAAATCCTCTCAATTTCCCTGAGTATGAGGAGAAAATTGCAAAGACTCAGGAGAAAACAGGACTTTCTGAGGGCATTGTTATCGGTAAGACAAAGATTTACGGCGAGGAGACAGTGCTTGGTGTAATTGATTCAAGATTTATGATGGGAAGCATGGGCCATGTGGTTGGTGAGAAAATCACAAGCGCATTTGAGCGTGCCACAGAGGAAAGACTTCCGGTTATATTATTCTGCTGTTCAGGCGGTGCCAGAATGCAGGAGGGTATCATTTCGCTGATGCAGATGGCAAAGACCTCAGCCGCAGCAAAGCGTCATTCAGAGGCAGGACTTTTATATGTGCCTGTACTCACAGATCCTACAACAGGTGGTGTGACAGCCAGCTTTGCAATGCTTGGAGACATAATTCTTGCAGAGCCAAAGGCACTTATCGGCTTTGCGGGTCCTCGTGTTATCGAGCAGACCATCGGACAGAAGCTGCCTGAGGGCTTCCAGAGGGCAGAATTCCAGCTTGAACACGGCTTTGTGGATATGATAGTTGAGCGTGAGGATTTAAAGAAGACTCTTTACAAGATTTTACGTGCTCACAGACCTACCACTGGCTATGCCAATTTTGACCCGCTTCACTCAGACGACAATTACGAGCCGACAGAGCTTATGAAGGAGCGCGAGGCAAAGGCTAAGCCATTTAAGGTATGGGACAAGGTCAGCGCCGCAAGACAGATTAAGAGACTTGCATCGGTTGACTATATGGACTATATCTTTGATGAGTTTATGGAGCTGCACGGAGACAGATATTTCCGCGATGACCCGGCTATCGTAGGTGGAATCGCATATTTAGACGGCCAGCCGGTCACAGTTATCGGTGTCCACAAGGGAAAAGACCTTGAAGACTGCGCAAAGAGAAACTATGGTATGCCATCACCTGAGGGCTACCGCAAGGCACTGCGCCTCATGAAGCAGGCAGAGAAATTCAACCGTCCGATCATAACCTTTGTCAATACATCAGGAGCTTATCCGGGAATGGAAGCAGAGGAAAACGGACAGGGTGAGGCAATCGCAAGAAACCTTTATGAGATGAGCGGCATCAAGGTGCCAATCCTTTGTCTCATGATAGGAGAAGGCGGAAGCGGCGGAGCTTTAGCTCTTTCTGTAGGAAATGAAGTGTGGATGATGGAAAATGCCACATACTCAATTCTCTCGCCTGAGGGCTTTGCATCTATCCTCTGGAAGGACGGAAAGCGTGCAAAGGAAGCCGCAGAGGTAATGAAGATTACAGCACACGACTTAAAGGAGCTTGATGTCGTGGATGATATAATACCTGAGTTTGGCGGAGCCGACGAGGATGCTCTTTCATCAATCGGAAACTACATGAAGGGCAACATGAAGAAATTCTTGGAAAAAGAAAGCAAATTGACAAAGGACCAGCTCTTGGAGGAAAGATACAAGCGTTTCCGCAAGTTCTAGTCCCGGAAAGGAAATTCTATGAAGATAGTTGGAACAGGAAGCTGCCTGCCACAGAGAGTGGTCTCAAACGATGACCTGGCAGCCATAATGGACACATCTGACGAGTGGATCAGCTCGCGTACAGGAATAAGAAACAGACACATTGCAACGACTGAGACAACCACCTCACTTGCCTGTGATGCAGTAAAAAGTGCGCTGCAGGATGCGGGAATTGACGGAAGTGAGATAGACTTGATAATAGCGGCAAGCGTATCCACAGACAAAATCGTTCCATCGCTCGCATGTCAGATTCAGGCTGAGATAGGTGCAGGCAGTGCAGTGGCATTTGACATAAATGCCGCATGCTCAGGCTTTTTATTCGGGCTTGCCACAGCGGATGCATATTTTAAGACCGGCAGATTTCACAAGGCAGTTGTAGTGGGAGCAGAGGTTCTTTCAAAAATAATGGACTGGAATGACAGAAGCACCTGTGTACTCTTCGGAGACGGAGCAGGAGCAGCCGTTGTGACAGACGAGGGCGATGCCTTCAAGGGCTTTGTACAGGGTTCTGACGGAAAAGGCGGTGAGGCACTTGACGGAGACAACCGTCCAGTAGTCAATCCGTTTACCGACAATGGAAAGCAGTCTGCACTCGGTGGCTATGTCACCATGGACGGTCCTGCTGTATACAAGTTTGCGGTAAAGACAGTGCCAAAGGCTATAAATGAGCTGCTTGATGAAATCGGCTGGAGCGCAGATGATGTGGATGTCTATGTGCTGCATCAGGCCAATATCCGTATTATTGAGTCGGTTGCCAAGAGGCTTAAGCAGCCTATGGACAAATTTCCGACCAATTTACAGCAGTGTGGAAATATTTCTGCGGCAAGTGTGCCGATTTTGCTTGATAAAGTCCGCAAAGATGGTATGATAAAGCATGAGGAAAAAATAATTTTATCAGGCTTTGGAGCAGGACTTACATGGGGAGCCTGCGCCATAGAGTGGCAATAGAAAGAGGTATTTATGACGGCAGATGAAACTTTAAATGAATTATTGGTGTGTCTGTTCAAGGATTTGACAGAGATAGAGGGCAGATGTCTGATAACAGACGAATTTTCTGATATTTCTATCAACGATATGCATATAATAGAGGCAATAGGAGTCGATGAGCCAAAGCGCTCCGGCACCGTAGCCAAGCTTATGTCTATCACTCTGGGCACACTGACAAAGGCAATAGATGGTCTCACCCGCAAGGGATACGTGAACCGTATCCGTAGTGAGGAGGATAAGCGTGTGGTAAAGCTCTCACTCACCGACAAGGGAAAGAGTGCATACTATCATCATGAGCAGTTTCACCGTCATATGATAGAGCATATAAAGGACGATCTTTCGGATGACGAAATGAAAGTTCTTATAACTTCACTTGCAAAACTCTCGGATTATTTCAAGGTGGTATATTCCGATGATGAGGAGAATCAGTACCAAAACTGGGATAATATAAATGAAGATAATAAATAAAATGAATTTTTTTTATATAAAACTTTCAAAAATTACTTGATTATAGCAATAGATTTATATAAAATAAACTTGTTGATGTGAAAAATAATTTTGTAAAGGAGATATAAAAATGAGCTATGTTGATGAAGTACTCGAAGTAGTAAAGAAGAAAAACGCAGATCAGCCTGAGTTCTTACAGGCAGTAACAGAGGTTCTTGATTCTTTAAGACCTGTAATCGAGGCAAATGAGGAGCTTTACAGAAAGAACGCTATCCTCGAGAGAATCACAGAGCCGGATCGTCAGATCATGTTCCGTGTTCCTTGGGTAGATGACAACGGACAGGTTCAGGTAAACAGAGGTTTCCGTGTACAGTTCAATAATTCCATTGGACCATACAAGGGAGGTTTAAGACTTCATCCTTCTGTAAACCTGGGTATTATCAAGTTCTTAGGTTTCGAGCAGGTATTTAAGAATTCTCTTACAACACTTCCAATCGGTGGTGGTAAAGGTGGTTCTGATTTCGATCCTAAGGGTAAATCTGACAGAGAGATCATGGCATTCTGCCAGAGCTTCATGACAGAACTTTGCAAATATATCGGAGCAGACGTTGACGTACCGGCCGGAGATATCGGAACAGGTGCAAGAGAGATCGGCTTCTTATTTGGACAGTATAAGAGAATTCGTGGATCATACGAAGGTGTGCTGACTGGTAAGGGTCTTACCTATGGTGGATCTCTTGCACGTACACAGGCTACCGGATATGGTCTGTTATATCTTACTAACGCATTATGGAAAGATCATGGTATGAGCCTTGAGGGAAAGACAGCAGCAGTTTCCGGATCTGGTAACGTTGCTATATACGCAATCGAGAAGGCACAGCAGCTCGGTGTCAAGGTTGTAACATGTTCTGATTCTACCGGATGGATTTATGATCCAAACGGAATTGATGTTGCTCTTCTTAAGGAAGTTAAGGAAGTTAAGCGTGCCCGTCTTACTGAGTATGCAGCTGCTAAGTCAACTGCTGAGTATCATGCAAAGCAGAACGGTGAGCACGGTGTATGGCAGTACAAGGTAGATCTTGCTCTTCCATGTGCGACTCAGAATGAGTTAGACATTGAGGATGCCAAGATGCTCGTTGCTAACGGTGTTACATCTGTAACAGAGGGTGCTAACATGCCTACAACTCTTGAGGCTACAAAATACCTTCAGGAGAACGGAGTACTCTTCGTAGGTGGTAAAGCTGCCAATGCAGGTGGTGTTGCTACATCAGCACTTGAGATGAGCCAGAACTCTGAGAGACTTTCATGGACATTCGAAGAGGTTGACGGAAAGCTCAAGGGCATTATGGAGACAATCTACGCTAACATCAGTGATGCTGCTAAGAGATACAATGCAACAGTTGGTGGAAAGACTGACTATGTTGCAGGTGCAAATATCGCAGGCTTTGAGAAAGTAGTTGATGCTATGCTTGCACAGGGTGTTTGCTAATCTGTAGGCACTTATTGAATAATGACTATAAAAACCCCTCCCACAGATAGAAGTCTGTGGGAGGGGTTTTGTAATAATATTTCAAAGAGAAAACTAATTTATTTTTTATTAGCAAATGCTTTAATACCGCCTGCTACGAAAAGTATAGAGGCGATAATAACGCCGGACACAAGCACAATAGCGTAAACATTGGCATTCACGCAGATATTGGAAGTCCAGTCAGAAAAATTCACGGACTTTATAGTGATTTGTCTGGTACCGAAAATTAAAAATTCGCATATGTCATCGGCAAAAGCTGTCCAAACCGAAGCTATCAAAACTATAATTGCGGATTTTATAAATCCGTTTGCGTTTAAATATCGTGCATCAAAGAATATGAGCCAGGCCGCAAGTACAAAGACAAATGCTATAATACAGCCGGCCTTCATTCCGGCAACATCGTTTGTATGACCACACACCTCAATGATTGTGAGGAAAAGCCATAAGGTATCCCACAGCATAGTGATAAGAGCTTTTTTGTCTGATAAAACAGGTGGAAGCTCAATTCCTCTGATGACAAACGGAAAAAGAACAATTGATAATCCAAATATAGTTGGAACAGACCAAAGTATAAATTCATTTGAACTATACATTCTGTCAACAAAAAAGAATATCAAAAGCAGAGCAAAAACACCGCAGATTATGCATTTGGTAAGTTTTTTTTGCTGTGCCATAAGTGGAACAACTGTCATTGCAGCTACAAGAAGCATAGATGCTGTTACCACCGCAAAGGTATTTAAACCACCGCCATTTGACAGGCACACTATGAATGTGATGAGTATTGGGATAAGCAGTAATCCGGCTATTATGACTCCGGCCTTGTAAGCAGCAGTTTTTTCTTTTTTCTCATGCTGCTTTAATACACTGTCAGCCTCTTTTTTTATCATTGAATCAATAGAATCGTTTTTTAGCTCATTGTATGTATTTTGACATTTTTCACAAGTCTTAAGGTGTTTTTCAACAAGCCTTTTGCTCGAGGAACTGCATACATCGTCATAGTATAGTGGGAGTAAATCCTGAACTATATTGCAGGTTTCATCGGTTGATTGTGTAATTGGATTATTCATTTCTATCCATCCTTTCTTTGATTTTCAGTCTGGCTCTATGGTAAGTTACCCGTGCCCAGTTCTCTGTTTTTCCAAATATCATGCCTATTTGGGAGAATGGCAATTCACCAAATATTCGAAGCTGAAAGACCTCCTTGTAGGGCTCATCAAGCTCGTGCAGTATAAGATGAATCTGAAGAGCTGTATCTTTATTTTCCAGACTTTTTACCATATTATCGGGTTGTTCTAGCTGCTCTTCGTCAAGCTCTGTAAATTTTGTGCTTTTTCGGCATTCGTCCATTGCCAGATTTCTTGCTATGCTGCAAAGCCAGGTCTGTTCGCTTGATTTGCCGGCATATGCCTTCTTTGCGGTCATGGCCTTATAAAAAGTATTCTGGGTAATTTCCTCAGCCTGATGTTGATTTTTTACAATTGTCATTACATATGAGTATACTTGCAAGTAATAGGAATTGTACAATTTCTCATAATCCAGAACTGTCACCTCCTTTGTTCATAGGTTAGACGTAGAAAGGATTGTTTTGTTACAAAAAATTTTAAGATTTTTAGATTATATCATAAAAGGTAGTTATAAGGCAGGTGGAAATAAGCATATATTTACAGACCAAGAGCTTTACGAAGAATACAACCTTACTGATGAAGAAATAAATATCATAGAATCAGTCATCAAAGGACGAAAATAACAATACCAATACCCTTTGTCATGTGGTAAAATAAAGAAAACCTATTATGAAATATAAGGGAGGATTGGACATGAAAATTTTGAAAAGTATTCTTAATTATATTCCATTAGCCACGTTTATCATATTTGTGGTTACTGATGGAATTATTTCTTTAACATCGGCATTAATTTTTGTTATTTCCACGATTGGTCTACTGATTAATTGGAAAAGAAAAAAACCAGCGATGAAGAATTAAGAAAATTCCAATTTATCAATTACAGGTGACATTGAAAGAGTCAGCCCATTCAAGGTGCTGGCTCTTTAAAAATTACATTCTAATAAATTGCACGACAACTTATAAAAAATATGCTCCACATTATAAAAATAATCTTGACATACAAGCCTCAAAGGATTACTATAGTTAGCGTAAGCTAATTAAATAATTATTCTTCAGGGCAGGGTGCAATTCCCTACCGGTGGTATAGCCCACGAGCCGCAAGGCATGATTCGGTGAGATTCCGAGGCCGACAGTAAAGTCTGGATGAAAGAAGATGCGAATATGATATATGCAGAGTATAGATAGCTGGGTTTTAGATTCAGTTTCAGATATAGATACAGCACATATCATAGTTATAACAGATATCTACTCTGGAGTGTTTTGATACATTCCAGATTTTTTTATCTCAAAATACCTTTTGACACTCTTATCATGAAATGCAGTTAGTGCATATTTTTTTGAGATTATGATATTTGAAATTACTAGGCCCTGAACATTAATAGTTTGGGGCTTTTTTAGTGGGCATATAAAGAATATGCAGAAAGGAACTCAAATGACTGATGAACAATATATGAGAAGGGCGATTGAGCTTGCAAAACGCGGCATGGGATATACCTCGCCAAACCCGATGGTCGGAGCTGTGATTGTAAAGGACGGCAGGATAATCGGAGAGGGCTGGCATGAGAGATACGGAGAGCTGCACGCGGAAAGAAATGCGTTAAAGCATTGCAAGGAATCGCCACAGGGAGCGGATATGTATGTGACTCTCGAGCCCTGCTGTCATCATGGCAAGCAGCCGCCATGTGTGGAGGCAGTGATAGAAGCCGGTATAAAAAGAGTATATGTGGGCTCGGATGACCCGAATCCACTTGTCGCCGGGGGCGGTATCAAAATCCTTAAAGAGCATGGGATAGAGGTTGTCACGCAGGTGCTTAAAGACGAGTGCGACAGGCTGAACGATGTATTCTTTTACTTTATACAGACCAGACGTCCATACGTCGCTATGAAATATGCCATGACGATGGATGGAAAGATAGCCACATATTCAGGACTATCAAAGTGGATAACAGGAGAAAAAGCGAGAGAACATGTGCAAAACCTGCGCCACAGATATAAAGCCATAATGGCAGGAATAGGAACAGTGCTTGCAGACGATCCACTGCTTACATGCAGAATCGAGGGCGGAGTAAATCCAATCCGCATAATATGCGATACGCACCTTAAGCTTCCACTGGAATCGCAGATAGTAAAGACTGCAAAGGAAGTGCCGACGATAGTTGCAGTCAGTGAGCGATATCGTGAAACCGCACAGTCAGAAGCCTTACCTGATACTGAAAAAGATAGTATAGAAGAAAACAATAATTATCAAAAAAACAGAAAAATAACACGGCTTGAAGAAAACGGAATAGAAATTCTGTATGTAGCTGAAAAAAACGGTCATATTGATTTAAATGACCTCATGCAAAAGCTCGGCGAAAGAAGCATAGACAGCATTTTGCTTGAGGGAGGCGGAATACTCAACTGGTCAGCCCTTAAGAGCGGGATTGTGAATAAGGTATACGCTTACATTGCACCAAAGCTTTTCGGAGGGGCGGATGCAAAAACTCCGATAGAGGGAATGGGAACCGACTCGCCGGCACATGCCGTGATGCTTGGAAACAGTAAGGTAACAAAGCTTGGTGATGATTTCCTCATCGAGAGTGATGTTGTGAATACTTAAAAAAGAAAGGCGATATACAATGTTCACAGGAATAGTTGAAGAAGTTGGAACAATAGATACAATTTCACGTGGAGCAAACTCAGCAGTACTTACAATCAGAGCTGAAAAAGTGCTAGCTGGAACAAAGGTAGGAGACAGCATAGCGGTAAACGGTATCTGCCTCACGGTCACAAGGCTCATGCCACATGCGTTTACAGCGGATGTCATGCACGAGACGCTAAACCGTTCATCGCTTGCAAATGCGATGAGAGGAGCACATGTCAATTTGGAGCGTGCGATGGCGGCAGATGGCAGATTTGGCGGGCACATAGTGTCGGGACATGTTGACGGAACAGGCAGGATTGTGGAGGTCAAAAAGGATGACAATGCCATCTGGTATACAATACAGGCCACACCACAGCTCATGCGCTATATAGTCGAGAAGGGCTCCATCACAATCGATGGAATAAGCCTCACAGTCGCAAAGGTTGCAGAGGATAATTTCTCGATATCAGCGATACCGCACACGGTAAGCCAGACTGTGCTAAAGGACAGAAAAGTGGGAGCTGTCGTAAATCTGGAAACAGATATCATAGGAAAATATGTTGAGAAGCTGTTGTTTAAAGGGCAGTCGGATGGAATAACAGAAGAAATGACAGGAGCACAGACAATTAAGGAAAATGCACTGCATAAATCCGGCGAAAATAAAAAACAACCGGATGGAATAACAAGAGATTTCCTGGCAAAATACGGCTTTTAACATAAAAGAACAGGTATCGTGCGGGTTTGCGAATGTGCGTGGGGCTGAATGGTTAAAAATTATGTAATTGAACAGCTTAAAATCATAAGAGAAAGGACATAAAATATGAAATTCAACACAGTAGAAGAAGCACTTGATGAGCTTCGTGCAGGGAAAATAATACTTGTCACAGATGATGAGGACAGAGAGAATGAGGGCGATTTCATCTGTGCGGCAGAATTTGCCACAACAGAAAACATCAACTTTATGGCGATGCACGGCAAGGGTCTGATATGCATGCCGATGTCGCAGGAATATGTAAAGAAGCTTCGTTTTCCGCAGATGGTGCAGGAAAATACAGACAATCATGAGACAGCATTTACAGTCTCAATAGACCATGTCTCAACAACCACAGGCATTTCCGCAGCAGAGCGTTCAATCACCGCAATGAAATGTGTCTCTGATGACGCAAAGCCTGAGGATTTCAGACGTCCGGGCCACATGTTTCCGCTTCTTGCAAAGAAAAACGGCGTACTGGAGAGAAACGGACACACAGAGGCAACAGTCGATTTATGCAGGCTCGCAGGACTAAAGGAATGTGGACTGTGCTGTGAGATAATGCGTGAGGACGGTACCATGATGCGCACAACAGAGCTCATGGAGCTTGCAAAAAAATGGGACATCAAATTCATCACAATAGCGGCACTTCAGGAATACAGAAAGATACATGAAAAGCTCGTTGACCGTGTCACAGAGGTAAAGCTGCCGACCAAATACGGCGACTTCAAGGCATATGGCTTCGTCAACAGATTAAACGGAGAGCATCATGTGGCACTTGTAAAGGGCGAAATCGCAGATGGAAGAGATGTGCTCTGCCGAGTACATTCAGAGTGTCTCACAGGAGATGTATTCGGCTCACAGCGCTGCGACTGCGGCCAGCAGCTTGAGGCGGCTATGAGACAGATAGACGAGGAGGGCAGAGGAATATTGCTCTACATGCGTCAGGAGGGCAGAGGAATCGGCCTGATAAATAAGCTGAAGGCATATGAGCTTCAGGAACAGGGTATGGATACACTCGAAGCAAACCTGGCACTCGGCTTTGCCGGAGATGAGCGCGAGTACTATATCGGAGCCCAGATATTAAGAGAGCTTGGCGTACACAGTCTGCGCCTTCTCACAAATAACCCTGACAAGGTATACCAGCTCTCAGAGTTTGGCATGGAAATCAGCGAGCGTGTGCCGATCCAGATGAGCGCCACCGCGCATGACCTGTTTTATCTGAAAACCAAGCAGAAACGCATGGGACACATACTCTCATATTAGTACACCGCATCGAGCGTTTTTGCAATGTGTGCGGGGATTCTGAATAGTAACAAATTCTAAATAGTTAATAATTGCAGATAAACTCATCTGAGTAAAAATAAAAAACATAAGGAGAACAAAAAATGAACGTAATCGAAGGAAAAATGACACAGGATGGAATCAAGGTAGGAATCGTAGTAGCAAGATTCAATGAATTTATCACATCAAAGCTTTTAGGAGGAGCAAAGGACGGACTCGTAAGACACGACGTGCCGGAGGAAAACATAGACGTAGCATGGGTGCCGGGAGCATTTGAGATACCACTCATCGCAAAGAAAATGGCAAAAAGTGGAAAATACGATGCAGTCATCTGCCTCGGAGCAGTAATCAGAGGTGCAACAAGCCACTATGACTATGTGTGCAACGAGGTATCAAAGGGAATCGCATCAGTATCACTCGAATCAGAAATCCCGGTAATGTTTGGAGTAGTCACCACTGAAAACATCGAGCAGGCAATAGAAAGAGCCGGAACAAAAGCCGGAAACAAAGGATATGACTGTGCACTCGGTGCGATCGAAATGATAAATCTCGTCAGACAAATCGGATAATATAATTATATAGCATAATGGCATTATAACATTATGGCGCTATAGTGCTACGGTGCTATGGTGTTATAGTATTATAGCATAATCCTCCGAGGTTCAAATATCTTTGATATTTGGACCTCGAATATTTATTATATCTGATGTATCTGAAAACTGACACATATGTTAATTGTCATCATGAGATATCGTAGTATTCCACCAAAAAATAACTTTCAAACGCAAGCTTGACAGCAAGGTGTCAAGCTTGCAACTAACCAATAACTAAAAAACCGCAAATCATAAATTGTAAAGTACTGTCACAACGTAAGTGGCGTAAGCGCCGGGCATCCGGCAGCGCACACGCACTCCCACGCCGGCGAATAGCGAAGCTGTTTAGAGACTGTAGAATTATGCCCAAGAAAAACAGAAATGCCCGGCCATGGACGGCCGGGCAAGGCGTTATGCGCCATGGACGGCGCATAAAAGCCGGTTTCGTCAAGCATAGAACCACCCCAAGGCATAATTCGTACAGCTCTCTTAGCAGCGTAGCGTAGCAGGCGCGGGAGTGCGTGTGCGCTGCACGGATGCCCGGCGCTTACGCCACGCCCTCCCAACAAAAAAGAAGAAAAATTTAATATCTAAAGAATTGCACGAAAAATCTGTATATAGTATAATGATAGTTCAGGAAAACAAAACGGAGGACCATGAATTTTGATAGATATACATTGCCATTTATTATACGGAGTGGACGACGGCTCAAAGTCGCTCGAGGAATCGGTAGAGATGCTCAAGATAGCCAAAAAGCAGGGCATTACAGGCATAATCCTCACACCGCACCTGCGCCATGGAATGTTTAAGCATCCGCTTGAAAAGATAGAGCGACACTATAAAAAGCTGATGCCATATGCAAAGAAGCTTGGAATAGAAATAAAGCTCGGCACAGAGTATCATGTGGCAACCGATATGATAGATGCCTTTCATGGTGGGCTGTGTCATACACTGGCAGATACACAGTATATACTTACAGAGTATTCACATTCCAGCGAATACTCGTTTGTATACAAGATGACGCGCGAAGCTATATTTGCAGGATATATACCGGTGATAGCACATGTAGAGAGATATGAGTGTCTCAGTGATATAAGCCGTATAGAGGATTTGCAGGAGCTGGGAGCACTCATACAGGTTAATGCAGACTCAGTGCTTGGCATAGATGGCAGACACTTCAAGAGATATACAAAGAAGCTTTTGAAGGCAGGACTTGTTGATGTAATAGCAAGCGACAGCCATGGCACAAAGGAGCGCGTCTGCAACATGAAAAAATGCTATGAGTACGTGGCAAAGAAGTTCGGTGATGACTACGCGCAGGAAATCATGCAGACCACACCGGAAAATATAATAAACGGAAGATAATAAGTGTAAATGCGGGGATACGTAATGGAGAGAGAACAGGATTTTGACAACGAGATAGAGATAGACTTAAAGGATCTGTTTCTTGAGATAATTTCATATTGGCAGTGGATAATTCTTGTTACGATAGCAACAGGTGCAGTGGCATTTGCGATAAGCAGATTTATGATTACACCTATGTATGAATCTACATCTGAGCTCTATGTACTTTCAAAGAGCACATCCATCACAAGCCTTGCGGATATCCAGACAGGCACCAGCCTGACAAATGATTACATAGTTGTAGTAAAGGGACGTCCGGTGCTGGATCAGGTCATAGAGAATCTGAATCTGAATGAGAGCTACAAAACACTTGGCGGCAGGGTGACGCTTGATAATCCGTCCAACTCGCGAGTACTCAATATCACAGTAACGGATCCCGATCCGCAGATGGCAAAGACCATAGCAGATGAAATAGCAAAGGTCGCATCAGCATATATAGCGGAGAAGATGAAGCAGGATCCGCCGACTATCATCCAGAGCGGATATGATGATGGAGGCGCGGTAAGCCCTAATATCGGCAAAAACACAGTGATAGGAGCCTTTGCGGGAGCATTTCTGTCGATTGCGGTTATAGTGGTTTCTTATCTGTTCAATGATACAATCATAGATACAGAGGATGTGGAGAAGAAGCTCGGCATGAACGTGCTTGGTACACTTCCGCTTGATGAATCGGAAGATGACGGAGAGCAAGGAAAGGGCAGAAAGCATGGCAGAGGCAGCCACAGAAAGAAAAGAAAAAAGAAATCGGCTTCAGCATAAGGGAGCCTGTATCAGGAGATGGGCAGATGGAATTAGTAAAATTTGGCAAGCTAAAAGAACAAAGCTATACGATGAAGGAATCACTTCGAGCTTTGAAGACAAATATACAGTTTTGCGGGGATGATATACGCACGCTTCTTGTGACAAGCTCTGTGCCAAATGAAGGCAAAAGCACCGTGGCACTTGATCTGGCGCGGTCGCTTACAGAGTCGGGAAATAGAGTGCTTTTCATAGATACTGATATGCGTAAATCAGTCCTTGCAGGGCGTCTGCGTGCCACAGCGGCAAGTGGAGGGGAGATATGCGGATTGTCGCACTATCTTTCCGGTCAGAGACGTCTTGAGGAAGTGATGTATGGCACGGAAATACCGGGCCTTTTTATGATATTTGCAGGGCCGTCTGTGCCGAATCCGACAGAGATTCTCGAGAAAAAATACTTTCAGGAGCTTCTTAATTTCGGCAAGGAGCACTTTAACTACATAATTATAGACTGTGCACCGATAGGAGCTGCCATAGATGCGGCAGTTGTAGCAAAGTATTGTGACGGAGCTATAATAGTGATAGGACAGGGCATGGCGAGCGCCAGGATGATTCAGAGTGTGAAAAAACAGCTCGAGGCATCGGGAGTGAGGATACTGGGGGCTGTGCTCAACAAGGTAAACAACAAGAAAAACAGCCATGTCAGTGGGTACTATGGCAATTACTACGGCAGCTATTACGGGCAGTCGGATAAAGCATGAAAAGCATCGATGTAGAGTTAGGAAAATCAAATATGCTTCCGCTTATTGCAAGCCAGCAGTTTTATGCTTCGTGGAAGGTCTTTATCAGGGAGCTTTTGCTCAATGCCATGGATGCTTGCAATGTGCGGCAGGCACTTGAGTGGAGCTGGGGCACGGAGTTCCTTGAGATGGAGCAGGCAAGCCAGATGCGCGATGTCAGGGCCATATATGAGCCACGCATAGACATCACGTACAGCAGTGATACAAGACTGTTTACGATAGAGGATAATGGAGTAGGCATAAATGAATATGACCTGGAGCACTTTATCGCACAGATAGGGGCAAGCTATTATACAAGCACAGATTTCTTCAATCAGCAGCTGAAGTATGAGCCGTATTCTCACTATGGCATCGGGCTATGCTCGTGCTTTACAGTCTCAAAGGCTGTGCTCATCGAGTCGAAAAAGGATAAGGTAATAAACACTGCCTGGAACATAAGCAATCCGCAGGATACGGCACCGGTCATGGCAAAGTGGTTTGGAGAGAGTGGCCAGATAGAGTATGTCATATCGCAGAAAAAGACACCGGGCACACGCATCTCTATCCCCGTAAAACCATCATATGCGCCGTATATAGATCTGGACTTTATAGTAGAAACCATAAAGCACTATATGCTTACACTGCCTATACCTGTAAATATCAGGTGTGATACGAGGGAGGTATGCCTGTCACAGCCAAAGGCAAAGTGGAACTATCCGATGAATGAGCTTGTTGGCATGAATATCATACGAGTGGATAACAGCCTGCTTGAGGGCTATGTTGCCATATATCATCCAAAGCACAAGGGGTATTTTCATAAGTCCACGCTGTACCAGCAGGGAGTTCTTGTGTCAGATGCTACAGACATACTGGGGCTTGCACCATCATGGATAGACAATTTCTCGTATCAGCTCAATATCAAAAAGAGGTTTTTAAATATAAGCATATCAAGAGACGGAGCAGCCTTCGATGAAAAGCTCATAGAGCTCCGCCAGTATATAGGACAGATTATCATAGATGCCTTTGGGCAGAGCCCGCTTACACTTGGCCAGTATCTGTCAGATGGCAGAAAACGGCTGGTATGTGAATACGAGGCGGAAAACGAGCTGGTAAGCAGAGCTGTACAGGTGCTTGTATATATAAAGGAGCGCGAGGTAGAGGTCCCGGTGAGGACAGTAATAAACGGCTTTATCGGGCGGAAAATAAAGATAGCGTTCATGCAGAGGGCACTTTTTGCACACTATAGGGAGAACTACCCTTATGATTATGGTCAGTTTATTGACAAGTACGATATCATAGTATTTGAGCAGAATATCAGAGCCTTCTGGCAGTTTATGACACCGTATATCATATCGATGGAGTATGTTATGGGTGACATGCCGGGCATCATATACACGGATGTATCGGCAGACCTAACCGTGGCAAAGACAGCAGCAACGTTTCGAAACGACTACGTGTTAAGACCGGAGTATTATGATCTGGACCCTGTATTTTGTCTGGTGTCAAATGAGCTGACAGACCCGATGGAGCTGGTGATAAATACCCACAACCGCAATGCAATGCTTTTGCAGCGTGCCGAAAAGTACAAAAAGGTAAGGATTGCAAGAGCTGTGATCATAGAAAATATCAAGCAGAGGATACTGGGCAATGCATCCAGATGGAACAGTATCATAGATTTTGGAGGCGAGCTCGTGCACCAATATGAGCTGGAAAAGCCAATGAGCCTGCAGGCACAGTGGTGCCTCGAGAGAGACTTCCCGGATGAAATCAATGCGTATATAGCAAAGACCTTTACAGATAGGGAAATCGCAGATTACGGGCTTACAAGTCTTTATTTTACAAGGAAGGACTTTATAAAGTGGTGGATGGCACCATAGGCTGTACCGCCATGACATATATTATCAAACACTTATTGAAGCATGAATAAGGAGAACATGAAAATGGAGATATTAGACTTAAACAACGAAGAAGACACAAAAACAACCGATGAGATGGAGCCAAAAAAGCCGGAGGAAAAAACATCACCTGTCAAGGAAATCTTAAGCTGGGTGTTAACAATCGCATTCGCCATTGTAGCGGCAATACTCATAAAGAACTATGTCATTATAAATGCAAATATTCCGTCAGGCTCGATGGAGAACACCATACAGATTGGAGATGACATATTTGGCTTCAGGCTCGCATATACATTTTCTGACCCAAAGAGAGGGGACATAGTCATATTCAATGCGCCGGATTCGCCTTCTGAGAAATACATCAAGCGTGTAATAGGTCTGCCGGGAGAGACAGTCACCATAGAGGACGGCAAGGTGTATATAGATGGTGAGGCGCTTGAGGAGGATTATCTCAAGTCAAACCAGAGCGGTGAGGATGCGTGGACAGTAAATGCCGGACCTTACGAGTTTAAGGTGCCACAGGACTCATATCTGCTGCTCGGTGACAACAGAAATGGCTCATCAGACGCAAGAGTCTGGGAGCACACATATGTGTCCAAGGACGATATACTTGCAAAAGCGATATTCAGATATTACCCGTTCGACAGATTCGGAGCGGTGAAATAAGCTGTAAATCAGGATATAAAATAAAAATAGAGGTAAAGTAAATGCCAAAGACAGAAACAGACATTGAAAAACGAAATAAATATGGCATGCTGTGCGGTATAGTCGGTATATTTTTAAACCTCATACTCTTTGCCGGCAAGCTATTTGCAGGAATGTTTAGCGGTGCAATCTCGATCACTGCGGATGCATTCAACAACCTGTCAGATGCAGGTTCATCAATCATCACGATAGCAGGCTTCAAGATGGCGGCACAGAGAGCCGACGAGGAACATCCATACGGACATGCGAGGATGGAGTATGTGGCTACACTGGCAGTTGCAGCAATCATACTCATCATGGGCTTTGAGCTGTTCAGGGATTCCTTTGGCAAAATCATAAAGCCGCAGGACATAGAGTTTTCATGGCTTATTGTAGCGATACTACTGGCATCAATAGCCGTAAAATGCGTCATGGCGGTATACAATTTCTATTTTTCAAAAAAGCTTGATTCATCAACGCTCGAAGCAACAGGCAGGGACAGTCTGTCAGACTGTATCGCTACATCTGTAGTACTTGCAGCCACACTCATAGCGCACTTTTCAAGACTCAATCTGGATGGAATAGGCGGTGTATTTGTGTCATTGTTTATATTCTATTCAGGGATATCATCAGCCAGAGAGGCGATAGACCCGCTGCTTGGAGCAAAGCCGGAGCCGGAGTTTGTCGATAGACTTAAGGAGATGGTACTGGACTTTGACAAAAACATACTCGGTATGCATGACCTTATGGTGCATGATTATGGACCGGGACACAGGATAGTATCGTTTCATGCAGAGGTGCCGGAGGACGGAGATATGGTCGAGCTGCACGATATAATCGATAATCTGGAGCGCAGGATACGAAGGGAGCTGGGCTGTATAGTGACCATCCACATGGATCCGGTAGCGATAGAGGACGAGGAGGTAGCCGGACTGAAGGCCGAGGTGCTCTCCGTGATAAAAGGGCTTGATTCGCACATAAATATGCACGATTTCCGTATTATCAGAGGTGATACACATACGAATCTGGTTTTTGACATTGCAGTTCCATTCGGCTATATCACCTCAGATGATGATATATGCAATGCAATACAGGAAAATGTCAGGAAAAAGCTTGGAAAGAATTACTATACCGTGATAGAGGTAGACCGCGACAATTACATAAATATATGACATTGTAACTGTAAGACGCTTAGAAGGACTGTAAGGTGGTTATAGGGGGATTTTAAGGAATTTAATATATGCAATACGAAACTATAAGAGCAGCAATATGCGATGATGAAGAATTTTTTCGGAATGAACTTAAAAATTTCGTGAGTGAATACGGAAATGAAATGGATATTAATGTAAGCATAGATCTCTATGATAATGCAAAAGAACTCATGAATAATATATTTTCTAAGAGTAAGGAATATGATTTATTGTTTCTTGATGTGGAAATGCCTGGCATGACAGGTATTGAGATGGCTGATGCATTAAGAAAAATCGACCCATGGGTATGTATCTCATTTGTGACGAGTTATGATGCATTTGCGATACAGGCATTCAGACTTGATGCACTTGATTATGTCATGAAACCGATAAAATATACACAGGTAAAGCACATTATCGAAAAAGCAAGAATTCAGATTGATTATCGTAAAAATGCACAAAAAGCGGAAAAAAGATATCTAAAAATTAAATCCGGATATGAAGATGTTCTCATAGACCTTCAAAATGTAATATATATAGAAAAACGCAGAAACCAGTGTGTATTCCATAAAATTGATGAGGAAATAAGCTGTTATGAGCCTTTAAAAAATGTATATGAAAGATTGGATAATGATGTATTTATGTATACACATCAGGGGTATATAGCCAATTTTAATTACATTAAAGAAGTAAAAAAAGATGTGGTATGCTTTGGACGAGGCATGGAGGTTCCTTTGAGCAGGAAATATCATGATCAGATAAAGGAACTTCATCTGGACAAGATAAGGAGAGTATATAAGGAGCAGGAACTTAACTATAATTAGGGAGCTCTGCCTTTACGCTAAAATATCCGCTGGCATAAGAAAAATCAATGTATCCGTTAAGGTTGGAAACGACTTTACGGACATTTTTTATGCCTATTCCATGAGGTAAGACCTTGTCATTTTTGGTAGATGTAAATTCACCATTGTTTTCTATAATATTTCCGGAGTAGGAATTTTCAACAACTATATTCATATATGAGCCGGTCTGGGTTAGGGAGAATCTGATCCAGCCATGTTCACACTCAGAGGCTGCTTTTATCGCATTATCAAACAGATTACCTATTATGGTCGTAATTGAAAAATCGTCAATATTAATACCGGGTGTACTTATATTAATTTCGCATCTGATATTTTGTGACTTTGCTTTGTTCTCTTTTTCAGCTATAAGAGCTGAGACTATATGAGAGCCTGAATCTACAGCATTTGTCAGAGAAAGGTCTTCAGAAATATTATGAATATATTCATGAATTTTCCTATCATTGTGCTGTGAAGCATAACCATCAATTACTATCAGATGGTTTTTTATATCATGTCTTAAAGAATGGAGCTGATTTAATTTATCGTCGAGCTTGGCAGAATATACCTGTTCCATTTTATTAAGTTCAAGTTTGAACCGGTAATTTGTGTTTTCTTCAATGACTGCCAGAAATTTATCATATAGTGAAATACATATGATAATAAGTACGAAAATAATGGCAAAAATAGCTGAAAGCATATAGGATTTTGGAAGTGAGTAGCAGATGTACAAGGTTATGTAACTTAACAATAAACAAATGCCTAAAATAGTGATATTGAAGAGTAGCAAGTACATGTTTTTGATAGTATTTGATTTGAAAAGATTGCAATACAGGCAATAAACAACGTAAGCTATTATTTCCACAAGAATGGATTTGTAATCCTGATAGATCACATTATCATATAGCAATTGAGCATCAGAAAATAGCAGGCTATGTAAAAAGCATATAATAGCAGATGCTATATGGAGTAATATCTCAAATTTTATAAGAATTATAATACTTTGTTTAAGGTTAAAATCAGACAGGTAATAAAGTGTCAATAAGAAAAAGACGTTAGAAATAATTAAGTCAAATCTTGATAATGGAACGATAGAGTACAGTGAAGCAAGTGTAAAAACTATTATTTTTCTTTTTATGGAAAAGACAGTATGCATATTATTTTCTGAGAAGCGAAATAAAAACAGTACAATTATAAGATTGTTAATTAAGGAAAAGTAAAGTTTGTAAATTAAATACATACTTGCAGCCTCCATAAAGATTATATTTGTATTATAAATAAAATAAATCAAAGATTAAAGTGATTTTTACGATTTATTGCTAAATAGCACCGAAATCCTATCAAATAGCATTAAAGTATTGAAATGGTAAATATATGATGATAGGTTTTATTTCGAAAGGAGGCATGTGAAAAATACAAGAGGACAAAAGAATAATTGAGTTTGAGATAGCCGGTTATAATTCACAAATATTTATCTCGGTTCGTAATAGTTATGATATGGAAAGTATTATAAATCAAAAACAAAAGTTTATTACTACAAAAGAGGATAAGCTGAATCATGGTATTGGGTTAGAAAATTTAAGGAAAACTGTAAAAAAATATGATGGAGATATGAGAATATCTCAGGAAAATGAAAGATTTATTGTATCAATAAATATATAATAATAGGAAAAAAGTTATATAAAAAAGTAATCACTATGTCGTTTATACCTAAAAAGTGTCGTTCATGCCATAGTGATTGCTTTTTTGGTGCATAAAAGAGTATAGTGAATATGCAAACAATGATTTTGACCATATTGGTGCCAGATACCATTACATAAAATTATAATTAAATTTATTAGATATAAATTCACCATAACAGTAGATTGTGTCAAATGGCACCGAAATCATACCAAATAGCACATATATATTGTTTGTTTTTCTTATGGTGGTAGTATGTATAGCAAACAGAGATACTGATAACACTGTTAAAGCTTCAAAATTTAATAAAGATATCTATATAAATTTGGCAAAAAATGAAAGGATATTATAATATGAAAAAGAGTACAGCAATTCATATAGGCTTAGTAGTAATAGGAGCAGCACTGGGAACTTGCATGAGTGTTGTTACAAAGAATATTGCAATGTTACCAATTGGTGTATCACTTGGGTTGTCATTAGGAATGTTGATATATTCAAAATTTAATAAAAAAGATGAAGAGTAGGAAATATAAAAATGAAGAAAATATTTGATTTGATTTTAGTACCATTATTTGTAATTATTTTCTTGAGTATATTAATAGTAGGGCAGAATAATAAAATTGCACTTATTATAGCAGGATGGTGCATGGGAATGCAAACAATGCCTGCTTCAGCAATAGTTATTCTTACATGTTCATTGATAGCTCTTTCTGTATTTCAAAAAAGAAACATTGCAGAATAAAAGCCAATCAAAGCAGAAATGGTAATGAAAAAAGAAAACAATAAATGGTATATTGGCTGGATATTCTTTCCGGTCTGGTACTTGATAGGAAAAAAATATATTTTATTGCCTGTTATACAATCGGTATTTGAAGCAATGAGCTATTCGGATGCGTATCTGATAACAAACTATTTATGGAATCTTATAGCTATAGTTATTTTATTCAGCCTTTATGGAACAGGTATTTTAAGAGATATAAAACAGATAAGACAGTATGATATCAAATCAATAGCTTCAGGATATATCAAATCATTTGCTGTAATAGTATTGTTTACAATATTAGGCGGTATTATGCAGTTTATTTTGGCATCCGGAAATAATGAGCAAAGCATAAATGAAATTACGCTCAGAATGACAATGAAAGAACATTATTGGGCTATTATGATTCTTTCTGCATTTATAGGACCCATATTAGAAGAACTGATTTTTAGATGGTTTATATTCAGCTCTATCAATAAAAGTCTGATAATTAAAGTGATTGTATCATCAGTGCTATTTGGATTAATGCATTTTATACCATCTATAGGGGCAATAAGTTTAAATGAGCTTTGTCTGCAATCAATACAATATGTATTAGCCGGAATTGCGTTTTGTCTGGTTTATATAAAAAGAGGAAATGTTGTTTTTGGGATAGCAGCTCATATGAGCATCAATTTGATGCATAATTTAATGTATTTGGTTAATCAATGAATGCCGCATTTTAATAGATTTAATGGGGTATTATGTAGGACGAATTATTCATTATTATTGTGAGGGTGTATCACATATATACGGATAATATTATGGAAGGTAACCTAAAATAGTATTTATTTTAGGTTACCTTATGAAAAGGAGATAATATAAGAATGAAAAAAATTAGCCGAATAAGTGGAGCTTTGCTTATATCTATGTTGTTTTCAAGCATATTGAGCGGTGTAGTATTAGTTATTATGGGAGCTTTAAATTTACTACTGGATATGCAATCAATTAAGGTGATCTGTGGTAGCATCGCCAGCGTAGGATATTTTTATTTTTTTAGGATTTTTACTAAAGAAATCGAGAAAATCAATATAAATGAAATATCGTTAAATAAAAAATTTACGGTTTGGGATGGCATCGGATATCTGCTCGTTTTATTGGGTGGCACAACAATATTGTCAGAAATTACGGATATTATACTTGAGTTTATTAAGCGATATCTGGTTCATACAGAAAATTTGGGTGTTGTTGAAAATTATATAGGAAATGTACCGGCATGGATACTCCTTGTATGTGTTGTAATCATCTCGCCTGTATTTGAAGAACTATTATTCAGAAAGGTGCTGTTGGAAGAATTACTTCCATATGGCAAGGTTACAGCAATTTTAATAAGCAGTATGCTTTTTGGTATGCTTCATGCAAATCTGGAACAGTTTTTATATACCATTTTTATGGGAATAGTGTGTGCGAATATTGTACTTATTACAGGTAAAGTAAGGTATGCGATTTATCTGCATATGGCATTTAATTTATTTGGAGCGATAATATCGGGTTATATACCGAGCGAGAGATATACAATTTTAACAGAAATTATATTTGTAATAAGTGCTGCCATAATAGTGATACTTAAAGCCAAAACAGTGTTTATTATTAAAGATGAAGCCAATGTTAATAAATTCAACTTCAAAAAGGAATTTTGTGGAATTGGTTTTATTATGTTTATGGTTTATTGGATTATTAGTTGTGTGGATGCAATAGCATATTAAAATTAAATCAGATATAAATCGCGAAAACCATTAGAGCTCCAAACAAGTAAGCACTTTTAAGAAAAGTACCTAGGCTGAGTATATTACTTTTCTGGATTAGTGTAAAGAAAAATTATAGGAAGTGAGAATTGAATGAAATATTTATTATATGTTATATCATTATTTTCTTTTATTGCATCGATTGTAATTATACCAAACCCAGTAGGAATACTAAGTGTATTGCTGCTGTTTACTACATTATATAATGTAGAAATTAAAAAAACAATTTACAAAAAAGATTACTACATACTATTATTATATAGTATAGCATATTGTGATATCGGAATAGCAGTTAATAGGATTGACCATGTTAATTATTTAAATAATGGATTCTCATTGTGTCTGTATTTATTAGGAGTAATTATTATAGATATCATATATTCACGACATTTTAAGAGAAAAAATGATTAATATAATTGGCAAACAAGAGAGGAAATATAAAAATGAGGAGTACAAAGAGATGAAAAAAGAAAACAATTATATATCAACTGATATGAATCATAAAAAGCTAATATTTGGAGTCGTAATAATTCATGTTTGTTTTATGCTCATAGGAGCTAGTGGTATTATTTCTACTTTAAAAGAAAAGAATATTTTTTATGGAGTGCTGATAAATATGATTTATCAGTTGACTTTAATTATCATGATTGGAGTGGCAATGAAGCAATATTTGATCACTTCATTTAAAAAATTCAAAGCTGACAGAATTTCTGTAAATATAAAAAGAGTTTTGGCAGGTGTGGGAATTGCATTCTTGTTAAGCTGCATCGCTGGAATTATTGAAAGGATAGTGTGTTCAAATATATCGGTTCCTGCAAATCAGTCAAACGTTAGTGGATATTTTGTGGATTATCCTATTTTTGCTGTTATCATGAGTGTAATTATGGGACCTTTTACTGAAGAGTTAATTTATAGAGGTATATTGTTTCGGTTTTTCAGCAAATATGGAGAACTGTGTGCAGTATTGGTGACAGGATTTTTGTTTGGAACAATGCATATGCTTTCTTCATTTGGAAACACAAATATACTACTATTTTTGTGTCAATGGTTAGACTATTTTTTGTCAGGAATACTTTTAGGATTTATTTATAAAAAATACAAAAATATCTGGATAAATATTTCAATACACGGCACTTGGAATCTGATGGGCGCTGGAATGATATTAACAAAAATAATGTTAGCAAAATAATATGAACAGACCGGAATATTGAAAGGAGTGATTTATATGCAAGAAATCATTAGCTGGTATATGGAACATAAAACTTATGGAAATATATTAATTATAGGGATAATTGGACTTATGCTATACAATATAGGATATGGAGTAGGTACCGATATTTACAGAATTTTTGGTTAATTGGTAATTGGGTGGAAGAATAAAAGAAATATAGGAATAGAATATGAACTATATAATAATTTTTTTGATTTCAATGATACCATTGGCAGAACTAAGAGTTGCGATACCAACAGGAATTGCTATGGGAGTGTCGGTTTTACCGGCTTATGCCATATGCATATTGGGAAATTTACTTCCAATGCCGTTTGTTTACCTTTTTTCGCATAGACTGCTTGAATGGGGAAAAAATAAGAAAGTAATAGGAAAATTTTTTAGATTTTGTATAGAAAAAGGCAAGAGCGCCGGCCGAAAATTGCAAGATACCGCAGGAAGGGGATTGTTTATTGCGCTTGTACTCTTTATAGGTATTCCGATTCCCGGAACAGGTGCGTGGACTGGAATACTTGCAGCCAGTATATTGAGAATGGATTTTAAGAAGAGTATTATGGCATGTTTATGCGGTATAATGCTTGCTGGTGTCATTATGGCAATATCTAGTATGGGAGTTTTAAATCTATTAGATATAAATTAACCATAACAGTAGTTTGTGTTCTCCTTTTCCATTTTTATAAATTGTTGAATAATGGTGTAGTGTAGTATATTATATGTTTTAATGTTGGAATATGGTAAAAAATATATAACAATAGGAGTGGAAGTTTATGGAATTAAATAGAACAATGATATTGCTTTCTGGTTGCTTTTTGATTGTTTGGTCTACTTTTAAATGGAAGATACCACATGTGATTTGGGATGTTAAATTAACCCGAGTATGTTCGGTAATTTTGGGATTATATAATATTATTTTAGCAATTTGCTTTGAAAAAGACCTAAGTATTTTTCTATTTATTGTAGATTTAATCCTCTATATGTTATTGGATATAGGATTTTTAATGGTTAAGCTAAAAAAAGATAAAAAGGGAAAATTAAAAAATTTTCAACTTGGGATTTGTTCCATTTTTGTCATTTTGGCTATGATTATGGCATGTTTTAATTTGAACGAAATTTATTCTAGCATAATGATTTTATCTGGTATGATGATGGTGATATCAACTCCTTTTCAGGAAATGGAGCGGAATTATGAATAAAAAGTATTTTATACATTTTACATGGATTGTTACTTTAATTATGCTTATATTTACAGGATTGTGTCTGGTAGATGGAGTATCAATATTTGTTCCTTTTTTCACATATATTACAGCTATGATATTGTATGTCCTTCCAATGTCATTTATTGGAAGTAAAGAAGCAGAATTAGTTTGTATAGAGTTGGAAAATGAATCCGGTAAAATTAAGCAAATTGAACAAATTATAACCCAAAAGATGAAGCGAGAGGTAATAATTGATAATGTCACTGAAAAAAAGTATTGTAAAAAGAACAAGTATGATAGATGGCTAACTAATGATATTATATTGAAAATTAGCAAAGATAAATTATATTTATATGTACCTAAAATATACGAAAAATATTTTTACAATAATTAGTAAAAAAGGCAGAAATAGAGGAACAATAAAAGGATGAAATCTGATAAATCAATATTGAATAAAGTGATGATATTACCACTTGGTCTGGTAATATTATTCATTGTATACAGGACCTTGGTCTTTTTTGTGATAATGAATTGTATACCGATCATGCAGGAACACTATATTATCGCGGAAACGATAAGAAATTGCATTGATATAATGACAATTGTAGTGCTTATGTTTATTTTTAAGGTAAAGACAGGCAGGGGTGGTGTAAAAGGATACTTGAAAGGTGTCGGGATTTATGGCTTGCCGGTGCTGATGTTTACTCTTTTTGAGATTGGAAATTCTACGCTTTGGATATTTGGCGGACATGCAGGACTGTATGGAAGCGGATTGATAGGATATATTGTAGTAAATGTGCTTTTATATATAACGGTTGGAATAGAGGAAGAATTGATGTTTCGATCGGTTGTTACTGAGTGCGTGCTTAGGAAGAATAGCAATATAATAGTATTTGCCAGTGTGTATTCGGGATTGTTGTTTGGCTTGGCACATATCACGAATTTTATATTTGATGCGGATATGACCATGTTTAATAAATGGTGCACAATGATTATGGCTTGTGTCTTTGGTTTTACATTGGCGGTCATTTTTCTTAGGACTAAAAGTATTGGTGCCGTTATTACATTGCACTTTTTATGGGATTTCGCGGATTTTATGAATCACATGATGATAGTGGAACGTTACAGATATGGTGGTTCGTACAATGCGCTTGCATTGCAGATCCCTGTTCTGATAGTGATGCTTGTTATTGCGGTTTTTTGTATGTATAATAAGAGACAGATGAGGTTACAAAGCGTGTAAAAGACCATAAAAGATATCTATATAAATTTGGCAAAAATGAAAGGAGCAAAAGAGATGAAAAAATGTATTTTAGTATGGCAGGTGCCGGTAATAGAAGGAGAGCCGTATAATCCGGTGGAATATGCTGTCCATGTGAGAAAAGCAAAAAAGTTTGCGGAAGCATTGAACCGGTATTTTGCGGAAAAAAATATGGACTACAATTGCGTGCTGGACAAATCAGCCTGCAGCCTCGATGAGATATTTTCTCCACAATATCAGGCAGTGCTGTTTGCACCAGAGGCTAAAACAAGACAGTGGCTCTATAAAAAAGAAGTGCAGAATAAGATCGTGAAAAAGTATTATCTGGAATACATGGAGTACAATAGTGCGCAGATAGAAAAGGTGGCTGAATTTCTGAGCGAATAAACCGGAAATAACGCATTTAAGAAATGAAACAACAAACATTTTGTGCTTTCGTTAAAAACTTGATATAAACATTTCTGTTTTTCGTTAAAAAGCAGGTATAAACATTTCTGCTTTTCGTTAAAAAATAGGCGAAAAAATTTTGCATTTTCGTGAAAAGTGGTAGAATTGAGGTGGAAATATGCTATAATACTACCAAGTAAAATGAAATGAGGAATGCTGAATGATTTTTAAAAGAAAAGTTTATGCCAAATTGATTGAGTGGAAAGCATTGGCAGCAGGAACATCGGCAGTATTGCTTGAAGGGGCTAGACGTATCGGGAAAAGTACCATTGTAGAGGAGTTTGCAAAAAAGGAATATGATGACTATATGATTCTTGATTTTGCAAGAGAAAACCAGGATGTAAAAAATAATTTTGTCGAGAACATGAATGATCTGGATACTTTTTTCAGAAACTTATTTCTTCTGAAAGGAAAAAGTTTAAAAGGGAAGAACTGCGTGATTATTTTCGATGAGGTACAGTTGTTTCCGCAGGCACGGCAGGCGATAAAATATCTTGTCGCTGATGGTCGATATGAATATATTGAGACAGGCTCGCTAATCTCAATCCGGAAAAATGTAAAGGATATACTGATTCCTTCGGAAGAGTACCGGATTAAGATGTATCCGATGGATTTTGAAGAATATTTATGGGCAATCAATGATGAGGTTACAATTCCTACGATCAGAGAAGCTTTTGAAAAAAGAAAGCCACTTGGAGATGCGATTCACCGGAGAATTATGAAAAGCTTTCGTACCTATATGGTTGTAGGTGGGATGCCGCAGGCAGTAGATGCTTATGTTTCAGGGAAAAGTTATGAACAAATTGATTTTGTTAAACGGAATATTCTGAGCCTTTACGAAGAGGATCTGGCAAAATACGATACAGAAAACAGGGAAAAAGCGTCAGTTATTTATCGAACAATACCAGAGCAGCTAGAGAATAAAAATTCACATTTCAAACTTTCTATGGTAGATAAAAATGCGCGTTATCAGAATTATATGGATGCGGTCAGCTTTATTTCTGAAGCAATGATAGGAAATGAGTGTATCAATGTGACAAAACCGGAGGTTGCACTGGAGCTGTTTGCGGACAGAAGCAATTTCAAATTATATATGGGTGATACCGGACTATTGGTTACACAGATTATGAAGAACCGAGACAGTACAGATGAAGATTTATATAAGGCTCTGATTATAGACAATCTGGGAATTAATCAGGGAATGATTGTTGAAAATATTGTAGCACAGATGCTCAGAGCAGCTGGACATGAGTTGTATTTTCATGAATATTTGTACGTGCCGGAGGGAACGACCAGAGAAAAGAAATATGAAATTGATTTTATGATTGTGAAGAAAAAGAAGATATGTCCGATTGAAGTAAAATCTTCAAACTATATGTCGCACAAATCATTTGACTATCTGCTTCAGAAATATCAGTTAAAGTGTGAGCACAGATTCATTATTTATACGAAGGATTTAAAATATCAGGACGGAATTATGTATATACCAATTTATATGACTATGTTACTGTAAGATGATTAGTCGGAATGAACTCATGTTTTTTCATTTTGTCAAGTACAAGCTTGATACCATTAAATTGAAAACAAAATTGTTTGCAGGCAGCAAAAGGGGGACTCTTTTTGCTGCCTTTTTGCGGGCTGTTTCGTATATAGCGATTCAGGATGAAATTCCAATGATTAATAGTTTCAATCTATTTAGAAGAGAAGCAGATATTTCTTTTGGGTGGAATCTGCCATAGAAATGCAGGAAAAGGATTGTGTCTGGAGGAATATATCGAGTCACTGAGGTGAAAATTATAAAAAATTAAATGAATATTAATTTTCCACTAACTTTTTATCACCTTAAGTTGTCTTATTATTATAGAGGACAAGAGAGGTGATATGAGATGATTGCTGATTTTTTATTAGTTCAGAAAATCAGAAACGGTGACAATCAAGCAGGTAATCAGTTGGTTGAAAAGTATTATTCTTCTATCTATCAATATTGTTATTTACATACTCATAATCAGGAATATGCGGAAGATATGGTACAGGAAACTTTTGAGAGGTTCTTCGGAGCACTAATAAGCGGGGCAGAGATCAAGAAGACAAAGAGCTATTTGTATAGCATAGCAGGGAATATTATAAAGAATAATTACAAGAAAAAGAAGGAAATAATGACAGACCAGTTGCCGGATATAGAAGATGAGAATCCGAAAAACATAGAAATCCGGATTGATATAGAGAGGGCTCTGGAGCAGCTCCCGGAAGAAATAAAAGAGATTGTAATCCTGTATTTCTTTCAGGGATTAAAACAAAAGGAAATTGCTGATTTATTAAATATAAAATTGTCGCTTGTAAAATATCGTGTTTCAAAGGCAAAAGAATTGCTGGCAAAACAGTTGGAGGTGGAAAAATTATGAAGCAATATCAGAGAAAAATCGAGGAGTATAAATCCTTGATACAGAAGGAATATATACGGGAAACGGCTGTTGACACAGTAAAAGAGCGGTGTTCAGACATTATGAACAGACAGGATAACAGACGAGCATCATATTTTGAATTTTTATTTGAGCAGTTCAAATTTATCAAAAAGAGATGGTGGGTTCTGCAAGGAGGAATTTTAGTTCTGCTTTGGATACTGCTTGTGGACTCGGATGGGGGAGCAAATACAGAGAGAACACTGGGGACTATGTCAGTGATGTTTTCGGTAATGATCATACCGGAAATTTGGAAGAATCGGAGCTTTTCAGCAGTGGAAATTGAAAAAACAGCATTCTATTCACTGCGCCAGATCTGTGCTGCAAGGATATTGCTGTTTGCAGTGGTGGATTTACTTATGACTACCTTTTTTTTCGGTGTTTCAGTTTATACATTACAGATTTCGGCATACCGACTCATCATAGATTTCTTAGTGCCGTTTAATGTTTCCTGTTGTATCTGCTTCCGGTTATTGTACAGCAAATGGAATGATATGGAGTATATTGCTGTTTTCCTATGTATAGCATGTATACTTATCTGGACACTGATTGTATCGACAGATTCTATTTATCAGAGGATTTCGATGCCAATCTGGGGGAGCTTGTTGATCATATCGTTTGGTTATCTTATTTTTTGTGTTCACAAATCGCAATGTAACTGTGAAATAAACTGGGAGGTGAAGTCGGGTGGAACTGCAATTTAAAAATGTAACAAAAGATTATGGGAATGTACACGCAGTAGAACATGTAACACATTCTATGGGGAAAGGTGTATATGGATTATTGGGAGTAAATGGAGCGGGAAAAACCACTTTAATGCGGATGATATGTACAGCGATAACCCCAACAAGCGGAGAAATCTTGTGGAATGGAAAGGATATCTTTAGTCAGGGGGCATCTTATAGGGAAATACTCGGTTATTTGCCGCAGAGTTATGGGTTTTATCCTGATCTTTCGGTGTATGACTACATGCTGTATATTGCATCTATCAAAGGAATCAGGCCCATCATGGCAAAGAAAAGGGCATTAAAACTGTTGGAGCAGGTCGGAATGGCTGAAAAGAGGAAAAGAAAGATGCGGACTTTATCAGGGGGCATGATCCGGAGGGTCGGAATTGCCCAGGCGATGTTGAATGATCCGCGGATACTTGTGTTGGATGAACCGACAGCAGGTCTTGATCCGAATGAGAGAATCAGGTTCCGTAATCTGATCAGTGAATTGTCGGAAGATCGTCTTGTACTGTTGTCTACGCATATTGTGTCAGATGTTGAATATGTGGCAAATGAGATTATATTAATGAAAGAAGGAAAATTTTTCTATACAGGGACTTCAGATGAGATCATTTTGTCTATGGATATGTTCGTGTGGAATTGCATTATTCCTAAAAGTGAGTTGAACAATTATATGAAAAAATATCTGATTGGAAATGTAAGGACAGTTTCTGATGGAGTAGAGTTGAGAGTCCTTTCAAAGATGCCACCGACCGGAAATGCAGTACAGGTGGAGGCAACATTAGAGGATGCATTTCTTCTGTATTTTGGAGAAAAGGCAGGTGATAAAGATGATGTTCAAATATGAACTGAAAAAGATTTTTTCAAAGAGGATGAATAAGGTTCTGCTTGCGGCAGTACTTGTGATGACGGTTATTTATTCAGGTATGGCAATTGGGAGTATGAGCTATACGGATGCAGACGGACAGAGCCACACAGGTATTGACGCGGGACGGCTTCTGGCTGAAGATGTCAATCAATGGAAAGGGAAACTTACAACGGAGAAAATTTCCGAAGTGATAAATGATTACAAGACATTATCGGCTAAGTATCAAGATGAGATACCTAATACAGAATATGGTAAAACAGTACAGTCATATTACGATATTTATAGTTTTGTAATTGGCGTATTGACTCCGGATTCAGAATGGAATGAAGGTGCAGTGTATCAGCTCTCAGATGAACAATTACAGGACATCTATACAATCTATCAAGATAATATGAAGAAAATGGCAGAAGAGTACGGAACCACACCTGAAAAGAGAAGTTATCTGGAAAACGTTTATAAAAAGATAGAAATACCTTTTACGTTCGAAGCAAAAGGTTCCTGGGCTACGATGACAATGTACGCACAAACTTATGTACTATTAATGGCAGTGATCATAGGTTTTTTGGCAGCAGGTATATTTTCCGGAGAGTTCCGCCCCGGAACAGAGGATGTTTTTTTTGCTACAAAGTACGGGAGATCGAAGGCAATAAAAAACAAGATTATTGCAGGAATCTTCGTATCAACGGTTATCTATTGGATCGGAGTAGGGATATTGTCTCTTATCTCATTTGCAGTAATGGGAACGAGTGGATTTTTCACACCGTATCAGATTGATGATCCATATAGTATTTATGTTATGACATATGGAGAATATTATTTGCTGATACTTGTGGGCGGATATATCGCAACGATGTTTTGTGCTGCACTGACAATGCTGGTGACAGTTAAGATGCATACACCGAATCTGGCGGTTTGTATCCCGTTTTTCCTGCTTTGTATGATACCGTTTATCGCAAGAGTATTACCGGCATTTGATGCTTTTTTCAATTTGTTGCCGACTGTATTGACTAATATTCTTAATGTAGTGAGGTCGCCAATTCTTTTTCAGATTGGTCCGTTTGTATTTCGTCAGATTTCGTTCTTGATGTTCTTATACATCTTACTATTTATTGTACTGTTGCCTTTAATATATAGAGGTTATAGTCGATATGGGTTAAGGAAGAAATAGTATGACAAATGTCTGCTATCCTTTTAACTCAGCGCGAAACGCTTGCGGCTCACAACTGTGAAGGTACTGAACAGTTACATAAAATTATAATAAATAGCATATTATTATTGACATACTAATGATGATTACTTATGATGAAAATTGCTAAAAAAATGTCAAGGAAACATATAAACGTGAAAAAACAAAATCCAATAGCCCTGTTACCAATAGCAGTATTTCTTGTACTGTATCTGGGATTGGGAATACTTTTTGAATATGTAATGAAAATTCCGATGGGATTTTATAATGTGCCCATCATAATAGCATTTCTCGTGGCAATACTGGTGGCGTGTCTGCAGAACCGTAGTGTGAAATTCGACCAAAAGCTAGAGATAATGGCACAGGGACTGGCTGACAAAAATATCATAACAATGCTGCTCATTTTCCTTACCGCGGGAGCATTCGTGGGTGTAGTAGGTCGAAGCAGTGCGGAGAGCGTGGCATATTTCATGCTGTCACTGATACCGGCAAGGTTCGCGGTGATGGTGCTTTTTGTTGTGGCATGCTTTGTGTCTATTGCGATGGGGACATCGGTTGGAACCATAACACTGATTGTGCCGATAGCGGCAGCAGTATCGGATGCATCGGGATTTGGTCTGCCGCTTTGTATAGGCTCCGTAATGGGTGGCGCGATGTTCGGAGACAATCTTTCCTTTATATCAGATACGACCATTGCCGCATGTAACGGACAGGGTTGTCAGATGAAGGACAAATTCAGGGAGAATTTTTTTATTGCACTTCCGGCGGCAGTAATGACGCTGGTTGTTATAGCAATTCTGTCATTCAGGACAGATATCGCGGGCGCTGTATCGCAGGAATATCATCTGTTGCAGATAGTACCGTATATTCTCGTGCTGATCGGTGGAATTGCCGGAATAAATGTATTTGTAGTGCTTATAATAGGAATCATATCGGGAACGGTCATAATGCTCGCAACAGGAAATACAGCACCATACGATCTGCTTACCAATATGGGAAGTGGAGCGTCAGGCATGTTTGAAACCTGTATGGTTGCAGTGCTTGTGGCAGCCATGTGTGCGCTGATTCGTGAATATGGTGGCTTTGATGCCCTGCTTTCGGGTATTTACAGGACATTCAAGGGCAAAAGAGGTGGACTGCTCGGTATGGGACTTCTGGTAGGACTTATCGATATTGCCACTGCCAACAACACAGTTGCTATAGTTATGGCAAATCCGATAGCAAAGGAAATGGCTCAGAAATATGATATAACCCCACGTAAAACAGCGTCTATACTGGATACATTTTCGTGCATTTTTCAGGGGATGATACCATATGGAGCGCAGATGCTAGTGGCTATATCGGCAGTACACGAGCTGGGGCATGATGTGTCAGCCTTTAATATACTGCCGTATCTGTTGTATCCGATGTTTCTGCTGGTAAGCTCGCTGGTGGCGGTTTTTGTTGTTGAAAATGGGAGAAAATTTAATTGAAGATGAAGTTTAAAGCAAAAGAATAATGAGGTTATAAATGAAAATGCCGGATAGAAATATGATATTTCATCCGGCATTTATTATGTGAAATTTAGGCTGCATTTTGAAAGTCAATTACAGTTATTTCTGGTAGCATGGATTTTAGTTTTGATATAATGGACTCGATTTTTTGCATTGTGGAGCCATTAATAAACTCTTCACCACACTGTGAACATTTTTGGCATGGAACATTTTTTATAATAATATAACAGTTTTTATATGCAGTCATATAAGTTGTGGTACTTTTGACAGTATCACCTTTGCACAGGAAGCATTTCATAATATCAATTCTCCTTTCTTGTTTTTAAATCGGACTCCCATTTGTCTGAAGACGGGTAGTATGCGGTGATAATCCAGAGCTGTTCGTGATTGGAACCGACTACAACATGTAATGGACATTTTGTATTCAGATTTCCAAGTGTTAAGCAACTGGGATATGGATAGTCATTAGGGTATTCCTCAATTATTTCACCGGTCATGATACATGATATGACATCGTCAATGAGGATACCACGTTGCTCAAGTCTTTTTGACGCATGCAGTGTTAAATAAATATTGTCGGGAGTACACAAACCTCTAAGTTCATCAATTGTAAGACACATCTGTTATTCTCCTCATATGAATTAATTATAATTATAGTAGTATTTGGAGAGATTAGCAATGCTATTCTAAAAATTCACTAATTTACATTAATTAACCTTAATTAACTCCTTGACAATCATTTATGACAAGAAGCTCGATTATGTTATAAAGCTGCGTGAATATCCATATAATAAAAAGGGAAAACGTAGCACGATTACGGATATGTAGTGGCAAAACATGAAAAGGTGGCTGGATTTCCGGGAAACAGTCACGAAATAAATACGATTAAACAGGTGGGAATAGGGGTGTTTTTGAAAAAAAGCATAAAAAATACTGCATACGTGTTATACTACATTATATAGATGTCGTATGAAATATGAACGATAAACACATAAATAAACACAGGATAGGAGAAGTAATCGCGATCACAAATATATTTTGTGAAATACAACAATTGCTTTCTCATAGGAAAAGGAGATAAAAATGCCGGAAAACAGTAACTGTAGCAGCGCGGGAAGCTGCACAAAATCAAGCTGCGAGGGTTGTCCATCACATAATGGCGGACCACAGAGCTTCCTCGTAGAGCAGAATAAATTTTCAAACATCAAGCATGTAATAGGAGTTGTCAGCGGAAAGGGTGGAGTAGGAAAATCATTCGTCACATCCTCACTGGCAGTAAACATGGCAAAGAAGGGCTACAAGGTAGGTATCCTTGATGCCGATATCACAGGTCCGTCAATCCCAAAGATGTTTGGTGCACATGACCAGATACTAGGAGACGAAAACGGTCTGATGCATCCGTATGAGACAAAAGAGGGCATCAAGCTCATCTCAGTAAACCTGCTCATGGACAACGAGGAGGATCCGGTTATCTGGAGAGGCCCAGTCATTGCCGGAGTAGTAAAACAGTTCTGGAACGAGACAGCATGGGGCGATATAGACTATCTATTCGTTGATATGCCACCGGGAACAGGAGATGTACCTCTCACCGTATTCCAGTCCCTCCCGGTAGATGGAATCGTAATCGTCACATCACCACAGGAGCTTGTCAATATGATTGTCAAAAAGGCCTACAACATGGCAGAGGCAATGCATATCACAGTGCTTGGTGTGGTAGAAAACTTCAGCTATCTCAAATGCCCTGACTGCGGCAAGGAGATAAAGCTTTTTGGAGAGAGCCATATAGACGAGATCGCCAAAGAGCTTTCAGTACCGGTACTTGGCAAGCTGCCGCTCGATACATCATATGCAGCTATCGCCGATAAGGGAGATTTCTACAGCATAGAAAACGACCACCTCGCAAAAGCAACCGAAGTACTTGAGCGCATTTAAATATTTTGTAATGAAGCAGGCATATATCCGCCGGGTGCGGTATATATGCCTGTATTTAATAGAAAACCTTTAAGCATAATTCGTACAGAATCTTAATCGCATAGCGTAGCTCACGGGTGTGTGGTCTGCGGCACCTGAATTTGTGGCATTCGCCCCACACTATTAAATATTAAACTTTCTTTAAATATGCGATTTCCCTATTTACATTTCGTTTCATTGGCTTCATAATCATATTACCCACGGATTAAACAATAGTTTTTATACTCAAAATTTACGAAAACAACCAAAAAAGGTAAAAAGAGTTAATTTTATTATCAATATTTACCCAAAAACAATAATTTTAACATCAATTTTTATAAAAAAATGCCCTTGTTTTTGTGCATATTTTTGTCTATATTATCATGTAGTAAAGAGAAGGTAAAAGAAAGGCAAATAGGAGGAAAATATGAAGAAAATATTTGATGTATTGAATGTCATTAAGCAAAAGCTCTTTGTAAAGAAAGACAAGATTCATTCAGAAAAATATTATCGCAGAATTGATTTTTTAAATAAATATTCGCTTTTATTCCATGCAATCATAGCTATGGCTATCGTATTTATAGTGGAGATTATTTCGCGCAGGAGCTTTATCTCTGCATGTAAGTTCGTAGATGCACATACACTTGCGTTCATGTACAATTCATTTTTAGTGTTTGTATCATTTTCACTTGTGTATCTGTTCAGGCGCAGAGCTTTTGCAAGGGTAATAATTACAGGCTTTTGGACTATCCTCGGAATCATCAACGGCTGTGTGCTTTCAAACCGTGTCACACCGTTTGGTTATACTGATTTAAAGTGTATTCCGGAGCTTTTAGCCATGAACAATACCAGCTATTTCACAGCGCAGCAGGCTACAATAGTTGTAGTTGGACTTGGTGCATTTGCACTGTTTCTTGTGGCACTTTTTATCAAGGGGCCTAAATATACAGGCAAAATCCGTTATGCAGGCGTTTCAGTGGCATTTTTAGCACTGCTTTTCGTGGCAATCCCTGTCACAACCAATGTGGCACAGAATACCAATGTGGTTGCCAGCTACTATTCAAACATCGCCCAGGGCTATGATGATTATGGCTTTGTATACTCATTCTCATCTACCGTAGTGGACCGTGGAATGAAAAAGCCGGAGGACTACAATAAGCAGAATGTGGAAGATGTAGAGCAGAAGGTCAATTCTCAGAAGCAGACCACCACAGTGGACGGAAAGACCGGTCCAAACATCATCTGTGTGCTTTTAGAGTCATTCTGTGACCCGGACGAGATTAATTTCCTTCAGGTGAATGAGGATCCTATTCCTACATTCCATGAGCTTGAGAAAAACTATTCAAGCGGATATCTGAATGTACCTGTAGTCGGAGCAGGAACTGCTAACACAGAGTTTGAGATGCTTACAGGACTCAGCATGCAGTATTTCGGTACAGGAGAGTATCCATACAAGACTATCTTAAAGCAGACAGATTGCGAGAGCATTGCCTCTGATTTATCTAAGATTGGATATGCAACACATGTAGTGCACAACAACGGTGGTAATTTCTACAGCCGTACCAATGCATTTTCTAAGATGGGCTTTGATACCTTTACAAGCAAGGAGCTCATGAATATCACAGAGTACACTCCAAACGGAAGCTGGCCTACAGATGATATTCTCGTCAGCGAGACTATGAAGACCTTTGATGCTACACCGGATCAGTCTGATTTTACTTATATCATCACAGTTGGCACTCACGGTGACTATCCAAAGGAGCCTGTTATTGAAAATCCTACATACACCGTATCAGGTGTTGAGGACGAGGGCATGAAAAATGCCTGGACATATTATGTAAACCAGCTCAACGAGGCTGACCGCTTCATCAAGGAGCTCACAGATGAGCTTTCTAAGAGAGATGAGGACACCATCGTTGTTATGTTTGGCGATCACCTCCCTACAATGGGACTTCAGGATTCTGATATGAAGTCAGGTGATATCTACAAGACAAAGTACATCACATGGAACAACATGGGACTGCCAAAGGAGGATGCTGACCTTTATGCTTACCAGCTTCTTGCCCAGACTACAGACACTGTAGGTATCCATGAGGGAACTATCATGAACTATCATCAGACTCAGATGAACAGTACAGATGAGGCATCATATCAGGATGGACTTGACCTGTTACAGTACGATATCCTTTATGGAAAGCGCTACTGCTACAACGGCACAGATTTATATCCGGCTTCAGATCTTGTCATGGGAATTGACAAGGTGGACATCACAAATGTGTCTGATTCATCGACCGGTGATACAGTATATATTTACGGTCACAACTTTACCAACTGGAGTAAGGTTTATATCAACGACTCCAAGGTGGCTTCGACTTATCTCTCAGCAGGTGTGCTTGCTATCAAGAAGGAAGACATCAGTGATGGTGATGAGATAACTGTGTGCCAGGTTGGATCTAGTGATACCATTTTCAGAAAGTCTGAGAATACGTATACATATGTGGATCCTGCAGTGGAGCACGACAGTGAGTCGGAGACAGATGAACCGACAGAGAACCAGTAGATTTTAATGAATTTTTTCTTGGGTGGACGGGGCGCAGGTCCCGGGTCCCAGTGTGGAGTGACGGCATGTACTCTCGCGTTCGCTACGCTTCGCAGCCAAGATTCTGTACGAAATTATGCTTTTAGGGTTTCTATGCTTGACGAAACCGGATTATATGCGCCGTCCATGGCGCATATAATCCTTGCCCCGCCGTCCTTGGCGGGGCATTTCTGCGTTTCATGGGCATAATTTCTACAGTATCTAGGCAGCTTCGCTATGCGCTCACACGAGAGCACACGCCGCCACTCCACACCGAGACCCGGGACCTACGCCCCTTACGTTGTGGTAAAATTGTCGTGTGTGTGCACCGGTCTTCGCCCGGTGCTTACGCTTCGTGCTTGTAAAATGTAGGTATGGTGTGTCTTAAGATATAATTAATGGGTTGAAAATTGTGTATATTGATGATACAATTTCTACGGTTAAGAGTTTGGTAGGATTTACGGACGTGACAGATATCTGCAGGCCGGTGATGTATACCGAATTTAATACTTTAATTGTAGAAATTAAGAATCTAAGTATGGAGGTGAATTTCATGGACAGTAGTGATGGTCTTGGGCGAAGTAAGAACAACATCGGTGCTGATATACAAGTGAGTATTGTATTGGCAGGCATAGTGGATTCTGTCCGTGGAAGGATTCATCATCGGACAGTTTTTAGAGGTACAGTGTAGGCATATTAAGGAATATCGGCTTACGCCGTGCTGTGTTTTGCTGTGCACAAATGCATACTTGTTTATATATCAGGGCACCGTTAGGTGCTTTTTTCGTGCGCAAATTTATGGAGTGCACGGGTTTCGTCCTTTCTATCATGGAATGATTTTTATGTTCCAAAATCCCGGGATTTTGGAGAACCACATATGTTTATTTTATGTGGAAAATGCTATCGGAAATGAGAAAGGAGAGAAATGGAGATGAATACAAAGAAATATGAAGAGCTTCTTGTTCTATTGAGAAGCCACAAAACGGATAAGGAAATTCTGGAGGTTTTGTCAGACTATCATGAGAATGATATTGCTGATATGCTTGCAGGAATGAACGAGAAGGAGCGCAAACGTCTTTACAGGCTCCTTGGAACACAGCGGACAGCGGAGATTTTTGCATATCTTGATGAGCCGCAGGCCTATTTTGATGAGCTGTCTGTGGAGCAGGCTGCCAGGGTAGTATCGCTGATGGATTCGGATGATGCTGTCGATTTGCTTGAAAATCTGGAGGATGAGGACAAGAAGGAGATTGTAGAGCATCTGGATGAGGAAGCGGAAAAGGATGTCAGGATGCTTCTGTCATATGACGATGATGAAATCGGCAGCTATATGACAACCAACTACATCTGTATTCCGAGCGGTCTGACAGTGAAGCAGGCTATGAGCCAGCTCGTGAGGCAGGCGGGCGAAAACGACAATATCATGACTATATATGTGGTTGATTCAGATGAATGCTTTGCGGGAGCTATTGATTTAAAGGATTTAATCACAGCCAGGGAGGGCATGAATCTGGAAAGCATTATAGCCCATTCATATCCATATGTGCTCGACCATGAGAAAATCGATGATTGTATCGACACAATCAAGGACTACGCTGAGGATTCAATTCCGGTGCTCTCAAAGGATAAGCATATACTCGGTGTCATCACATCTGATGATATTGTAGAGATGGTAGACAATGAGATGGGTGAGGACTATGCAAAGCTCGCCGGACTGACCGCAGAGGAGGATCTGAAGGAGACCACGCTGCAGAGCATGAAAAAGAGAATGCCATGGCTTATCATCCTGCTTTTTTTGGGAATGATAGTGTCTTCCGTAGTTGGAATATTTGAGAATGTGGTAGCGGCTTTGCCGATAGTCATCTGCTTCCAGTCGCTGGTGCTTGACATGGCAGGAAACGTAGGAACACAGTCACTGGCTGTCACAATCAGAGTGCTCATGGATGAGAATCTAAGCGGTAAGCAGAAGCTTTTGCTTGTAGTAAAAGAGGTAAGAATAGGCCTTGTAAATGGTGGCTTGCTTGGAATAATGGCACTTGTATTTCTCGGAATATATGTGCATCTGTTCAAGGGCTACACATGGCTTGGAGCATTTGCGGTATCAGGCTGTGTAGGAGTTTCACTGCTTGTGGCAATGGCAATTTCAAGCCTTGTGGGCACAGTGATTCCGATGTTTTTCCACAAGATAAAGATTGACCCGGCGGTTGCGTCTGGTCCTCTTATCACTACAGTGAATGATCTGGTGGCAGTTGTGACCTATTATGGACTGGCATTTCTTTTCTTGATTGAGTTGTAATATTGGTCGTAGTACATAAATATTTAGAATATATCTTGACAAAGGTGTGCATATACTGTATATATTTGTATATACAGTATATGCACACCTATTTTAATTGTGGGAAAGCAAAGGAGAGAGTTATGCTAAGGGTTCGTGAATTGGATAAGGAAATGTCCGGGGAGGACAGGTTTCATCTGGAAAACATATCGTTTCATTTGCCAAAGGGTTATATATGCGGCCTTGTAGGAGAAAACGGAGCAGGCAAGACAACTCTTTTACGCTGCCTGATGGGACTGTATAGGTCAACAGGAGACATAGTGATAGATGGACACAATTTAAACAGCGATGAGGCAGCCGCCAGGGAAGTAATAGCGGTAGTAGGTGATGAGGGATTTTTTGATGAGAATATAAATCTCGAAAAGCTCGGAAAATACTATGGGCAGATGTATGTGCGGTTTGATATGGAAAAGTATCTGGGATATCTTGAAAGATTTAACCTTGATAGAAAGCAGAAATACAAAAAACTGTCCAAAGGTATGAAAATCAAAGCGCAGCTTGCATTTGCACTGTCGTATGGAGCAAAGCTTTTTTTGTTCGATGAGCCTACTGCAGGGCTTGACAAGCACTTCAGGGAGGATTTTTTAAGGCTGTGTACAGAGCTTGTGTCGGATGGTGAAAAAAGCATTATCATTTCTTCTCATATTACGGAGGATCTGGACAGAATAGCAGACTATATTGCATATATGCAGGCAGGGAGGCTGTTGTTTTTTAAGCCTAAGGATGCTGCGTGTGAGCATTTTCGGATAGTTACAGGACCTGTATATAAATGTAAGCTGATACCTAGGGAAGCAGTGGTTTACATGGAAGAAGGCACATACAGCTCCACTGCCATGGTTATAAGGGATAAATGTATTCTGGTAGACAGAGAGCTTCAAGAGCATACTCCGGATATCAGGGAGCTGATACATTATCTGGTGAAAGGGGGAAAGGAAAATGCCGAAAATATTGTGGAAAAATATTTTGGATAGCAGCAGGCGGGAGCTTGTTTTGGCCATAGTTATGATACCATTATTCTGGCTTGGAATTACAGAAGGCTCATTTGGAGGCCTGAATCAGGTAATGTATATATACAATTTGATGATCAGCATTTTTTCCATTTTCAGCAATCATAATAGAAGTGCATTCGAATTGCCACAGTATATGTATCTGGCTCCGTATTCAAGAGAACAAAGACAGCATTATATACAAAAAATGTTCAAATACAGATTCCGTGTGTCGTATATAGTGCTGCTTTTACCTATATTAATCACGGCAATAATCAGCCCTGATAAGACTCTGACAGTATCAGGAATAGTCTATTATATGTGTGAGATGCTTGTAATGGCAGGTATTTTGTATTGTACTTCATTTGACAATTATCTGGGCAGCGTGAATCCGGGCAGATTAACGATATTTGATGTAATCATGTTTATGTCTGCGGTGGTTGTTGCCGCAAGCTATGACCAGAATGACAGCTCGCTGGATTTGGTTCAGATATTAATTTCTTTAGTGATAGGTGTGTTTTTTATATCGATGATTGTATCCTGCAGGAAAAAATATTATGACGATATTGTTCGCTGTATGGCAGATTACGAGTTTGCGGAATCAAAAAAAGACAAAAAAATTGCGTAGAGGTGTGTATGAAAATAGTCATTTCAACAACAGTTAGTATGCCGATATATGAGCAGATTATAAATCAGATACGCGATGCAGTGGTAAGCGGTGAGCTTAAGGCAGGCGATGGCATGCCGTCAATCAGAGTGCTGGCAAAGGAGCTGGCAGTCAGTGTGATTACAACAAAGCGTGCTTATGAGGAGCTGGAAAAGGAAGGTGTAATAGAGTCGGTGCCGGGGCGTGGATTTTACGTGTGCGAGCAGAAAAATGATCTTTTGCGTGAAAAACAGATGATGAATCTTGAGAACAGGATGTCAGAACTGCTTGCAGATTGTGAGAATGCCGGAATGACCTTGAAGGATATAATAGATATGGTTCGTGTATTGGGAGAAAAATAATGGATGAGACAATTATAAAAATAGAAAATGCCGCTTTAAAATTAAAAAAATTTATGATTAAGCCCGCAAATTTAGAAATACCAAAGGGCTACATTGTAGGTGTACAGGGAGAAAATGGTGCGGGAAAGACCACACTGCTTCATATGATGCTTGGAATGTATGACAAAATGAAGGGAAAAATATACATAGACGGTCTTGATGTTGTAAAAAATAAGACCAAGGTAAAAGAGCTTGTAGGAATAGTGTCGCAGGACAGGAAATTTTACCTGTCGCAGGATGCCAATGGAAACGAAAAAATATACAGTCCATTTTATAAGAATTGGGATAGTGAGGAGTATCACAGGATGCTTGCACATTTGGAGCTTTCTCCAAGACGCAGATTGTGCTCGTTTTCTACAGGAGAAATGATAAAGTATCAGTTTGCATTTGCGGCAGCATACAGACCCAAAGTGCTTCTGATGGATGAGCCGACTGCCAATCTCGACCCGGTGTTCAGGGATGATTTCTTAAAATTACTGCAGGAATTTGTGGCAGAGTATGAGATGACAATACTTCTTGCCACGCATCTGGACGAGGATTTGTCGAGGGTGGCAGACTATGTTATAGATATAAAGAACGGAGAATATTCAATGCGTGAGATACTTGAGTAGCTTATAATTGCTGCCGGTAATACCGGGGGTGAATGGTATAATTTTATAGCTTGCATTAGGTGTACAACACGCAATAGAAAACAGATGGAGATGTGAAATGGATATGAGTACCCTGATTAAAACGGAGCATGACAATTGGAAAAAGCGCATGATGGTTGAGACCTGCGGAACGTATATCCTCATGAATATGGGTATGGGGTTTGTGGTAATCGCAGGTGCATTTTGTGGTGTAATGAATACTGAATTTGATCTTTATTATTATAATATGGTGGTGTTTTTTACATTTGGATTGTATTATGCACAGTCCAGATACATTACATATATATGGGAAAATGGTAGAAAAGTTAATATATTTGAGAAATATATATATTTGCCGGTTGATCTTAAAAAGTTGAGAAAAGCAAAGCTTATAGTAGTTGGAAAAAATATTATGATACCGGTCATACTTGGACAGCTTTCAGCAATTCTTATGAGAGGGGCATATTATGGATGGCATGTAAAAAGCTGGCTTGATTTGGGACTGTATACACCGGTTATGGTGGGAATTGGTTTTTTGATTTTTAAGGAAGCTGAGCATAGATGGCTGTGCTTTAAGGCAGTAAAAAATTAAGCCTGCAAATAAAAAGATAATTTCTAATTTGTGTTTTAGATGTAAATCCGCTATACTATTGATATAGTATTGCGGATTTGTTTCTATAGAAAGAGGGTAAAATATGCCTGAGATATCATTATTTTATGGGATTAGAGTCACTATGTATTATAATGACCATATGCCACCACATTTTCATGCTGAATATAATGGACATAAAGCATTAGTAGATATTAATAATATACAAGTAATAAGAGGCTCTTTGCCGAATAAACAATTACGATTGATATTGGCCTGGTGTACGATTCATCAGGATGAATTAATGCAGAATTGGGAATTGGCCAAGGACATGAAACCATTGAACAAAATTAATCCACTTATATAATGAGAGGTGAAATATATGAATGAATATTTTCCTACAGTTGTACAGGTAATACCTTTAGATAATTATCATGTACAGGTTTTCTTTGATGATGGTAAAATAGTTGATTATGATACAACACAGGATCTTAAATCTTCAATTTTTGAGCCTTTGAGAGATATTGAAAATTTTAAAAATGCATGTACGGTAATGAATGGAACGCTTGCATGGGATATTTCCGGAAAAATGGATGAAAGTGATTGTATAGATATTGATCCATTTACATTGTATGAATTGAAGGCTATTAATAGCCTGATTGCGTAAGATTAGAACCATTTTCACGTATCACAGCCTTACAATCCTTTTTAAAGCAGGCAATTAGTTTTTATTGGCTTTATTTGGTAACTAGTGTATACTATTTGCATATAACAGCTTCGTTAAGCAGATATAAATACACATAAAAGAAAGGTATAATCATGGACATCGTATTAGGAAATTACAAAGGATTAAAGGCAAACATCCCTTATATTGCATATACAGAGGAGGATGTTAATTCACAGATAGCGACACTTCTTTCAGGAAATCCTGTCAGAGAGCAGAAAACAGGCCCGTTAGCGATGGGTGACACGGCAGTAATAGACTACGAGGGCTTTAAGGACGGAGTTGCGTTTGAGGGCGGAAAGGCTGAGAAATATCCTCTGGGAATCGGTTCAGGCTCTTTTATTCCGGGCTTTGAGGAGCAGCTTGTAGGCATGGAAATCGGTGAGGACAGAGACATCAATCTCTCATTCCCTGAGCAGTATCATGCACCGGAGCTTGCAGGTAAAGCGGTTGTTTTCAAGGTTAAGCTGCACGAGATTTACAATGAGAAGGAAGCAGAGCTGAACGATGAGTTTGCAGCATCTCTCAATTTCCCTGAGGTACAGTCAGTGGAGGATTTAAAGAAATATATCAACGAGTATCTTGAGTACCAGGTAGAGGCAAGAAAGGCTGATGCGGCAAGAGAAAAGCTCTATGACCAGATTCTTGAAAGCAGCTCATGCCTTGTTTCACCACAGGCAGTAGAGACAGCGGTAAATATGCAGCTTCAGCAGATGGCAGCATCATTTGCACAGCAGGGTGTGGCTATGGAGCAGTATCTTCAGATGACAGGCAAGACTATGGATAGCTTAAAGGACGAGCTCAAGCCTGTAGCACAGAAGCAGGTAAAGCTTGAGGCTGTTCTCGATGAAATCATCAGAGTGGAAAATATCACTGTATCTGACGAGGAGATGGATGAGCAGTATGAGCTTATTTCACAGAAGTATGGTCAGCCTGTTGACGTTGTAAAGCAGGTGCTTCCAAAGGCACAGCTCAAGCCGGATTTACTTCGTATGAAGGCATCACAGCTCATCATCGATGCGGCTGAGATTATCATGGAAGAAAGCGGAAAATAATGTATAGAATATTTTTGGTTGAGGATGAAGAGACCATAGCAAAGCTTGTCAGAAGACATTTGGAAAAATGGGATTATGATGTGCATGTAGTGCAGAAATTTGATGCTGTAATGTCAGAATTTGCATCATTTGATCCGCATCTTGTGCTTATGGATATCGGTCTGCCGTTTTACAATGGGTATCACTGGTGTACGGAAATCAGAAGGGTATCAAAGGTTCCTGTGGTTTTCCTGTCATCCGCTGCTGATAATATGAATATAGTGATGGCAGTCAGTATGGGGGCAGACGACTTTATAGCAAAGCCGTTTGACCTCGATGTGCTGACTGTAAAGATACAGGCTATCATCAGGCGCTGCTATGATTTTGGCGCAAACAACAGTGTTTTGGAGCATAATGGCGCCATGCTCAATATATCTGATGCCACCATAACCTATGACGACAAAAGGCTCGAGCTTACGAAGAATGAGCTCAAAATATTGCAGACACTTTTTGACAACAAAGAAAGGATTGTATCACGCAGCCTTCTAATGGAAAAGCTCTGGGAGAGTGATGCGTATGTGGACGAGAATACACTTTCGGTGAATGTCAACAGGCTGCGTAAAAAGCTGGATTCTATAGGGCTTGAGAGCTTTATTGTCACAAAAAAGGGGCTTGGGTACAGGCTGGGGTGAGAGATAAGAAGAATTATATATGGCAAAAACACAAAACAAACCGCATCTGACAAATTTTATAAAACAAAACTATATATGGATTCTGATGATAATCACAATGTCATGTATCCATTTGCTTTACATGTACCTGATTGGTGCGCGCAAACAGGATGTGGTGTATGCGGCAGTGCTTGATGCAATCCTGCTTCTGATAACAGTTTTTGTTGGCTATTTGAGATATAGCAGCAAGGTAAAGGCTCTAAGCAATGCCTTAAATCGTCCGGTTGAGGAGCAGGCACAGCTTTTTGAACCGACAGATGATGTGGAGCAGCTTTACACCCGGCTGCTTGAGAATCAAAGCATTGCAAGAAGTGAGTCAGAAAGCAGTGCTGCAGTCAGACAATCCCGTATGAGAGACTACTATTCTATGTGGGTACACCAGATAAAGACCCCGATATCAGCTATGAAATTACTGCTTGAGGCAGAGCGGGAGGAGCTTGGGCTGCTGATGAGTGATGATGAGCAGAGTCAGTGCGGGATAGCGGATATGAACGGTGGGAATATCAGTACTGCCGGATTAAATGTTGTAGAATTAAATGATGCCGCGAAACAGAAGGCTGTATTTAAAGAACTATCAGATAATGTGGGTTCATTTGAGGATGAATTGTTCCGCATAGAGGAATATGTCAGCATGGCTCTGCAGTATCAGCGTGTGAGCAACACCGAAAATGATTTTGTGCTTGAAAAAGTCAGTCTGGATGGTGTCATACGTGATACCATTAAAAAATATGCAAAGACTATGATCCGAAGGCATATTGGGATAAACTATTCAGGTACAAAAAAACAGGTATATACAGATGAAAAATGGCTTGCATTTATACTGGAGCAGATACTTTCAAATGCCATAAAATATACACCGCAGGGGTATGTTACAATAGAAACTGCAGAGGAAAAAGATCGGTTTTTTATTACAATAAAGGATACCGGAATAGGAATCAAAGCAGAGGATCTGCCTCGCGTTTTTGAAAAGGGCTACACAGGCTACAATGGTCATGCTGATAAGAAGGCTACGGGAATAGGGCTTTATCTGTGCAGGCAGATGGCAGATAAGCTGGGGCATACAATCCGCATGGAGTCAGAGCTTGGAAAAGGAACTAAGGTGTGGATTGGGTTTGATCTGGATTATGCGGATACGAGGGATTAGGATAAATTACTGCAATAAAAAGCTTGTTGCCGGTAATTAAAAATCTGTAGCATATCAATTAAACTTTTAAGGGTAAAAAAGTTATTTATTTCAGGGGATAAAAAATGGAAATTATGCGGACAATGATGGATTTTGAGTTTGATACAAAGAAAGTGCAGAACACACATTTTCACCAGGATCTGGAGATACTGTATGTGCTGGATGGCGGGCTTGAAATCCAGATAGAATCGGAAAAATATGAATTGGGGAAAGGTGATTTTCTGCTGATCAATGCAAATAAGCGGCATTCGATCCGGGAGACAGAAGAAGAACTCCTGACAGCGAGTTTTCGTATTAATTTTTCTATGCTGGCAGAATATCTCGGGACGAATCAGATCTTGTTCTGGTGTAATACGACTGCGGATAAAAATGAGGCGTATGAACAGCTCAGGAAAATATTGGATCGCGTGCTGAACCGATTCTACGATAAAGAAGGGGAAGGTGCACTGTATCTGAACAGTATTTATTATGAAGCACTGTATGTTCTGACTAGTTATTTTCGAATCAAAGCGGATGACAGCCGTCTGAAGGACGATGTGACGCCGGATAATTCCCGCGTGTTTGAGATACAGAATTATGTACAGGCAAATTATCAGAAGCAGATTAGTTTGAATGACCTGGCGAAGAAATTGTATCTGTCCAATGCATATCTGTCCAAGTATATAAAAAAGAGGTTTGGATTGAGTTTTCTTGAATATGTGAATAACATTCGACTCTTTCATGCAGTGGATGAGATGTTGTACACCGACAAAAAAATTACTCGGATTGCGTTGGATAACGGATTTCCGACGACGGCTTCTTTTAATAAAGTTTTCAAAGAAGTTTATAATATGACGCCGTCTGGATATCGGACAAGTGTCCGACAGAAAACGAAAGAGGAAGTGCAGGATACAGAATCCAAGGAGCAGATTGAGCAGAGAGTTAAGAAATATCTGGCCGGGAATACGGTACTGCAGGATGAAGTGGCAGCAAAAAATCTGGACTTGTTTACAGTAGATGCAAAAGAGACAACAGAACTGAAAAAAAACTGGAATGCGATTATTAATATCGGGAAGGTGGACGCACTTCTTGACAGTGAGATGCAGCAGCAGGTTCTGATCATGAAGCAGGAACTGGGATTCAGGTATGTGAGAGTGTGGAATATATTCGTGCAGGATATGTATGAGGAAAAAGACGGAAGCTGGCATTATAATTTCAGCAGAGTAGACAGAGGATTGGATTTTCTTGTGGAGAATCAGTTGAAACCATATATAGAACTGTCTTTTAAACCGATTCATGTTAGTTATACGTTGTATTCAACACTTACAGAAAAAGAGAATGATATCATTTTCCATGACCGAGACAGTTACGATAAAGTGATGAATGATTTTGCATCACATCTTATCAATCGATATGGAATGGACGAAGTGGAATCCTGGTATTTTGAACTGTGGAAAGATGATCGATTGAATATGATGGATGAAAAAGGATGGTATTTTGATTGTTTTGAGATCGGGTATCATGCATTGAAGCGCATTTCTGACAGAATTAAAGTCGGAGGGGCCGGATTTGCGCTGGGGTATGACAGATACCAATACCATCAATTGATACAGAATTGGAAAAAACAGAAGGTGAAACCGGATTTTATCAGTATGTATTCCTACTCTTATCTGCTGATCCAGCAGGACAGTATGTATTTCGGGAAGCGATCCCTGGATAATAATTTCGTGAAAAACCAGACGGATATTTTTAAACAGGTACTTCAGGAAGAAGAGTTTATGGCTGAGGAACTACATATTACGGAATGGAACTATACCATTTCCAACCGTAACTGTATCAGCGACAGCTGTGCACATGGGGCTTACGTGATGAAAACCTGCATTGAGTCAATCGGAAATGTGGATAAAATGGGGTACTGGCACGGGTCAGACCTGCACACGGAATACTATGACACAGAGGCGGTTCTGTACGGGGATAACGGTTTACTGACAAGGGATGGGATTAAGAAACCATCGTTTTATGCATTTCACTTTATGAATTTCCTACAGTCACAATTGCTGGGCAAGACAGAGAATGCGGTTTTATCTACGGATGGAAGAGGGACATATACGATTGTCTGTCACAATTGTAAGCGGTTTAATTACCGATACACGATGAAGGAAGAGAAGGATATTAGAATCGAAGATTTGGAGGAACTGTACGAGGATACAGATGCGGTACATCTGAAATTCTGTATTAACCATGTAGAAAACGGAGATTATATCATGCGTGTGTTCTATGTTAATTCTGAGAATGGAAGCGTTCAGGATGTCTGGGGTGACATGGATTATCTGAAAAATCTTTCCAAAGGTGAAGTGGAGTATATCCGCCGGGGCGCGATGCCGAAGGTGGAGATGCGTAAAATCCATGTGGAGGATGGTGTGCTGAGAGTGGATACAAAGCTGATGGCACATGAGATCAAGGCGTTGGATATTCACTATCAATATTAGAAAGTGAGACTATGGACACTGATAAGTTCCTGTTTTCACCGAAAAAAATGCTGTATCAATAACTGCGATACAGCATTTTTTTGCGTGGATCACTTTAGTTTTTTTCTGAGAGAGGATGTCTTATACAATCATTGCTTTTCTTTGATGGTGACGGAAAGGCATACATTATGGGAACAGGAGACGTTTGGGACAATGGCGCATGTCAGAAACTATCATCGGAATATATGCAACCGGAAATGGCGTGGACAGTGAGAACAGGCAGAATTTGACTGGTTTGAGATGAGATAGTGCAGAGGACAAAAAAATTACCCCTATTTTTGTCCTCTGATTTGACTGATATAAAAAAGAGTCCAAATACAGTAGCAAATTAGGATAATATGCGGAAAGTTTTTGAAAATGTACTGGACTATAATGATTTCAAGATAAAAGTGAAACAAGAAATAAGAAAAGGAGAGACAAACAATGAAATTAGGATTTGTAAGTGCGATTCTTGACACATGGAATTATGAAGAGATGATGGATTTCGCATCTGACCACGGCTTTGAATGTGTGGAAGTTGCATGCTGGCCACAGGGAAAGGCTGAGAGAAGATATGCAGGAGTCACTCATATTGATGTAGACAAAGTGCTGGAAGATGAGGAATATGCAAAACATATTCTGGACTATAGCAAAGAGAAGAATGTAGAGATTTCTACCCTCGCATACTATCCGAATACAATGGATGGAAATCAGGAGAAACGTGAAGCAGCAGTTGCTCACTTGAAAAATGTAATCCGTGCAAGCCATAAGCTTGGCGTAAACATGGTATCAACATTTATCGGAAGAGATCAGACAAAGACGGTGGAGGAAAATCTGGAACTGGTGAAGGAAGTATGGCCTTCTATCATCAAACTGGCAGAAGAGAACGATGTAAAAGTTGCAATTGAGAACTGCCCGATGTTATTCGGACCGGATCAGTGGCCGGGCGGACAGAATCTGATGACAACACCAAAGATTTGGAGACAGGTATTTGATATTCTGAACAGCGACAATTTGGGAATCAACTATGATCCATCCCATTTTGTATGGCAGATGATTGATTACATCAAACCGATTTATGAATTCAAGGATAAAATCTTCCATGTACATTATAAAGATATTAAAATATATCCGGATCGCCTGAATGACTGCGGAATCATGGCTTATCCACTTGATTTTATGTCGCCTAAGCTTCCGGGACTGGGGGATGTTGACTGGAGTAAATATGTATCAGCACTGACAGATATTGGATACGACGGATGCACATGTATCGAAGTAGAGGATAGAGCGTTCGAAGGAAGCAAAGAAAAAGTAGAGGATTCCCTGATACTTAGCCGTAGATATTTGAAACAGTTTGTTATTTAATTTGTTAAAAAATAAAATTCACATATAAAAGGAGAAAAAACAATGGGAAAATTAAGAATTGCAATCGTAGGATGTGGTGGAATCGCTAACCAGAAACACATGCCATCTATCAAAACACAGGCAGACAAAGCGGAAATGGTAGCTTTCTGCGATATTATTCCGGAGCGTGCAGAAAAAGCAGCAAAAGAGTATGGTGTTGAAGGTGCAAAAGTTTATACAGATTATAAGGAAATGCTTGCAGATACAAGCATCGAGATCGATGTTGTACATGTATGTACACCAAACGTGGCTCACTGCCCAATCACTGTTGCAGCATTTGAGGCTGGAAAACATGTTATGTGCGAGAAACCAATGGCTCACAATACAGAAGATGCCCGCAAGATGATCGAAGCATGGAAGAAATCCGGAAAGAAATTTACAATTGGATACCAGAACAGACTTCGTGACGATACACAGACACTTCATGCATCATGTGAGGCCGGAGAACTTGGAGAAATTTACTTCGCAAAAGCACACGCACTTAGAAGAAGAGCTGTTCCTACATGGGGCGTATTCCCGAACAAAGCTCTGCAGGGTGGCGGTCCTCTGATCGACATCGGAACACACGCACTGGATATCACACTTTGGATGATGAACAACTACGAGCCAGAGTCAGTTTCAGGACAGGTATTCTACAAACTGGGACGTCAGGATGATGGTCCGGAAGGAAACGTATTTGGACCATGGGATCCGAAGACATTTGAAGTAGAAGATTCCGCATTCGGTCTTGTAAAGATGAAAAACGGAGCAACAATCTACCTTGAGGCTTCATGGGCACTGAACATTCTGAAATCTATGGAAGCATCTACAACACTTTGCGGAACAAAGGGTGGAGCTGAGATTCACCACGGCGGAAGTTATCCACAGGATGAACTGATCTACAACACAGTTGAGCACAATCAGTTGATGGAAAAAACAATCTCACCAGCAGGTGTTGTTGACTTCTTCGAAGGTGGAGCAGCTGCAGAGGCAGTTCGCGAGCAGGAGCAGTGGCTCAATGCGATCATTAATGATACAGATCCGCTTGTAAAGCCAGAGCAGGCATTCGTTGTAACACAGATTCTGGAAGGAATTTACAAATCAGCAGAGACAGGAAAAGAAGTATTCTTTGACTAATCAGTAAACAATAGGGCAGCTCCTGATAAATCGCATGCGATGTGTGAAATGGATAGGAGCTGCCATTTTCAAAGAAAAGTCAAGGTTGAAATAGGAGGAAAAAAATGGCTGGCAGACAAATATACAATCCGGAAGGATTTAAAAATATTGAAAAAGATGGAAGTCTTACAGGCTTTGAATTTCAGTTCAAAGCACAGTATTATCGTGGAATCACACTTTCTATTGTGAGAGATATCAAAGTAAATATTGATGGTGAAGATATCGAAAGAGAAAATGTACGTTTCACTGTAAACGGAGAAACATTTACACTGGAAGAGATGCGTACGGTGATCGATTCTGATTATCGTTGGGAATTCGGTGATTATGCAACAGTTTCTGTAATGAAAGAAGGCGGACTTGCAAAAGGAAACCATCACATTAAAGCAGTACAGATTATTGACCCTTCTTACATGCCATTTCAGATTGAAGCGGTATGTGAGACAGATTTTGTGATTGAATAAGGAGGAACGAAGCATGAGTTACGATATTAAAAGAAGTGTTTCCCTGTACAGTTATCAGGATGAGTATTATGATAAAAAATTAGATTTGGAAGGTTGTTTGAGAGAGACTGCGAAGACAGGCGCAACAGGAGTTGAGCTTCTTGCTGAGCAGATGATCCGTAGATTCCCGTTGCCGATCGAGACAGAAGAATTCCGTGATCAGTGGTTTGGATGGATGAAGAAATATAATCTTGAGCCATCTTGTTATGACGCATTTTTGGAGAACCACATTTACGACAACCGTATGTTAACTCTGAGTGAGCAGATTAACATGATGAAACGTGATATCCGTCTGGCATCATTGCTTGGATTTAAGAACCTCCGTACACTTGTTTCAACACCAATGGACGTCATAGAGGGCAGCCTTGAGTATGCAGAACAGATGAATGTAAAGATCGGTCTGGAAGTACATGCTCCGTTCTCTTTGAATTCAGGTTGGGCAGATGGATATATGGAGATGATTCACCGCACCGGAACAAAATACTTCGGATTCATTCCTGACATGGGAATCTTCTGTAAGAACATTCCGGATGTGGTAAGAGATAAAGCGAGAAGACACGGTGCATCAGAAGAATGTATCAAGATTGTCGATGATGCATATGCACAGAGAATCGCAAAAGGATTTACAAAGATTAAATATGATCTGGATCTTGGAAAAGCAAATATGGAATACCGTATGCAAAACGGAATGAAAGAAATGATGGATGCTGTACAGGCAGCAGGCGGCGGCCCGGCTGATATGGAATATGCAGGATCTTCATTCACATATTCCTGGTCAGAGCCACAGGATATTATAGATAACATCGATTATATTTTCCATACACATGCAAAATTCTACAACGTAAGTGAAGACTATGTAGAGACAGCAGTTGCAATTCCAGAAGTTGTTGAGGCATTTAAGAAGGCAGGATATAAAGGTTATTTAAGTTCAGAGTATGAAGGCGGAGAGCATCTGCGTGCGGATATGGAAGTAGACAGTATTGAGCAGGTACGCCGTCATCAGGAAGCAATGAGAAGAGCAATCGAGGGTTAAATTCAAAATATTCCGAAAACGAAGGGCAAAGGGGGCTGACCCCCTTTGAAGAGAAGGTGGATAATATGGAAAAAATTAAATTAGGTATTGTCGGATTTGGTTTCATGGGACACTGCGATGCTGATATGATGGCAACATTTGATGATATTGACCTTGTAGCAGTTGCAGATACCAATCCGGAACAGTTAAAAGATGCTCCGGAAGGAGTGGAGACTTATGCAAATATTGATGAAATGCTTGCAAATGCAGATATCAATGTAGTAATGGTATCGACTCCGAACCCAAGTCATCCGGAGATGGTTAAAAAGGCCGCAGCAGCAAAAAAACATGTAATCTGTGAGAAACCGGCAGCAATGAGTGTTGCGGAATATGATGAGATGGTTGCTGCATGTGAGGAGAATGGTGTGATCTTTACGGTTCACCAGCAGAGAAGATGGGACAAAGACTACCGTATTATGAAAGAAGTTTACGACAAATCAATGGTAGGAGATATGTACATCATCAAATCCCAGCTTTACGGAGTAAACGGAAATATGCATGACTGGCATATCTACCCGGAGATGGGTGGAGGAATGCTCTATGACTGGGGTGTACATTTGATCGATCAGATGCTGGATATGGTGAAATCCAAAATCGTATCTCTCTATGCAGATGTTCAGAATGTCATCAATGAAAATGTAGATGATTACTTCAAGATAATCATGAAGTTTGAAAACGGTGTGACAGCAGAGATTGAGCTTGGAACATATTACCTGACACCAAAGCGTGCATGGTTCATTGGTGGAAATAAAGGTTCTGCATTGATTGATGGATTCGCAGGAGAAGGCAAGATTGTCCGCACAGCGCATCTGTTGGAAAATGTTCCTGGAAAGATTACGATGACTGCAGCAGGTCCTACAAGAAGCTTTGGACCTCCAGAGCCGGGACTGTTGTCTGAAGAGCCATTGCCGGAAGTAAATGTGGATCACAGAAATTACTTTGAACATTTCCTGAAAGCATTTAACGGAGAAGAAGATATTATTATTAAACCGGAGCAGGTGAGACGTGTTCTTTGTGTAATGGATGCAGTCAGAGAGTCTGCTAAGACCGGAAAAGCAATCGCATTTGAAGAGTAAAAAATGAGTTGTTAACTGTCTTTTGAGACGTCCGCATGGGGATTATGAAATCAAAGATTTAAGTCAAAGATTTTGTAGTCATTCTGCGGGCGTTTTCAAGTTACATTGATGGTTGTGACTTGCCTGTTTTTGTTTATTCTCAAAGAGCAAAAATGATATATGTTTTTTTGTTCTCCATTCAAAAAACAGGTTTTTCAGGACAAAAATACAAGTGATTTAGGTTTAAAACATGGTATATGAAACTTGGCAAATATAATAAAATGAGTACAAGTTAAAAAATAACAAGTTCGAAAAGTGAGGTAAAGATCATGGCAAATTATGAAACACAGGTTGTTGTTATTGCAGCAGGTCCTTCTGGATTATCCGCTGCTGTTCAGGCAGCAGAGGACGGAGCAGAGGTTATCGTTCTTGAGAAAGCAGCTGCAGTCGGCGGTGCAGCAAACATGGGAATGGGACCGCTTGGAATCGGTACAAAATACCAGAAAAAGCAGATGGAAGATATCACAGTAGAAAAAGCATTTAACATGTTTATGGAATATACACATTACAACGTAGATGCACGTCTTGTAAAACGTTATTTCGAGCAGTCAGGAGAGACAATCGAGTGGCTGGAGGACATGGGAGTTGAGTTCGAAGGCGCATACCGCTACTTCCCAAAATCAGAACCGACATGGCATATCGTAAAAACAGATCAGGGAATCGGACCAAGAGCTGCATCATTCATGAACAAAGCTTTGTATTCCAGAGCCCAGGAACTTGGCGTGAAAGTATTGCTGGAGACACCTGCAAAGAAAATCGTAATGGAAGATGGAAAAGTGGCAGGAGTTCTTGCAACAGATAAAGATGGAAATGAAATCGAAATCACATGTAAAGCAGCAATTATCTGTACAGGTGGAGCCGGATGTAATCCGAAACTGATCAAGGATGAGACAGGATATAAACATGGAGAGGATATGTTCAACTTTGCAATTCCTGGTATTATGGGCGACGGTCTGAGAATGGCATGGGAGACTGGAGCTGACAAGCTTCCGGTAAGAATTGAACAGGCAGCAGCGATTGAAGGTGTAGATGATCTTCCGGGAAGTGTAGGAAATATCATGGGACAGCCGAACCTGCTTGTAAACCTGCAGGGAAAACGTGTAATGAACGAGGATCATATGCAGAACGCTACATATCTTTCTAATGTTGTTTCTCATCAGAAAGGTCGTGTATGTATCAGCATTGTAGATTCTTCTATCGCAAAATATTACATGAGAAATGGTGTGGATAACGTATCGATGGTTCGCCCAAATCCAGATGTTTCTGATTTTGCAGATGCAATCAAAATGGCAAAAGAGAACGGAAATGAAGGTCTGTATATCGCAGACAGCATTGAAGAACTTGCAGAGAAGGCTGGTATCGATGTAGATAATCTGGTAGATACAGTGGAAGAGTATAATGACTTCTGTGACAGTGTAGATGAAGAATTCTTCAAAGACAAGAGATATTTAAGACCAATTACAAAAGCACCGTTCTATGGCGCACGTATCCGTCCGGGTGGATATGGAACAGTTGGTGGTATCCGTATCAATGAGAATTGTGAAGCATGCGATAAAGAGTTTGAGCCGGTACCTGGACTTTATGCAGCAGGTGCTGATGCATGTAATATTTACGATGACAGTTATATGTTCCTGCTTCCGGGTAACTCCATGGGATTTGCAGTGAATACAGGACGTATTGCTGGTATGAGCGCTGCAGAATATGTAGAGGATGAAGATTAATCTTTATTAGCAGAAATGTAGTAGTGCAGATCAGCAAAGACTGAGTTGTAATGAAAAAATGACAGAATCGAATGGAGCGGAGTGGATAAGAAACTCCGCTCTTATTTGAAGAAAGGTGAAAACTATGAAAGATACAGTAATTGATATTCAGAACCGCAGAAGTGTGAAGGAATATAAACCGGAGCAGATTACAGATGAGGAACTGATGGCCGTACTGAATGCGGGAATGAACGCACCGTCTGGTGGAAACAAGCAGTCACCGGTCTTTATTGCAGTACAGAATCCGGAATGGATTAAAAAACTATGTAAGCTGAATGCTGAGATTGCCGGAGCACCGGAAGGATTTGATGTGTTTTACGGAGCACCGACTATTATTCTTGTATTGGCAGAAAAGGGAGTCGGTAATCCGGTAGAAGACGGAAGTCTTTGCTTGGGTAACATGTTTAACGCAGCATATGCGTTAGGTCTTGGTTCCAGATGGATCAACCGGATCAGGGAGACATTTGAGACAGAATTAGGAAAAGAATTGTTAAAAGAAGCAGGCTATGAAGGAGAATATATCGGAGTGGGTTCTTGTATTCTAGGCTATCCTGCAAATGGATTTCCGGAGCCGATAGAACGAAAAGCCAATTATTACAAAATTATTAGATAGGGAGATGATGATTGCAGAACACTGGGATGTGCTGCAGCCGTGTGAATAAATCTAAGTGAAAAGAGAGAAAGGACAGATATGAAAACAAAAAATAGAATTGCAGTCAGTGTGTTTATTACAGCATTCGCCTTTGGACTGAATATTACCGGAGTTCTTCCGATTCTTGGAATTTTAAATGAAAAATACCAGCAATATGGAACAGGAATGGTACAGCAGCTGCAGACGATGCCATATTTGATGTTGATCGTGGGATCTCTCCTCGTGGGATGGCTGACAACAAGAATCAGTAAGAAGAAAATCGTCATTACCGGATTGATTGTTATTGGAATCTGTGGTATGCTTCCGTTCTTTTTAGAAAATTTTTTGATCCTTGTAATGACCCGATTGTTGATTGGATTTGGATTCGGTATCGTCGGTCCGATGAACACAGCAATCATTACAGAATTTTTCCCGCCAGAGGAAAGAGCATCCTATATGGGGTTACATGTAGTCGGAATGGGAATTGGAACAATGATTGGGAATCTGATCGGCGGAATATTGGCAGGAATCGGATACCGCAGTTTTTATCTTGTTTATTTGATTGCGTTTTTGGCAGCAGCCGGCATCAAAATCGTGTTGATCGAGACACCGCCTGTCATGGACGAGACTTCATCAGATATGAAGCTGAACAAGATGGTATATGTGATTTCGCTTGCATCATTTGTACATACATTATTTATTAATGCGTATAACACGAATATTGGAATTTATATTTTGCAAAATATCACAGATAATCCGTCTGTGACGGGGGTTGTGACAGCAGTAAACTCTGCGTTTGCTTTGTTGGTCGGAATGTTCTTCGGCAAGATTTCCGGAGTGCTGAAGGAGTACACCCTTGCATTTTCGATTCTGGCTGCGGCAGCAGGATACGGCGTGATTCTGTTTGTTCCGGGAATGGCTGGAGTGTATGTAGCAAGTGCACTGTGCGGTGTGTCGCTAAGCTGCTTTATGGCGATGACTTCTTATTTGATTTCCGTTTCGGTAGAAAAAGAAGCAGTGGCAAAGGCGAGCGGAATGTTTTCGATCATCGGCGGCATTGGTGGCCTGGTAGCACCGATTGTATTAGGAAATGTTGCAACATATGTGCTGGGGGGTAATCATCCGGTAAATCAATTTACAATCGCATTTGTCGGAATGCTCATGTTTGGAATTGTTGTAACAATATCAGGAAGAAAAATGAAGGAGAAAAATCAATGAAGCAATATGGCTTTGGAGTAGATATCGGAGGAACTACTTGCAAAATCGGTCTGTTTGACATGAACGGAACTATTTTGGAAAAGTGGGAAATCAAAACAAATACAGAGAATCACGGAGCAGCAATTTTAGATGATGTTGCCGCTGCAGTTCTCGGCAAGCTGGATGAAAAAATATCAGCAAAGAAGAAGTACAGGGAATCGGACTTGGAGTTCCTGGACCTGTAGGACCTGACGGAACTGTATTTAAATGTGTAAATCTTGGCTGGGATGTCCTGAATGTAGAGAAAGAATTAAGTGAGAAAACAGGAATTTTCGTAAAAGTAGGAAATGATGCCAATGTGGCTGCACTTGGAGAAATGTGGCAGGGCGGCGGAAAAGGTCATGATAATGTCGTAATGATCACACTTGGAACCGGAGTCGGTGGTGGAATTATCATCAATGGTAAAATTGTAGCAGGTTCCCACGGTGCAGGCGGTGAGATCGGACATATTAAAATGCGTGATGGCGAGACAGCAACCTGCGGATGTGGCGGACACGGATGTCTGGAGCAGTATGCATCTGCAACCGGAATCGTGCGTATGGCAAAACAGAAGCTGGAAGAGGAGACGAGGGAGACTACACTTACATCGTATGAAGAACTGACAGCGAAGGACGTGTTTGACGAGGCAAAAGCAGGAGATGCTGTTGCATCAGAGTTGGTAGATGTTCTCTGTAATATGCTGGGAACAGCAATGGCGAATATCGCGGCAGTTGCAGATCCGGAGATCTTCGTAATCGGTGGAGGTGTTTCGTGTGCAGGAGCAATCCTAGTTGACGGAATCAAAGAACATTATGCTGCAAAGGCATTTCATGCATGTGCTGAAACAGAGATTTCACTTGCTACATTAGGCAATGATGCCGGAATGTACGGATGTGTGAGATTATTGTTTTAAATCATATTTTTAAGGAGGAAAATAGAAATGGCAGTCATTACAATAGACGGAATCAAACTGGACGTTCCAGAGAATAAGAACGTGCTGGATTGTGCGTTGGAAAATGGAATTTACATCCCACATCTCTGCCATCACAAGGACTTAAGCCCACTGGGCTCCTGTCGTATGTGTGTGGTAGAAGTGGAAGGACAGGAGGGAGTAACGACTTCCTGTACATTGAAGGCAAAAGACGGAATGGTGATCAAAACAAAGACAGCGGAGCTGGAGCGTCTGAGAATGCTGGCTCTGGAGCTGCTTCTGACCGGACATCCGGAAGATTGTTCTACATGTCCGAAGTACGGAAACTGTGAATTGCAGATGTTGATACAGTACATCGGACCGAAGACAGGACGTCTGAAAATGCGTACAAAGGGATTCCGTCCACAGGAGGATAATCCACTGATTCTTCACGATATGAACCGTTGTGTTCTCTGCGGAAGATGTGTACGTGCATGTAACGAGCTGCGTGGAGTAAAAGTGCTTCAGTATCAGAAGAAAGATATGGAGACTTACGTCGGAACCGTACATAACAAGTTATTGAAAGATGCAGATTGTCGTTTCTGCGGAGCATGTGCAGAAGTTTGTCCGACCGGAACAATCCGCGATAAGCTGATGAATTCCGAAGTGAAGAGAGAAGATGCAATCGTACCTTGTCGTCATGCTTGTCCGGCACATACAGATATTCCTCGCTATATCCGTCACGTGAAAAACGAGGAGTATGATGAAGCAGTAGCTGTCATTCGTGAGAAAGTACCATTCCCGAAGGCTCTTGGTTATATCTGTACCCATGTGTGTGAACTGGAATGTAAGAGAAAAGAAGTCAATGAGGCAATGTCCATCCGTGATATCAAACGTTATGCAGCGGATCATGATACAGGCTCTTACTGGAAGGGAAAAGGAAAACAGCTGGCAGATACAGGAAAGAAAGTCTGTGTCGTAGGTGGAGGACCGGCTGGTCTGACAGCAGCGTATTATCTGAGAAAACAGGGACATGATGTGACTTTGAAAGAAGCACTTCCGACAGTCGGCGGTATGATGGCTTACGGAATTCCTTCTTATCGTCTGCCAAGAGAAATCATTGCAGACGAGGCGGATGTAATCGTAGAGCAGGGCGTTAAGATTGAAGTGAATACAAAGGTAGAGAAACCGGCAGAATTGCTGAATGAATATGATGCAGTGCTTATGACGATCGGTGGACATAAAGGAGTACGCCTTCCGATGGAAGGAAGTGAGCTTCCGGGAACTATCTTAAATGCAGATTTCCTGAGAAATGCAAGTATGGGAAATGAAACCGGCATCGGCAAGAGAATCATCGTTCTTGGTGGCGGAAACGTTGCATTTGACTGTGCAAGAACAGCAAAACGTCTCGGAGCAGAAGAAATCCATCTGGCTTGTCTGGAGGCAAGAGATGCAATGACAGCGGATGAGGAAGAAATCACACAGGCACAGGAAGAAGGAATCTTTGTACATCCTGCACAGACATTTGAGCGGATTACAGGTACAGATGCAGTGACAGGTGTCGATTTCATGAATGTAAAATCCTTTACATTTGATGAAAACCGTCGCGCAATCATTGAGAAAGAAGAAGGATCCGAGCATCATATCGATGCAGATACAGTAATCTTTGCAGTTGGACAGAGACCTGATATCACAGAAGAAGCCGGATTGGAACTGGGAAGAGGAAACAGCATTGTTGTTAAGAATATGGACAATGACAAGACAACTTCCGTAGAAGGAATCTTTGCTGCAGGAGATGCAATTTATGGCACAAAATCAGTGATCATGGCAATCGAATCCGGACGTCAGGCAGCAAGCCAGATTGATAAATATCTGGGTGGAGACGGAGATATTTCCGAAGTACTTGCACCGGTACAGAAAGCAGACCCATATATCGGACAGTGTCCGGGATTCGGATATCAGGAAAGAAAACATACGCAGGTGGATGCACCGGAGAAACGTTCCGGTAACTTTAACCTGTTTGATCACGGTATCTGTGATTCAGATATCTGTGCAGAAGCCGGACGTTGTCTGCAGTGTGATCTGAGATTACAGATCTCCAGACCAAGTCTGTGGGGCGATTTTGTAGAACAAAAGGAGGCAGAGTAAGATGAGTGCTTTAGAGAATGCAAAAAAATTAAGCAATGAACAAGTATTAGAGAAGATTGCGGCTCTTGATATTCAGGAATACGGACTCTGTGCTCAGAAATTGTCAGAGCGTCTGGAAGCAGCAGTTGCAGAAAGCAAAGAAGAAGGAAAAGAAAGTGGTATCGTATGTGCATTGAACAATGCTGATATCGATGGTGTACTCCTCGAGCTGTTAAAAGCAGAACCGGAAAATGTAATGGAAGGAATTGCTATTGCAGCCTACGCAATTGAGACAGAGAACAAGATACTATATGTACCGGAGTACGCGGCAGAACTGATTGAATCAGAAGCAGTGAAGACAGCAGCGGAGAAATACGGTGTAAAACTGGCAGCAGATCTTGTGGATGTCCGAGCAAATGAAGGATGTGCATTGGTGCACATTGTAACAGTTACAAATCTTGCAGAGGCATTTTCAGAACCTGCAGATTCTTATGAAGCGGGAAGTTATGTGTCAATCAATGGAACAGCACTGAAAAAAGTTGCATGCAATACAGAAATTGCTGAATTAACTGATCTCAACAGCGCAAAGGCATTACAGATTGGGTATGAATATTATACAGCAGAAGAGGCAGAAGAACTGACGGTGGCAAGTGCAGAAAACGGAGTGATCCGCGTCCTGTCTGAAAAAGACTGTATCGTAACTGAGACAGAAAAGAGACTGACTGCATCCAGAAAACAGAGCTGCGGAAAATGTGTGTTCTGTCGGGAAGGTCTGTTGCAACTGCAGTATATGCAAAAAGAAGTAAAAGATGGAAAAGGCAAGGCAGAATTTATCGATATGACAAAAGAAATCGGTGAGGCAATGACATATTCCACACCATGTTCTATGGGACAGAATTCTTCCAGAATCGCACTCACTGCAGTCGAAAAATTTGCAGGAGAGTATGAGGCACATATCAAGAAGAAAAACTGTCCTGCAGGTGTATGTTTCTCAACGGAAACCATCTACATTGATCCGAAGTTATGCGACGGCTGTGGAGAATGTATGGATGTTTGTCCGAAAGACTGCATCGAAGGAAAATCCGGTTATATTCATATGATTGACGAATTCGATTGTGATGGTTGTGGAAAATGTATGGGTGTCTGTGAAGTAGAAGCGATTATAAAAACATCCGGCAAAGTGCCGAAGCTTCCGAACCGATTAACGAAAGTAGGAAGATTTAAGAAGCGATAGAACTAAGAAGTTAAAAGGATAATGATTCAAAAAGAGGAATTGTAAAATGATTAGGGTAACAGTATGGTATGAATATGTACAGGAAGCAGGCGAATTTAATGAGGAATTCCTCCCAAAAGACATGTCTGTAGAAGAGAAGGCTAGATTGAAAAAGCGTGTGGCAGATGTTGCAGCAAAGATAAAAGAAGTCTATCCAAAAGGTGTCATGGGAACTGTGGCAGAGCATTTGGAATCGTGTGAAGATATGCAAGTAACAAGTGTGAGAATGAACATGCCGGAGTATGGCCTTCCAGATAATTTATTAAATCATACAGATGTGTTAATCTGGTGGGCTCATGTGGCTCATGACCGTATACCGGATTGTTTGGTGGAAAAGATAAAAGACCGTGTGTTGAAGGGAATGGGATTCATCCCGCTTCATTCTGCGCACCCAAGTAAACCGATGAAAGCCCTGCTTGGAACTTCTGGTAGTTTGAAATGGCGAGAGGGCGATTTTTGCCGAGTATGGAATACAAATCCAACACATCCGATTGCACAGGGAATACCCGAAAGTTTTGAACTTGAGGAAGAAGAAATGTATGGGGAATTTTTTGATATTCCAAAGCCGGACGATGTCGTATTTTTGAGTTGGTATCGAGGTGGCGAAGTGTTCCGAAGCGGTTGTACATGGCAGCGCGGTTATGGAAAAATCTTCTATTTTCAGCCGGGACATGAGACAAATCCGTCTTACCACAATCCTTATGTGTTGAAGGTGATTGAAAATGCAGTTCGATGGGCTGCACCGGTAATGTGGAGAGAAAATCTGGAATGTCCGAATATTGTGGAATCGCCTGAGAGTAAATATCTCAAGAAATGAGAGATAAAATGCAAGGGGGTCAGTCCCTTCTTCGGAGAGGGCTGCCCCCTTGCTATGCAAAAAATAGCAGATAGCCACAGCAAAATAAGACAAAAGTCTCGGAAGTATCGGGAGACGGTAGCTGGACAGTGGAACTTAAATAGATTTCATCATGCTCAGATACGATGTGAAAGTAATTTTAAACACGGAAGTGAACAAGGAGTATGTGAACACATTTGATCCAGATGCAGAAGTAGACGAGTTTTGTGAAACAGTGGATGAATCTTATATCATAGGGGACTGCAAGCAAGTCGGCCTGATCTATCATGCTGTAAATCAGGCATATTTTACAGCAATGCAGATTTAGAATTCAATAAAAAGTGTCGATAGAGCAAAAAAGCTGGTGTGGAAAAATTCATCAGCTTTTGAGCTTTCTTTTTGTGTGATATTTCGGTATACTTAGTAGCAGATAAAATGGAAAATAAAGTTGTGTTGGGGTGTTGAAATCATGGAAAACGATAGGAAATTAATACAGTTTCATTTTATTACAAATGCGGAGGTGTCCACGCATTATCATCAGAATCCGGAAGTATTTTACGTACTTACCGGGGAGCTGAAGGTGCAAATTGACGAAACCACTTTTCTGATGAAACAAGGGGATATCATTCTAATTAATGCAAATAAGCGCCATACAATGAATGGAAATGAGGAATTGCTTGGGGCAAGATTCGAGATTGACTTTCATCTGCTGGCAGAATATATGGAGTCCATGCAGCTTTTGTTCTGGTGTAATTCCGTTGCGGACAAAAATGCGGCATATGCAGACCTTCGGGAAGTCTTTGATCATATTCTGAGTAGATATTTTGAGAAGGATGAAAAAAGCGCATTGGATCTGCAGGCGTTATATTTTCAGGCGGCACATATCCTTACGAGTAATTTCCTCGTAAAAGCAGATGATACAAGGCTGAATATGGATGATTCACAGGATCGTCAGCGCGTACGCCGGATCCAGAATTATATCCAGGCAAATTATCAAAGTCAGATCAGTTTGAATAATCTGTCAGATCAGTTGTACCTGTCGAATGCCTATTTGTCAAAATATGTGAAAAAACATCTGGGATTGACATTCATGGAATATCTGAATAATGTCCGGTTGTTCCATGCGGTGGATGAATTGCTGTACACAAAGAAAAATATGACTCACATTGCTTTGGATAATGGATTCCCGACTTCCGCTGCATTTACAAAAGCGTTCCGGGATATCTACGGAGAGGCGCCGAGTGAATACCGAAGGAAAATGAGGGAACAGCAGGAGCCGGAGAATCCGGAGCATGGATTGTCAGAGGAAGAATCCGGGCGTATCAAAAAGTATCTGATTTTCAAGGAACAGCACAATGAGCCGGTCGTAAAGAATCAGAAAGTATGTACGGTGGATGTGCAGCAGACAGGAAAGTTGTTGACAGACTGTCATAAAGCAATCTGTGTCGGAGATGCTTATACCGTTCTGCAGTCGAATGTACAGAGCCAGCTGAGAGACCTTCAAAAGGCAGCGGACATTAAATATGCAAGAATGTGGAATATCTTTTCCAGAGAAGAATGTTATAACGGAAAAAAAGGATGTAATTTCCGTAAAATCGATCAGATACTGGACTTCCTTTTAGAGAACCATATGAAACCGTATCTGGAACTGGGGCATAAAGAAGTATTGCTGAACTATTCGGCAGAAAAATTCCTCAAAGAGAATGAAGAGATAGAAAACTATGAGGTGCAGGTATATGAATATATTTTCCGGGAATTCTGTACGCATCTGGTGAATCGTTATGGAATTGATGAGATTGAAACATGGTATTTTGAATATTATAACTTCTCTAATACAGGTGCTACAGAAAGTACTGGCATGACCGAGGAAGAAGGCCTGTATTATCAGTATTTTGCAACAATTTATCGGATTCTAAAAGGAATCTCCCCGGCAATCAAGGTCGGAGGAGCCGGTTTTATTCTTGGATATGGAACATTGGGATGCCGTAGCATTCTTCCGATATGGAAAAAGAAGAATCTAATGCCGGATTTTCTGTCGGTATATTCATATCAGTATGTGGCAATTGATGATAATGACAAGCGATATGGAAGAAAATCAATTGACATCGATTATATGAGAAACCAGACAGAGATATTGAGAGAAGTAATAAAAGAGACCGGATTTCAGGTTCCGGAGTTACATATAAGTGAATGGAACTTCACAATTTCCAACCGAAATGTATTGAATGACAGCTGCAATCAGGGCGCATATGTTCTCAAAAACTGTATTGATATGAACGGAGAAGTCGATTTGATGGCATACTGGCATGCGTTGGACAGTTATTCTGATTATTATGATGCGGATAACGTTCTGAACGGAGATTCCGGAATGATCTCCCGTGACGGAATCCGGAAACCATCTTTTTATGCATATGTATTTATGAACCGGCTTTTGCCGAATGTCATCAAGAAAGATGAGAATTCCATTATTACAACCAATGGAAGAGACAGGTACGTAATCGCCTGTCACAACTTTAAGAAATTATCGGCTCAGTATGTATTTTCTGAGGAAGAAAAGATTACAGTAGAAACAATTGATAACTATATGGAAAACGATGAATCTCTGAAGCTACAGTTCCGTCTGGAAAATGTGAAGGATGGAGATTACCTTGTGAAGATTCACATGGTGAACAAAGAAAACGGAAGTGCGCAGGATATATGGAAGAGACTGCAGTACAGCAAGAATCTGGCAAGAGATGAGATGCAGTATCTGGAAAAAAGTGCAATCCCGAGAATGGAAATGAAAAATGTCCATGTGGAGGGCGGGGTGTTGGAATTGGAAAATGTGTTGATGGCACAGGAAATCAGATTGCTGGATATCCAGTATCGATATAGTTTAAAATAAGGAAAAGAAAAAGGAATTGTGATACAGAATTTTCTGGAAACAATTCCTTTTTTTTTGCAAGAAAAACCCATGTGAAATCAAATAAATAAAACAGGACAAAAAATATGTCATATTTTTTGTTTTTCTTTGCACGGCAAGGAAAAATACAGCAATTATTTTCTGCCAAACAGGCATTGCAGAGAAAAGCGGGAAATCTAAAAAAAAGATAAACTGTGTACATAACAAATCGATGGAGGTAAAACATGAAAGTATTAGGAATTTCCTTCGGAAGAAGGAACCAGCGAAGTGATGTAATGGTAAAGGAAGCATTGTTTGCAGCAAAGGCAGCAGGTGCAGAAGTACAGTTTATCAATACCGTCCGCATGGATATCGGCCACTGCCGTGCCTGCGATTACTGCAGCCGTATGCGTGACAAGGGCGAGACAGAGATTCACTGCTGTATGAAAGATGATTACCATATTCTGGAAGAAGCATGTCTGGAAGCAGACGGAATCATCATCGGAGCACCTGTTTACGCAGTTGGTATCGTAGGACAGTTTAAGAATTTTGTAGACCGTTTCGGACCATCTCATGACAGAGCTGCTTTGATCGAAGAAAACAAGAAACGAAAGGCAGAAGGAAAGCCGGAGCTTGACCCAAGATATTTCAAAGACCGTTACACGGGATTCATTTCCGTCGGCGGAGCTGAGACACACAACTGGGTATCTCTCGGATTGCCGATGTTAGATCTGTTCAGTTTCTCATTCTGCATGAAATGTGTAGGTCACGTAGATGCTTATGATCAGGGAAGAACAGGTCATCCGTTATTTGATCCGGCATTGATGTCAAAATGTGCAGAACTCGGAAAAGCAGTTGCAGAGTCACTTGGAAAACCATATGACGAAGTAGATACATGGGTAGGAGAAGAGGGCGTATGTCCTGTCTGCCACAATCCGCTCTTAAGCATGAACGGAACAACACATGTAGAGTGTCCAATCTGTGGTATCTGGGGTGACTTGAAAGTAGATGGAGAAAAGGTAAAAGTAGAATGGTCAGAGAAGGAAATCGCACGTGCCAGAAATACAAATATCGGAATCTACGAGCATTACAATGAAATACAAAACATGATCAAAGTATGTGTGCCAAAGCTGGTCGCAAACAAAGACACATTGCCGAAGATGATGGAAAAATACGTGAACTTTGAAGAGACAATCGCAAATATGTAATGAGAAATTTGGGGGAACAAGATGAAAGAACAAAAATTAAATGCATATGGCATGACGCCATTGACAGGAAAACATTATTTTGTATATGGACTTGGTAACTTTGCATCTCAGCTGTCTTGGACAATGGTAAGTACATACCTGTCTATTTTCTATACAGATGTATTCGGACTCGGAGTTGGTGCAGTTGCACTTTTGATGCTGATCGCAAAAGTATGGGATGGAATCAATGATCCGATGATGGGAACTTTGATGGAGCGTACACACACAAGATGGGGACGTTTCAGACCTTACATTTTTGTAGGCGCGATTTTCCTTGTAATCTTCACGATACTGACATTTACAGTACCGGGATTTGGAGGACCTGCAAAACTTGCTTATGCTTACATTACTTACATTGGCTTGGGAATGTCTTATACAATGACAAACGTTCCGTATCTGGCATTGCCTGTAGTTATGACTCGTGACCCAAAAGAAGTAAATAAACTGAACGCAGCACAGATGATGGGTATGACAATCGGACAGATCGTGTTAAACCTGTTTGTATTGAAACTGGTTCTCTGGTTTGGAAAAGGAGATCAGGCTGCAGGATATCATTCAACAGCAATCGTACTTGCGCTGATTGCATTACCGATGTTCTGGGCAGTTGCGTATCTGTCAAAAGAAAGAATCACAGTAAAGAAAGAAGATCAGGGAAAAGTCAGTGAAGGTCTGAAACTGGTTTTCAAAAATAAGAATCTTGTTTGTGCAATGATGTACTGCTTCTTTAACATGTTTGGTATGCTGGGACGTATCTCAGTGGCAGTTTACTTCTATATGCACTGTGTACAGAACTTTACATTTATTACTGTATTTATGATGATGCAGATGATCGTTGGCACATTGATTATGCCATTTACACCAAAGATTATCGACAAATTCGGAAAGAAGAAAACAGCAATCATTTCCATGGTGATACAGGGAACTGCATTGATTATTCTGTTCTTCGGACCTTATGAAAACATCGTATTTGATTTTGTTGTACTGATTTACTATGGTCTGGGTTATGTAGCAGGCCCATGTGGAGCCGGTATGATGATCGATGCAATCGATGACTTCGATGACAAATACGGATACCGCAACGATGGTATGGCATTCTCTTTCCAGGGAACAACGGTCAAGATCGCAACAGCAATCGCAAACTCTCTGTTCCTCGTAGTTATGGGAGCATTCGGATATGTTGGTGGCGGAGAAATCACACCTCATGTTCAGACTGGTATCAATGTGGCAGCCAACCTGCTTCCGGGATTAGTATTCTTTATGGGTATCATCCCGCTGGCAATATATAACCTGGATAAACCGGGATACATGGAAGCAGTCAGAGAAAGACTGACAGCAAGAGATAAAGCAAAAAGAGAAGCTGCGAAAGAAGCTTAAAAAATAGAAATAAACAGAAAATTGAAATGAGAAAAGCGGAATGAAATTGATAAGTGAGTTCATTCTGCTTTTTTCATAAAGAGAGTGCAGGAATACAAGTCAAAATTAGTCGTTGTATTATTTCCCAGCCTATCGTTCGTCAAGTTAAAAAATACGATTTGGATAGGGAAAATATAAAAAAGATAGTCAAAAAGACATATATATTTTATAAAGAAAAAATAAATAAAATGGATTCAAAGAAAAAAGAGAGTCGAGGTAATTAAAAATCTGTAGAAAAAAGAGGATCAACACATCTGTGCCAATCCTCTTTTTACTACTCCAGATTAAGTTTCTTTGTCATATTGTATATCGAGCCTGCGACATACACCACAGTGAGGATCAGCGATACGGCAAGTGCACCGATGACCACTCTGTTTATAAGAGCTGTAATCTCCTGTGGGTTTAATACCGTTAAAATATAGGTGATGGATCCCTTTGATGACAGCGGAATAAAATATGTAAAAATCATCACTATAATATTTGCGACCTGACCGATCACATAAAGTATGATGAAAGTAAGTACAGAGTAAGCATCTTTGCTTCCATTTGCCCTGTAGCCGGTAGTAAGGCTGAAAAACAGCATAGAGATCATATAGAGCAGAGATATTACTGCAATACTGCCAAACATTACAACAGGACTCGCTGTAAATCCGGCATTGGCAAATTCATCAGACATGCCTCTTATGATATCTCCAATCCATGCAAAGCCCTGGTTTATTATAGAAAATGATAAAATAGCAACTATCAGATCGAGTATAAAAAGTACAAAAGCTGTCAGAAATTTTGACACATACAGCTTCCATGGCTCGACAGGCAGCGTATTCATGAGGTAGCCTTCGTCTTTTAACAGATTGCGTCTGAAGTAAATAACTATGATCACTAAGCTGCAGATAAACATGGCGATTACTGACAGGCTATGCAGTGCCCAGAAAAATACTGATACAAGATCAAATTCAAAGCTATCCAAAATTATTTCTGTCAGGGCTGACACAAACACCAGTGCATAAAGTCCGATATGCTCCCTGAATTGCTCCCTGAAATCATATTTAATTAATTTTAACAGCATGCGAACACCTCCCTGAAAAGCTCATCAACACTTTTCTTGTAATTAGTGCGGATATTGTCTACGGAATCGTTTAGGAAAATACCACCATCTCTGATAAATACCACATCATCGAGCACTTTTTCTATATCGCTTATTAGATGAGTTGTGATAAGAATTGTTGAATCTTCATTATAGTTTTCGATTATTGTGCGTAAAATATAGTCTCTTGCGGCAGGATCGACACCGCCCATAGGTTCATCGAGCAGATAAAGCTTTGCATCCCTGCTCATTACAAGCACGATCTGTACTTTTTCACGCATACCTTTTGAGAGGCTTTTGATCTTTGCCTGTGGATCAACTCCGAATTTCTCAAGCATGGTATTTGCACGCTCAGGTGAGAAATCAGCATAGAAATCTTTGAAAAATGCAATGATATCACTCACCTTTTTTGACGGATTAAGATATGTCCGCTCAGGAAGATATGATACCATAGCCTTGCTCTTTACTCCGACAGGCTCACCGTCTATCAGTATCTGCCCCGTGTTTGGCTGCAATACTCCTGCAAGCATCTTTATCAGTGTACTTTTACCACTGCCGTTAGGACCAAGGATGCCGATAATCTTTCCGCCCGGAAAAGTTACATTCATATTTTTGATAACTTTATGGCTCTTATAGTTTTTGCTTAGACTTTTGATTTCAATACGTTCTGCCATTTACATCACTCCTTTTTTAAACTTTTAAGATAATTTTCATACACCGTAAGGGACTGTTCAGGTGTAAAACCAACCTTTGACATCCCTTCACAAAACTCACTGCACAGCTTATGTGCCAGATCATTTTTTAGTGAGTCAGCCTGATTTCCAATGTCTGCGACAAATCTGCCTGAGGTACGTCTCGACTCCAGATACCCGTCACGCTCAAGCTCAGATAGAGCCTTTTGCATGGTGTTTGGATTTACACCGGCTGACAATGCCAGCTCTCTTACGGATGGCACTTTGTTACCTGGCTTTAGGCTGCCGTTTGCAATATCCATCTTGAACCGGTCTATGATCTGTAGGTATATGGGTGTTTCGTTGTTAAAATTCCATTCCATCATTTCACCTGCTTTTGTACTACTGTATTATTCAATTAATACATTAATACATGTGAGGTTATTTGTCAACTATAAATTAATTTCTTACAAAAATGTAAGATACGAGGTCGAAATGTAAGCTGATTCGATAGCATACATTCCGGCATTTTGTTATTATAATTACATGAAGCAGCAACAATGTAAGTTGTGAAGCCGATTATGACGTCATATTTAAAATAAATGTAACAAAAATAGAAGTTTGAATAACACTTTGAAATCATCGTAAAGGAGCATTGAAATGGCAATCTTAGAAGTAAGTAACCTCAAAAAAATATATACCACCAGATTTGGCGGCAATCAGGTACAGGCATTGAAAAACATCAATTTCTCTGTAGAGGAAGGTGAGTATGTGGCAATCATGGGAGAGTCCGGCTCAGGAAAGACGACACTTTTAAATATTCTCGCGGCACTTGATAAGCCGACAGCGGGAGAGGTACTCTTAAATGGAAAGAACCTTGTTTCATTGAAGGAAAAGGAGATATCTGCCTTCAGACGTGAGCATCTGGGCTTCGTATTTCAGGATTTTAATCTGCTTGACAATTTTTCACTGAAGGACAATATCTTTTTACCGCTTGTGCTGTCAGGTGTGGATTATAGGGATATGGAAAAAAGGCTTGCACCTATAGCTTCGCTGCTTGGAATTGAAAAGCTGCTTAATAAATATCCATACGAGGTGTCAGGAGGACAGAAGCAAAGGGCAGCAGTGGCACGTGCGATAATAACAAATCCCGAATTAATTTTGGCTGATGAGCCAACAGGAGCACTGGATTCAAAGGCAACAGACAGTCTGCTTAGGCTGTTCAACAGGATAAACGAGGACGGACAGACCATTCTCATGGTGACACACAGCACAAAGGCTGCAAGTCATGCCAACAGGGTGCTTTTCATAAAGGACGGTCAGGTGTTTCATCAGATTTACCGTGGCAATCTTACAAATGACGAGCTCTATGTGAAGATTCAGGATGCACTTATGCTGATTACGACAGGTGGTGAGAAGCATGAATAAAATATATAGCAGGCTGGCATTTACAAATATAAAAAATAATAAGACTCTCTATATGCCTTACATTATATCGGGAATGGTCATGATAGCCATGTTTTATGTGATGATGTTTTTAAACAACTCAAAGGGACTTGGCAAGGTGCCGGGTGCGGAGATATTGGTGGATATAATGGGGCTTGGATGCGGAATAATAGCGATTTTTTCATATATATTTCTGTTTTATACAAACAGCTTTATCATCAAAAGGCGCAAGAAAGAGGTAGGAATATACAATATTCTTGGCATGGAAAAACGTCATATCGCGAGAGTTTTGATAATTGAGACACTTACCGTAGCACTCGCAGCAATAGTATCTGGAATTATAGCCGGTATTTTATTTTCTAAGCTGTTGATTATGTTTCTTTATAGAATTATAAATATTAAAGCGCAGATTAATTTCGCTGTATCTACTAGCGCTGTCGTAAATACAATACTTGTTTTTGAAGTGCTGTATTTTCTTACTCTCATCTATAACCTGATGCAGGTGAAGCTTGCTAATCCGATAGAGCTGCTTCGCGGGGGCAATGTCGGTGAGAAAGAGCCGAAGAGCAAATGGCTTATCGCTATAATCGGACTAGGCTGTCTTGCCGGGGGATATTATATTGCGATTACCACAAAGAGCCCTCTTCAGGTGCTTTCACTGTTCTTTGTCGCAGTGCTGCTTGTCATCATCGGAACGTATCTTTTATTTATTTCAGGAAGCATTGTAATACTTAAGGCACTCAGGAAAAACAAGAAGTTTTACTATAATAAAAAGCATTTTGCGGCAGTTTCAGGCATGATTTACAGAATGAAGCAGAATGCAGGCGGACTAGCGAGTATATGTGTGCTTTCCACAATGGTGCTGGTTGTTGTTTCTACAACCGTGAGCATGTATGTGGGCATGGAGGGAGAGCTTAAGCAGAGATATCCTGCGGATATAAGCGTATATAGCTGGTATAAGGAAATACCGGCAGGGCTTAAGCTGGATGATGCTTTGAAAGAAGCAGAGGCAGAGTTGGATAAGATAATCGATGGCAGTGGCTGTGATATTAAGGAAAGCAAAAGCTACACATATTTTAGCTGGACTGTGTGCAGAGAGGGGGAGGAGTTTAAGCCGGTTTTAAATTACAACAATGATATTTCCATGTTGTATTTTGTAACGAGAGATGAAATCGAAAAGATGGAGCCAGGTCTGCAGGGCAGATTAAAGAATAAAATACCAAAGCTCGATGCCGGTTCGGTCGCTGTTTATGGAACTGAAAAGTTTAATAATGATATAATTAACATCTTGGGTAGAGAATTTAAGGTAGCTGCAACAGAAAAAACTGCTGTGAATAAAGACAGCTATATGGCATCAATGTATAGTGGTGTGTACTATGTTGTGGTGGACAGCAAGGCAACACTTGCAGAGATATTTAACCTGAACAGTTCTCTGGAAGAGGATAGTGTGTCGACTATGCTCAACAATGAAATTGATTATAATCTGTATGGCAGCAGTGAGGATAAGCTTGCTGTGGCAAAGGCTCTGGATAAGCATTTTGAGGAAAATAGTGTAAAATCAGATGTGTCAGGCTTCTATGAGGAAAGCCGTGATGCAAACAGAGAACAGATTTATGTATTGTATGGTGGCCTGTTCTTTATCGGAATATTCCTTGGAACGATGTTTCTTATGGCTACTGTGATGATTATTTTCTACAAGCAGATTTCAGAGGGCTATGATGACAAAGCACGCTATGAGATTATGGAGAAGGTAGGCATGAGCAATGACGAGGTGAAGAAATCCATTACTTCACAGGTGCGCATGGTGTTTTTCCTGCCGATTATGCTTGCAACGTGTCATCTTGCAGCAGCATTTCCGCTGCTGCGCAGGCTGCTTGCCATGTTTAATCTGACGGATGTTAAGCTTATTGCGATCTGTATGGTTGCTACGCTTTGGGTGTTTGCAGCTATATACTATATTGTTTTCAGGATTACTTCGAGAGCATACTACAGGATTGTGGGAAACCAGATTTAGGGGTTTCATATGAATTATTAATGCGCTATAATAGGACATAGCAATGAGGCGTAAGAATATAGAGCGAGAGGAACAAGCAGTATGGGCATGACAGAAACAATTAAACTATACGACAGGGATGCATATGCCACGGAATTTGAGGCAGATATTATATCCTGCGAGCCGAACAAGGCAGATGATAAGCGTTTTGATATAATATTAAATCAGACTTTATTTTTCCCGGAGGAGGGCGGACAGAGCCCGGACATGGGAATACTTGGAGGCTTCAGGGTCGTTGATGTGCAGATTAAGAATGGAGTCATTACTCATACGGTGGATATTTCCGCTGGTGATTGTTGCCTAATGGGGAAAGAAGAGGTTCAGACAGAAAAGAAGGCTGATGGACAGATTATAGGTATGGAGTGCGCTTCTGAGAAAGCTGAGCTTGCAGCAGGAGTCCATGTACATGGCAAAATAGACTGGCAGCATCGTTTTTACAATATGCAGCAGCACAGTGGAGAGCACATTTTTTCGGGAATCGTCCACCGCAGGTTTGGTTTTGAGAATGTGGGCTTTCATCTGAGTGATTCTATAGTGACAATGGATTTCAGTGGAGTGATTTCACCGGAGGATATAGCAGAGGTGGAGCATGAGGTAAATGTGGCCATTTCAAAAAATATTCCGATAGAGGTTACATATCCGTCAAGGGATGAGCTTGCGCAGCTGGAATATAGAAGTAAAATCGAGATTGAAGGACAGGTCAGAATAGTGACAGTGCCGGGGTATGATGTGTGTGCATGCTGTGCGCCGCATGTGAAGCGCACCGGCGAGATAGGCATGCTTAAGGTTATGAATTATCAGAATTATAAAGGAGGCGTCAGAATCAGCATCCTTTGTGGATTCAGGGCACTGGAGGCTTTCAGACAAAAGTGCGACATCATCTCAGAGCTCATGGGGATATTTACCACAAATCAGGAGGCTATTGTGGATAACGTCACAAAGCTTAAGGCAGTAAACCAGTCACTTAAGTCAGAGCTTGGCACTGCAAAGTCAGCGCTTTTGGATTATAAGGTAGTAGAGCTTCCTGCTGATACGGACAATGCAGTATTGTTTGAGGACGGCATTGATACGAATACAGCAAGAAATTGCGTCAATGGCCTTGTGGAAAAATATAGTGGCTTTAGTGCATTTTTTACAGGAAATGATGAGGCGGGCTACAGCTTTATTATCGGAAGCAGGAATGCAGACTGCAATACAGTTGCCGCAGCACTGAGAAATAAGCTGGGCGCCAGAGGCGGTGGTAAGCCGGTTATGGTGCAGGGCTCTGTCAAGGCAGCAAAGAGCGAGATTGAGGAAGTGTTAAAAGAGGTGCTTTGACTTTTTGAAAATATAGTTTGTGGGACGGATTAAGAACACAAAAGCGGTTTCAAGACATTTCGTCTTGAAACCGCTTTTATTGTAAAAATTATATCCAAAGATAATTATTTGTTAGATCTTCTCCAAATGTGCATCTTCTCGGCCTCTTTGATGAGCTCATCACGGAAATCAGGATGAGCAACTGAGATGATTGCCTCTGCCTTCTGCCATGTAGAAAGACCCTTTACATTTACCATACCATACTCTGTAACGATATAGTGAGTGTTGGCTCTTGTGTCAGTAACGACAGAACCCTCTACAAGAGTAGGACGGATACGTGAGTGAACTACGCCCTGCTTGTCGGTGAAAGTTGAAGAGCAGCAGATAAAGCTCTTTCCACCGTTTGACATATATGCACCGAGAACGAAATCAAGCTGTCCGCCGGCACCACTGATGTGCTTTGTGCCTGAGCTCTCTGAGCTGATCTGTCCGAAGAGGTCAAGGTCTACACAGTTATTGATTGAGATGAAATTGTCAAGTGCGGCAATATTCTTGATATCATTTGTGTAGCTTACCGGGGCACTCATGAGCTCAGGATTCTCATCGAGGTAATCGTACATCTTCTTGGTTCCGGCACCGAAGCCGTAAGCCTGACGATAACGGTCGATGTTTTTCTTTGCTCCTGTGATTTTTCCGGCCTTTGCGATGTCAACGAATGCGTCAACGTACATCTCTGTGTGGACACCGAGATCCTTGAGGTCTGACTCAGCGATGAGTGAGCCTACTGCGTTTGGCATTCCGCCGATACCGAGCTGGAGACAGGCACCGTTTGGAATCTGGTCAACGATAAGCTCTGCAACCTTCTTGTCTACATCTGTTGCAGGACCACCGGCACCAAGCTCTCCGATTGCAGGGTTGTCACCCTCAACAATGTAAGAAACCTGTGAAATATGTACATTGGCCTCTGAACCGCCGTGACAGCGAGGCATGTTTTCATTGACCTCAACGATGATTTTCTTTGAAGTCTCGCATACAGCACCGAGGTGAGATGCGTTAGGACCAAAGTTGAAGTAACCGTGTGAATCCATCGGTGCAACCTGGAACATAGCGACATCGTCAGGTGTTGTTGAATCTCTATAATAACGAGGAAGCTCTGAGTAACGGATTGGTGAGTAGAAAGAACAGCCTCTCTTGATAAGCTTTCTCTCATAACCGCCCATATGCCATGAGTTCCATGTGAAATGCTCGCCGGCATCCTCACGCTCGAAAATGGCAAGTGGCTTAAGCAAAATACCACCACGTACATTGACATCCTTAAGTTCATCAGTTCTTCTGGCAAGTGCCTTGTCGAGGGCATCAGGTGTGCCTGTGCACCAGCCGTAGTCAACCCAGTCGCCTGATTTGACAATCTTTACTGCCTCATCTGCTGAGACAAGTTTCTGCTTGTACTCTTCTAAAAAGCTCATAAAATCCTCCTTAGATACCTAAAATGATAGTAGCAAAAAGCTACGTTAAAAAAATAACAAACCCTATAATCTCTATATTATCACTTTAGAGAGGATTTTACAAGTTGGTAAATGCTGGTAGAGACTTTTATATGACAGCCTCTGCTAGTCACCCTCCGGAAGCATCCATTCCTCAGCCTGCTTTTGGTAATCGGCCGCCTGGCTGCGCAGTGAATCAATCAGCTCCTTATCGCCTTTAAATACATTCCTTGATTTAGGAGGAAGCGAATCAAGCTTTTTCTGCTTCTCATCAGCCCATCTTGAGTAGCACTCAGACAGGGCATGAAGCGCCTTGCCACCGCCGCACTCCACATCGAGTACCGGCTTTGTCTCGAATGCAGCGTTGTAATACCACAGGCTTGCCTCCTCATAGTCTGCCTTGTCGAAATAGTACGCACCGAGCTCACAGCACACCTCGCTGCAGCCATCAACTGCTACATTTTTTAGGGCAACAGAAAAAAATTTGTCATAGTCGCCATTCATGCGATAGTAGCGTGATAGCACGCAGGTGGATTCGATGTCGGAGCTGTTGCGGTATTCACCCTGAAAATATGGCAGGGCATTGGTAAAATCCTCGGGGCTTCCGCATTTTAAAAGCTCCTTGGCATACATAGTCGCTATACTTTTTGGCAGGGTGCCGTTTCTTTCAAAGGAGCGCTTGAATATGGTAAAATCACGTTTGCCGTGAGTGCCCTGCGGCAGATGTTGTATACAGATATCGCTGTCATAGACTACAGGCTCTAAGCGAACCGTTTCGTGCACCGGATTAATCCATGTAAACGTGCGAAGCCTCTTGAACAGCTTCGGGCGGTACTCTGAGGATGAATTTTGCACTGTGTTGAATTTGCTTGGAGTAATGTATTTCATCTGGACAATCTCAATTTCCGGCAGCAGCGCAGCCTTAAGCATCATGAAACGCCTGCGGTTGGTATCATCGAGCACCTCGTCGGCATCAGGTGCATATATGTATTCCTGCGTAGCCTTGGAAAACGAAAAATTCCTGGCCGCAGCAAAATCATCGCACCATGAGAAATCATAGATTTTGTCCGTATACCGTGCAGCTATCTCCTTTGTGCTGTCCGTCGAGCCGGTGTCCACTATGATGATTTCATCCATCAGCCCTTTGAGACTGTTCAGGCATCGTTCGAGCACCTCTTCTTCATTTTTTACTATCATGCATAAGCTAATTGTAATCATATTTATCTCCATTTACCGGTCGGATGTTATAATAGTTACGATTATATTATAATATATATATCGGCATGTTTTGCAGAAATATTTGTGTATTGTAAATATTGCCGGGATTTCATATAATTAAAATGGAATGTCGACAGATAAACTTATTTCTAAAGGCTATAGAATTTCAGATAAACTATATAATCAGATTTTAGCAAGGAATAATGAAGTAATTTAGAAGAGGAACAAAAATGGAAAATCATACAATTGTAACACTGAAAAAAGGCGAAGGACGCACTATAAAGGCAGGCGGCGCATGGATTTTTGACAATGAAATAGACACAATCACAGGCACCTTTACGAACGGAGACATTGTTGTGGTGCACGATTTCGACGGATATCCGATGGGGCGTGGCTTCATAAACCAGAATTCAAAAATCCGTATCAGAATGATGACAAGAAAAGCAGACCAACTGATTGATGACAATTTCCTCAGGATGAGAGTGCAAAATGCCTGGGATTATCGCAAGCAGGTGATGGCAGGAGGCAATGACAATGTGCCTGATTTAAACTGCTGTCGTGTGATATTTGGCGAGGCTGATTTCCTGCCGGGTATTACAGTGGACAAATACGCAGATGTGCTTGTGGTGGAGTGTCTGGCACTTGGAATGGAGCAGTTTAAGGTGAAAATCGTTGAACTGTTAAAGGAAGTGCTGGCGGCGGATGGAATAAATATTCGTGGAGTATACGAGCGCAGTGATGCAAATGAGCGCAAAAAAGAAGGTCTTCCTAAGGTAAAAGGCTTTATAGGAGCTGAGTTTGACACAAATGTGGAGATAGTAGAAAACGCAGTTCACTATATGGTCGATGTGGAAAATGGACAGAAAACAGGCTTCTTCTTAGACCAGAAGTATAACAGGCTTGCTATGCAGCGCATCTGCAAGGGGAAAAGAGTGCTCGACTGCTTCACGCACATGGGCACATTTGCCCTCAATGCAGGAATTGCGGGGGCAAGTGAGGTCACAGGACTTGATATATCAGAGTACGCGGTTAAGCAGGCTACAGAAAATGCGAAGAGAAATAATCTCTCAGACACAGTGAAGTTTCGCGTGGCAAATGTGCTGGATGAGCTGCCACGGCTCGCTGCAGATGGTGAAAAATATGATGTAGTCATTCTGGATCCTCCGGCATTTACAAAGTCGCGTGAGGCTACCAAAAATGCGATAAAGGGCTACCGCGAGATTAACATGAAGGGACTTAAGCTTGTTAAGGATGGTGGATTTCTGGCTACCTGCTCATGCTCTCATTTCATGACGCAGGAGCTGCTTGCCAAAACGGTCAAGGAAGCGGCAAAGGCCACTCACAAGAGGCTGCGCCAGGTGGAGTTCCGCACACAGGGACCGGATCATCCGATACTGTGGGCCAACTCAGCTAATGTACCGGAGTCATATTATCTTAAGTTTTTCATTTTCCAGGTTGTTGATGAGAAGTAAGGACTGGAAAGTGGCGGAAATGCTTGATTTACAAGGGCTGGAAGGTCTTTAGTGATTAGCTTGCAAACCTTGTAAAGTATCGCAAAATATCGTATCACAGTGGTATAAAGTGGTAAGAAAAGTGAATACGGAAATTTCTAGTATAGATGTAGCGTTTTGTGGTATACTGAAGAACAAATACTTTTCTGTGAAAGGGAAAGGAGAAAGGATACGCGTATGACAGTTGATAGAAGAGTAAGCAGTATTGAATCCAGTTTCAAAATGGAAGGCATGCCATTTGATGCAGAATGTCGTCAAAGAGTAAGAAATGTCTTGGTCAAGAAGGTCTCTGCGGCAGATGCAATTATAGAATTAAATAAGAAATACAGAGTATCCAAGAAGCAGGTTGAAGGATCAAGAGTATGATTATTTCTATGATGATGAACAGGATGCCAAGTACTGTTATCCGGGAACAGATGTATTAAAGAATAAACTGGATATAAGAGATTTAGATACATTGCATGAGGCTGAAAGAGACTATTCAGCAGTGCGTCAGGCAGAACTTGTAGGTCAAGGCGTTACCGGAGATTTCTCTTTTAAGCATCTTTGTTCTATACATAAGCATTTATTCAGTGATGTATATTCTTGGGCTGGCAAGACGAGAACGGTTGATATTTCTAAAGGAACCATTTTCTGTTTGGTGCAGTTTATCGAAAGCCAGTTTGATGATTTGTATCGTAAGCTGAAAAAGGAAAATTTCTTAGCTGACATAACCGATAAGGAAGAAATGAGCGAGAGGCTAGCTTATTACCTGGGTGAGATTAATATGATCCATCCGTTTAGAGATGACCATGTTATAATAAGGACAAAGTTAGAGAAATTCAGAAAATCAAGGGGGTAGCACTTGTGATGGAACTTTCCATTTGCTGGTTTGGTCCTCTTTTTCTTTGGAAGGAGTGGTCGAATGGGCATTTGGTGTTCAATAGTGTAAATATGGTTACTTGTATGAAATACAGCTATAAAAAAGGAGACTGGAAGAGTGTGATATAGCCAATAACTAATAAACTGTGTGAAGAGTATGGTTTGTCCATTGTTGCGGCAGAATATAGCAAAGAGCCTGTGAATATGAACCGCAAGCAGTGGGAAACGGAACAGAACTGTGGCGATTTCATAAAGGGAGATATTCAGTATTGCAGAAATAAGGCAGAAAGCTTTGAGGAATTTATTTTTCTGATGGAAAAGCTGGGATATGAGGTTAATGTGGGTGCTCATATTTCTGTAAAGGCAGAAGGGATGAGACGTAGCAGGAGACTGGATACGCTGGATGAGGAGTTTTCAGTGCGGAATTTACAGAACTATTATGAGCAGGAGCGTCCTTATAAGTATGTGGAACCGCCTGTATATCATCTGGGCTATGCTTTGCATAAGAAACCGGCTAATGCTTTTCAGCAGCGGTATTATGGAAAGTTGTATCGTATGTGTGTGGTGCAGAAATGCCGATTTCAGTACAAGTACACAAGGTATCAGCAGGACCTTATCCGTATGAAGGAGTTGCAGGAGGAGTATATTTTCTTAAAACGTGAGAGTATAAACGGCTGGGAGGATGTATTCCGGGCGAAGTAGACGGTGGAACAGAGGATTGCGGATATAGATGCAAAAAAGAAGGAACTATATAAGGAGCATGCCCGTTATAAGTATCAGTATGAAAAGGATGTGGATGTGGAGAAGCTTTATATGGTGGATGTACTGGAGTTTGCAGGAAGTGAGATTTTGTATGCGGAGAGGGGGCAAGGTTACAGACTATGGAACAGTAGAAACTGATGAGCATACAGAGTTATATGACGATGTGGATATTTCTGAGGCGGATTTGCCTGTTATTGATGATATTCTGTCTGAATCAGATGTTGCCGTGACAGATTCGTCTATAACTGAAATTTTACACGAAGAAACAGATATGATTGTAGAAGAAGTTTACTATGATATCAATGAGTTGGAGATAGTAGAGTTGCCTTATGAACCAGCGAATAAACTTATAGAAGCGATAGTTGAAGGTGAAGCAAATTTGCAGACGGTGGAAGCTCTTGATATGCCGAAGAAACGCTGCGAAGCACTTACGGATAAACAGAAGGTGGAATGGCTTGGTATAGCAGGTTGCAGTGTGCGGGAGGCTATTCAGAGATTTATAAGCAAGCTTGATTCCATCGGTGTTGTTTATCAGTATAGTGCTGATATGCTGGATGAATTTATGAAACTGGAGTCTGTGATGGCACAGATGAAGAGGAAGAAAAGATGCGAACAAATCCAAAGAGAATAAAGAAGCAGATAATTTGAACCCATAGCAAAACGGAGTCAAAATAATAGATTTTGCTTCTGTTTTGCTATGGAATATTATGTAAAAAATATGTAAAAAAATCTGGCAAAAATATTGAAATATAACGAATTATATCGTATAATAAAAATGTTTTTGTACAAATTAATTTGATAAAAAAAGAGGGAGAGAGAAGGGGTTATATCACGATTTGTATAAATGAAATATGGGCAAACTTATGGAAACATAAGGACGCAAAGCATGAAGTCTAAGTAATAAAATGTGCACATTTTATTATATTGATGGTTCGGTTGCAATGATTATCATTGCAGCTTTTTTTGTTTTAGAGATATTTTTAGGAAAGGGAAAGATTATGAAGAAAATTTGGACAAAGGCACTGGCATATGTGTTGGCAGTTACCATGTGTTTGAGTGCTGTTAATGTACCTGTATATGCACAGGGGAGTATGGTTACAGAGGTTTCAACGGAAGCGGAAACTATGAGCGAGGCTGTAACAGAAGAGGCAACAGTATCCGGTAACGATGCGGAGCCAACAACAGAGGAAGTTGTGAGTACAGAGGAAGCAACAACTGATGGAAATGATGGTAGCACATGGGATCAGGTGACTACAGAAAATGTTTTTGAAGGCGAAAATTACAAAGTTACATTTACCCTTACATCTAATTGGGATGCAGGATATAATGCAAATGTCAAGCTGGAGAATACCGGAGACAGTACAATTCAGAACTGGTATTTGGGATTTGATTACAATAATTCCATAACCAATATTTGGAATGCAGAAGTATCTTCAAATGAAGGTGACGAATACGTTGTTAAGAATGTTGGCTGGAATCAAGATATAGCTGCCGGTAACAGTATTGAATTCGGTTTATCCGGTGACCATGCGTTCAAAGGATTTCCAGAAAATTATGAATTGCTTGGAACAAGTACGGAAGTTGCAGAAGATGATTATACGATTCAGTATATGGTTGACGGTGATTGGGGAACTGGATTTTATGGTTCAATTTCTGTAACCAATAATACAGATACAGATCTGGAAGATTGGGTATTGGAGTTTGATTTTGACAGAGAAATTACTGAAATTTGGAATGGTGTTATTGAAAAACATGAGGGTAATCATTATGTAGTAAGAAATGCAGAATATAACAGTATCATCGCTCCGGGTGAGAATGTTTCAATTGGAATTAAGGGTTGTGAAGGCAAGTGGGGAGATGAGCCGATTAATTTTGTTTTGTATTCATACAGCAAAGCTGGTAATAATCAATCAATTGATTTAGAATTGGATACTGATAATGATGGTGTGCAGGATTACCTTGAAGACTATTTTGGTACAGATAAAAATAAAACTGATACAGATGGAGATGGTTTATCTGATTTTGTAGAATTATACTCACTTGTATTAGATCCCCTTAATATAGATACGGATGGTAATGGTGTAAACGATGCTGATGAAGATTTAGATGGAGATGGTCTTTCAAATATTTGTGAGTTTACCATTGGAACCAGTATAGTTATAGTTGATACTGATGAGGATGGACTGAATGATAATGTTGAATATAATGTACATGGAACTAATCCGTTATCCAAAGATACAGACGGAGATGGGGCATCTGATTCAAAGGAGATAGAATATGGAACTAATCCGTTAGTATATGAAGATAAATTCGAGGTGTCTTATAAAGCAGGTGGAGAGGATACAGTAGAAGCATCTGTCGACATTGTATTGGATGGTACACAGATAGATTCATTAGCAGTCGAAAAATTTGATGATGAGTTTCTTTTTCCTGTAAATATGCCAGGATATATCGGTGGAGCGTATGATTTTTCTGTAGATGGAACTTTTGATAAAGCGACAATTAAGTTTGAATTTAATGAGGAATTGCTCGAAGATGCTGATTTTGATCCTGTAATATACTATTTTAATGAAGAAAAGCAGTTGTTGGAAGAACTTGATACTACTGTAGTAGGAAATGTTGCGTCTACAGAAGTTACTCACTTTTCTAAATATATTTTGCTCAATAGAAAAGTATATCAGAATTCTTTTGAGTGGCAGGATGTATGGAATACAACTGGATTTTCAGGAGTAGAAGCTATACTTGTTATTGATGATTCGGGTAGTATGGTGTCAAATGACCGATATAATCAGAGATTAACCGTTGCTCAGAATTTAATTGATAATCTTCCGGAAAACAGTAAGGTTGGAGTTGTTAAATTTACAAGCTCCACCACTAAACTGACAACAAGTTTGACATCTGATAAGGAAACTGCAAAATCATATTTAACAACTAGTTATTTCCGTTCATCAGGCGGAACAAGTATGTATACTGCAATTAATAGTTCGTTTTCAATGTTTGAAGCTACTGATGATAATATTTTAAAAATGATGATAGTGTTGAGTGATGGAGCTACATCTTATACCTACCTTCATTCGTCTGTAGTTACTACAGCTAATAATAACGGCGTAAAAATATACACTGTAGGTTTAGGCAGTTCCAGCTCGAGTTATTTTACGCAATATTTAAAACCGTTAGCGAATAATACTGGTGGAGCATTTTATTTAGCATCAGATGCATCTCAATTAGAAGATATCTATAAGGATATTAATAAAAAGATAGATATTGAAACTGATAGTGATAATGATGGAATTGCAGATTATTATGAAGAAAATATGGTTATGTTTAATGGTGTAACCATAAAATTAGATAAGAATAATCCTGATAGTGATGGTGATGGATTACTTGATGGGGAAGAAGTGGCAGAATTAAACTATCAATATAATGCAGATAAAACACAGGTCATTGTGACAGGAAAATTATTATCAAATCCATTGGAGGAAGATACAGATGGAGATGGTATTTCTGATGAGGAAGAACTTGTCATAGGAACAGATCCTAAAGATGATGATACAGATAATGATGGATTGAAAGATGGTTTTGAATATACATACTGGTACGATCCATTAGAAAAGGATGTTGATGGAGATGGTCGTTCTGATTTGAAAGAATATCAGGATGGAACGGATCCATATATGTATAATAAGGATTGGTATGAGTATGCATGGGACTTTATATGCGGTTTCGTTGCAGGTGATTTTATTGCTGATACGGATAGTTTGCCGACCATAATGGGGCAAATTACAAGCAGCTTCATACCATTTGTAGATATTAGAGATGTAGTAGGTAATTGTGTAAATGGTGATTATGCATTTGCAGGTTTAAGTGCTTTGGGACTTGCACCGGTTGTAGGTGATGGTGCTAAAACAGCAGGAAAAATAGGTAAGTTTGTAGTAAAGAATATTGATGATATTCCAAAGATTGCAGGTTTGTTGGAATTTTTAAGCAAAAATTTTCCAGATGCTATAAAAGTATTAAACAAGAGTGATGATTTTGTTGATGCTGCGAAACAATTATCGAAGTTGGATAATATAAAACTTACAAAAAAGCAGGCAAAAGTAATAACAGAAGCATTTGAGAATGCAGGCTTATCGCATTATTTGATAAAAACAAGTAATAGTTTGGATTTAAAGGATACAGTAAATATTGGTTCTGAGGTATGGGAACAAGGTGCTATCAAGCGTGGTAATGATATAGATGAATTCCTTAATGGACATTTAGCTGGAACAGGCTTAGGTAAAAACTTTCCTGTAGCTGATAGGCTGTTAAAAGATGAAAGGATACTTGTAAGCACAAAGAGTTTGGATATAGCAACTCAGAGTTATCAAAATCCAAATACTCTTAAGAATATGCTCAATAAATATGGGGATTCGTTAAAAAATATTGAAAAGAATTATTTTGATGATGGTGTTTTGGAATGGGGTGGAACAACATTAAAGACTAGCCAGTATGATAAAAAAGCACTTGAAATAGTACTTCCAGATGTAATTATTTCGGAAGATGCTCTCAAAGTACTAAATGATTTTCAGACATCTATGGCAAAAGACGGCATAGAAGTTTGGTATCGTATTGTCAAATAGGAAAGGAGAGTTTTATGTTAGTTCATTCATATCCTTTACTTTTGTCACTTTATAAAGGCGAGGGACGTATATTAATTGTTCCGCTAATTGATCATGTTGCTGGTTATTCCATTGATGCGGAGTGGTATGAAAACATTTCTGATACAGACAATGCTAAAAATGTAGGGAATGGAGTACTTCGTGCAGTTGCCTATATTAGAAATAGTCCATTGTCTTCGTTGACACCTAAGGAAAGAGAAGACAATGCAGCGTGGAAGAAGAATACCCGATTTAAGAGTAAAGTTACATTTTGGAAGAATAACCACTATGTACGAATAAAAATAACGGAAGATAATCAATATATTATTCATTCAATGAAAAAATCTGAAAAACGTCAAGGTGCATACAATGAAATTATTAAAGAAGTTGTATTGCCTATTGAATCGAGTGCAGAAAAAATAGGAGAAGCGGTGATTGATGTTTTTGAGGCGTCTGAAAAGTTTTATGTGAACAGTAAAACACATAAGATAGAAAATAAAAAAGAGATTTTACTTTTAGACGGTAAAAAAATAATTATTGAATTGCCTTGGAATGATAAGTGGATGGATTATCAAGATGATGGAAGTGCGGAAGTTTATCAAAACTATAAATATCTTTCAAATGATGGAGAGGTATTAGCAGATATATTTTGGAGTCTTGCACCAGAGTTGGATTGTGAATTAAGTAGGGAAAATATTTTTACTTCTTGGCAAGATAATTATGGAAAAGCAATTTGTTTTGAATGTAAGCCGATGATAGATAGTGTCTATACAATGCGTGCGGAAATGAAAACGGTAGATTTGTATAAAGTATCGTATTATGTTCAGACGGCAGAGGATTTGTTGCTAGAATGTGGATTGCAGGTGCATACGAAAAATATGTCTGATAAGCAAACAGAACAATTTGTAAAGTTATTTGAAAAACTTATTAAAAATAGTAAATTCAAATAATTTAAGGTGTATTTTATCTTATACTATTCTTTTAAAACTTAATAAGAGATTTAACAAGGCGGACTATTATGGTCCGCCGATTTTCTTGGTAAGGCAAATTTACCTACATTTACTCTCATCCAGCCAAGCCTGAAATTCCTTAAGGGAAATCTGCCCATCTTCACACAACTTACGTTTCTCACGGGCTGTTTTGCTCCATTCGGTAAATTCCTTTTTGGAAATATACATAGTGCGTTTTCTGGAGTCCATCCGGCGGTATGCTTTTGTGTACGCCTGATGGATTTTGTCATTTTCGTGCTTTTTGGCAAAGGTGTTGATGGCACCGACTTCTTTGCAGGTTTTGCCACTGGTGGTATCAATACGCTCACAGTATTCGCTGTCAGACCTGCCGGAAGGAATGAAGAACCTGCCACAGTTTTTGCACTGCTTGTACAGTACATTTCCCTTGGCAAGGTACATAAATTCATAGAACACTTTTACCTTACGGAGCATGAGAATTCAAGTATTTTACTTATATTGAGTAGTTGGGGAAAGGAAGAATCGAAAGTCTTACACGAAATGTTGTTATTGAACTTATTAATCAGATTCGTGTATATGAAGATAAGAGGATTGAGATAATATTTCGATATTCTGATAAATATGTTGAGTTGGTGAGTCTCATTAAAAGTACAAGAAATAGTCAGGCTGATAAAGATAAACAGTCATTACAGGGGGTGTCATAATGGCAAGAAAAAGCAGAGTAGTAAATGCCATTGTTGATAAATCCTCTATTAACAATGGCGTATATAAAAAACAAAAAGGCTGATCAAGAGACTGGTATCCCGATGGTAAAAAATCAGGCTGGAACACAAGCATGATAGCAAAAATTAATCGGGATGAAAGATATGCAGGACATATGGTCTACCATAAGAAAGTGTATGAAGCATTTGATTCAAAACATCAGATAGATGTTGATAAGTCTGAATGGATAGTGGTAAGGAATATGCATGAAGGAATTGTAACACAGGAAGAATTTGATATGGCAAATGCCAATATGCAGAAATCCTCCAGAGGGAAGCGGGGTAATCCGGCAAATAAGAAAAAAATTTTTTTGTCCCATGCTTGACATGAGCTGAAGGTAATGGAAGGACTCAGAGAATATACATTGAGCAGTTATGCTTGAACAATGGTAGATTTGAAATTGATTTTACCGATGTTTCAAAAGAAGAGATGATAGCCGCCAGTGTCAGATCGGCAAATGCCAGCAACGATATGTTGGAAGAACTGATTAGTAGTTGTCTTGTTGAAAAATAGTTTTAGAGAAGAATGTTCTGCTTTGAGTGTAAAAATTGATTTATGAATTGACGATGAGTTAACAACAGACTAACAATGATATACATACGTATGTACTGGCATACACGAGTAGAATTGTTTTGCATCAGTTATTCCGGGGATGCAGCATGAAATATTTAAGGATTCATGATATGTATAAAAGTGATTGAAGTAAAGATGTAGTATGAGACTTTTTATGATTATTGGTTTATATGTGGGCTACAAGGGTGCAACCATTGCCCAGTTAGTGGCGGTTTGGCTGAAAAAAGAGAATACAAAGACCTGCCCGGAAGAAACCTCGTAAAGTATCGCAAAATATCGTATCACAGTGGTATAAAGTGGTAAGAAAATAAGAGACGGCAAATCGTCAACAAGTTGTTGGCAATTTGCCGCCTTTAGTTGTATGTTGGAGTTATTCCACTTTTATGCTGTGGTCTATACCTCTGCCTCAGCCATGATAATCTCAGCAGCATCAAGTATGAGCTGTGAAGCTATCATGTGAAGCATATCAGGCTTCCCTTGATAGGATTGCCTAATAAAATGTCCATGTTTGTCCTCATTTCTTCTGTTTTAGTGTAATGTAACAGTAGTATAACCCATAATGGGGAGTTATGCCACAGTTGTTTTTTATTGGAAAAAGCTTATAAAATGTTATTTCATGCCCCATTTTGTAAAAAAAGTAAATTTTTAATGATAAACAAATGAGGGTGTGATATAATAATGTGGATAATCCAATATTATCCGTCAAATAATATATGAAAAACATTTAAAATTACAAGGAAACTAAAGAATGATTACACTATCAGAATTTAAAAAAGCTTATTCGAAAGCAATCCAAGAAGGATATGCTGCAATATTTGCAGGTGCAGGATTATCTAAAGCATCTGGATTTGTAAATTGGAAAGAACTACTAAATGATTTGGCACAAGAAATTCAGTTGGATGTAGAAAAAGAACCAGATTTAGTGGAAGTAGCACAATATTATTGTAATGAAAAAAGAAGTAGAAATGAAATAAATGAAAAGATTTTAAATCGGTTTGTAACAGAATCGCAAGAAAGTGAAAGTATACGCATATTAGCGGATTTACCAATTCGAGTATTTTGGACTACCAATTATGACCACCTACTTGAAGATACATTAAAAAAATACGGAAAACGTATTGATATTAAAATGACCATTGAAAGTTTAGCAACTAACTTGTCAGGAAATGATGCAGTTGTATATAAAATGCATGGTGATTATTTAGACCCTTCATCATGTGTGATATTAAAAGATGACTATGAAATCTATAATGATAAAAGACAATTATTCACAACAACATTGCAAGGAGATTTGGTGTCAAAAACTTTTTTATTTATAGGTTTTAGCTTTGAAGATCCAAATTTAAAATATATACTAAGTAGAATAAGAATCTTATTGGATAAAAATCGCAGAACCCATTATTTATTTTTAAAAAAAATACAAAAAGACGATTATAAGAAAAGATCCAAAAACTATTATTATGATTTAAATAAACAGGAATTACAAATACATGATTTAAAACGTTATGGTATTGAAACAGTTCTTATTGATAGTTATGATCAAATTCCTGCTATTTTAAAGGAAATAAAAACAGCATCAAAATGTAAAAATATATTTATATCTGGAGCTGCTCATGAATATGGAAAAGATTGGGAAACAACAGCACCACTATTTATTAAAAAGTTAGTTAGTAGTTTATGTCAAAAAGATTACAGAATAATCACAGGTCATGCAAGAGGTATTGGAAGTTACGTGATTAGTTCTGTAATTGAGGAATGCCAATCAAATATTGGAAAACTTGAAAAACATTTGATGATTAAGGCTTTTCCTTATGAAGATAAAAATAGACCTGATTATATACAATTAAAAAGGGAGTATCGAGAGGGAATTTATAAATACGCAGGCATAGAAATTTTTATGTTTGGAAATAAAGAGTCAGATGCTGGAACTATTTTGGCAGATGGTGTATATGAAGAATATAAAATTGCATTAGAATCTGGAGCTTACATAATTCCTATAGGATCTACTGGTTATATGGCAAAGAAAATATGGGATGAAGTAAGTTTACATATTAACGATTTTCCATATTTAAAAGAGGCGGAGGATATTTTACAAAATTGTACGAATCCTAATAAAGTAATCGACGCAGTTTTATCTGTAGTTAATATAATTCAAACTAAATATTAAAAAGCTATTATACAATAGTTTGTATAAGCAGATCTAGTTGTGTTAATGATGCAACTATAGCATTATACATACCTATATAAATATTATAATCTGGTATGAAATTCACATTAAAGCAATAATCTCTAAGAATATTGCTAAATAGAAACATCCGAGTAATAACATTATTAGGAATAGAGTATGTTTTTGATATAGCATATATTATTCCACCAATATTACATAAATCAATAGTTGCTAATCGTAAATTGGAAGAATTATATTTAGAAAAATATATTAGTGATGATAAAGTTTCTTTACAAGGAAAATCGTATTTTGTAATACTTTTAAAAGTTTTTTCAATTGAATTCTTATTAGTATTGTTATCTTTAAAAAGGCGACTTATAATTCTACAAAAGATACTCATATGAACATTTAAGTCAAAAGGCTCAGTATGCATTTTTTCAAATGCGATTCCATCTAACCACGGAATTTCGTTATACACAATTGCTTTTTCTAAATCTACAAAGATAGGAATGATTCTCATATTATTTTTTTTATTAAAGAGTTCTAGTTCCTTCATTGGCCAAGTGCGTTTTAAGAAACTTTGGTCAATTACTGCAATACAAAATTTGGAACGTGTGATAGCATCTTGGATTTCAGAATAAATATGGTTACCCACTAATATTTCTTTACGATCTATCCATACATCAATGCCAATACTTTTCAAGCACTGAGCTAGAGGAATGACTATTAATTGCTTGGTTTCTTTACTATGAGAAATAAAAAAGTCAAAATTTTCTTTTGTATTATTCATAAATATTATCTCCATATATTGATTATATGTAACTTCTTCTGTATCTGTTTTTGACGGATAATATTGGATTATCTATTATTTATTAAAGTGGGCAATCCATAAGATTACTGGATTGCCCATAAAACTTATATGTGAAAATCTTTCCGGGGGTGCTTTGTAACAAGGATATCTCTTTGCTTAGATACTGTAACATGTGTATAAATCTCTGTAATATTAATGGAACTATGTCCCAGCATTTCCTGAATATAACGAATATCAACGTCAGCTTCTAAAAGGCTTGTTGCAAATGTGTGACGGAACATATGAGGCGTTATGTGCTGATCTATAGAGGCTAGAGAGGTATACTTGTTAATCATTCTGCGTACGGACTGATCGGACAGTGCTTTTCCAGATTGATTTATGAAAAAGTTATTGCAGGCTTGCCGTTCTGTGTCAAAGGCATCGTTATATTCTGTTAAAATATTAATCACTGCTTCATTGCCAATTTGGATACGCCGTTCCTTGTCTCCTTTTCCATAGATAAGAATTGTTCCATCGTACAAATTCACATCATTATTTTTTAAAGAACAAAGTTCTGATATTCTCATGCCGGTTGCAAATAATAGTTCCGCAACAGCGGCATCTCTAAGAGCATTCCTTTTCTGGTAAGAAGTCTTGGCATTTTTCCGTTGCTTGTATATTGTAGACAAAAATGTTTCAACCGTATGTAGAGGGATGGTCTTAGGCAGTATTACGGGTTCACGAAAATGTATCAGTATTTTATTGAATGGATTATGGTCAAGGATATCCTTGTATTCCAGGTAATGGAATAAGGCTTTTACCGATGCTATTTTGCGTTTTACAGTTTTGGGTTTATATTGTTCATGCAACCGGGCGATATACTGTTCTAGTATTTTGGGAGTAATCTCTGTAATATTGATGATGGAAATTTGTTCAGAAAACTGCCGCAGATCGATTCGATATGCTTTCAGTGTTTTCTCATCAAGACATTTTTGCGAATTGCAGTATTCCAAATAATTGTTAATGACTGTTTCTAAAGTATCCATAGTTCAGATCTCCTTTGTTTTATGTTATTTCAAAAATATATCGTACATTGATTTTGGCTTCTCTGCTACAGCGTGATATTTATTTCACAGAATAAGAAAAAAGTCTATGTTGTATTCATTAGTTATGTGTGGGGATGAATATGGTTTTCAAACAACCAGTATGATTTTTGCCGATTTTTGACACCGTTTTGCCGTTTTCCGTAAAAATAGGTCATTTTCTGTAAAGGTTCTTGAAAGTAAGAAGATGTTTGGTAACATTAAATAATATGCTTGTTAAAAGTAGGAATATATCCGTAAAAAAATACTAATGATGGTGAGCGGATTAAGGCAATCAGGCTCCGTAATGGGATGACACAAAGCAGGTTGGCGGAGAAACTGGACTATACCAGTGAACGTCAGTTGCAGAGGATTGAGAGTGGGGAAACTTCCTGCTCTGTGGATAAGCTGATGGAACTGGCACAGATACTCGGAGTGAGTACGGATTATCTGTTGTTTGGATATTAGAGTGCTTGTAGAGATGACATGGAAAAGTATATGTCAGGGAAATCAGACAGGGAGAAAGAGTATGTATACAGGGTGCTGGATGCGGCGGTATCAAATTTGGGTGTGTTGTTGAATGGGGAGTGACGAAATGCTGACGAAATCTCCTTATTATTCAATCAGTTCACCATATCACTTTTATTTTGTGTTATACTGTTTATAGATTTTTATGGATTACTTAGTTGGGAGTATGTCATATATTTCATTTTGCGTTACTAACTTCTTATTGGAAAAATAGTTAAAATATGTAGGAAGTAATAAGATACTACAGAATGGAGAGAAAAATTATGATACGAGAAATTGAGAATAGAAGAAGTATAAGAAAATATAAGCCGGATAAGATCGAAAGGAAATTAATTGAAGAGATTATATACAGTGCTTCTTTAGCACCATCTGCAAAAAACAGGCAGCCTTGGAAATTTATTGTATATCAGGGTGAAGAAAAAGATAAATTGGTTGATGTCATGCGTCAGGGTATCAATTCAGAAAAAACAACCCATGAACTAATACCTGAATGGGCATTTGCCATACCGGATGCTGAGAATACAGTCAGAATCATGCAGGAGGCTCCATGCCTCATAGCAGTGATCAATACTAATCAGCACACGCCATTTGCAGGTATTGAAAATGAGAAACGAATCGTTGAAATTTGTGATTCACTGTCCATAGGTGCGGCAATCGAAAATATGATTCTGACGGCAACGGGATATGGATTAGGTACATTATGGATTGCCAATACTTGCTTTGCCTATAATGAGTTGATGGATTTTATCGGAACAGACAGCCAGTTGACAGGAATTGTTGCGGTTGGCTTTGCCGATGAAGCTCCGGCTAAAAGGCCAAGGAAACCATTGGAAGAAATTGTTGAGTACAGATAGGAAAACTCATAGGTCTGTCAAAATGTGCAGAGCATCTTGGATTTAACTGCCGGGCGGTTAAGGTTGACAGAAAAAGCTTGGCGTAAGCGGTATCTTTCTTTGCTTGTAATCGTTTCAAAAGAATTATATAATAGGCATATATGATTTTAGGAGAAGAAAGTATGGCACAGACTATAAGCATCGGAAAACAGGATTTTCTATACCTTCGTGAAAACAATTATTTTTATATAGATAAGACTGATTTTATCAGGCAATGGTGGGAGAGTGCGGATGACATCACGCTTATTACCAGACCACGCCGCTTTGGAAAAACTCTGAATATGAGTATGCTTAATTATTTTTTCTCAAATCATTATTCGGAAAAAAGTGAGATTTTTGAGAAACTTTCTATATGGAACAGCGTAAAATACCGCAAGCTACAGGGAGCATATCCTGTTATATTTATAAGCTTTGCTGATGTAAAGCAGGGAAATTATAAGGATGCGGTACAGAAGGTTAAGAAGATAATTGCGGATGTATACAGGCAGTATCGTTATCTGATGGATTATCCTGATTTCACAGTAGCTGACAGGCGTAAGCTGTCAGACATGACAGATAGGATTGATGATGTAACAGCTCAGGATTCCCTTAAAGATCTGTCATATTTTTTAAGCGAGTACTACAAGAAGAAGGTTATTATTCTACTTGATGAATATGATACACCTATGCAGGAAGCTTACATTCATGGATATTGGGACGAATTCGTGAATTTTATGAGAGGATTGCTGAACTCTACTTTTAAGACCAATCCATATATGGAACGTGCAATAATGACAGGAATTACGAGAGTCTCAAAAGAGTCTGTTTTTTCAGATCTGAATAACCTGGTAGTTGTTACGACTACATCAGAGCAATATGCTGATTGTTTTGGTTTTACTGAGAAAGAGGTTTTTGAGTCGATTGAAAAGTATGGCATGAGTGATAAAAAAGCTGTTGTTAAGCAGTGGTATGATGGATTTACCTTTGGTTCGCTTAAAGATATATATAATCCATGGTCTATCACTAATTTCCTGAAAGAAAAAAAGTTAAAGCCTTATTGGGCTGCTACCAGCTCCAATGCTCTTATAAGCAGACTTATACAGGAATCATCTGCAGAGATAAAGAGCCTCATGGAAAGTCTGGTTAATGGAAAGAGTATTGAGGTTAATTTTGATGAACAGATAGTATTCAACCGGCTCGAAAAAGATGAGAGCGCTATATGGAGCCTTCTTCTGGCGAGTGGGTATCTGAAGGTTGATAGCATTGTCCATAAGGGAATTACTCTTGAGCCCTGGTATAGACTTAGTATAACGAATCTTGAGACTATAAGTATGTTTTCTAATCTGTTCAAAGGATGGTTTGCGGATGTATCATCCAACTATAATGAATTTGTGAAGGCTTTATTTAGTGGGGATGTAAAAGCAATGAACGTGTATATGAATGATGTGGCGATGTCTACTTTTAGTAGTTTTGATACAGGCAATCATCCATCAGACCGTAGTCAGCCGGAGCGTTTTTATCATGGCTTTGTGCTTGGACTTTTGGTTGATATACGTGATAATTATGAAGTCCTTTCAAATCGTGAAAGTGGCTTTGGAAGATATGATGTAGTTCTGGTTCCGAGGGAGAAGGGACGTGACGCATTTGTTATGGAGTTTAAGGTGTTTGATGACAGTGAAGAAAGTGGACTCGAAGATACGGTTGCGGCAGCGCTCAGACAAATTGATGAGAAAAACTATGATACTCAATTGCTGGACAGGGGAATATCTGAGAATAATATCAAGCATTACGGATTTGCATTTTGCGGAAAAAAAGTGTTGATCGGATGCTGAGAGAAATTATGATACGAGAATTAGTTCAATTTAAAGGAGGATATTGCATGTACAACGAAAATTATTCTATAGTATTCAGTAGTATGACAGGCAACACACGTAAGCTGGCTGATAAAATTCATGAAATCCTGCCAAAGGAGAGCTGTGATTATTTTGGCACGGCTGATGCGCAGGGGATAAAATCCGAATTGCTATACATTGGATTTTGGACGGACAAGGGAAACGCAGATAGCGATACATTAGATTTCTTATCCAAATTGAAAAATAAAAAGATATTTCTGTTCGGAACAGCCGGTTTTGGAGGAAGTGATGCATATTTTCAAAGGATTCTTGGCAATGTTAAAAGCGCCATTGATTCAAGCAACACTATTGTAGGAGAATATATGTGTCAGGGCAAAATGCCACAGTCTGTGCGGGAACGCTATATGAAAATGAAAGAAAATCCAGAGCATCCGGATAATATTGATGCGCTGATTGAAAATTTTGACAAGGCTTTGTCGCATCCCGATGCAGATGATATGGAGCAATTGAAAAATATGATTATTTAGCAGGAGGTATTATATATGTACAATTTCACATTCAACATTCCAACAAAAATTCATTTCGGAAAGGATACCATTTCGAGCTTATCAGAGCTTAAGGCATATGGCAGCAAGGTGCTTTTAGTGTACGGAGGCGGCTCTATAAAGAAAAACGGTCTCTACGATACCGCAATGAAGATCCTTAAGGATGCGGGGCTGACCGTGTTTGAGCTTAGCGGAGTGGAGCCAAACCCAAAGATTGAGACAGTCAGAAAGGGTGTTGAAATCTGTAAAAATGAGGGTATCGACATGGTGCTTGCAATAGGAGGCGGCAGTACAATCGATTGCTCAAAGGTTGTTGCAGCAGGTGCAAGGTATGACGGTGATGCATGGGATCTGGTGCTTGATGGCTCAAAGGTCAAGGCGGCACTTCCGATATTTGATGTGCTTACTCTTTCCGCAACAGGAACAGAGATGGATCCTTTTGCTGTTATCTCTGATATGTCTAAAAATGAAAAGTGGGGAACAGGATCACCGTATATGGTGCCAACTATGTCAATATTAAATCCTGAATATACTTTTTCAGTATCAAAAAAACAGACCGCAGCAGGAACCGCAGATATGATGAGCCATACAATGGAGAATTATTTTTCTATGGAGAATGCTGACTGCCAGAAATTTATGGCAGAGGGATTGTTACGCACAATGATTAAAAATGGACCGGCTGCTCTCGCACAGCCTGATAATTACGAGGCCAGAGCCAACCTGATGTGGGCAGGCACACATGCAATCAACGGTGTTGTGGGCGATGGCTGTTCACCGGCATGGTGCGTACATCCTATGGAGCATGAGCTGAGCGCTTTCTATGATATTACTCACGGAGAGGGACTTGCAATACTCACACCGGCGTGGATGGAGCACATACTAAATGACGATACACTTCCGATGTTTGTGGAGTTTGCAAAAAATGTCTGGGGACTTTGTGGTGATGATGACTATGCACTTGCACATGCAGGCATTGATGCTTTGAAGAAATTCTTCTTTGAGACAATGGGCATTCCTGCAAATCTAAGAGCTGTGGGAATCACAGACGACAGGAATTTTGAGGTGATGGCAAAGAAGGCTTGCGAGGGTTCAAAGGGATCGTTTGTACCGCTTAGCAAGGACGATATTGTGGAGATTTACAGAGCGGCATTCTAATCAATCGTTCCTGCAAATACCTTGATTAATAATTTGACTGAAATTCTCTTTGATGTATGAGAACAAAATATATTTATCTTTAATAAGCCATGTTACCACCACAGCGGTGAGAACATGGCTTATTTTTATGTGCTATTATATAAATAATCGTAACTGTTCAGTACCTTCACAGTTGCGAGCCGCAAGCGCATTAGAATCAGCTGCGCTGATGGGCGCTTGCTCCTACATAATATACGTTTACTTACGAAATATGCGGTACCGCATATTTCTGTACTGAATAGTTATAAAATAATCAATTTATAGGAAATGCAACAGACTCTATAATGAACATAATCACAAATAGAGCAAAAATCACTGCCACATCTAGCAGTATTATGCCGACATAGTGCAGAAAGCGGTTTTTGCTCTTGCAAAGTGGCAGTATATTCTGTACATTGAGATAGTTAAAGCCACAGAAAATCGCAAATATGAACATACCAAGGCAGAAAATTCTTTCAAGCCACAGCTTTGCTCCGTAAGTGTTTTCTAATTCCAATGACAGGCAAAGCCATATTATGAACAGATATGCGACTGAGGATAGCAGCATTTTCCATGGAGTTCTCGTGCGAAATCCGGGTGGGATGAAACGGGAAGCACTGTCGTGGATAGCTCGTTTAGCAGTATCGGCATTGGCTGTATTGTTTGTATTATCATGGTTATGGTGTGCATATTGACTTGAATTACCGGCAGCAGAAGTGCTGTGCTGCGCAGGATAATATGACTGCGATACGGCATTTTTTAACTCTGCCACAGACTGGTATCTTGTGGCTGGTGTCATCTGAGTACACCTATCTGCAATCATGTTAAGCCGGTGCAGAATTGGAGCAATGTTGGGAACCGGAGTGATGCTGCCAAGCATTTCGCGCAGTACTATGCCGAGAGAATATATGTCTGTTTTCGGAGATGAAGAGCCAAAGCCATACTGCTCGGGAGCTGCATATCCGGGGGTGCCAATCAGCACGGTATCAGATTCGTTTTGTCCTGAAAATTGTTTTGCGGCATTGAAATCTAAAAGCATGGCATAGTTATAACTGGTGATTATGATATTTGACGGCTTTATATCGCGGTGGATTATAGGCGGAGTCATCGAGTGCAGAGCATTAAGTATATTGCAGAGCATAATCATGTAGCTTCTGATATCGGAAACACTAAGGTCAGAGTTGTCTATTTTTTCCTGCAGGGAGGTTCCGCTTATATATTCTTCGATTACGATAAGCTGGTTGCCATCTTCATAGTAATTGATAAGGCGCGGAATACCGGCCACAGGATTGCGATAAAGGTATTCGTACACGCGGATATTGTATACATCAAGGATTTTCTGGACATAAATATTGCCGGAAAGCGCAGATTGAACCAGATAAACCTTGTGCTCTTCATTTAAGGCTGAGATTATTTTGTAATCGCTCATGGTGCATGTATCCTTTCAGGTATCGCTAATGAGGTAGGAATAGTTACAAGTACAAGTATAACAGATAGGAGAAATTTATGAAGCAAAAAAATACAAAAGAATTGGATGATATCCTTGGAAAAACTCATATATCTGATTTTGATAAATTTTGTGTTGAGCAGAAAGGCAGCATGGATCCGGAGCAAAATGCGTTTTCAGAGTACATAAAGGATTTGCTTAAGGAAAAGAAAATAACACAGCAGATGGTGTTTTTGAAGGCTGATATTCCTGAAAAATACGGCTACAAGCTTCTGTCAGGCGAAAAACATACCAGGCAGAGGGATATTATCCTGAGGATATGTTATGCTGCAGAGCTTACATTGGAGCAGACCCAGAGAGCCTTGAGAAAATACGAGATGCCGCAGCTCTATGCAAAAATCCCGAGAGATGCTCTTCTTATGCTTATTTTTAAGGACCGTCCGGGTGGAATCATAGAAGTGAACGAATTACTCAGCAAAAATGGTATGGAAATGCTCAGGACAAGTGGAGTGCAGGAGTAGGTTTAGAATATAATTTTACCACCGCTGCGGGGAGAACAGTATTCATACTGTGATGGTATAATAGTCCTACAATTTACAGAGGAGGACTTAACCATGAAAAAAAGAACTAATTTACTGGCTCTTGTACTGAGTATCACAGCAATCACTTTTACATTATTGGGATGCAGCTCGGACACAGGGCCAAAAAAGAGCATAGCTGTACCGGGAAGCGCAACAGAGGCCGGTGGAGGCGCGGAGAGCAGCGGAACTAATGGAGGCGGCGCAGATCAGGCATCAGCAGATGAGAGCATCAATGAGCAGGTGCTTGTAGACCAGGATGGCATCAAAATAACTGCGACTGAATATGTGACGGACAGCATATGGGGAGATGGAATTAAGCTTCTGGTTGAAAATAATTCGGCCAAGGACTATACAATAGGCTGTGATGCACTTATCGTGAACGATTATATGATCACAGATCTGTTCAGCGCGGATGTTGCGGCAGGAAAGAAGTCGAATGAGGTTATGTATTTATCGTCAGCAGAGCTTAAAGCTGCCGGAATAGATACAGTAGGACAAATTGAGATGTATTTCCACGCATACGATTCAAACTGGGATAATCTTTTCAAGAATGTATATTCAAAGCTTGAGACCTCTGAATTTGCAAACATGGATACGACACCAAACGATGAGGGACAGGAGCTTTATAATGCAAATGGTGTAAGGATTGTTGGAAAAACAGTTGATGAAAATTCCTTCTGGGGAACAGCAATTTTACTTTACATCGAAAACACCTCAGGTCAGAATGTAGGAATAAACGTGGACAACATGTCTATCAATGGATATATGATGACACCGCTGTTTTCAACCACAGTCTATGACGGAAAGAAGTCGATAGATGATATAACCATTATGTCAAGTGATCTTGAGGCAAACGGAATCACATCGGTCGATCAGGTGGAGCTTAAATTCCATATATACAATGCTGAGAGCTACGATACAATAGCGGATTCAGATGCGATAACATTTACGGCACAGTAAATAATTTAAACATCATATGAAAGTATGATTATTAAACAGTAGAGCTACGCAACATTTAAATAGATAGGAGAAATTCATCATGAAGGTTTGGAAATTAGTTTCAGGTATTTTATCAATAATTTTATTTGTTTTTGTATCATTTCAGTCATGCGCTGCAGGAGTATCTAATGCATTGGAGGCCAATGGTGAGGCATCAGGAAGTGCAGGAATAATTGTGGCAATTCTTATGCTTGCAGGTGGAATTGTTTCAATCGCTACGAGAAAATCCTTAGGCAAGGGTGGGAATATCGCACTCATAGTACTATTTGGATTGGCAGCAATTATCGGATTTGCGGGTTATGGAAGTTTTTCGGATCTTGCTATATGGGCAGGCTGGTGTCTGATAAATGCAGTTCTTGCGGTGGTTGCACTGGTTATGGCAAAGAAGAACAATTAAATATTACTATTTGAATTCATATGAGGAAGATTCTAAGGAGAATCTTCCTTTTTTGATATTTAAACTAAGACTAAATATGATACAATTCAATTATTCAGCACTATAAGCTTTATTTCCTAGAGGCTAGGCTTAAAGTTTACATAAGGGAAATTTTAAAGAATTAATGATGAAATGTAACCCCCACCAAACAAAATCCTACATAATATATAGAAGGGAGGTTTGCGGAAAATGTACACACAGGAACAGATACTTGATATGTATTTTGAGCGCAACCAGCAGGCTGTCAGTGCGACCTCGCAGATGTACGGAGCGAAGCTTACCCGGTTTGCAGACACGATGATAGCACATGAGGATGCGCTGGAATGCGTAAATGACACATACATAGCAGCATGGAACAAGATACCACCGGAGCGTCCTATGCGTTTCCTTTCATGGCTTTATAGGGTATGCCGCAATATCGTCTGCGACAGGATTGACTGGAATAATGCTTCAAAGAGAAATTCCAACATGAACTGTATGCTTGATGAGCTTGAGGAGTGCCTTGCAGACAGCAATGCAAAATACGAGGGCGAGCTGTCGGACATTGGAAGGTGTTTATCGGATTTTCTGAACGGACTGGAGACGGAAAAGAGAGTGCTTTTCGTGAGACGCTACTGGTATGGCATGGCGATTGATGAGCTGGCAGATATGAGCGGCAGGAGCAAAAGCAGCGTAAAGACCACACTGTTTCGGATAAGGGCAGAGCTTAAAAAATATCTGGATGAGGAGGGCGTATATCTATGACGAAAAAGGATTTATTTGATGGTTTAAATTACATCGATGACCAAATAATTGAAGAAGCGCAGCCGACCGGAGAATCGGCCGGGTACAGTGATGAAATTTATGTAAAAAATCATGAAACCCATCACGGCGGAAAAGAAGACAAAAACAGGAAAAAGCACAAAAAATTTGCACGGGCAGCAAAAGCGCTTGCCACAGTGGCGGCAGTCCTTGTTGTTGCAGTCTTAGGCACGGAGGTTGTGCGGCTTAATAATCGTATAGATGAGCTGGAAACAAAAACTGCAAATGTGATTTCACAGAATAATGCACAGAATAATGTCTATGCAGGGATAAAGAGCGGTGCAAAGCTTGGGGATTATGAAGCGGCCTCTGATTACGGGAAATTGTACGATGTGGTAAAAAAAGCTGAGGCTTCCATAAGGAATACTGCATCTGGAGACTTGCTGGAGAGTGCGGATGCAACAGGAATTACGTCTGATGCATCGTCTGCAAATAAGCAGGAGTCGACAGTTGGTACAGAGTATTCAACCACCAACGTGATGACAGAGGGCGTTGATGAGAGTGATGTGGTAAAGACGGACGGAAAGTACATTTACATGGTCGAGGATGGTCAGATATCCATCACGGATATTTCAAATGGAAAGCCGGGGGAAGAGACGCTGTTTCGTCCTGATTTTGAGGTACCGTCAGATACTGTAGAGGAGCTTTATATCAGTGACGGAAAAATGCTTATTATATCAAACCATGCGGGCGATAAGGATGAGACTATATGCTATAGCTATGATATAGCTGACCCGACGAAACCGGTGCTTATAGGTAAAGCGCGTCAGGATGGATTTTACAATACATCGCGCAAAATTGGCAATACGGTATATGTTTTTTCAGACACATATATAAAGACCCCCGATATGAATAAAAATGTGGCGCTGCAGGAGGATAATCTGGAGAAATGGGTGCCTCAGGTAAATGGCAAAGTGATAAGCTATGACTGCTTCTATATAGGAGAGGATACATACTCAGGCACAGTTATTTCGAGCTTTGATGTGGATAAACCTGATAAGACGATAGATGCAAAATGCATTATGAATAATAGCGGCGAGGTATACGTTTCTAGCAATGCCATGTATCTGTATCATTCTGATTGGAGTGCAAGCCGTGAGCTTACCAAAATCAGCAAAATTTCGTTTGAGGATGGAGTGATGAAGACCGGGGAGACAACCTCAGTGAATGGTTATCTTAACGATAAATTCGCAATAAATGAGCAGGGAGGATATCTGTATGTGCTTCCAACCTCAAATACCGGCAGCCAGCCTGTCAATTCGCTTCATGTGCTGGATAAGGATATGAATGAGGTCGGTGTGATAAACGAGATTGCACGCGGGGAGAGTATATATGCAGCCCGCTTTGTTGGAAAATACGTATATTTCATCACATACAGGCAGACGGATCCTCTTTTTGTAGCAGACATATCTAATCCGACAGCACCAAAGCTTTTGGGAGAGCTTGAAGTGAGTGGCTTCTCTGAGTATCTGCATATGTGGGATGATACGCACGTACTTGGAATAGGCTATGGTGACTCGCAGCAGAGTAAGATAAAGCTTACTATGTTTGATGTGAGTGATCCGACAAAGCCGGTTGAGGTGAACCAGAAGCTTATCGACAGTTCTGAGAGCTGGAGTAATGAGTTTGTATACAACTACAAGGCTATTCTTGCTGACCCGGAGAAAAATCTGATAGGATTTACTGCGAATGACTACTATCTGTTTTCGTATGACAGTGAAAACGGCTTTAGTCTTTTGGAGCAGCAGGCACTGAGCTATAAAAATACAGAAGGCTATAGAGGAATTTATAAGGATAATGATTTCTATGTGGCAGGAAACGGAGAGATAAAGCATTTTAAGCTGGCAGAATAGCGTAAATAATAGTGTTACGCAATAAGATATAAAGACAGGCGGCGAATACCCGAAGAGGGTGTTTGCTGCCTTTTTTTGTATAATTTTATATACAAACGAAATGTAACAGCATATTTAAGTATGCAATTCAAGGCAGACGGTGATATAATATCTCTGATTTTTATAAAACGGAGGAATTATTAAATGAATACAGCCTCAAAGACAAGACATGTCTTTATTTTGTTTTTGGCAGATATAGTCTGGGGAATAGCCTTTGTAGCGCAGTCAAAGGGAGGGGATGCAGTTGGAGCATTTTCATTCAACGGCATCCGCTTCCTTATTGGTGCGCTCTGCCTTCTGCCGGTCATAAAAATACTGGATAAGAAAGAGCTGACGGTAAACAGACCTGAAAGCAAAAAGCAAAAGAAAGAGCTTTGGATAGCCGGAACCTGCTGTGGAATAGCACTTTTCTTTGCGAGCAACCTGCAGCAGCTTGGAATCAGCATGGGCGCAGAATCCGGCAAGGCTGGGTTTCTTACAGCTACATATATACTTATGGTGCCTATACTAGGGATTTTCCTTAAAAGAAAATGCGGAGTCAAAATATGGATAGGTGTATTTATTGCACTGATAGGCATGTATTTTCTGTGCATGAATGGGACATTTTCACTTAGCGGCTCGGATTTGCTCCTGTTGGCAGGGGCATTGTGCTTTGCGATACAGATACTTGTGATTGACCATTTCGTATCACAGGTAGATGCGGTCAGACTCTCATGTATTGAGTTTTTTGTCACCGGACTTGGCTCATGTATAGTGATGATTTTTACAGATATGGGACCGTCTACAGGCGGTATAGCGCAGTGGGCACAGTCGCTTTGCACCTGGGATGCATGGATTCCGATTCTCTATGCCGGTATTTTCTCAAGCGGAGTGGGCTATACGCTGCAGATTGTCGGACAAAAGGGCTTAAATCCGGCGGTGGCATCGGTGGCGATGAGTCTTGAGTCGGTGGTTTCTGTGATTGCAGGATGGATTCTGCTGGACCAGATGCTGGGTGGCAGAGAAATTTTTGGATGTGTGCTCATGTTTATTGCGATAATTATTGCACAGCTTCCAGATAGGGAGTATACTAAATAGGTTACAGTATAAAAATGAAATGTGATTATTCAAGTGTGGTTTTGCGAATGTGCGTGGGATGAATAGTTACAACGAGACAGGGATTGGATATGAGAAATAATAGTAGAAAAAATTACAGACGCCGCAGACAAAATACAAGAGCTTCACAGATTAAGCTTGTAGGAATAGTGGCTGTGATAGTCGTTATAGCGATTATAATAGTTATATCGTGCTTTAATAAAACAAAAAAAGACAGTAATAAGGCAAAAGACACAGGAACGGCCACAGAAAATGTGACCGGTGTGACTGAGCAGGTAAGTGAGACAGAGGAAGCAAAGGAGCTCTTTGCACCAAAGGAGTCTGATGCTACAGCAGCAATCGGAGATGAGCTTGAGAGCTCTTATGCCGTAGTGATTGATGAGCAGGACGGCACAGTTGTTGCGGGAAAAAATGCTCATGAGAAAATGTATCCGGCTTCCATGACAAAGGTTATGACAGTGCTTGTAGCAGCAGAGCAGGCTGAGAAAAATGCAATTGCTGCAGCGGAGAATGAAAACACCGAAATAGACAGGCAGGCTGTGATAGAAAACAAGCTCAACGAGGTTGTTACAATTACAAGAGAAGCCACAGATTATTCATATGTGCATGATTGCAGTACAACAGGCTTTTTAGACGGTGAGCAGGTGCCTCTTCGCGATGTGTTTAACGGAACCATCCTGCCATCAGGTGGAGAATCGGCATATCAGCTTGCGGTTTATACAGCAGGCTCCATGGAAGCATTTGTCGATATGATGAACCAGAAGGCAGCAGAGCTTGGTATAGGCCAGACCACACATTTTGCAAACCCTGTCGGCATATATGATGAGAACAATTACAGCACAGCCTATGATATGGCGGTCATCATGCAGGCAGCGATGCAGGACGATATTTGTAAAACAGTACTTTCAAATCATACATATAGCACGGCTGCAACACCGCAGCATCCGGAGAACCTGAACATATCAAATCTGTTCCTGCGCCGAATAGAGGACAGGATGACAAGTGGCGAGGTAATCGGTGCAAAGACAGGCTTTGTAAATCAGTCCGGCAACTGTGCGGTCAGCTATGAGAAGGCAGCAAGCGGAAAGACATATATATGTGTGACAGCAGGCGCTTCAAGCGGATGGCACTGTATAGATAATCATGTGTATTTATATAATACATACGGCAAGTAATCAGCACAGCTGATTTTAAGGAGTGCAGATATGGCGGGAAATCAAGGCAATTACAGGGAAAAACCCACGCGTAATGAGAAAAATTACAAAAAAGCCAACGGACAGCCGAGACTAAAGGAGAAAAGCAGCCGGGCAAAAAGCGATAACGTATGTCCGTATGCGAAGAAATGTGGCGGCTGCGACTATCAGGGCGTAGAATATAAGGAACAGTTAAAAACCAAGCAGGCATACATGAAAAAGCTGCTAAAGCCTTTTTGCTTTGTGGAGCCGATTGTCGGCATGAAAAATCCGCTCTATTATCGTCATAAGGTTCATGCAGCCTTTGACTGTACGAGGCGCGGTCAGATTGTGGCGGGAGCATACAGGAAAAACACACATGATGTGGTGGATATCGAAAGCTGCATGATAGAGGAGCAGGAGTCAGATGAGATAATAAGGGACATAAAGGATATGCTCCGCTCATTCAGGATAAAGACCTATGATGAGGACACCGGCTATGGGCTTCTCAGACATGTGCTCGTGAGAAAGGGCTATGCAACAGGGCAGATAATGGTAGTGCTTGTCCTGGCATCGCCGATACTTCCATCGAAGAACAATTTCGTAAAAGCACTCAGGAAAAAACATCCCAATATCACGACAGTGGTGCTCAACGTGAATGATAAAAAGACAAGCATGGTGCTCGGAGACAGAAACATCACACTTTATGGCAAGGGCTTCATAGAGGATAAGCTGTGCGGCTGCACCTTCCGCATCTCACCAGGCTCGTTTTATCAGGTGAATCCGGTACAGACGGAGCTTTTATACGAAAAAGCCATTCACGAGGCGCACCTCACTGGCAAAGAGCGCGTAATTGATGCATACTGCGGCACAGGAACAATAGGCATCATAGCAGCGAAAAATGCAGGTGAAGTCATCGGGGTCGAGCTAAACCGTGATGCAATCCGCGATGCGGTTACCAATGCCAAGCGAAACGACATCAGAAATATCCGCTTCTACAATGACGATGCCGGAAAATTCATGGTCGAGATGGCACAAAAGGGTGAGAAAGCGGATGTTGTCATAATGGATCCTCCAAGAACCGGCAGCGACGAGGCATTTTTATCATCGGTTGTCAAGCTGTCACCGGAGAGAGTGGTGTATGTGTCATGTGGTCCGGAAACACTGGCGAGGGATTTAAAGTATCTCACAAAGCATGGATATGCAGTGAAGCGTGCAACACCATATGACTGCTTCCCATATACAGAGCACATAGAGACTGTGGTGTTACTTTGCAGGTAAATGGTCAATAATAGTATTCCAATTCGCCGTCAAATGGTGTAGAATAAAACTACTTTCCATGTATACTAATGAATGATTACAGCCCATACACGGAGGACAAACATGAGAACGCTATATACATTTGACAAACACAATTATTCCGATGATATGGAGGTATTTGAGCGCTTCGCGGTGCGCGCGGTTATTATCAGAGACGGCAAGCTTGCCATGCAGCAGGCCGGTGAGGGCTACTACAAGATACTGGGCGGCGGCATCGATGCAGGCGAGACCAACGAGGTTGCGCTGGCACGGGAGGTGCGCGAGGAGGCAGGGCTTCTTGTCGTGCCGGAAAGCATCAGGGAGTGCGGTAAGGTTATAGAAAAGAGACGCGATATATTTGAGGCTGACAAGATATATTACTGTCACACCTACGTGTATTTCTGTGATGTGAAGGACGAGCATGTGGCAGCACAGATGACAGACAGCGAGATAAGGCTTGAGTATCATCTGTCATGGGCTACGCCGGATGAGATAATAAAGGCCAACAGCGCCTTTCTTGATAAAGAATGGATAGCAAGAGACACTAAGATTGTTGAGTTGATAAAAGAAATGTGTTAAAATAATGCCTGGATGTAAATCCGGGCATTTAATATAAGGAGAAGCAGTATAAATGGATAAAAATAAAATCAAAAATAAATTAAAGGATGATCCGGCCTTCACTCTTGAGGTGCAAAACCCAGAGGTTGAGGCGCTGATGACACAGTATTCAAGCGACAAAAAGGCGGAGACGCTCAATAAGCTCATTGAAAAATGCACTAAGAGCAGATTCCTGGTACCTGCAAATGTCGGAGAGAACAACAAGCCGATTCCGCTATTTATTAAAAACGGTGAGGGAGAGGCTTTCATGCCGATTTATACCTCAAAGGCACAGCTTTCTAAGGATCATCCGTCACCATGCATTGTAAATATGCCGTTTCTTGCAGTCAACAATATGGTGGCAAATAAAGAGTCAAAGATTAATGGTATCGCATTCAACCCGTTCACTCACAATCTGATTTTCAAAAAGCCTCTTGTAGAAAAGATTGAGGCAGTGGAAAAGGCCAGAAGAGAGGGACATCCTACATCACCGACAAAGGGCAAGACTGTACAGATGACAGCAGAGCAGTATGTCATCTTTGAGCGTATGCAGTATGAGCATATTTTCCTGCCGGCAAAGATGTTTGAGGGCGGAAAAGAGTTCATGGACCGACTTGCCGATGAGAAGGAAAAGTTAATAGATGAGCTGTACGAGGAGGCATATCAGCAGAAGCGTATGTATCCATATATGGAGGAGGATTTCTCTGTTATGTCTATGCAGATTTCTGATACGCTTAATGTCACCAGAGTTGATTTCCCGACAAGGGATATGGCTCCAAACTGCGCAATCCGTGCTTATCTCGTGTGGGATGATGCTGCGTCACAGGGCAGATATTTTGTAATTGATGCGAAGGCCGATAAAACTACTGAGCTGGTTGAGATTACAGAGGATCACAAGCGTCTTGGATATGGAGCTGCACCGGTTGAGGGTGCTGAGCTTCAGACTGTTCTTGACCTGGTTAAGAAAAGTGCAGAGGAACAGAATTAGAAAAGTAATGTAGGGCAGGATATATAAAGGAGGTCGTGTATGAAGGAGTTTTTAGGCAGAATAAAGGCCGATTTTCTACTGTCATCAGTGCTTTGCATAGCGCTGGGACTGGTGTTTATCATATGGAGGGCTTCGGTGCTCACGATTGTGGCCAATGTGCTTGCGGTAGTGCTTATCATCATCGGAGTGGTCTATATGTGCAGCTATTTTTTGAATATAGTTACGAATGGTTTTTCAGCGATGCTGGGGCTTGTGGTTTTGGCAGTGGGTATATGGTTTCTGGTACAGCCAAAGGTTGTGGTGAGCCTGATACCTATAGTCATCGGTCTGGTGCTCATTTTTCACAGCATCAGGAGCATTATTGAGGCAGTGGATGCCAGAAAATACGGTTACGGAGGCTGGAGTGTCGGCCTGATCTTTTCAATAATCAGTCTGATTTTTGGAATAATCTGTGTGACAAATGCATTTGATGTAATGAAGACAGCCACTGTTGTTGTCGGTATCATACTGATTTTCAACGGAGTATCAAATATCTGGATTACGAGCCGTGCCACAAAGGCGGAGAGCGCCTACAACAAGCAAAAGGAGTTTGAGGCAACGTTTGTTGAGGATAGAAAAGAGGACAATTAAGCAGTAACAGAAAGGCGACAGAATGCGTCGGATGGAGTTTAAGATGGAGAGACCCGGACTTACCAAGGTCGGTGACCATCTGAAGGTAACAGAGAGCAAGCTTCCAACTTCATATTATTATACGATAGAGCATGCAATTGCCATGTCGGGAAACTACGTGGTCAGCGAGAGGCTCAAAAGCCGCGAGGGCGATGTCGTGGATGTGAGGGAGACTGAGAAGGGCTACTTTGTCACGATGGAGTTTGATGAGTAATGACACAGCAAGGTAAGAATGCAATAGATCTGGTGCTCGCTGAGAGCCTTATAGAGCTTTCAGCGAAAAAGCCAATCGATAAGATTACAATTAAAGAGATAACGGACAAGGCCGGAGTTATCCGCCCCACGTTTTACAATCATTTTCAGGACAAGTACGAGCTGATAGAGTGGATTATCAAAACCGAGCTGCTTGAGCCCATCAAGCCGCTGCTCAATGCCGGAATGATTTTTGAAGCGATTGTGCTGATGCTCAATAATATCTCGGCAAACAGTGTTTTTTACAAGAAAGCACTAAAGCTGGAGGGTGCAGTGACGTTTAATCAGATTGCCATGAAGTGCGTCTATGAGATGTTTATGAATATCATAGGCGAAAAGAGCACAGGAAAGAAATCCAAATACCGCTGGCTCACACCGGAGGTGATTTCTACATATTATGCGCAGTCGTTGTGCTTTATCACGGAGGGCTGGATAGCCCAGGGCATGGATGACATCGAGCCGAAGGAGATGGCTGAGGCATACATGTATCTGATTACGCGCTCAATGGATGATATACTAAGTGAGCTGTAGAGGACAATTGCCATGGAAAATGACGGCTTAAGCAAGCTCATAAAGCAGAATCATAAAGAGGCACCATAAAGAGGCATGCGTTCATATAAATATGAAAATGCTGTGAAAAAGTGTCAGAAATCAAATACAATATCATATATGTGTCATATCGGATATACAAATTGATGGATTTGTATATCTCACATGACAAATCGAAGAGATTGAATATTTATTTATTCGGTCTTTTTTTTTATACTTCAATACGAATAAAAGAAAGAGTGGTGAATCTAATGATTAAATTTGGAAAAGGAGTCGTAAAACATCGTGTGCTGATACTGATAGTTGCATTTGCACTGCTTATACCGTCGGGCATCAGCTTTATCAACACGAGAATCAACTTTGATATCCTTTCTTATCTGCCAAGCCAGATAGAGACTATGAAGGGTCAGGATATCATGGTAGATGAGTTTGGAACCGGAGCGTTGTCATTTGTGATCTTAGAGGATATGAAGGATCAGGACATAGAGACTCTGGCAGATGACATAGAGGACCTTAAGGGTGTAAATGATGTCATCTGGTACGGAACAATCGCTGATTCCACATTGCCAAGAGAGGCAATTCCGGATGAGGTGTACGACGCATTCAACAACAAGGATGCAAACAGCCAGCTCATGCTTGTCACCTATAGTGACACAATGGGTTCGGATGAGACAATGGAAGCCGTCAACAAGATGGATAAGATGGTGAAAAACCACTGCTTCGTAGCAGGAATGGCAGCGGTCAACGCAGATACAAAGACACTTGTTATGCAGCAGGCTCCTATATATGTCATCATAGCAGCATTGCTTTCAATGCTTGTCATGGGAATTACAATGGATTCAATAATTGTTCCGATGTTATTCCTTCTAAGCATAGGAATGGCTATTATCTATAACCTGGGAACAAACTTTATACAGGGACAGATTTCATATCTGACACTGGCACTGACAGCAGTATTGCAGCTCGCCGTAACAATGGATTATTCGATTTTCCTGTGGCACAGCTATCAGGAGCAGATAGACAGATATGACGGAGACAAGAAGCGAGCCATGGCACATGCCATTTCCCACACAATTGTTTCAGTAACAGGAAGCTCAATCACAACAATCGCAGGCTTCGTAGCCCTCTGCTTCATGAGCTTTACACTTGGACTTGACCTGGGAATCGTAATGGCAAAGGGTGTTGTATTCGGAGTTATCGGATGTGTAACAATTCTCCCTGCACTGATTCTTGCATGTGATAAGGCAATCGAGAAGACAAAGCACAAGATTCTTATGCCGGATGTTTCTAGGATTGCAAGCTGGGTAACAAATCATTATAAGATACTTGCAGTGATTTTCATCGTAGTGCTCATCCCGGCAATATACGGATACACTCATGATCAGGTCTACTATGACCTTGCAGGAACCATGCCTGACAGTGCATACAGTAAGCAGGCCAATGAAAGACTCGACAAGGAGTATGCTATGGGTGCCACACATATCATCATTGCGCCGAGTGATATGTCAAAGGCAGACAGCATAAGCATGATAGATGATATAAAGAAGGTCGATGGAGTGAAGCTTGCGGTATCGCTTGACTCAATACTCGGACCTACCATACCGGATGATATGGTGCCGGATGAGGCAAAGGAGATATTCAAAAACGGTGATTACCAGATGATGCTTGTTTCATCAAAATATGAGACAGCATCTGATGAGGTGAACAACCAGATTACAGAGATTAAAAAGATAGTAAAGAATTACAGCAAGGACGCAATGCTTATCGGTGAGGCACCTTGTACAAAGGATCTTATCACTATCACAGATACGGACTTTAAGCGTGTAAGTGCAGTATCAATCGTATTGATATTCCTTATCATCCTCGTAGTATTCAAATCAGTATCGCTTCCAATCATACTTGTAGCGGTCATCGAGTTTGCAATCTTTGTAAACATGGGAATTCCGGGATTTACAGGAACGAAGCTTCCGTTTATCGCGAGCATCGTAATCGGAACCATACAGCTTGGTGCAACGGTTGACTATGCGATACTTATGACCACAAAGTACAGAAAGAACAGATACACCGGAATGGACAAAAAGCCGGCAATCACAAAGGCACTTGCAGATTCGACAAACTCAGTTATCGTCAGTGCACTCTGTTTCTTCGCCGCAACCTTTGGTGTAGGACTTTATTCAAACATTGATATGATCAGTTCTATCTGTATACTGCTTGCACGAGGCGCAATCATCAGTATGTTTGTAGTAGTATTTATACTTCCGTCAATGTTTATGATTTTTGACAAAGTAATATGTGCCACAAGCGCAGGCTTTAAAAACAAGAACCTTACAGCTTAGTAATCTGATTAATCATAAATGAGGGATAAAATACTTTTTGACCCTCATAACATAAAAATATGACCTCAAAAACAAAATCAGGAGGAATAAGACATGAAATTACCAGAATTGAAAGAAAAGTTAAAAAGTAAATATATTGTCCGTGTTGTAGCCGGAGTCCTCACAATAGCACTTGTAGGTACAGGAATCGGAGCAACAGCGGTTTTTGCAGAGAAGAACAGCACCGCAGTCACAGCCGAGGCAGACAGCACAACAGGAAGCAGCAAGGATGCTGATGACATAGCAGATAAGCTCATGGACAGCGTATCATTAAAGGATAACGATGCAGACAAGGACGAGAGCGTATATCTCATCTCAGATGCAAACGGCAACGTAAACAAAACAATCGTAGTAGATCACCTTAAAAATAAAGACAAAAAGGATACCTTGGAGGATGCTTCAAACCTTTCAGATATCGAGAATGTAAAGGGCAAGGAAAAATTCACACAAAGCGGTGATAAGCTCACATGGCAGGCCGGCGGCAAGGACATTTATTACCAGGGCACAGCAACAGAGGAACCACCTGTAACACAGAAGGTTACATACTACCTCGATGGAAAAGAAATCTCACCTGAGGACCTTGCAGGAAAATCAGGAAAGGTCAAAATCCGTTTTGACTACACAAATACCACATCATATACAGAGACAGTAAACGGCGAGAAGCAGACAGTTTCCGTACCATTTGCAGCAATAACAGGACTTGTACTCGGTGATGGCTTCGAGAATATCGAAGTGACAAACGGCAAGGCTGAGGTAAGCGACTCATCAAGCGTAGTGCTCGGCTATGCACTTCCGGGCTTAAAGGACAGCCTCGGAATCAAGGACAAAGACCTCGATGGCGATGTAAATATCCCTGAATACATGGAAATGACAGCAGATGTGGAGAATTTCTCAATGCCTGCAGCCATGACCTTCGTGGTAAACGCATCTGATTATGTAAGCACAGACGGAATTGACACATCAGACCTCGATGACATGATAAATGACTTAAAGGATGCCTCAACACAGCTTCAGGATGGCTCAAAGACACTGGCAGAGGGTACTGACACACTTGCTGACGGACTTTCAACATTACAGAGCAAGCTTGGCACATTCGCATCAGGAGTTGGCACACTGAAGAGTGGACTTAAGACATATACTGATGGTGTTAGTACATTAAGTGGTGGACTGAATACACTTGGAAACAGTACAGGAGCCCTGGTTTCAGGAGCAGATAAGCTTAATAGTGGAGCAGGCCAGCTTGCAAGCGGAAGTGCAACACTTAAGGATGGACTTAAGGCGTATACAGATGGAGCCAGTCAGTTAAATACAGGCTTGAACCAGCTTAATGATAACACAGGAAGTCTTGCAACAGGTGTGACAAGTCTTAATGATGGAGCAAAAAAGCTTTCGGATGGTATTAATGCTGCAAACAAGGGCGCAGCAGGAGTATCTGCAGGTGCAGCACAGTTAAAGACAAGTATTGATACGGCAAAAACAGGAGCTGATTCTCTTGCAGCAGGAGCAAAGCAGGTTGATGAAGGAGTTGGTCAGTTGACACAATCTTTATCAGATATGCCTGAAACAATCAAAGCCAGTATAAATCAATCGCTTGAACAACTGAATGAATTAAAGGTTGGAAAATTATTTAAGACTCTTGGATATATTGATACAGATAAGATTACAGCAGACAATGTATCAGCAGCAGCGGATGCAGCAGTAAACAATGCAGAAAAAATAATAAAATTCTTGTCTACTAGTATGAATGATCCGGCTCCATCAGCAACTTACAGTAAGATAGTTGTTGGTCTATCTCAGGGAAAAGGTGCTGTAACAGTATATTCTGCCGTGAACCAAAGTGTAACAGACAGTGCTTCCAAAGTGAAAGCTTTAAAGGACGGCTCAGCAAAGGTATCAGAGGGTGCGTCATCATTAGATACCGGTTTAGGACAGTTGTCAGATGGAGCATCAGAGTTGTCAAGCGGAGCATCTGATTTAGCAAAAGGAACTACAAAGCTTGCAACAGGAGCTACAGCGCTTCAGACAGGCACACAAAGTCTTGCAGATAAATTACCAGAGCTGACAAAAGGAATCACCAGCCTTGTAAATGGTTCAAACGAGTTAGTTAAAAACAATGATACACTTAATGCCGGAGCAACAGCACTCAATGCCGGAGCAAGCCAGCTTTCAGCCGGAACACAGTCACTCATGAACTCAGTACCAACTCTCACAAGCGGTATCAAGCAGCTTGTAGACGGTTCAAACACACTTGTAGCAAACAATGCACAGCTCAACAGCGGAGCATCACAGCTTGCAGATGGAACAAATCAGATAGTCTCAGGTGTAGACCAGCTCACAACAGGCTCTAAGACACTTTCAGAAGGGGCACACACACTTGCAGATGGTATGGTACAGTTCAATGAGGAGGGAATCAACAAGATTCTCGACGCATACAACGGTGACTTAAAGCCATTCACCGACAAGCTTCAGGCAGTAATTGACGCAGGTGAGGAATATCAGACATACTCAGCAATCGCTGATGGACAGACGGGCAGCGTTAAGTTCATATATAAATTAGCTTCAATAGATGCTAAGGCAGATAGTGACAAATAATTAATTAAAGGATGTTTGTAACTATTCAGTACAGAAATATGCGGTACCGCATATTTCGTAAGAAAACATAGATTATGTAGGAGCAAGCGCCCATCAGCGCAGCAGATTCTAATGCGCTTGCGGTCCGCAACTGTGAAGGTACTGAACAGTTAAGGATGTTTAAAGATTATGGGAGGCAAAAATGGGCTGGATAGAATATCTGTTAATCGTGGCGGGAAGCTCACTGGAGATTTTCGTTGCGATGGAATGTCAGGGATCCCTGATCCAGAAAGTAAATAAGAAACAGCTTACAGCCATTTGCTTCATAGTTGCAGTTTGCCAGTTGTTAGCAATGTACATCGGGTATTTCCTGTCAAGCTTCCTTAATGGGAAATACTCGGTGAAGGATGAAGCACTTTTAGGAGAGATAATTTCTATCGGAATACTGATAGGACTGGGGATCAGGCTTATAGGAAAGGCTATAAGAAACGAAAGGATTGAGGAACACTGTCAGGCGCAGCTTGATATGAAAAGGGTGCTAAGAATAGCAGGAATCACCGCATTTTATACGGTTCTTGCAGGAATAGCATTCGGCTTCCTCGGTACCGGACTTTTCACCATTATGATAATGGTGGCGCTGCTCACTGTAATCTGTATAGTGGCAGGCATTTACACAGGATATCATTTCGGTTTCGAGCAGAAGACAAAGGTATATATCGTGGGGGCGATACTCTTTTGGGCGGCTGGAATTGATGTTATAGTAAGGCTTGTAAGTGCAAAATAATGCATAGGGCTCTGTTCGTAAGGACAGGGCTTTTTTGCTGTCCATTGAAGTATGAAATCCTTTGCTTGCAATGTCAAAGTAAATGCTATAGAATATTTTCATATCAAATTAAACGCAAATGAGGAGATTTAAAGTTATGAAACAGAAATTGAGAAACCTTTCGGCACAGGCAAATATAATATTTGCCATTCTTGCAGTTTTTATTTTCATTGCACCCTTGCAGTGGAGCGGAAAAGTTCTGGGACTGATTCCGGGCATGGAAAAGACGGATGACTATCTGCTGCAGGCTATGGTGGAGACTGTTGTTTTAGTTATTTTTCTTGGCATCACATATTTATTTGGTCTGTGGGATATCTTTAAGGAAAATGCAGCAGGATGGACCAGAAGTTTATACACAGGTGGATTTTTTATAGTATATTGTCTGTATGCTGTTGTTTCAGGTATTTATTTGTGCTTTTTGAGTGAGCATGGTGATGTGAAGGCATTTTACAACATTATCTTTTTCTTTATCGCGGTCTGCCTTGTAGGACTCGTTGAGGAGCTGGTGTTCAGAGGCGTGGTGTTTAATCTGCTGCTGAGAGCTTTTCCAAAGACGAAAGGTGGAATCACAGGAGCCGTAGTTTTGGGAGGCGTACTGTTTGGATTGATGCATTTTTCCAATATGGGCGCAGGGGTTAAGTTCAGCAGTTGTCTGATACAGGTTATTTCAGCAGGTCTCATGGGTGTGCTGTTTTGCATGATATACGCGTCTACACGCAATTTCTGGATGCTTGCCATTTTCCATACTGTTGTAGATATGGGAGGACTTTTATCATCGGGAATATTTGAGGGAGGCGGAGTGGCCGACAGGATTAATGAGTTTTCGGCAATGAACTGTATTGCATTTGTCGTGCTCGGTATTCCTATGCTTGTTATGTTGCGTAAGTCAAGGCGTATCCGTCTTGAGATGCTTTACAACAATGTGACCATCATAGATGACGAGAGGGAGGGCGCTAAGCTGGCAGAGGTTTCACTGGTGCTTGGCATTTGCAGTATTATTTTCTCGTTTTTTGGATATCTGATGGGACTTGGAATTGTCGGCATGCTTGCTTCCAAAATGTCAAAAAAGGCAAAGCAGTATAACAATACAATAGCAACTGCCGGTATGATTACATCGATAATAGGCTTTGTACTGTCGGTCATCTGCACGATTGGCATGATGGTGCTGTTTGCAAGTGGCATTTATGACAGACTTGTTAATATGTCGATGCTGTAATAATACGAAGCAGACCTTTGAATGTGGTAAAAAGTCTACATTCAAGGGTCATTTTTTAAGGAGAAAACATGAACATTTTACTGACAGCAATAAATGCAAAATACATACATTCAAACCTCGCAGTTTACTCACTGCGCGCCTGTGCCGTGGAGTACAGGGATGCTGTGGAGCTTGCGGAATACACGATAAACAATCAAAAGGATTACATTCTTGAGGAGCTTTACAAGAGAAAGCCCGACGTACTTTGTTTTTCGTGCTATATATGGAATATTGATTATGTGACTGATATTGCACGCGAGTATAAAAAGCTTTGTCCGTCAGTGCCGATATGGGTTGGAGGCCCTGAGGTGTCTTACGAGGTGGAGGCATTTCTGCGGGAAAATCCATACATAGACGGTGTGATGATAGGCGAGGGAGAGGATACCTTTAGAGAGCTGTGCGGTTACTATGCGCATAAAAGAAAGCTGAGTGATATTGCAGGCATTGCCTTCAGAAAAAACAGCACAGGTAATAGTACAAGTGTGAACAACATAGGAGGCAATAAAGCCGGTGAAATAGTATTCACAAGTCCACGCCCAATCAAAAACATGAGTGAAATCCCATTCTGCTATGATACTCTCGATGATTTTTCAAACCGCATCATCTACTACGAGAGCAGCAGGGGATGCCCGTTTTCGTGCAGCTACTGTCTGTCATCGGTGGATAAGACACTGCGTTTTAGGGATACCGAGATTGTCAAAAGAGAGCTTAAGTTTTTTATAGACCAGAAGGTGCCACAGATTAAGTTTGTGGACAGAACCTTCAACTGCAATCATGCTCATGCCATGGAGCTGTGGCGCTTTATAAAGGCGAATGACAATGGTGTGACAAACTTTCACTTTGAGATATCAGCGGATCTGCTGAATCAGGAGGAGCTTGAGCTGATTTCTGATATGAGGCCGGGACTGATACAGCTTGAAATCGGTGTGCAGTCCACTAATGAGGTCACGATAAAGGAGATTCACAGGACTATGAAGCTTGAGAGGCTTAAGGAGGTTGTGAGGCTCATTCAAAGCGGCAACAATATCCATGAGCATCTGGATCTGATTGCAGGGCTGCCATACGAGGACTATGACAGCTTTGGGCGTTCCTTTGATGAGATTTATGAGCTTAAGCCAAACCAGCTCCAGCTTGGATTTTTAAAGGTACTCAAGGGCTCGTATATGTTTGAGCATGCCGCGGAATATGGTATTGTGTACCATGACAAGCCACCGTATGAGGTTATGTCCACAAAATGGCTTTCGTTTGATGATGTGATAAAAATAAAGCGCGTCGAGGAGATGCTTGAGGTTTATTACAACAGCGGACAGTTTGAGATTACGATGAAGCTTATGGAGTGTATCTTTGACAGTGCGTTTGAGTTTTTTCAGGAGCTTGGAGATTTTTATGAGGCAAACGGCTATTTTGGAATGAGCCATTCGCGCATCAGAAGGTGTGAGATACTGCTTGAATTTCTGGCTTTATACCTGCATGGCTGTGACAGCGATGATATGGCTTCTGTGGGATTATCCGGAAATGCCGGAGATAGAGATAATACTGATTTTGATGAAAATGCGCAGATTTACAGCATGATTCAGGAGTCACTCATCTTTGATTTGTACTATCGTGAAAACTGCAAGAGCCGCCCGAGGTGGGCCACAGATATAGGCAAATTCAAGCATATGACACATGCATACTGTAAGAATGGAAAGCTGTCGCATGTGGAGCCGTTCCACTATATTTTTCCGGACAAGCACACGCGCAAGCTGGATGAGCTGCCAAAGTATCATAAGGAGCCGGTGTGGGCGCTTTTCCACTACGACATGAGAGACCCACTTGACCACCAGGCACTGGTGGAGTATATAGAATAACAGTAACGCGATATGGCTATAGCGGTAAAAGCCGGGAAGGTTTACGGACTAAGAAAAATGAGCAACATAGATAATATAAAAAATTACACGGTGATTGATCTTGAAATGACAGGTCTTTCCGCCAAAAATGACAAGATAATAGAGATAGGTGCGGCACGTGTGAGGGGCGGCGAGATAGTGGATACGGTATCCACACTGGTAAATCCGAAGCAGCATATTCCACAGCGTGTGCAGGAATTAACGGGAATTACCGACAGTGATGTGGAAAACGCGGCAGATATGGATGAGGCTGTGGATAACCTGCTTAATTTTATCGGGGATGATATCATACTCGGACAGAATGTGACCTTTGATTACAGCTTTTTAAAGCAGTGGGCGGTAAATCACAAGCGAACCCTCTCGCTAAATGCATATGATACTCTGAAAATGGCCAGAAAATGTCTGCCTGCGGAGCAGTCGAAGAAGCTGGAGGACTTGTGCGAATATTTTGGCATAAAAAGGGAAAATGCCCACAGGGCGCTCGATGATGCGATAGAGACAAAGCAGATATTTGAAAAGCTGCTTGCACTGATGGATGAAAAGGGAGAGCCGGTTGAGTCAAAGCCACTTGTATACAAGGCAAAAAAACAGACACCTGCCACAGCACATCAGGTCAGACAGCTAAAGGAGCTGATGGCTGAGTATGGGATAGCAGATATCATATCGTGGGACAACCTGACCAGAAGTCAGGCCTCAAGGCTGTACGATGAATATCGAAGCACATATATTAATAGGTGTGTGGATGGCTCGGAATAAGTTTCAATACAATAAGTGATAATACAATAAGCTATAACGCAAATTAATTACCGGCCGAGGCGGTATCAGCCTGTAGGCTCTCAAGCATAGAAACGATTCCATCCCTTGAAAGAGAATTGAGCTGCTTTGCTTTCTCAATAAGCTCTGCAAGCCGGTCGGCTTTTGACATGCTGATGAAGGCGTTGGCTAACAGACTGTATACGTTCTTTGAATCGGCACCCTGCTCCACTGCAAGCTCAAGCAGTTCATTGCCCAGCGATTCATAGCCTGCATCCTTAAGCCTATTGTAATAGTCCGGCAGCATTGAAACAAATTTCGTGAAGTTATCATCATATTCAGACAGCTTTTTAAAATTGAGAATGCCATATTTAAGCTTTAAATCAGTGTTTGTCATTCCGGTGAGATTGACAAGGGTTTTATCCCTTAAATCATTTATTTTATCATTATTTAATGGAAAAAACTTTTCCGGTATGGTAATATAACACAGGTCAGTGGTATCTCCGCGGAGGGTTGAGTTGGCTTTACGCTCCTTCTCCCAGAACTCCTCGGTGACCTTTGCCTGGGCAGAATCAGCCCTCTTTATGGCAAAAGTAATCACTGCAATAAATAAAATGAATAAAATTAGACAAATTGGAATCATATGTTGGAAAATCCTTTCTCATATATGAAAATAGTATAACTCATTTTTGAACAGAGGTGAATAGTATGTACGATTTTAATAAAAAAAGAAATCAGAAGGTGGTTGCTATAGTGATAATAGTGGTTATAGCAGCGATGCTTGTGACAACATTTGTGTCAAGTCTTGTATAGCTTTTCTTGAAATATGGAAAAAATATGATAATATGATATAAAATGCAGTTCAGTTAAGCGATGACAGGGGCGCTTTTAACAGCCTCAGGAAAAGGAAGCGGAAATGAAGATTAATAAAAAAGCATTATTACTGGGTACAATGGCATTTGTGCTTGTGGCAGCATCGGGCATGGTAAGTGCATATGCAAGCGGTTCGTCAGGCACAAAGAAGGCAAAGGTACAGACAATTACAGAGGGTGTGTGCATTGGCAGTGTGGATGTAGGCGGTATGACAAAGGAAGAAGCAAAAAAAGCAGTTGATGCCTATGTTGACAGCATAAAGGATACATCCTTTTCATTAAAGGGTGCCAATGGTTCATTTGATGCAACAGCACAGGAAATGTCTGTTTCGGCGGACACTGATGCAGCGGTGGATGAGGCTCTTTCAGTATGCCATGAGGGCAGCCTGATTGACAGATTTGTGGAGTCAGAGGAACTCAAAAAGGGCAATGTTGCCGTCAATATGTATCTGTCGGTTGATAAACAAAAGACCGCAAAGATGATTTATGATAAGAGCGACGAGCTTAATATAAAGGCAGTTGACAATTCGCTGCAGAGAAACGGCGACAGCTTCGATTTTGTTCCGGGGCAGGAAGGCAAAGAGGTTGATGTGGTAAAATCTGTCTATGCCATAAATGATTTTTTGCAGAATAGCTGGGATGGTTCGGCGAATGAGATAGAGCTGGTCACAAATACGGTTCAGCCGAGGGGCTCAAAGGAGGAGCTCTCAAAGATTAAGGATAATCTGGGAGGCTTTTCTACAGATTTCAGCAGCTCGGCAGCAGGGCGTGCAGCCAATGTAAAGAACGCATGCAGCCTGATAAACGGCAGTGTCATATATCCGGGGGAGCAGTTCTCGGTTTACGAGGCTATCAGCCCTATTACAACTGACAACGGCTATCAGATAGCAGGCGCATACGAGAACGGTCAGGTAGTTGACTCGGTAGGCGGAGGTGTGTGCCAGGTTGCTACCACACTCTACAATGCGGTTATAAGGGCTGAGCTTGAGATAGTGCAGCGCTACAACCATTCCATGATAGTAAGCTACGTAAAGCCATCTGACGATGCGGCAATTGCAGGAACCTACAAGGATCTTAAGTTTAAAAATAATCTGGACAATCCGGTGTATATAGAGGGCTATTGCAGTGGTGGAGTCATCACCTTCAATGTGTACGGAGTGGAGACGAGACCAGCAAACAGGGAAATTTCCTTCAGGAGTGAGACACTTTCCGAGGAGGATCCGGTCACGCAGTTTAAGTTTGATGCAGGTCAGCCGGTCGGTTATTTCAACACCGAGCAGTCTGCGCACAAGGGAGTGACCGCAAGGCTATGGAAGACGGTCACAGTTGATGGAACAGTGCAGAGCGATGAGGTATTCAACAACAGCAAGTACAAGTCATCACCAAAAATCGTGACGGTTGGTACGGCAGGAGCATCAGCGGAGGTTGTTGCGCAGCTTCAGGCGGCAGCAGCGGCTAATGATGAGGGCTCGGTTAAATCTATTGCTGCGTCCGCGGCAGCAGCGGTTCAGGCACAGGCAGCACAGACTCAGACACAGGATCCGAATGCGGCAGGGCAGACACAGGGTGCGCAGCCGCAGCCGACAGACCCGAATGCGGCAGGGCAGGCACAGGGCACCCAGACACAGCAGCCGGCAGGACAGGCACAGGGAGCACAGACGCAGTAAATGCCCGCAGGTAGTTGTTTCTGATGTAGTTATTTGCAATCAATGCACCAGGCTGCAACAGTATACACAGCATATTATTATTAGGAACAGGAAAACACATGAAAAACGGTAAAATATCAGAGTCGGTTTTAAAGCGCTCTGTCTTAAAACAACTTCATACCAAAAGCGACAGAATACTTTTTAAACCGGCAGTAGGTGAGGACTGTGCGGTGGTTTCCATGCAGGCAGGCGGCCAAACCAGGTTAGTTACTGCTACTCAGACGTTCACACTTGATGTATCGGATAAGCATGTGCGTGCTAACTGCGCAGTTTATGATGCATTGAACAATATTTATGCCATGGGGGCAGCTCCTGTTGGGATAGAGCTGGCACTGCTTGTACCTACCACAGAAAACGAAGCCGTGCTTCGTGAGACGGTGAGAGCGATTGATACTGTATGTGAGGAAGCAGGCATTGTGGTGCTTGGCGGACATACACAGGTGAGCCGTGCGGTGAAGAATATCGTGGTGACAGTTACAGCAATAGGTGAGGCCTATGAGCAGGCGCTTACACCATCATCGGCAGCAGCACCGGGCATGGACGTAATAGTGACAGGCTATGTGGGGCTTGAGGGCACAGCAATTCTTGCAAATGAGAAAAGAACCGAGCTTGAAACGAGATTTTCCAAGGCATTTATAGATAAATCAGCAGCATATATAGACCATATTTCCACAGCAATGGAGGCTGCATCCGCGATTGGCGCCGGTGTGGCGGCAATCCATGACGCTTCGCAGGGAGGCATCTTTGGAGCACTCTGGGATATGGCAGAGGCTTCGGGAATTGGTCTTGACATCGATTTAAAGAAGCTCCCTATCAGGCAGGATACGATTGAAATAAGTGAATTTTTTGACATAAACCCGTATAAGCTTTTGTCAGGAGGAAGTCTGATAATCATAGCTGCAGATGGTACACGCGTGGTCAGAGAGCTTGAGAAAACAGGACAAAATGCTGTTATAGTCGGTGCTACAACCGATTCAAACGACAGAGTGCTGATTTCCGGCGAGGAGAGACGATTTTTGGAGACTGCCCAGACTGACGAGATATACAAGGTTTTCAACTAATATATTTGAATCAGGAGAATATATATCATGAGAGAAAAGATATTAACATTTATAGAGAAAAACAGCAGGATAAACCTGAAGGAGCTTGCAATCATGCTTGGTGTGGATGAGGCAAGTGTGGCAAACGAGATTGCTGCTATGGAGCAGGAGAATGTCATCTGCGGATATCACACACTGATTGACTGGGACAAGGCAGGCCTTGAGAAGGTCACAGCCATGATAGAGGTCAGAGTGACACCACAGCGCGGCATGGGCTTCGACAAGATTGCCGAGCGTATATACAACTATCCTGAGGTGAAGTCTGTATACCTTATCTCAGGCGGCTTCGACCTCATGGTCACACTCGAGGGCAAGACTCTGCGCGAGGTATCACAGTTTGTGACAGATAAGCTTTCTACACTGGATCAGGTGCTTTCGACAAAGACAAACTTTATTCTGAAGAAATACAAGGATCATGGAACTATCATGGCGGCACCTGTCAAATCCGATGAAAGGGGAATTATGTCATAATGAGAGACCCTTTATCCAGTACCATAAAGACTATCCAGCCATCGGGCATCCGTAAGTTTTTTGATATAGTGAGCGAGATGAAGGATGCGATTTCGCTCGGAGTAGGTGAGCCTGATTTTGACACACCGTGGCATATCAGGGATGAGGGCATATATTCCCTTGAAAAGGGACGCACCTTCTACACCTCAAATGCCGGACTCAAGGAGTTAAAGGTTGAGATTGCAAGATATCTCGACAGAAGATACGGCATGACATATGATTACAACAAAGAGATCATGGTAACTGTCGGTGGCAGCGAGGCTATAGATATCGCACTGCGCGCCATGCTCGATGTGGGAGATGAGGTGATTATCCCGCAGCCAAGCTATGTTTCATATGTGCCATGTACTGTTTTGGCAGGTGGCACACCTGTGATTGTGGAGCTCAAGGAGGAAAATGATTTCAGGCTGACAGCCGAGGAGCTTGAGGCTGTTATCACTCCAAAGACAAAGATACTTATCATGCCTTTCCCTAATAACCCTACAGGCGCTATCATGGAAAAAGCAGACCTTGAAGCAATCGTTCGGGTGGTTAAGGAGCATGATCTGTTTGTGATAAGTGACGAGATTTATTCAGAGCTTACATATGTGGATAAGCATGTGTCTATAGCATCGTTTCCGGGAATGAAGGAGCGCACAGTGCTTATAAACGGTTTTTCCAAGGCTTATGCCATGACAGGCTGGAGGCTTGGATATGCATGTGCACCTGAGACCATTTTAAAGCAGATGCTAAAGATTCATCAGTTTGCAATCATGTGTGCGCCGACAACGAGCCAGTATGCGGCTGTCGAGGCTATGAAAAACGGCGATGAGGATGTTGCACAGATGAGGGATGAATACAACGGCCGCAGACGCTATGTGCTTCACCGCTTTAAGGAGATGGGGCTTAAGTGCTTTGAGCCTTTCGGGGCCTTTTATGCGTTCCCAAGCATCAAGGAGTTTGGCATGACATCCGATGAGTTTGCCACAAAGCTTCTAAATAGCAAGAAGATTGCCGTGGTTCCGGGAACTGCATTCGGAGAGTGCGGTGAGGGCTTTTTACGTATATCATATGCATATTCGCTTGATGATTTAAAGGAGGCGCTCGGCCGCATTGAGGAGTTTGTCACAGAGCTTCGCGCCGGGATGGACAATAAATAGTTTAAATTGACAGGAGACAAAATGGCAAAGCTGAACATAGTGTTACATGAGCCGGAAATTCCGGCAAATACAGGAAATATCGGAAGAACCTGCGTCGCGACAGGCACGAGGCTTCATCTTATAGAGCCGCTTGGATTCTCACTTTCAGAGAAGGCACTAAAGAGAGCCGGAATGGATTACTGGAAGGACCTCGACGTCACCACATATGTGGACTGGGAGGATTTCCTTGAGAGAAATCCGGGCGCAAAGATATATTATGCGACAACAAAGGGCAGACATGTGTACTCTGATGCTCATTTTGAGCCCGACTGCTATATTATGTTTGGCAAGGAAAGCGCAGGCATTCCGGAGGAGATACTAAAGGAGCATCCGGATGAGTGCATCAGGATACCGATGATAGGTGAGACAAGGTCACTTAATCTGTCAAATTCAGTAGCTATCGTGCTCTACGAGGCATTGAGACAGAATAATTTTGATCATATGAGGCTTGAGGGAGAGCTTCATCACCTGAGCTGGGATGACTAAATCAAGCGGCAAAGCGCATATTTTTGGCAGCTATTTGGGCTTTAACAGCTATGATAATTGTAAATACGGTAGATTTTTAGGAAAAAGAAATGGGCATAATTAAAACAAGCAAATTAGTACATGAATTTATACGAAGAGACGAGGAAGGCAATGTAGAGTCAATCACTACAGCACTCGACAACGTAAACCTCGACATAAAAGAGGGGCAGTTTATTGCAATCCTCGGTCACAATGGTTCAGGAAAATCAACTCTTGCAAAGCATATCAATGCACTCCTTGCGCCGAGCGACGGCACCATATGGGTGGATGGCATGGATGTGTCAAAGGAAGAGAATGTCATACCTGTCAGGAAAAGTGCAGGTATGGTTTTCCAGAATCCCGACAATCAGATTATCGCCAATGTCGTGGAGGAGGATGTGGGCTTTGGACCTGAGAATATCGGTGTGCCGACAGATGAAATCTGGCAGCGTGTGGACTATGCACTAAGGGCTGTCGGTATGACAAAGTACCGCACACATTCACCGAACAAGCTCTCCGGAGGACAGAAGCAGCGTGTGGCAATCGCGGGAGTTGTGGCAATGGAGCCAAAATGTATAGTATTTGACGAGCCTACAGCCATGCTTGACCCAAACGGACGCAAGGAGGTCATAGCCACAGCCCATGAGCTCAATAAGAAAAAGGGCGTGACCATCATTCTCATCACCCATTACATGGAGGAGGTGGTCGGTGCAGACCATGTCTATGTCATGGAAAAGGGCAAGGTGGTCATGGACGGCACACCGCGTGAGATTTTTTCAAGGGTGGACGAGCTGAAGGAGCACAGGCTTGATGTGCCGCAGGTGACACTGGTAGCTGATGAGCTCAAAAAGGCAGGGCTTGATATCCCTGATGGAATCCTGACGAGAGAAGAACTTGTAAATGCGCTTGTTGCGCTGAAAAACAGATAGGCGGGAGAAAATATGTCAATAATTCTAGATCACATAAACTATTGCTACAGTGCCGACTCAGCCTACAAGGTGCAGGCACTTAAGGATGTAAGCCTTGAGATAAATGATGGAGAATTTATCGGAATAATCGGTCACACCGGTTCGGGAAAATCCACACTTATCCAGCATATGAACGGCCTTTTGAAGGCGACAAGCGGTCATATATACTACAATGGACAGGATATATATGACAATGATTATGATTTAAGCAAGCTGCGTCACAAGGTGGGGATGGTGTTCCAGTATCCGGAGCATCAGCTTTTTGAGACAACCAACTTTGAGGATGTATGCTTTGGACCGAAAAATCAGGGGCTCGATAGGAAAACAGTGGAGCTAAGAGCCTATGAGGCACTGCAGAATGTACATTTTCCGGAGGATCTCTACTATCAGCCACCATTTGATTTGTCCGGAGGACAAAAAAGGCGTGTAGCCATAGCTGGAGTACTTGCAATGCACCCTGACGTACTCATACTCGATGAGCCGACAGCGGGACTGGATCCTGCGGGCAGAGATGAGATACTGGGACTGCTTTTACAGATGAAAAAGGATCTGGGTATTACAATCATACTCGTATCACACAGCATGGAGGATGTTGCGGAGTATGTGGATCGCATCATTGTTATGAATTCAGGAGAGGTGATGTTTGACGGAGTGCCGAAGGAGGTATTCTCACACTACAAGGAGCTCGAGGCAGTCGGACTTGCAGCACCGCAGGTCACATATCTGATGCATGATCTGGCGGAAAAGGGTATACCGGTTGACCTTTCGGCGACGACAGTTGCGGAGGCGAGGGACTCAATACTAAAAGCCTTTAAATAGCTCACCAATGCTGACATTTTGATACAAATTATGAGGAAGGAATACAAAAATGATTCGTGATATTACCATAGGCCAGTATTATCCGGCTCAGTCGCCAATACATAAACTGGACCCAAGAGTAAAGCTTTTCGCAACACTTATATATATTATTGCGCTGTTTTCCTACAAGGGAATAGCCGGTGTGCTGTTTATAGTTGCCGCGCTTGCCGCAGTTATAAAGATATCAAAGGTGCCCTTTAAGTTCATGGTAAAGGGACTCAAATCCATTATAATACTGCTGCTTTTTACAGCATGCTTCAGCGTGTTTTTCACACAGGGAGAGTACACAATCTGGGAGTACGGTATACTGCACATTTCTGACACCGGACTGATAAATGCAGCAACCATGATGATACGACTTGTGCTGCTCATTATAGGAACCTCGCTCATGACACTCACCACCACACCAAACCAGCTCACGGACGGTCTTGAGAAATCACTGGGCTTTTTAAACAAAATACATGTTCCGGTGCATGCGATAGCCATGATGATGTCGATAGCGCTTCGTTTTATTCCAATCCTTATTGAGGAGACGGACAAAATAATGAAAGCACAGATGGCAAGAGGAGCTGATTTTGAGCATGGAAATATCATAAAAAGAGCAAAGAGCATGGTGCCTCTTTTAGTACCGCTTTTCGTATCGGCCTTCAGGCGTGCGGATGACCTCGCAATGGCCATGGAAGCCAGATGCTACAATGGTGGAGAGGGCAGGACAAAGATGAAGCCGCTCGTATATGAAAAGGACGATAAAATAGCATATCTTTTCATATTTGCTTTTTTAGCGGTTGTGATAGTGCTTAGAATCCTTCTGCCGGTGAATCTGGGCAATCTTATTTTCAGATAGTGAAATAGATAGTGCAGGCAAAACAGGAGAGACATATGCGTGTAAAAATGATTGTAGCCTACGATGGCACAAATTACTGCGGCTGGCAGATACAGCCAAACGGCATAACAATTGAGCAGGTATTAAACGAGCACCTGAGCCGCCTGTTAAAGGAGAATATAAAGGTGACAGGAGCAAGCCGCACCGATGCGGGAGTGCATTCACTTGGAAATGTGTGTATGTTTGATACCAATACCCGCATGCCGGCGGAAAAGATATCGTATGCACTGAATCAGAAGCTGCCGGAGGATATAGTGGTGGTCGATTCCTGTGAGGTAAGCGATGATTTTCATCCACGATTCTCAAAGAGCCGTAAAACCTATGAATACCGCATTTTAAATGCGAGGTTCAGAAATCCGACACGCAGGCTTGACACATATTTCTATCATTATCCGCTTGACACAGAAAAGATGAGTGAGGCTGCAAAATATCTTATAGGAGAGCATGATTTTGCAAGCTTCTGCTCGGCAAACTCGCAGGCACAGACCACAGTCCGCACGATATATGACTGTACGGTGTCAAAGGCCGGTGACATCATCACAATACGTGTGACAGGAAACGGCTTTTTGTACAATATGGTGCGCATAATCGCAGGAACACTTGTGAAGATAGGTGGAAGCGATATGCCGGCCGATGCGATGAAGGGCATAATAGCCGCAACAGACAGGGCAGCAGCAGGTCCTACAGCCCCGGCACATGGGCTTACAATGATAGGACTTAAGTATGAGTAACCGCTTTAGATTTTTAATATTGTATTAAGATTTTTGGAATATCCGTTTTTAGCTTCAATAATAGGCTATAATGTTGTTACTGTTAATACACGGTACGGTAAAAAGAAGCTTGGAGATGAAGACGGTTATGAGATTTACAAAAGCAAAAGAGAAAATTATAAAAAACAAAGCCATAAACAGCACAGACGAAGGAAAAGGCAGACACCGTAAGGTAATCCGTATAGGAGCGTTTGCTTTGGTATTTGTCGTGCTGTTTTCGTTTGTCTCGACATTTTTTAAGATGACAGATGCTGTCAATATTGCGACTATAGAGGGTTTTTACAAGGAGCCGAAGAACACAATTGATGTGATGATGATAGGAGCCAGCGAGGTATACGCTGATTACAGCGCAACCGAGGCCTGGAAGAATTATGGATACACATCATACTCGCTTGGGGTATCAGGGGTGCCCGGCAGTCTGTACAAATCTATGCTCAGAGAAGCTCTCACCAGACAGCATCCGAAGGTTGTGGTTTTTGAAGTGAATGGCTTTTTACAAAATGACAGCTATTACGACAGAACGGTAAAGCTGCATAGCTGGATAGACAATATCCATAATGAGGAAAACAGGCTTGATACAATAAAAGAGATTGTGCCAAAGGATGAGCAGGATAACTTTAGAAACCCTTTAAAGCTATATCACAGCAATTGGAAGGATATTGACAAATGTGCACACACCTTTGCCACAAGAGTTGGAATGTATTTTGCAAAAACATCATGCATGAAGGGATTTTCATCTATTGCAAAATATTCCGATTGTCCATCAGGCAAGCAGAAAAAGCTCTATTTTATCGACAAGAGCAGAGCGTATATGACTGATCTGCTTGAGTATTGTAAAGCACAGGGGGTGGAAAAGGTGCTTTTTGCGAGGTTCCCTCATGAGAAGGAGATAAAGAATCCGCAGGTGCTTTGTGACGTGAAGGAGCTGGTGGAGTCTTATGGCTATGACTTTGCGAGCTTTGAAGGCGATAAGGAATTTATCGGAATCAATGAGAGGGATGATTTCTACAATTCAGAGCACCTGAATATAAATGGAAGCCGCAAATTCACTGCATTTATGGGAAAATATCTGTCTGATAATTACAGGCTTAATGCAGACCACTCACCGGAGATTCAGAGTGCATGGGGCGAGTGCGCAAGGCGCGCTGACAAGGTGATAAGTGCCTGCGCAAAGGATACGGATCTGAGTCTGGGCAATCATTATTTTGAGATGTCCGTTTATCTGCCTTATAATTTTTCGTCAAGCCTTGCGACAAATAAGGTAGCAGATACGAACAACGAAGCAAAGCCTGCAAAGGAGTTAAATACCCCGGTAAAAAAATAGCATGATAGTGTATGGACTTTAAAATAAATACTGCCTGTTAATTAAAGTATGTCTGGCAGTATTACTTTAGAAAATAGATTTGGAGTAAATAAAATGGAACTCATTTCATTAAAATATGCGATATTTGTAATCGTGTTGCTTGTACTATATTATTGCTTTCCGAAGAAATACCGCTGGTATGTGCTTCTGGCGGGAAGCATGGCATACTATGTGATTATATGTAAGTGGTATGTGCTTTTTATCATTTTCACAATATGCACCACCTATGGCTCAACAATATGGATTGACAAGCTGTTAAAGAAGCAGAATGCCATCGTAAAAAGCCACAAGGAGGACTGGGATAGGCAGACCAGAAAGGAATACAAGGAAAAGGGCAGAAAAAAGAGAGTGGCAGTCATGCTGTTTGCGCTGCTTTGCAATTTCGGCATTCTGGCATTCCTTAAATATATACCATATGCGGGCGAGCTTGGACTTTTGCTTCCGCTTGGCATATCCTTCTACACCTTTCAGTCCATGGGCTATGTGATGGATGTATACAGGGAAATTGTCGAGCCTGAAAAGAATTTCCTTAAGGTAGCACTGTTTGTATCATTTTTCCCTCAGATAATACAGGGACCGATTGCGATATATGATAAGCTTGCGGGACAGCTTTACGAGGGACATTCCCTGAGACTTGAAAATCTGCAAAAGGGTGCGCTTCTGGTGCTCTGGGGAGTCATGAAAAAGCTTGTGATAGCAGACCGCGCGGTAAATATCATCAATTTTGTGATGGATAAGCCGATGGATTTTTCGGGCACCTATGTATTTTTTGCGGCAGTAGTGTATGCGCTGCAGCTATATGCGGATTTCTCGGGAGGAATCGATATAGTGCGCGGTATTGCGGAGATGTTTGGCATAACAATGTCAACAAACTTCAACCATCCGTATTTTTCGCGCTCACTCACAGAGTACTGGCACCGCTGGCATATGACTCTTGGAGACTGGTGCAGAAACTATATCTTCTACCCACTTTCAATCTCAAAGTGTTTCCTGAACTTTGGCAAATGGCTAAAGCCGAGATTTGGTGCGCATATCAGTAAGGTGCTTCCGGGCTGCATCGCGAGTGTCATCACATTTATCGTCATCGGAGTATGGCACGGTGCCAATATGAAATACCTGTATTTCGGACTTTGGAACGGCATTGTAATCATGCTTGCAGAGCTTTTTGCTCCGGTAAACAAAAAGGTGGCAGGCGGCTTTTTTAAGCTGACCGGCCTAAGGGAAAAGGGCATCTTTGCAACAATTGTATCAGTGATTTGGACCTTTATGCTCATACTTGTAGGCTACTATTTTGACATAGCAGCAAATGCGTCGACTGCATTTCACATGCTTTTTAAATCGGTCACGGATTTTCATATCAGCGAGCTTGGAATAAACAACATCATTTTGAATCTCGGAGCATGCGGACTGGACGAGTACGATATACTTTTACTTATAATATGTACGCTGCTGTGGTTCTTCATCAGCTTCGTTGAGGAAAATAAAAAGCTCGACATGCGCGATTTCATACTTTCAAGAAAGCTGCCGCTTCGCTGGGCGATAATATATCTTGGCATCTTTATAGTAATAATATTCGGTTACTACGGACCGGGAGTGAATCCGGCTGATTTTGTATATATGCAGTTTTAAAGAAAAAGCTTAAAGAAAAAGCTGAAAATAAGGGTGAAAAACACTTGACAACAGCCGGTTACGCAAGTATAATATTTAGGTCTGTAAAAGTAGATAAATGGAAGCCAAAGCCCCGGCAACCATTTAGTATAGATAATGATAGTCATCTGAGATGGAACAGAGGACTATAAGATGTCAAAAAGGAAGTGGCGTCCGGACATACGCGATTTCAAGAGGCATCGGCATTAAAAGTAATCGAATCATTTAAGGAGGAAAACCGATGAAAACATTTATGGCTAGTCCTGCTACAATCGACAGAAAATGGTACGTAGTAGACGCTGAAGGTAAGACATTAGGACGTTTAGCATCAGAAGTTGCTAAAGTATTAAGAGGAAAGAATAAAGCAATCTTTACACCACACATTGACACAGGTGATTATGTAATCGTTGTCAATGCTGACAAGGTTAAGGTTACTGGTAAGAAATTAGACCAGAAGATTTACTATCATCACTCAGATTATATCGGTGGTATGAAAGAGACAACATTAAGAGAGATGATGAACAAGCACCCAGAGCGCGTTATCGAGTACGCTGTAAAGGGAATGCTTCCAAAGGGACCTCTTGGACGTCAGATGTATACAAAGTTATTCGTATACGCTGGACCAGATCACAAACATGCAGCTCAGAAGCCTGAGACATTAGAGTTTTAATAGGAGGTAAAGTAAATTGGCTACTACAAAGTATTACGGAACAGGAAGAAGAAAATCATCTGTTGCTAGAGTATATTTAGTACCTGGAACAGGAAAGATTACAATCAATAAAAGAGATATCGATGAGTACCTTGGTCTTGAGACATTAAAGGTAGTTGTTCGCCAGCCATTAGTTGCAACTGAGACAGTTGACAAGTTCGACGTTTTAGTTAACGTTCGTGGTGGTGGATACACAGGACAGGCCGGAGCAATCCGTCACGGAATCGCTCGTGCACTCCTTCAGGTAGATTCAGAGTACAGACCGGTTCTTAAGTCTGCTGGATTCTTAACACGTGATCCACGTATGAAAGAGCGTAAGAAATACGGTCTCAAAGCAGCTCGTAGAGCTCCTCAGTTTAGCAAGCGATAATATTAAGAAATTGATATTTCAAAAGCCCCGAGTTTTCGGGGCTTTTTTAATGTCAAAATAAGAATATTGGAAATAGCTAGATGCTTTATAGAAATACAAAATAGTCTGATCTTATTTGGATATATGCTGAAAAAAATATTATGGTTAAATAAAATTTAGAATTGGGAAATATGATAGAGATATAGAATATTATATTAGGAATAATGTCGAATGGTAGATGCATGAGGACAGATGGCAAGCTGTCGTATGATGCGGCAGCTTGCTATGGATTTAGTTAATGTACCATAATAATTTAGCATTAGGGTTATATTCAGGATGATTTTTATTATCTTGGCATGTATATTTTACAGTAGGAGGAGTGTTTCTACAAATTCGGTATACAATTTGATCAATTTCCTGGTCAGATGCAATGAAAGTACGTATCCATCCATGGATATAAAGAGATGGTGGATTGAAAGTGCTTTTGTTGCCATAACCTATATTTTGTTCAATTATGAATAATTGTGCGAGTACTGCTGTGATGTCAATTGGATTAATATATTGAGTAAAGTTAATATGTGTTAGCGGAGAAATCGCTTTTAATGGCTCTGCACCATAGAATATTTTATCAAATGCAGTTAAGAGTTCTATCCTTGATTGAGGAATTTCTCTAGCTCGAAGTTTAAGATCAATAAGTAGTCGAAGATGATTTGGTTTGAAGGGTTTATCATCGCCTATCTTAAGAAAAATCTGAAAATTAGTATTTATATCATAGTTTTTGAAACGTTTGGATAGAGTGCTTGGACGATAAATTAATAGGGATTGTTTACCATTGCTGTAAACTTCTTTCATTGTGTCAAAGGGAAGTGCCAAGACTAAATTAAGCATATCATTGTATGTCATTGTGTGTTGCCTCCTTGAAAAAATTAATAATATCAATATTAAGCGTATTAGCAATTTGATTAAGGGCAGATATAGAAAGGCTTTTATCGCACCCGGCAGCTTCAATTTTTGAAAGATAGCTGATACTGATTCCTGACTGTTCCGCAAGCTGCATTTGTGTTAATTTTGCCTGTTCTCTATAATGTTTTATGTTTGCACCTATAACATGGTACAGGGATGTGTCTGATTCAAAATGCATAGCAAGACCTCTTTCACTATTTGTGAATATTATCTCATGCTTCGAAAAGTATATAAATTCACTTATTGTGAAAGAAAAAAGTGGTGGATTTTTTACATAAAACGTTGTACAATGAATTAACATTAACGGAGAAGGGGGAATGTCATATAACTTTACAACCAAATAATTTTGCACTTGAACCTACAACTGTTTGGTCGTTTAAAGACAGGGGGGATTGGGCAACACACTCAGGGAAGTATCGTGGTAATTGGTCACCATATGTACCGAGAAATTTGATACTTCGCTATTCTAAACCAGGTGACTGGATCTTAGACCAATTCATGGGTAGTGGTACAACATTAGTTGAAGCAAAGCTACTTAATCGTAATGCGGTAGGTATTGATATTAATCCGCAGTCAGTTTTAATTTCTGAAACAAACTTGAAATTCCAATGTGAAACAAAATCAAAGATATTTGCAAAAAATGGAGATGCAACAAAATTACATTGTATAAAAGATAAGAGTATTGATTTTATTTGTACTCATCCACCATATGCTGATATTATCAAGTATAGTAAAGGAATATCTGGTGACATTTCATTACTTTGCGTAGATAAATTTTTAGATAAAATGAATAAAGTGGCAGCAGAATCATATAGGGTTCTGAAAAAGGGAAAGATATGTGCGGTGATGATTGGTGATGTTAGAAAGCATGGAAAAGTTATTCCTTTAGGATTTAGAATGATGGAATGTTTTTTAAATGTTGGTTTTTTAAATAAAGAAATAATTATTAAAGAACAGCATAATTGTCGTTCAACAAAATATTGGGAGAATCAGAATAATTCTTTTCTGATGTTGGCGCATGAATATATATTTGTTTTTCAAAAATAAACTTGTTTTTATTCACTAAAAGTGAAAGACACTGTTGTTATTTTATTGGTTTCAAAGTATAATAAAAAGGAATATTGTCTATTGGACATAGAGAAGAGGAAAATTAAATGAGTAACTCAAATATTGCTCCATTTGTGAAATGGGCTGGAGGTAAGAGACAGCTTTTATCACAAATTAAGGAGCGTATGCCTGAGAAATATAATAATTACTTTGAACCATTTGTAGGTGGGGGCGCAGTTGCATTTGAATTGCTACCGGAAAAGGCTCTGATAAATGACATAAACAAGGCTTTGATAAATGCATATAAGCAGATATGTGATGCACCGGATGCTTTTTTGAAGACGGTAAATAATCTTGATACAGAAATGTGGGAAGATGGAAAGAAATATTATTATTCTCTCCGTGAGCATTACAATGATAAGCTGATGAAAGCTGAATATGATGTGGAGCTGGCAGCTTTGTTTGTGTTTATCAATAAGCATTGTTTTAATGGTTTGTATCGTGTAAATGGAAAAGGATTATTTAATGTTCCGTATAATAATAGTCGGAGAGTTTCTGTTGATGAGGGAGCGATTAGGGATATTTCTAAATATTTGCAGGGGATAACTATTATTGATGGAGATTTTGAGGAAGCCTGTAAGGGAGCAAAGAAGGGAGATTTTATATTTATTGATAGCCCATATGCTCCATTGAATCCGACTTCGTTTGAATCATATACAAAGGAAGGCTTTGATATTGAAAGTCATAGGCGATTAGCGAGGCTTTATGATGAATTGACGGAAAGAGGATGTTACTGTATGCTTACAAATCATAATACGGAGTTGATAAATGATTTATATGGTAACAAAGGCTATACAATAGATGTTGTAAGTGTTAAGCGTATGATTAACTCTGATGCATCAAATAGGGTAGGAGAAGAAGTAATAATATGTAATTATTAAATGGTGTTAATGTCTCTGCTGGCAGAGATTAACATTTAGCTCTAAAGACGAGGAGAAATATAATGGATAACTTATTTACAAAGAAAGTGCCATTATACTTTGAGACGGATGAATCACAGTTGGTTGTAGGTGATTCATTTAAAATTCTAACAAAAATGGAACCAGAATCAGTGGATATGATATTTGCTGATCCACCTTATTTTTTAAGTAATGATGGGATTACATGTAAAGGTGGAAAGATGGTTTCAGTAAATAAAGGCTCATGGGATAAACTTTCAGAAAGTGGAACCGGTGTCGAAGAAAAACATAAGTTTAATAGAAAGTGGATTAGGTTATGTAAGAAAGTACTAAAGCCAAATGGCACAATATGGATATCAGGAACATTACACAATATATATTCAATTGGTATGGCATTGGAGCAGGAGGGCTTCAAGATAATTAATAACATAACATGGCAGAAAACAAATCCACCGCCAAACTTAGCATGTCGATGCTTCACACATTCTACAGAAACCATTTTATGGGCTAGAAAGAATGATAAGAAGTCTCGGCATTTTTTTAATTATCAGAAAATGAAAGAAATGAATGATGGAAAGCAGATGAAGGATGTTTGGACAGGCTCATTGACAAAGCCATCTGAGAAGGTGGAGGGAAAGCATCCTACGCAGAAACCAGAATATCTGTTGGAAAGAATAATACTTGCATCGACAGAGGAAGGACAAGTTATCTTGGATCCTTTCTGTGGCTCAGGAACTACCGGGGTAGAGGCAGTAAGATATGGACGAAAGTTCATAGGAATAGATGTAAGCGAAGAATATATGGAAATATCTAAGAAAAGACTGGAGAAGGTACTAAATGACAAATAGGAATTTTGACGAATGGCTTAGTAAATTCAGACCAAGTATTTCAAGCTATGATTATTACATAGATTTTGAAAAGGTCATTAAGAATGTTGATGAAATCAAGGTAGAACTCAACATTTTGAATTCATTAATTGGATCAAAGAATATAGAAGATGAGTTTGAAAAGGTAGTGACAAGATATCCGGAAACATTAAAATGTATACCATTATTACTTGCAGTCAGGAGTAACGAAATATACGCACAGGATGAAGATGGAGCATTTTTATACAATTTCAAAACTATGAACTATGAGGTAGAGCAATACAAGGTATTTATGAGCAAAACAGGATTGTTTGATATGATAGCAAATCATCTTGTAAATAATCTGGTAGATTATGCACTGGGTATTGAAACAGGTTTAGATTCTAATGGACGTAAAAATCGTGGTGGACATCAAATGGAAGATTTGGTTGAGAAGTACATTGTGGCAGCAGGTTTTAAAAAGAACGAGAATTACTTTAAAGAGATGTATTTAAAGGATATTGAGACAAAATGGAATATTGATTTGTCGGCACTTTCAAATCAGGGAAAAGCAGCTAAAAGATTTGATTTTGTAATTAAGACTGACAGGATGATCTATGCTATTGAGACAAACTTCTACGGTGGAGGAGGTTCTAAACTTAATGAAACTGCAAGAAGTTACAAGATGCTTTCGCAGGAGGCTGATACAATAGATGGATTTACATTTGTGTGGTTTACAGATGGAATAGGTTGGAAGAGTGCAAGAGGTAATTTAAGAGAGACATTCGAAGTTATGGATACCATTTATAGTATCGATGATATGGAGAATGGAATAATGGATAAAGTTTTTAGATAACAGATATCTTAACAAGGAGAGTTATAAAATGATTAATCTTCTTTTGGTTCAGTTAGTCAATACGGATATGAGCGGAAGCGTAGAAAGTAAAACATTTTTTGAAAAAATGAATGATGGATTGTTTGGAAATATTGCTGAATTTATTTCAAATTGTTTGGTTTACTGGCCGTTTTGTGTGTTCGTGTTAGTTATGTTAGTGTTTCTTTTTACTTTTAAGAAGCGAACAAAGGATGTAAGTAAACATAACATAAATACATTAAAAAAAAATGGAAAATATATAAAGGGTGTGTTTGTGGAATTAAATGATACCAAAGAACTCTTAAGATATTTCATGCATGGTGATAGCTGGAGAAAGAGAATAATTGCAGATTATAACAATTTATTTGATGATGAAAATGGAAGAAGATTAAAGAAAATTTATAAAGATTATGGTATTGCGTTTAAGATAAGTAAATCGGCATCAATTAAAAAAGTATATGAAGAGATTAATAGCACTTTGGAGTTGATGAGGAAAATAAGAAAACGAGAATGCGAAGCACCAGAGAATTATAAAGACACAGCAATGTTATTTGAAGTGTTGGGGTACCGATATATCGAAAAGCTTGAAAAACTATATACACGGACTGAATTTATAAAGAATAAATATATTGTTTTAACTGGTAGCGCGGGAAATGGCAAAACTAATTTGCTTTGCAATTTGGTAGAGACAATGATTAATAATAAGAAAATTTGTGTTTTCTATAATGTAAAAGAAATAAATCAAAATATGTGTGTTTATTTTGAAAACAGTCTTATGCCATGTAAGAACAAGTATTTTAGAGTGTACTGGAGTATTCAACATATTTTATGTGTTTTGTTGAATAGGTCAATGTATATAGTGATAGATGCAATTAATGAGAGTCGCTCGCATGAATTTATGAAATCATTATCTGATTTCATAAACAAGATGTTAAAATATCGAAAAGTTAAAATTATTGTTTCGTGCAGAAGTGAATATTTTGATTTTAAGTATAAAAATATTTTGATAGATAGAATTGATGAGGGGGCTTATTGTTATGACATAATGAAAGAAGAGTATTCGTATGTAGCAAAGAAAAGATTGTACGAGAATTATAAAAAAGCATTTAACTATTCAGGAGAGCTTTCGGAAGCATCGAAAGAAAAACTGTATAGTCAGCTCTTGTTAATGAGAATGTTCTTTGAAGTACATAAAAACAGTGATGTGAATGTAAATTCCTTAAACAAGTATGAGATTTTTCAAAGATATATTGATGCGGTGTTCGAAAGAAATAAGCCAGAGTGTGAAGCTTTCTTGAATAAAATTGTTGCACATATGTATAGCAATAACAAATATTCCGCAATACCACTTTCGGAAATAATGAAAGAAAGCGAAATGACAGGGGCTATCAAAGACATCATGGATGAAACTATTTTAGTGAGTCGAAAATTAATATTACATGAGAATTCAATTATTGAAAAGTATGATGAAGAAATTTATTTTGTGTTTGACGAACTGAGAGATTATTGTGTGGCTAAATATGCATTAAATAGTTTTATTGATGATGGTGAACGGATAGATGTTAAAGAAGTAATTACATATATTGATAAATTAGTAGAAACAAATGCGGTATGTACAGAAGGTGTTATAAATTATATATATTGGTTTTATAAGGGACAAGATAATGCTGATATGTGTAAAACTATTTTAAATAGATTTATGAAACCGCATGATAATGCAATAGAAGCATATAGGATGAATAGAGAAAATGGTTTGAATAGTTGGGGGTTGAAAGTAATTCTAGATGGAGATGACGACTTGGAGATTTATGAAAAAGATTATTTAAAATATATTATAATGAATAATCCAGGTCATGAATTGGCAAGACTTTTTTTATTTTTAATAAATCAAGAAATGATTAATGGCAAGTATAATTTGGAATTATTATTAGAAAATTTATATGAGATACATATATATGATGAGTTTTGTAGTGTATTAAAGGAAACGGTATCATATTGGAATATAGATGGGATTAATCATGATGACTTTATAGAAATAGACAAAAAATTGCAGTTTAAAAATATAGAAGGATGTAAAAGATTTAGATGTTATTTATTTTTGTATTTAGAATTTTTGTCATGGGAAGGAAAGGAAGAAATTCAAGAATATTTTGAGTCACATTGCAACAAGCAGGATATTATATGTAATTTGAAAGGACGGATATATTTTGAAACAGAGGACAAGTAAGGCGAATCTGAAATTTAATAATTATCTTTTCTTTAATCTGTATGAGGTTGGTACAAAGGCAAGACTTTTAAATTTGTATAAAGTCAAGAAAAACTCTTATGCAGGAGAGGTGATTGGGCGAATTTATGATTTGTATTTTGGTAATCCAATAAATTATAGGAAGGAGTTTCGCAGATATTATAAAAAAGAATTTGATAATTGCGAACAATACTTAGTTTGTCGCTTTAATATGTCAGAAGAACTGGCAAGGAAAGTATGTCGTAACAAAAAATATTATGTTGATTTAGAGTGGAAAGGTGATCAGGTAGGAGATTATTTTTCGTATGATGATGAGTTGAAAAATCAATTTTGGGGATTCGTAGGAGGTTTAGAATATGAAGATTAGGATTGGATATGTTACAAATAGTTCCTCTACAAATTTTCTGATATTGTCAAAAAAAGAATTGACCGCACAATATTTATATAAAAAGTTAGGTTTTAAAAAGAATTCGCCAATAGAATCAGCAGCAATGGAGATGTGTGAAAATATTATATATGGGACTAATAAAGGCTTGAGATACTTTAATTTTGATGAAGTGACTTATGATAATGTAAAAGAAGTATTTGGTGAAAAAGCTGCAAGTAGATATTTGGAATATCAAAAAAAGGGATATTTGGGTTATATGGGTTACACTAGTAGTGATGAAGGTACATTAACAAGTTTTTTTACAACGGATAGTTTTGAAATTGATAATAATGATATTTATGTATATGCAAGAAGTTGTATGTGGTGAAATTTATGATTTACTATGAAGATAAAAAATATAAATTCTTTGAATTATTTAATGAAAAAAATGGAACTTTGATCAGAAGTGATATTTCTGGAACTCAAATGAATGCTACTATGCGTTCTTTTCCGGAACTTTTGGATATCGGAATAATGGGACAATGTAGTGCAGCAAAGGCATGAATGTGTAGTAGGGTAGGTGTTGAATGTTATCAAAATGCAATTAATTCAAATAAAAAGAATATGTCATTGGAAAATTATGAGACGATTATGAAGCAATGTAAAAATAGAGTGTTTCAAGTTGCTTTAGGCGGAGCTGGTGACCCAAATAAACATGAATTTTTTGAGGAAATATTATCCATGACTAGGGAATATGGAATTGTACCGAATTTGACAACTAGCGGATATGCTCTGTTGCAACAGGAAATAAATTATATAAGGAAATATTGTGGTGCTGTAGCGGTTTCGTTTTATTCAAGGATAGAATCAAATCAAGAAAATAATGATGTAACAATTGATGCGATTAGAAGATTTGTAAGTAGTGGATGCAAAACCAATATTCATTTTGTGGTTTCGGATGATTCAATAGATGAGGCAACATATAGATTGGAAAACGAAATATGGCCTGTTGGAATAGAAGCGATTATTTTTATATTATACAAACCAGTTGGTTTGGGTAGAAGAGAAAAAATTGTAAAGAAGGACGAGCGATTGGCACGTTTTTTGGACGCTGCTATAAAAAAGAAACATTTCTATAGAGTTGGATTTGATACTTGTTTTACATCGGCATTAATAAAATATGGTGAATCTCTAGAAATGTCATCCGTTGATGCATGTGAAGCGGGAAGATTTTCGATGTATATTGATGCTGAAATGAATGCATATCCGTGCTCTTTTGATAATCAACTAGGAAAATATAGAGTATCATTGGAAAACAAACAAATTGAGGAGATATGGAACGGCGTTGAGTTTGAACACTTTAGAAATATACACTTGCAAAAATGCAATATATGTAAAGATAGCAATATATGTAGTTATGGTTGCGGATTAAAGTTAGGGATTGAATTGTGTTAGATTTATGAGTTACGAGGGATGCCCTAATTAAACACCCCAATCACCTCTACATATCCGGGCAAACCGCCATCTTTGGAAGCTAATTTGGCATACAGCCCCGGGATTTTTCTGGCCAGTCTTGTAGGATAACCAATATCAGAAGGCTCGTTCAGATGAACAGAAGTATTGCATTTTTGAAAGTTAAAAGAGACTTGGATTTCATATTAGCTTCCAGTAAATTTACAACTAAAGTTGATATGACCGCATAAATATTGAGTTTTCTGTAAAAATGTAGGTGAATCAATAGTCGTAAATACAAATTAATAAAACTGCGTCATATTCCATAAAAAATCTGAAAATATAGGATGTTTTATGTTTAGTTGAAAAATCAATGGAATTTCACATTTCAGCATTGAGGTTAACACAATCACAATCATTTTTAGGGTTATACATTGCAAAGATTATTTTGGACATAAGTAGCTTCTATCGATAAAATTTATATGCGAATTTGTAAGTTCAGAGAAGTCGTGGAATGCTCTGAGTAGTCTAAAGTGTAAAACACGTATGCAACATTTGATGTAAGTAATCCATTGTTTTCGGGATTTTCAAGCTTTTAAAACGTTCTCAAAGAGGTGATTTCAAAGAATATCGAGAATATGTTAAACCTCAGAACTTCGGTTCTGGGGTGTTTTTTTATTTGAATTGTGGTATTATTATAAAATAATGATAAGAAAAATTATTTGAAGGGAGTGAATTAGATAAAAGATGTTGCAGAGATAATGCTAATATGATTATCATCTGAATGAAGATAAAACCGAATGAAATGTATAAACATGTGACAACTGTAAGTAGTATAAAATTATTAGCGAAACAGTTTAATGAATGGTATATAAAGAAAAATGAGAAGAAGAATATATAAGATTATTGAAGTAAGTGAAGACGGTGATTCGTTAAGTAAAGCATATGATATTTTTATGATGATGTGTATCATTGCTAGTCTGGTACCATTAGCATTCAAGGAGCAGAATGGTGTTTTTAACGTTATGGATTGGATTACAACAATAATATTTGTTGGTGATTATATGTTAAGACTGTTTACAGCAGATTATAAGCTTGGTAAAGGAAAAGTTTCTTATATTGAATATCCATTTACAGCTATGGCTATAATTGATTTGCTATCCATATTACCTTCTTTTATGATAATTAATAGTGGAATTAAACTTTTAAGAGTAACAAGACTTATTAAAACATTTAGGGTGTTTAGAGTATTTAAGAGTTTTAGATATTCAAAAAATATTGATATACTTGTCAGGGTATTTAAAAGGCAAAAGGATAGTCTTACAATAGTTGCTTTTCTAGCTATGGGATACATATTTGTGACGGCACTTGTAATGTTTAATATCGAACCTGATACTTTTAATAGTTTTTTTGATGCGATTTATTGGGCAACCGTGTCATTGACAACAGTTGGTTATGGGGATATTTATGCTACGTCAGGCATAGGAAAAATTCTTACAATGATTAGTTCATTGTTTGGAATTGCAATCGTTGCGTTGCCGGCAGGCATTATAACTGCTGGGTATATGTCAGAAATTAATGCAGATGATAAATATAACTAGATTAATACGAATATAAAAGTGAATGTCATTGATGAAAAACTGACGTTGAAATGTTCACTTTTTAAAAAATATATGAAATAAGAGGCAGCAAAATGGATTTTGAAAGCAGAAGACAAAGAATTTTAGACAAGATGGAGGACAATTCTATAGCAATATTGTACTCAGGCATCGAGCACCATGTGAGTGCAGATGAGTATGATTTATTTACAGCACAGGCTAACCGCAATTTCTTCTATCTGACCGGACTTAGACGTGACAACATGGTCCTTGTCCTGGATAAATGTGTAGAGCCTGCTAAGACGATGCTCTTCATAGAGGAGGCGGACCCTACGATGGAGCGCTGGTACGGCAGGAAGGTGACTATGGAGGAAGCCGAGGAAATATCAGGAATTGATGAGATAGAATATATTTATGAGCTTGAGAGCACGCTGGACAGGATAATGACGCGTGAGGATGTATACACAGCATATTTCGACACGTATCGTCATCAGAAAGTGGATTTGCCGGATTACAATGTGGTAAAAGCCAATGAATTTAAGAGTGATTATCCGGGAGTTGCTGTGAAGAATCTTTTCCCGCTTGTGGCAGAGGAGCGTATGCAGAAGGATGAGGATGAGATTGAGCTGACCAAAAAGGCAATCGCTCTCACAAAGGACGGACTCTGCAATGTGATGGCTAATTTAAAGCCGGGCATGAAAGAATATCAGGCACAGGCAGACTTTGAATATATCATAAGACGCGGTGGGGCAGAGTGGACAGCTTTTCCTACAATTGCCGGAAGCGGAATTAATGGAACAATGCTTCATTATGACACAAATCGTGAGACGATGGAGGATGGAACACTGGTGCTTCTTGACCTTGGAGCCAGAATAGATGGCTACAATTCGGATATTACCAGAACATATCCGGTAAATGGCAGGTTTACCGAGCGCCAGAAACAGGTATATGATATCGTGCTTGCCGCAAACCGAAAGATTGTCGAGGTTGCAAAGCCGGGAATGACTACAAAGGAATTAAATGAAGTATGTAAGGATGTGCTTGCAGACGGGCTTATGAAACTTGGACTGATAAAGAATTCTGTAGAAATTTCTAAGTATTACATGCATGGCGTGTCACACCATCTGGGAATTGATGTGCATGACGTGACAGTTGACTCAAACAGCAGGCTTCGTCCGGGAGCAATCATCAGTGACGAGCCGGGACTGTATATAGATGAATGGGAAATCGGTATCAGGATTGAGGATGATGTGCTTATCACCGAGGACGGTGCAGTGTGTCTGTCGGAGGATATCATCAGAACCACAGAGGATATAGAGGCCTACATGGCAGAGCACAAAAAGAATTAATCGTGATAAATGATAAATTTTACGGTTTATAATATTTTTATGTGACATAATCTGATTTATGTATTATAGTAGTGCTAGTACATCGAATAATAAGTTTCTGATGCATTGTTATTTCTTATTTGGTGTACTATAGTATAGCAGTTATTTTTTATTGCTGTATAGGTGCAACGAAAATAATTCGTTCGACAGATGGAAGGAGAACAACTATGGTAAAGAAGATTAATAGCAGTGAATTTGAACAGGTTAAAAATAATAAGGCTATCATTGTTGATTTTTCGGCAGAGTGGTGCGGTCCATGCAAGATGCTTGCGCCTGTAATGGAGCAGCTTTCTGATGAAATCACAGATGTGGAGTTTTACAATATTGATGTGGACGAGAATCCTGATCTGGCAAGAGAGTATCGTATAATGAATATTCCGGCAGTTATTGCAATCAAGGGCGGTCAGGTTGCCGGTCAGCAGATTGGTCTTGTGTCTAAGGATGATATGAAGGGCTTTATAGACGGAGTTTTCTAGGACAAAGCGTTTTATGAAGCTTTCTAAGAAGCGAGAAGACACCTGCAATGAGCTTTTGTGTGAATATGTAAGGTGTGATGCTTAACAGTTATTATGGATTGTGTAAACCGGGCAGGATATCGTGCCCGGTTTTACATTTTTTACATTTAAATTAGTTCTCTCGGAAGATTTTTCCAAAGATAAATCAATAGGAAGTTGGTACTATAGAAAATATGATAATAAAAGATATCGAATTTAAATTAAAAGACGGCAGAACTGCCATTTTGCGAAGTGCAAATGAAAAGGATGCCAAAGCTCTTATAGAGTACATGAAAAAGTCAACAAGCGAAACGGATTTCTTACTGAGGACACCGGAAGAATGTGAGAATAAGACCATCGAGCAGGAGATTGATTTCATAAATAGCTGCAATTTGTCGGATACACATACGCTACTGGTATGTGAAGCAGATGGAAAAATTGCCGGAAATTGCATGGTCTGGTGGAATAAACGCGCGAAAACCGGACACAGGGCAAATGTGGCAATCGGTTTGCTGAGCGAATTCTGGAATCAGGGGATCGGAACGAGAATGTTCCGGGAAATGATAAAAATAGCAGAAAGCAATCCGAATATATTGCAGATGGAATTGGATTTTATTGAGGGCAATAGCAGGGCGAGAGCACTTTATGAGAAGATGGGCTTCAGGATAACTGGCATCAAATTTAATTCTATCAGACAAAATGACGGAACCTTGTGCAATGAGTATTCAATGATAAGGGAAATTAGTAGATAAACAAACTTTTTATAAAAAGCCACAATATGTATTTTAGCGAGTACCAGAGAGTTTATACCTTGTAAACGTTTACTATTATGTTATACTGTAATCATTGCCGGGCATACTAATGTGTGAATGTGAACGGTAAACGGAAAAAGTAATAAGAACAGCAGGAGAATGATTTTATGCTGTATCATAAATAAAAATGAGGTGAAAATCGTGCTTAAAGCAGAAAATTTAACTTTAAACGTAGATGATGAGGGCGGAAAGAAATGCCTTCTGAACAATATATCATTTCAGGTAGAGGACGGAGAAATGCTTGTCATCACCGGACCAAACGGAGGTGGAAAATCCACTCTGGCAAAGACCCTGATAGGTATTCAGACACCGGACAGCGGAAAGATTATACTTGACGGACAGGATATTACAGAGCTTGACATCAATCACAGGGCAAATGCGGGAATAGGCTTTGCATTCCAGCAGCCACCGAGATTTAAGGGAATGACAGTCATGAAGCTGCTCAAGCTTGCCGCAAAGGATGAGCTTTCAGACAAGGAGTGCTGCGACCTTCTCACCGCGGTAGGACTCTGTGCAAAGGATTACATTTACCGCCAGATTGACGGCACACTCTCAGGTGGAGAGATGAAGCGAATTGAGATTGCATCAGTGCTTGCCAAGGAGCATTCGCTTTGCATATTTGATGAGCCGGAGGCAGGAATCGATCTGTGGAGCTTTTCAATGCTCATACAGAAATTCGAGGAAATCCATACTGAGAAAAAGCAGAGCCTCATAGTGATTTCACATCAGGAGAAAATCATAAATATGGCAGACCGCATCATGATAATTGATGGCGGAGAAATCAAGAAAATCGGCACAAAGGACGAGGTGCTGCCTTATCTCAATGGTGTACAGAAATGTCACAAATGCGTAGAGAGACTGGAGGGAAGAGCATAATATGGTAAAGCTTGACAACGTAACAGAGGGCGTATTGGACGTCATAAATGATAATAAATTCAGTCAGACAGGTGCCTTTAATCTGCGTGAAAACGGCACATCAATCTGCCACGGAGACAGCGAGCACATCAAGATAAAGAAAAAGACGGACAAGCCCGGCATCGATATCTATATTGATGGAAAGACGGACGGAGAGGCTGTCTATATCCCTGTAGTACTCAGCAAATCAGGCATGACAGACCTTGTATACAACGATTTCTATGTGGAGGATGGTGCAGATGTAAGGATTGTGGCAGGCTGCGGAATCCACAACAGCGGCTGCAACGAGAGCAGACACGACGGCATCCATACCTTCCATGTAGGTAAAAATGCGAATGTACGTTATGAGGAAAAGCACTACGGCGAGGGAAACGGAACAGGTGCGAGAGTGCTCAACCCTGTAACAAATATATTTGTGGGTGAGAATTCTGTTTTCACACTCGATACAGCACAGATAAAGGGTGTTGATTCTACAGTCCGTGAGACCAATGTGGAGCTTGGAAAGGATGCAAAGCTCTATGTCACAGAGCGTCTCATGACAGATGGAGAGCAGAAGGCGGAGTCAAATATCGAGGTACAGTTAAACGGAGAGGACAGCTCTGCACAGATTGTTTCCAGATCCGTAGGAAAAGGAAACTCAGTCCAGACCTTCCATCCGAATGCCATCGGCAACAGCAAATGTCAGGCTCATATCCAGTGTGATTCTATCATCATGGATCATGCAGAGGTCGGTTCAATCCCTGAAATCAGGGCAAAAAATATCGATGCAGCTATCATCCATGAGGCAGCAATCGGCAGGATAAACGACGAGCAGCTTCTCAAGCTCCGTACACTCGGACTTACAGAGGAAGAGGCAGAGGAAGTTATCATACAGAATTTCTTAAACTAAATCAGGCGTAAATAGAAACCCCGGAGCGTGATATTGATATGCTATCAAAGCATACAATACGCTCCGGGGTTTATTTTATGTTACTGTTCACGCCTGACAGTGTGACCAGTAACTATTTTACAACGGCAACCGATTACTACAAAAATGCAAATCAGCATAAATGGTTTATACGATGCGAATTAGCATAAATGGTTTATATGATACGAATTATCATTAACTGTAATCTTGACATAAACAGTAAACAACAGTAAAATAAAACCAAAACAGTAAACAACAGTAAAAGACAGTAAAACAAATTCAAAACAGTAAACAACAGTAAAAATTGGAGGCTGATATGCAAAATCCATTCACGCTTACATTTGGAAGAAGTCCACTAGAGTCGGTAGACCGTCCGGTACAGATTAATGAGATAATTGAGAATTTTACAGCGGATACAATAAATCAGCAGATGTTTATAATTACCGGTGTGCGAGGTTCAGGAAAAACAGTAATGATGACAGAAATTTCGCATAAACTAAGAGAAAATGATGACTGGGTGGTTATAGAACTCAATCCGGCAACGGACCTGTTGTCTGCAATGCTTTCAAAATTGAATAGTGATAATATATGTGCGGGACTTATAAAATCGGCAAAGCTCGATCTATCATTTTTCGGTTTTGGAGTATCTATAGAGGGGACACAGCCGATTACAGATGCAGAGACAGCTATTATAAAGATTTTGGAAAGGCTTAAAAAGGGTGGTAAGAGACTGCTTATTACGATAGATGAGATGACAAATAGTGAGTACATGAAGGTTTTTGCAGGAGCCTTTCAGATATTTGTAAGACAGGAGCTGCCTGTATTTCTATTAGGAACAGGATTGTATGAAAATATAGAGGAGCTTCAGAATGAGAAGAGCCTTACATTTTTGTACAGAGCACCTAAAATCCAGCTCAAACCATTAAATAACGCGGCAATAATCAATAAGTATAAAACTATTTTTAACATATCTCCAGAGAAAGCAGCACAGATGGCGGGGCTGACCAAAGGATATCCTTTTGCATTTCAGGTTTTAGGATATCTGACGTGGAACAATGGTGGCGACTACAATGGCATTTTGGGCGAGTATGAACAGTATCTGAGCGAATTTGTATATGACAAAATCTGGTCGGAGCTTTCTCAGAAGGATCGCATGGTTGCAAAGGGGATTGCAGATGTACAAAGCGGAAAAATAAAAGAAATCAGGGATGCAATTGGGATGGAGACAAACGAATTCAATCCGTACCGTAAGCGCCTTATAAGAAAGGGAATTGTATCGGGAGAGATACGGGGATATGTGTATTTTACGCTGCCGCTTTTTGAGGAATATGTGATTGAAAATTATTAAAATGAGCACAGGTTCAGCAGATTAAAATAAGGAGTCAAAATGAAAGCGTATTATCATCTACCGGGATTGTTTGAATTTTATGAATTATACAAAGAATTTCTCCCACTGTACCGCAAGCACCGGGAATATTTCTATGACTGGTGCGACATAGGCTCAATATACGGTGCACCGGCAGACTGCATATGGGGCGGAGGCCGCGTCGGTTTTGGTGAGCACGATTTGAAGGAAGTGCTTAAGCTGATGCAGGAATATGGGATATCCGCGAGACTTACCTTTAGCAATTCATTGCTTACTAAGGAGCATCTTCCTGACAAAAAATGTAACGAACTGTGCAGGATATTTGATATAGGCAGAGATAATGAGCGAAGCAGGGGTTTTGGAAACGGCATAATCATCTACTCAGATATTCTGCTTGATTACATAAAAGAAAACTACCCTGACTTTTATTTTGTGTCTTCAACCACAAAGGTTCTGACGGATTTCAGTGAATTTAAAAATGAGCTAAACAGAGAGGAGTTCCGCTATGTGGTACCGGATTTCAGGCTGAACAAATCATTTGATAAACTGAAAGCATTATCACAGCATCAAAAGGATAAAGTGGAATTTTTATGCAATGAGTGCTGCTGGTTTGGCTGCGCGGACAGGAAGAAGTGCTACGAGACGGTTAGCCGCAAAAATCTGGGCGAGGATTGCCCGGAGCACTATTGCACTGCGCCTGATGCGGGGCAGGGATATCTCTTTTCGAAGGCGATGAAAAATCCCGGCTTTATCGGAATAGATGATATAAAGAACACTTATCTGCCGATGGGCTTTAGCAATTTTAAAATAGAGGGAAGAGGGCTTGGAAGTGCCATGATACTGGAATTTCTGCTCTACTATATGACGAAACCACAGTATCAGATACATGTCAGAGAGTACATTTATCTCGATAATATGCTGGATTTATTTTGAAATATAAAAACTATACATTAACGACAACAGGAAGGATGATTCTCAAAAATGAATATTAGAAGAGCACACGAAAAAGACATACCAAGACTTATAGAATTGTTAGAGCAGGTGCTTCAGATCCATGCCGATATCAGACCGGATATTTTTATCTCGGGGACGACAAAATATACAAATGAAGAGCTTGCAGAAATGATAAAGGACGATACAAAGCCGATATATGTTGCGGCAGATGATGACGATGTATGCATGGGATATGCATTCTGTCAGATAAGACAGCAGCCGTTTTCCAACAATATGGTGCCGTTTACATCACTTTTCATAGATGATCTGTGTGTAGATGCAAAGACCAGAGGACAGCATATCGGAGAGCAGCTTTTTGAATATGTCAAGAATGAGGCAAAGCATCTCGGCTGCTACGAGGTCACGCTCAATGTATGGAGCGGAAACACATCTGCTGAGAAATTTTATGAGAAGATGGGGCTTAAGACAAAGGAACGCCAGATGGAGTATATTTTAATGTAAAATGTATGTTGACAAACACAAAAAGGAGTGATAAACTCTAAACAAATTTAGCAAGATAAAGTATTAAATCGTTAAAGAAGTGAAAACAGTTTAAACTGTTTCGACAATTTAATAAGTTGTAAACCGTTGAAGCGGAGATAACGGCAATGATGCCTTTACAGAGAGCCTGTGGTGCTGAGAATCAGGTGTGAAACAAGTTGTCAAATGGACCGCTGAGGGCGCAGTCAAATGGATTTATCATTCATCCAGAGTATTCTGCGACGTGTGGGCATACGTCATTTGCCCGGGATATGTTGGTATCCTGCCAAGCGCACGAGCTTTATCGTGAATTCAAGGTGGCACCGCGGATAGTTAAGATTATTCGTCCTTGACAGAACTAAAATTCTGTCAAGGACGTTTTTTTAGTGAACAAAAGAACACAATGGAACTTGCAAATCTGCATGCTTGCATGCGAGATTTCAAGTGAACATTGGGTTGTACAACATAAAGCGAGAATTGTAGCAGCGCAAGCTGCGGAGAAGCCTTGAAAAGGCGAATTCGAGCTTGTATGTTGGACATTTGTTCACGAACGAACACTGGACTGCACAACATAAAGCGAGAATTGTAGCAGCGCAAGCTGCACAGAAGCCTCGAAGAGGCGAATTCGAGCTGTATGTTGTACGTTTTGTTCACGGTTGAACACTGGACATTTATTCACTACCACACAAAATTTGGAGGCAAGCATATGAAAATTTCACCTACACTGACCGAAGTTAAAGAAATAGCAAAAACCGGGAAGTATGACATTCTCCCTGTAAGCTGTGAGATATTATCAGATTTTATCACACCTATAGAGGCTATGAGGATTCTGCAGAATGTTTCAACACATTGTTATCTGCTTGAATCAGCACAAGCCAATGAAGCCTGGGGTAGATATACATTTTTGGGATATGATCCAAAGCTTGAGATTAACTGCATAGATGGTCATATGAAGCTTGGAAAGCTTTCGGTGGAGACGGATAATCCTTCAGAGTACATCAGACAGATTCTTTCAGAGTACAAAAGTCCGAAATTTGATTATATGCCTTCGTTTACAGGTGGCCTTGTAGGTTATTTTTCGTATGATTATCTGGGCTACAAGGAGAAAAGCATCAGAGGAAAAGCAAGAGACACAGAGGATTTCAAGGATGTTGATCTGATGCTTTTTGATAAGGTAATAGCATTTGACAATCTGTGCCAGAAGATAATACTAATCGCAAATATGTCACTTGATGATCCGGAAACAGGCTATAACAAAGCGATTGTTGAGCTAAAGCAGCTTAGGGAGCTTCTGATGCACGGAGAGAAAAAACAGAATATGGGTGGAAAGCTGCTGGGCGATGTCACACCGCTTTTTGAAAAGGAGCAGTATTGTGAGATGGTCGAGAAGGCAAAGCACCATATCAAAGAGGGGGATATTTTCCAGATAGTTTTATCCAACAGATTGAGCGCACCGTTTGAGGGAAGCCTTTTTGATACCTACCGCGTGCTTCGAACGATAAATCCTTCACCGTACATGTTTTATTTTTCAGGAACCGATGTGGAGGTTGCGGGAGCATCTCCGGAGACACTTGTGAAGCTTGAAAATGGAGTGCTTCACACATTCCCGCTGGCAGGCACGAGGCCGAGAGGTGCCACAGCAGAGGAGGACAAAAAGCTTGAGGAAGGGCTGCTTAAGGACGAAAAAGAGCTCGCAGAGCACAATATGCTTGTGGACCTTGGAAGAAATGACCTCGGAAAGGTAAGTAAATTCGGAACTGTAAAAGTTGAAAAGCTTCATTCCATAGAGCGATATTCACATGTGATGCATATAGGCTCGACAGTGCGTGGAGAGATAAGAGAAGAATACGACGCACTCGATGCAATTGAGGCCGTGCTTCCGGCAGGAACACTTTCAGGAGCGCCAAAAATCAGAGCGTGCCAGCTTATCGGAGAGCTTGAAGATAACAAGCGAGGCATTTACGGTGGCGCGATTGGATATATAGATTTTACAGGAAATATGGACACATGTATTGCAATCCGTATTGCCTACAAGAAAAACGGCAAGGTTTTCGTGAGAAGCGGAGCGGGAATCGTTGCGGATTCAGATCCTGAGAAGGAATTTCAGGAGTGCATAAACAAGGCAAAGGCTTCTCTTAAGGCACTGGAAGTCTCACAGGAGGTGGAAGAATGATTTTACTGATTGATAACTACGACAGCTTTTCTTACAATCTGTATCAGCTAATCGGCGAGATAGATCCTGATATCAGAGTAATCAGAAATGATGAGATGACAGTTGAAGAGATTAGGGATTTAAAGCCTGACCGCATCATATTATCACCGGGACCGGGAAGGCCTGAGGATGCGGGAGTGATAATAGCTGTGGCAAAGGAGCTTGGAAAGGAAATCCCAATCCTTGGTGTGTGCCTCGGACATCAGGCGATATGCGCAGCATATGGTGCGACAGTCACATATGCAAAGGAGCTCATGCACGGAAAGCAATCGGATGTATCGTTTGACACAGAAAGCCTTTTATTCAAGGGTTGCCCGAAAAAAGCAAAGGTAGCACGTTACCATTCACTTGCTGCAGATGCGGACACGATGCCTGATTGCCTAAAGATTACAGCCACTACAGATGATGGTGAGATCATGGCTGTTGAGCACAAGGAATATCCGATATACGGAGTGCAGTTTCACCCAGAGTCAATCATGACACCGGACGGAAAGCAGATGCTTAGTAATTTTATCAAAGCTTAATTGAAAATTGCAGCGTTTAATGAATTTATATATTAGTTGTTGAATTGAAAACAAATAGCAGAACAAAATCATAAACAAAATTATAAACGAAACATCATCGGAATACAGGAGGACATAATCATGATCAAAGAAGCCATAGTAAAAATCGTAAACAAAGAAGACCTCACATATGACGAGGCATATGCAGTGATGAATGAAATCATGGGCGGTGAGACAACACCAACCCAGAATGCAGCTTTTCTTGCAGCTCTTTCCACAAAGAGTGCAAAGGCTGAGACAACAGACGAAATCGCAGGCTGTGCGGCAGCCATGAGAGAGCATGCGGTACAGGTGAAAACAGGTATGGATGTGTTCGAAATCGTAGGAACAGGCGGAGACAATGCACAGAGCTTCAACATTTCAACAACCTCTGCACTTGTTGCGGCAGCAGGCGGCATGAAGGTGGCAAAGCACGGAAACAGGGCAGCCTCTTCATTATGCGGCACAGCAGACTGTCTTGAGGCGCTCGGTGTCAACATAGACCAGAGCCCTGAGAAATGTGTAGAGCTTTTAAATAAAGTCGGCATGTGCTTCTTCTTTGCACAGAAATATCACACATCAATGAAATATGTCGGACCTATCAGAAAAGAGCTTGGTTTTAGAACAGTATTCAATATTTTAGGACCGCTCACAAATCCGGGTTCACCGGCCATGCAGCTTCTGGGAGTGTATGATGAGTATCTTGTAGAGCCGCTTGCACAGGTGCTTGTAAGCCTCGGAGTAAAGCGTGGAATGGTAGTATATGGCATGGATAAGCTCGATGAGATTTCCATGAGCGCACCGACCAAGATATGCGAGATAAAGGACGGATGGCTCAGAACCACAGTAATCTCACCGGAGGATTTCGGCTTTGAGCGCTGTACAAAGGAGGATTTAAAAGGCGGTACACCTGAGGAAAATGCGAAAATTGTACGTGATATCTTAGGTGGACAGAAGGGCCATAAGAGAAATGCAGTACTCATGAACGCAGGCGCATCACTTTATATTGGAGGAAAGGCCGACAGCATGAAAGAGGGTATCGAGCTTGCAGCAAAAATCATTGATTCAGGAAAAGCACTTGAAACACTCGATAAGCTCATCGAGGTAAGCAACAGCTAGGCACACAAAACAGGAAAGGAAAAGCGATGAATATTTTAGACCAGCTAGCAGAATATTCAAGGCTTCGCGTGGCAGAGGACAAGAAAAAAATAAGCCTTGAGGAAATGAAAAATATCGCGATTCAGACGAAAAACGAAAAGCTTTGTGATTTTGCATTTGAAAAAGTACTCAAAAAGGATGGCTTGAGCTTCATATGCGAGTGCAAGAAGGCTTCGCCGTCAAAGGGGCTTATAGAGCCGGATTTCAGATATCTTGAAATTGCAAGGGAATACGAGAAGGCAGGTGCGGATTGCATCTCGGTACTGACAGAGTCAAAGTGGTTTTTAGGCTCGGATGAGTATCTTAAGGAGATTGCAAAAACGGTTTCGATTCCGTGCATTCGAAAAGATTTTACGGTTGATGAATATCAGATATATCAGGCAAAGACACTCGGTGCCGCTGCGGTGCTTTTAATCTGCTCCATACTGTCAGAGGAACAGCTTGGTGAATATATAAAAATCTGCGACAGCCTTGGCATAAGCGCCCTTGTGGAGATACACAATGAAAAAGAGGCAGGGATGGCGGTAAGAGCCGGTGCCAGAATAATAGGTGTCAACAACCGCAATCTGAAGGATTTTACAGTTGATACAGCTAACAGCAGAAAGCTTCGTGACCTGATTCCCGATGACATCATATTTGTATCGGAAAGCGGTGTAAAGAGCACAGACGATATCAGGGCAATACGTGAAATCGGAGCTGACGCAGTGCTTATCGGAGAGACGCTGATGAGAGCGGATGACAAAAAGGCTAAGCTTGATGAATTGCGATTAAGCTAATAGAGATATATAAGTATCTTCATGGTTTTAAGAATATCTGTAACTATTCAGTACAGAAAACAAAATATTTACAAATATACATCAGAAGGGAAAACATCATGACAAATCCAAACGGAAGATTTGGTATTCACGGAGGACAGTACATTCCTGAAACTCTCATGAATGCCGTTAAAGAATTAGAAGAAGCATACAATCATTACAAAAACGATCCTGAATTTAACAGAGAGCTCACAGAGCTTCTCAACGATTATGCAGGAAGACCATCGAGACTGTACTACGCAGAAAAGATGACAAAGGATCTCGGTGGAGCAAAAATATACCTTAAAAGAGAGGATTTAAACCATACGGGAGCCCACAAGATCAACAACGTATTAGGTCAGGCACTTCTTGCAAAGAAAATGGGCAAAACCCGACTGATAGCCGAGACCGGAGCCGGTCAGCACGGCGTGGCAACAGCAACGGCCGCAGCCCTTATGGGTATGGAATGTGTTGTATTCATGGGCGAGGAGGACACAAAGCGTCAGGCGCTCAATGTATACCGCATGCGTCTGCTCGGAGCAGAGGTTATCCCGGTTACATCAGGCACAGCCACGTTAAAGGATGCCGTATCGGAGGCAATGAGAGAGTGGACCAAGAGAATTTCGGACACACATTACTGCCTGGGCTCAGTTATGGGACCACACCCGTTCCCTACCATCGTAAGAGATTTCCAGGCGGTCATCTCAAAGGAAATCAAGGAGCAGATGCTTGAAAAGGAGCACAGACTGCCTGATGCGGTTATCGCATGTGTGGGCGGCGGCTCAAATGCCATCGGAAGCTTTTACAACTTCATAGAGGATGAGGGAGTTGAGCTCATCGGCTGCGAGGCAGCAGGAAGAGGAATAGATACCTTTGAGACTGCAGCCACAGTAAATACAGGCCGTCTTGGTATTTTCCACGGCATGAAGTCATATTTCTGTCAGGACAAATACGGACAGATCGCTCCGGTTTATTCTATTTCTGCAGGACTTGACTATCCGGGAGTCGGACCGGAGCATGCATATCTGCACGATATCGGCAGAGCGCAGTATGTACCTGTAACAGATGATGAAGCGGTAAATGCTTTTGAATACCTTGCAAAGACAGAGGGAATCATCCCTGCAATCGAGTCCTCACATGCAGTGGCATATGCCATGAAGCTGGCGCCTACAATGGACAAGGACAAGATAATCGTTGTTACTGTTTCAGGCAGAGGCGACAAGGACTGCGCGGCAATAGCAAGATACAGAGGGGAGAATATTTATGAGTAAGATAAGAAGTGCGTTTGAAAACGGCAAGGCGTTTATACCATTTATCACCTGTGGTGATCCAAATTTAGAGACAACCGCAAAAATCGTAAGAGAAGCTGTTGCAAACGGAGCAGACCTTATAGAGCTTGGAATTCCATTCTCTGATCCTACAGCAGAGGGACCTGTAATCCAGGGCGCCAACATAAAGGCACTTGCAGCCGGAGTTACAACAGACAAGGTTTTTGACCTTGTGAGAGATTTGAGAAAAGATGTCACAATCCCTATGGTTTTCATGACATATGCAAATGTGGTTTACTCTTACGGCGCAGAAAAGTTTATCAGTACATGTAATGAAATAGGAATTGACGGACTCATTCTGCCGGATATCCCATATGAGGAAAAGGAAGAGTTTTTACCACTCTGCGAGAAATATGATGTGGACCTTATTTCATTTATCGCACCTACATCAAATGATCGCATTGCGATGATAGCAAAGGAGGCAACCGGCTTCATCTATGTGATTTCAAGCCTCGGAGTCACCGGTACAAGAAGCGAGATTAAGACAGATCTGGCTTCAATAGTCAAGGTAATCAGAGAAAACACAGATGTGCCATGTGCTATCGGTTTTGGCATTTCAACACCCAAGCAGGCAAAGAAGATGGCAGATATCTCGGATGGTGCCATTGTGGGCTCTGCCATCATCAAGATAATCGATGAGTATGGTGAGGCTTCACCAAAGTATGTCGGTGAGTATGTTAAAGCAATGAAGGATGCGCTGTAGAGGCATTGTATTTTTATGTATGTAAAGGAGATTTTCTAAGAAAACTTAAAATAATATTATAAAACCAGAAAAATGACTTTTATACCCATATTTCAGAAATAAAATTTATGAAATATGGGTATAAAACTTGAAAAGCGAATATATTAATTATATAATAAGTGCAAATAAGACAGTTCAGAGGGAGGAATATCAGGATGCTGTGTCAATTTTCTTTTAAAAATTTTAAATCATATAAAGAAACAACAACATTCGATTTTCAGGCAACATCTATTCCGGAGTTTTCAGAATCGTTGTTAAAAAGCGAGAAAGCAGATGCACTTCTTCCCGTAGGGGTTATATATGGTCCGAATGGTGGCGGGAAAACCAATCTGTTACTAGCTCTTTCATGTTTGATTTCTACAGTGGTTAAGCCGATATATGAATTGGAGAAGGCAAGAGAAAAGATTATTATTCAGCAGAAGATAAGTGCGGCACCATTCTATTTTAATGAAATATCTAGGAAAATGCCGACAGAATTTGAAGTGTATTTCCGACAGGGAAAAAATGAATACAGGTACAACTTATCAATATGCGGGGATGACATTGTTGAAGAATCTCTGTATTGGAAATCCATTGGTGGAAAGAGAACGGGTATGGTTTTTGATAGGGAAGGTGCTGAAATTACATTGGGTGCAAGCATCAATAAAGCGAGTATTAACCGCTCGGTAAACCCCAAGATGCCATATTTATCTTTTCTGGCAATCAACTATGATATACCGGTAATTGTGGAAGTTCAGAAGTGGTTTGAATCATGCATTGTCAAAAACTATGCAAATCCGATTGCAGACAGACAAATAATGTTTTCTGATGATGAATCATATCGAAAGAGAATTGTTCGTGCACTAAATGATGTTGATATTGATGTATCAGGTTATCGGTATGATGAAGAAAATCATGAACTGTATACGCAGCGTATGATAGAGGGAAAGATTTATGAATTAAGTTTTAATGATGAGTCAGATGGAACAAAGAAAATGATTGCGGCATTACCTGTGATTTTGTTAGCACTGCAAGAAGGTCGGCTGGTGATTATTGATGAATTGGATGCAAAATTGCATCCTAAGCTGCTTCGTTATGTAATTTCATTGTTTAAGAATAAGAATGTAAACAAAAAGGGAGCGCAGTTACTTTTTACTTCCCATGATATGACAACAATGAAAAATACAGTTTTCAGACGGGATGAAATTTGGTTTGCGGCAGAAAATGAAAGGCACGAAAGTGAAATATATTCCCTATATGAAATCAGAAGAGAAAACAATGAACGAGTAAATAGTACTGCAGCCTATGATAAACAATATCTGGAAGGGCGTTATGGTGCAGATCCATATCTTACAAATATGTTGGCAGGAGGAGATTGGCAATGAGTTTAAAAACTTTCATGGATTTTGCAATAACAAATGCTGAACGCTTGGATGCAATGAATGAAGGAAAAACTCCTGCAAGTTCAGCTCCAGGCACAAAAGTACATGAATTGATTAAACACTTGAGACCATATTTAAAAATCGGATAGGATAGGAAGAAGGAACCAGTAAAATGATGCAGCAAAAAGAAAGATTAGAAAAACAGCTTGATTTCATCAGAGAAATCGACAAGGAAAAGGAGATATTCCGCCAGACTTATTTAGCTGATGCAAGCCGCAAGGAAAATGATGCGGAGCATGCCTGGCATATGGCTATCATGACCATGCTCTTGAGCGAGTATGCAAATGAGAAGATAGACGTGCTAAAGACAGTAGGAATGCTTTTGATACACGACATAGTAGAGATTGACGCAGGAGATACATATGCCTATGATGAGGCAGGTAAGGCCACACAGCATGAGCGTGAGCAGAAGGCGGCGGAGCGTATATACGGACTCTTGCCAAAGGAACAGGGCGAGCCTCTTTTAAAGCTGTGGGAGGAATTTGAGGCGCAGCAGACACCGGAAGCCAGATTTGCCCGCACCATGGACAATATCCAGCCAATGCTCCTAAACGATGCATCGGGCGGGCTTTCATGGCGTGAGCACAGTGTAAAGCTGTCGCAGATACTCGGCAGAAATAAGCGCACAGCACTTGGCTCAGAGAAAATCTGGGATTATGCGTTTAACAATATCCTGAAAAAGCATGTTGAGAGCGGAAACATCATAGATGATGAGGGCGTATTCTCTGCGGAAGCCGGTGCGCGTGCAAAAGCCAGCGAGCATAATGGACGGTAATAATAATTTACTGAAAAATCCTTTGAAAATCACGTATAATTCTATTGTAGACCGTCGGCTTGTATGATATACTTTACTGGATTAAATCGGTGAACTAAATATCAGGTAACTGTTCAAGGCTGCTTAAATAGTTACCTGACAAGTATATTGAGCTTCATCGAAATCCACAGAATAAAACACACGGAGGAATCAAAATGAATATTGTATGCTTAGACCTTGAGGGAGTATTGGTACCTGAAATCTGGATTGCATTTGCAAAGGAGACAGGCATTCCTGAGCTTGAGAAGACAACAAGAGATGAGCCTGATTATGATAAGCTCATGAACTATAGAATAAATATTTTAAAGGAGCATGGACTCGGATTAAAAGAAATCCAGGAGACAATCGCAAAGATAGATCCAATGCCTGGCGCAAAGGAATTCTTGGATGAGCTTCGTTCAATCACACAGGTAATCATCATCAGTGATACATTTTCACAGTTTGCAGGCCCGCTCATGAAGAAGCTCGGCTGGCCGACAATCTTTTGTAACGAGCTTGAGGTTGCTGAAGATGGCGAGATTACAGGCTTTAGAATGAGATGTGAGCAGTCAAAGCTTACAACTGTAAAGGCACTGCAGTCTATCGGATACGATACCATCGCAAGCGGTGACAGCCACAACGATTTAGGCATGATACAGGCCAGCAAGGCAGGTTTCCTTTTCAGAAGCACAGATGCCATCAAGAAGGATTACCCTGAGCTTCCTGCATATGAGACATATGATGAGCTGCTTGCAGCTATTAAAGCAGCATTATGATTAAAGGGTCAAAAGGTATCATCGATGCATGCTTGCATGCAATTCGATGTATACCTTAGTGACCCGCACTACACCGAGAAAGTAGCAATTTGCTGCGGGGACGCAGGAAATTAGCGGATTTCGAGGTGTAGTCAGATTACGGGAATGCGTAGCATGTAGTAATCTGATTAATCATAAATGAGGGGCAAAATACTTTTTGCCCCTTTAATCATAAATATAGTCGATAAACAGCTTCCCACATGATATTTAGAGTGGACACATCCACCTGTACATGTGGGAAGTTTCTATATATTTATGTCATGCAAAATCATATGAAAGAAGGTAGAGTGCAGATGTATACGGTAACACACATATATGAGGCTGATTTTGGCTGTGAGGAGAGAGCAGACGGCGCAAAAGCAAAATGCGTGGTTTATCTCGAGGACGAAAACGGCGGACAGCGTAATGTAGAGGTTGAGGATGAATGGCTTACGGCAAATGGGATAGAAGAGGGAAGCAGCTGGAAAGAAAATATCACAGATGAAGCCTGAATCATAAACTATGAGATTAATTATGTGAATAGAGTATGTGAATAAATTTTGTGTTTAGATGCATATTGTGTATTGACAACAGTACAAAAGGTGCTATAATAAAATCAACATATGAACAATCATTCATATGTTCAATGAAAAACGTACAGTAAAATAAATAATTCATGAAAATAAGGAGAACACCACTATGAAGAAGACTTACAAAATCGATGTAGACTGCGCTAACTGCGCCAACAAGATGGAGGATGCCGCAAAGAATACAGCAGGTGTAAAGGATGCTACAGTCAATTTCATGACACTCAAGATGAGCGTTGAGTTTGAAGAGGGACGGGATGCAAAGGCGGTTATGCAGGAGGTTCTTAAGAACTGTAAAAAGGTAGAGGACGACTGCGAGATTTTCTTATAAATTGCCGGGCGCAGGAATGACAAACGATATTATTTCAATGCCTGCGCTATAGTAAGGGTGATTATCAAGAGATTATAATGAATGGAGCTATGGCGTATGAATAAAAAGCAGAAAAAAGTACTTGCGCGTATCATAATCGCAGCGGTACTCATGATTATATTACATTTCATACCGGTTAAGGGAATTATCAGGTTCCTGCTTTACATGGTGCCTTATCTGGTTATAGGATACGATATCCTGAAAAAAGCATTTAAGGGAATCAAAAACAAGCAGGTATTTGATGAAAACTTCCTGATGGCGGTTGCCACTGTAGGTGCGATAGCGGTTGCGCTCTATGAGAATGGTGACTATACAGAGGCTATAGCCGTTATGCTCTTCTACCAGATAGGAGAGCTGTTTCAGAGCTATGCAGTCGGAAAGAGCCGTAAGAATATCAGCGAGCTCATGGACATCAGACCCGACTATGCCAATATTGAGGTGGACGGAAAGCTCACACAGGTTGACCCTGATGAGGTTGCTATCGGCTCGGTAATCGTGGTACAGCCTGGTGAAAAGGTTCCTATCGACGGTGTGATAGTTGAGGGTTCATCTACATTAAACACCAGTGCGCTTACAGGTGAGAGCGTGCCGAGGGATGCAAAATGCGGTGATGAGATAATCAGCGGATGCATCAATATGTCCGGTGTTTTAAAGATTAAAACCACCAAAGAGTTTGGCGAATCAACGGTTTCAAAGATACTTGACCTCGTTGAAAATTCAAGCTCAAAGAAATCAAAATCAGAAAACTTCATATCAAAATTTGCCAAGTATTACACTCCGGCAGTCTGCTACAGTGCACTTGCACTTGCGATACTGCCACCGCTTGTCAGAATACTTTTCATGTCAGCCGCACCACAGTGGGGCATATGGATATACAGGGCACTTACCTTCCTTGTAATAAGCTGTCCGTGCGCGCTGGTTATCAGTATTCCGCTCAGCTTTTTTGCAGGAATCGGAGGCGCCAGCCGCGAGGGTGTTCTTGTAAAGGGCTCAAACTATCTTGAGACCTTATCACAGACCAGATACGTTGTATTTGACAAGACCGGTACCATGACAGAGGGCGTTTTCGAGGTAGCAGGAGTCTACGACAATACGCTCGATAGAGAAAAGGTGCTCGAGTACGCAGCACTTGCAGAGAGCAGCTCATCGCACCCAATCAGCAGGAGCTTACAGAAGGCGTATGGAAAGGAAATCGACAGAACCCGCGTGACAGACGTTGAGGAAATCAGCGGCCACGGAATCACCGCAAAGGTAGATGGCGTATCTGTAGCGGCAGGAAACTACAAGCTTATGAAAAAGCTTGGCTTAAGCTACAGTGAAACTGACAAGGTCGGCACCATAGTCCATATCGCAATAGACGGCAGCTATGAGGGCTATATCCTTATCTCAGATAAGATAAAACCAACCTCAGCGGCAGCAATAAAGGCATTGAAAAAAGCCGGAATAAAAGGTACAATAATGCTTACCGGCGATTCGAGGACAGTAGCCGACTCAGTAGCGGCAGAGCTGGGAATTGATGAAGTATACAGTGAGCTTTTACCGGGTGATAAAGTAGCAAAGGTGGAGGAACTGCTCGCAAGGAAGGGCAGCAAAGAAAAGCTCGCCTTCGTCGGAGACGGAATCAACGATGCACCGGTGCTCTCAAGAGCCGATATAGGAATTGCAATGGGCGCCATGGGCTCAGATGCGGCAATCGAAGCCGCAGATATCGTCCTCATGGATGATGATCCGCTAAAGATAGCAAAAGCAATAAAAATATCGCGCAAATGCCTGCGAATAGTATATGAAAACACATACTTCGCAATAGGCATCAAGCTGATCTGCCTAGTGCTCGGAGCAGTCGGAATAGCCAATATGTGGCTCGCAATATTTGCAGACGTAGGAGTAATGGTGATAGCAGTGCTAAATGCAATCCGCGCATTATTCGTACACAAGCTTTAAATGCATAGAGCCTAAAGAGCAGATATCAAAGAGCAGATATCAAAATGCCATAAAACTACTATATAAAAAATACCAGACAGAATGCACCCAAGAGGTGCACTCTGTCTTTCGCGTATAATAAAAGAAGTTACTGTTCACACGAAAGTGTGACAGTAACAAAAGACAATTAAACGGCAATAGCTAATAAACAAAAGCTAAGTAAATTCCTGCAGTGCCCTTACACGCATCCGGACCAGCCCCGTAACTGCGAAGGCACTGAGCAGTTACGCTCCCGCCAATACGACGCGTCCATACCCTTCAATGAGCCAAAACCAAAGGGTGCTTGCAGAAATTGCATGTGACATCGCGAATATGGAGATATTTAGAGTCTGTTGGAATTATGTCACAACACAGCGATGTCCGTGCATGGACGCACGGACAAGGCGTTAGCGCCATGGACGGCGCTAAAAGCCGGTTGCGTCCTATAGCCAAAATCTAAATCATAATTCCTACAGAGTCTTAATAGCGAAATACTGAGCGAAGGCACATGCAATTTATGCGGAGCACCCGCCCCATAGCCAATAAAGTAAAAATAACGCAAAAATAATGAAAAAATAACGCAGAAAGGACACCACACCATGAGCGAAAACATAAATGAACAGATAGAATGTTGCGACTGCAACGAAATCCACGAAGACCTTCTAAAAATAGTAAATGATACAATGCCTGAGGAAACTGAGCTCTACGACCTTGCAGAGCTTTTTAAAGTGTTTGGCGACTCCACCCGGATTAGAATCCTCTTTGTGTTGTTTGAAGCGGAGGTATGCGTCTGCGACCTTGCAAAGGTGCTTAACATGACACAGTCCGCTATATCACACCAGCTTAGGATATTAAAGGCAAACAAGCTTGTAAACAGCAGACGTGAGGGCAAATCAGTGTTTTATTCGCTTGCAGACGGACATGTGCGCACAATCATTGCGCAGGGACGTGAGCATATCGAGGAATAATACAGGGAGGAATATACGTGACAGAATTAGAAGAATACTATAACAAATTCAACGAGGAAAAGCGCCTGAACAGCCGTCACGGCAGGGTAGAGTTTATCACCTCCATGAAGTATATACACGATTGTCTTGGCAGCTTGATGAATGAGAAGCAGCTTGAGCTTCACTCACAAATCAAAATTCTGGATGTCGGTGCGGGAACAGGCAGATATTCAGTGCCTCTTGCTGAGGAGGGCTATGATGTGACAGCACTCGAGTTAGTTAAGCATAACCTCGGCAGACTGAAGCAAAAGAGCGATAAAGTAAAGGCATACCAGGGCAATGCCACAAAGCTTAAAAAGTTTGGAAACGATGAATTTGACCTCACACTCGTATTCGGACCTATGTATCATCTGAAGTCGGCGGAGGAAAAGCTTGCCGCATTGAATGAGGCAAAAAGGGTGACAAAACCGGGCGGTTACATACTTGTGGCATACATTATGAATGAGTACAGCGTGATAACCTATGCCATAAAGGAGAAGCATATAAAAGATGGCATAGAGGGCGGAATGCTGGATGAGAGCTTCCATTGTACAGAAAAAGCTAATGATTTGTACAGTTTTGTCCGATTAGAAGATATAGAGGCATTAAATGCACAGGCAGCCCTTACACGCGAAAAGATAATAGCAGCCGATGGCGCAGCAAATTATATCAGACCATTTTTGAATGCTCTTGACGAGGAGGAGTTTGATATGTTTGTACAGTATCATCTTTCAACATGTGAGAGAGCAGACCTGATGGGAGCAAGTGCGCACACGGTTGATATTTTAAGGGTGTGTGGTGATTCTGAATAAAGCTTTTTCAAATACAACACAGTATAAGATTACATATGAGGAGAACTATGAAAAACAAGGGATTAAAAATTCTATTATGTGTGCTTTTGGTTTTATGCATCATTATGGCGGGAGCACTCATAGGAAAAGAATATATTGGAGATAATATAAAGGAAGCCGCTAACCGGAATGGTGTGGATGTAGTTAAAGACACATCGGATACCGGAAAAGAAGATGAGAATGCTGTTGACAGTACGGCAGAAGGCACAGAGAGTACACAGTCTGATGCAACCAAAGCTGAGGTAACAGATGCGGATACACAGCAGCCACAGATGTCAACCATAGTGATTACGGCTACAGGAGACTGTACACTCGGCAACAATCAGGAGCAAAGCTATGACGGAAGCTTTAATTCTTATTATGACTCAAAGGGACAGGACTACTTTTTCGGTGGTGTGAGAGATATTTTTGAGGCTGACGATATGACACTCATCAATCTGGAGTGTGTGCTATCGGATGCGACGGAGCGTGTAGAAAAGCGCTGGAACCTTAAGGGAAAGCCTAGCTACATCGGAATTATGACGGGCAGCTCCATCGAGGCCTGCAGTCTTGGAAACAATCACACATACGACTATGGACAGCAGGGACTTGACGATACGAGAAATGTGCTCGACAATGCCGGGATAGTGTATGGCTTCAATGATCATACCGGTATTTACGAGACGGCTGATGGGACAAGGATTGGAATAGTGTCGGTCAGCCTTTTGTCACAAAACGGTGACCGAGAGGCATATATCCAAAACGGTATAGCGCAGCTTCGTGAACAGGGAGCGGCGATAGTTATCGTATGCTGTCACTGGGGCATAGAGGGTGACCATTACCCTAATGACTATCAGCAGGCGGCAGCACATCGTATCATCGACTGGGGAGCAGACCTGGTAGTCGGAAACCACCCTCATGTACTGCAGGGGATGGAGGTCTATAACGGCAAAATGATATGCTACAGTCTTGGAAATTTCTGCTTCGGAGGCAATAAAAATCCGGCAGACAAGAACACGGCGATTTATCAGCAGGCATTTACTCTGATAAATGGTGAATTGCAGCCGGGCATAGATGCTCAGATTATTCCATGCACCTTAAGCAGCGTAAGCTCATACAATGATTTCAGGCCGACAGTGGCTTCGGGCGAAAAAGCTCAGGAGATATGCAATTTAATGAACACATATTCACAAAATTATAGTAAAATAGAAATTGATGGGCTTGGAAAGCTGCATGTAAATTAACAGTAGGTAACTATTCAGAACCACTGAGAAAAAGAAGGGCTGAATAGTTACAATATCATTTTTTTACGAATTAAGATAAAAAGCAGTCATGCAACAAAAGGCATGTACCATCATACAAATATAGTAAGGGAGCAAAGAGCAATATGTATATGTGGAGAGAGCGCAGTAAAGAAGAAAAGCATGAGGATGTAGTAAATACAGGCCTGCTGCCGCTTGATGTGGTAGAGGGATTTAAGATACGTCCGGGCTTTTTCAGAATGTACGGAGCGTGCGTGGCATCGAACGGAGTGAGCTTTACTATCAATTCCCATGGGGCAACGAGGTGTACTCTTTTATTGTTCAAGCCACAGGCACCAAAGCCGTATGCGAGGATTCCGTTTCCTGATTCATATAGGATAGGAGATACCTACTCCATGCTTGTTTTTGATATAAAGCCGGATGAATTTGAGTATGCATTTTCGTTTGACGGACCATATGAGCCGGCAAAGGGACTTTTGTTTAACGAGGAAAATGTCATTTTAGACCCATATTCCAGAGCGGTCACTGGACAGCGAAAATGGGGAGAAAAGCCGGAGGGTGGCAAGGATTTTGAGTACAGAGCCAGAGTTGTAAAAAGCAACTTTGACTGGGGCAACATAAAGCAGCTTGAGCAACCCTTTGAGGACCTTGTGATTTATGAGACACATGTGAGGGGCTATACAAAGGATAAGTCCTCTGGAGTCAGTGCACTGGGTACATTTGCCGGTTTGAAGGATAAGATTCCGTATCTTAAGGACCTTGGAATAAATGCAGTGGAGCTCATGCCGATTTTTGAGTTTGATGAGATGGAGAGCGCGAGAGTGGTCGATGGTGTGCAGCTTTACAATTACTGGGGCTACAACACAGTATCATTTTTTGCACCGAATACCAGCTATGCCTTCAACGAGGAGCACAACCACGAGGGAGACGAGCTGAAATCGCTGATAAAGGCTTTAAAGGAAAATGGCATAGAGGTCATTCTTGATGTGGTGTTCAACCATACCGCTGAGGGAAATGAGATGGGACCGTGCTTCTCCTTCAAGGGAATAGACAATAACGTGTACTATATGCTTACACCGGATGCACACTACTACAATTTCAGTGGCTGTGGAAACGTTATGAACTGTAATCATCCTGTTGTGCGCAGCTTTATCATAGACTGTCTGAGACACTGGGCCATTGAGTACAGAGTGGATGGCTTCAGATTTGACCTGGCTTCCATTCTCGGAAGAGACCAAAACGGTGCACCTATGGCCAATCCGCCGATCCTTGAGTCGCTGGCATTCGACCCGGTACTTGGCAAGATGAAGCTCATCGCAGAGGCCTGGGATGCAGGCGGACTGTATCAGGTGGGAAGCTTCCCGTCATGGAACAGATGGGCTGAGTGGAACGGCAGATACAGGGATGACATGAGAAGCTTTTTAAAGGGCGATGACGGTATGGCGGGAAATGCCATCACACGTATCACCGGCTCACGCGACCTTTACAGCCCGGAGAGCAGAGGACACAAGGCATCAGTCAATTTCATGACCTGTCATGATGGCTTTACACTGTATGACCTTTACTCATACAATGAAAAGCACAATGAGAAAAACGGCTGGAATAACACAGACGGAGACAACAACGGACATAGCTGGAACTGTGGCGCAGAGGGTGAGACAGACGATCCAAATGTAAACGGACTTAGAAGGCGCCTTATAAAGAATGCATTTGCAGCACTTTTGTGCAGCCGTGGCCCGGCTATGTTTTTTGCGGGCGATGAGTTCTGTAACACCCAGTTTGGAAACAACAATGCGTATTGTCAGGACAATATCATTTCATGGCTCGACTGGAGCAGGCTTGAGGAATTCAAGGAAATCCATGATTTCGTGCGTCATATGATTCAGTTCAGGAAAGAGCATCCTATACTCAGAAAGATGACAAAGCCTTCATCCTGCCAGTTTCCGGAAATCAGTGTGCACAACGGTACACCGTTCAATGCCTCAACGGATTACAAGACAAAGCTTATCGGTATCATGTATGCCGGAAGAAATGAGGAGGACACGGAGGATGATATTGTATTCTATTGCATGAATGCATATTGGGAGCCGCTTGTGATGCAGCTTCCAGTGCTTCCGAACGGAAAACACTGGCATGTGGACACCAACACCAATGCAGAGTATTTTGACGGAGAGGACTTCACGGCAAAGACAGAGCTTTTGGGTGTCAACACTATAAGAGTTCCTGCGAGAACCACGATAATACTTGTGGCAGAATAACAATAAAATCTGCAGCCCGGCACACATTGTGATATGTGCACCGGGCTGTTTTTCGTTACGGTTTTGGCTTAGACTGTAACATTTCCCCCTTTCATTTTTCAATATATTTTATGTGACATTTGCATCAGCAGCCGGTGATGGTTGTGAAGTGATACCGGAAGGCCTTGTATATATCACATAATCAGTTGTGAGTTGGACAAATTTCGTCTGTGAATCCAAGAAAATAATTGGGTGTGACACCAAAAATTGTACTTAAATGGCAAATGACAAAAATGTCAGGCACTCTACGGCCTGTCCTGTAGCCTGAAATAGTTGATTCTGCACAGCACATGATTTCAGAAAGAGCAATGTTGGTCAAGTTGTGGAGCCTCATCAGATAATCAAGCCTGTCAGGCACAGTTGTACTAATGGTTGATAGTTGCTTTTCTTGTAAAAAGACATTAATTTTATTCATAAACAAATTGTAACACAATAATCATAAAAAACAACAAATATCTGAAAAAATACGAAAAAAATAGAAAACTTAAAATCACAATTTTAAATCCAGCCACCATCAAAAGTGATTATCTGTCCGGTCAGGTAATCAGGTGCAGTGATGACGGAGTAAGCCATATCTGCGACCTCACAGGCTGTGGCAAAGCGTCCGGCAGGAATTTCATTGGCAAGCTCAGCGCGTTCTGTCTCGTCAAAGCAGCGGTTCATATCGGTATCTATGACACCACAGGCTATGGCATTGACCGGAATATGCGATGGCGCAAGCTCCTTGCCGAGTGCCTTGGTAAATGCATTAATACCGCCCTTGCAGGCAGAGTAAGCTACCTCGCAGGAGGCTCCGACGTTGCCCCAGACAGAGGAAATCTGTAGTATACGGCCACATTTATCGGCAACCATATAAGGGGTGACGAGCTTTGTAAAGTTGAAAACACCGGTCAGATTTATCGCCACGATATTGTTCCATTCATCCGGTGTCATGTCGCTCAGCAGCCCGATATGCGATATACCGGCATTGTTAATGAGCACATCTATATGGCCAAAATGGGAAATTGTTTTCGTAACCATATCCTTGGCAAAGAAAAAGTCTCCTACATTTCCGGTGTAGCACAGCACCTCAATTCCGTATGCACAGTGAAGCTCATCAGCCAGAGCCTTTAGTCTGTCAGATGAATTGCGGCAGCAAAGTGAGAGGTTATAGCCACAGGAAGCCAGCTTTTTGGCAATGGCGGCACCGATACCACGTGAAGCTCCGGTTATTATAGCTGTTTTATTTATGTGATTTATGTGATTGGTGTGATTTATGTGATTTGTCTGATTTGTCATGATATTCTCCTTATAATTTATATACCGTGGTGCTAAGCCGGTCGCTGCGCTACCGGGCCTGCTTCATAGTATAAAGAAAATAATTACGTGATTAAATTACAGTTCAGCCATGGGTATGATACCTTGCTGTGAGGCTGGACACAACAGTATAAATTTTTATCATATTATACAGCATAAATCATACCATAAATATATATTATGGGGTAGACAAAATTTATACATTGTGATATTATTTAATAGTTGCAAAACGAATTGCAGACGGCGTGTGGCTCAGTTTGGTAGAGCGCTACGTTCGGGACGTAGAGGTCGCAAGTTCGAATCTTGTCACGCCGATTTATTTATGTATGTATCTGAATAGTTACCGACTGTATTATTTTGGAGCACGCGCATAGCGTGTTTTTTTTGTTACTGTTCAGTGTGAATAGTAACTTTTTTATTTAGTTCTTTGTAAATCAAAACAATATATTGCTTTATTGGTAAAATAACGGTAAAATAGTACTAGTGTATTGGCCTGATTTAGGAAAGGTACAGAAAATAGGGGATATGAATATTGTTTCACAAATGTGTGCCATTGCGGTGATGTTCGTAATAATGTATTTTTATATTTCGCAGAAAAAGATTATATTACATACATCGAAGGCTTTTGTTGAGGTATGGATTGCAGGCCTGCTGTCACTTTTCTTTGATATTTTCGCACTTGTTGCAATTGAAAAAAGAAGCGGATATCCTCATACTGCTACCAATATTATCTGCAAATTATATCTCTGGATGGTCACATGGGTTGCCATGGTGGCCTTCTGGTATATATGCGTGGATATTTTCAGGAAAAAAGAGCTTGAGCGCAAGTGGAGAAAGCGGCTGTGGATATTTGGAAGCTTAACTGATATTCTGATAATGGTCGTACCGATTAAAATTTATGATTCGGATAATTTAGTTTATACATATGGTCCGGCTGTTATTATAACATATGCAGTAACTGTAATTCTGCTGGCGCTTATTCTAATGCTGACAAAAAAATACAGTCAGGCTATAAATCCGAGAAGAAGAAAGAGCATGCAGGTCTGGGTGGCTCTTATGTTTATATCGGCGGTTATTCAGTTTATAGATAAAAAAATATTGATTGTCAGCTTTGCGAGTGTGATAGGTGTGCTTATCCTTTTTATTATGCTTGAAAATCCAATGGCAAATATTGACAGGGATACAGGATTTTTCAACCTCAATGCCCTTTTTGAATACATGAAGGAGGCATATGGACAGGGGAATGATGTATCGATAGTGTGTATTCGCTATGGAAGCAATGAAAATGATTTTTTCACCCGCGAGATGGAAAAAAGTATTTTTTATGAGGTGGTTTCTTTTATCAATAAGCTGCCTGATAATTATGTTTTTAGAAGCTCGGCAAACGAGTATCTGTTGGTTTTTGAGAATACTGATTGTGCAGAAAAAACAATCGGAATATTGGAACGCAGGTTCGACAAGCCATGGGGCGGTGACAATATGACGATGCTGTTTGGGGAGATATATTATCTAAGGTCTACTGAGCTTGTGCGGAGACCATCGGATATACTGGGGCTTTTTCAATATGCCAAGCGTAACAGAGCTGAGTTTACGGGGCGCGGCGTGATGCTCATAAATAATGAAGTCATTGAGCACATATATGATGAAAATTCGGTTGAAAATGAGATAATAGAGGCATTGCGCGATAACCGTGTAGAGGTATTTTACCAGCCAATTTATAACACTAAAACGAATAAATTCACCTCTGCGGAGGCGCTTGTCAGAATAAGGTCGCGCGAGGGAAATATCATACCTCCGGGCAGGTTTATTGCTGTAGCTGAGAAGCGGGGACTCATTTTAAGGCTTGGAGAGCGCGTGTTTGAGATAGTGTGCAGATTTATTGTACAGCATGATATACATGAGATGGGAATTGAGTATATTGAATGCAACCTGTCAGTGGTGCAGTGTGCTTATGACCATTTAGCGCAGGATTTTATTGCAATTATGGAGAAATATCATGTGGATGCAAACGATATTGTACTTGAGATTACAGAGTCTGCATCTATCACTGAAAAAAAGATACTGCTTGATAATATGAATGCCCTGCGTAAGGTGGGAGTGAGGTTTGCGCTGGATGATTTTGGCACAGGTCAGTCAAATTTAAGCTATATTGTTGATATGCCGATTGACATTGTGAAATTTGACAGAGGCATGACAAATGCATATTTTGACAACGGAAAGGGCAAGCCGGTTATGGATGCCGCAATGGGCATGATTCAAAAGCTAGAGCTTGAGATTGTTTCTGAGGGAATTGAGGAGAAGGAGCAGTTGGCAAAGCTGGATGAGCTTGGAATAGATTACATTCAGGGCTACTATTTCTCAAAACCGAGAAATGCTGCTGAGTTTATTTCATTCATAGAAAGCAATAATGCATAGTTTATTTTATTCATATAAGATAATAATGATATGAGGGGCAAAAGGTATTTTGCCCCTCATTTATGATTAATCAGATTGCTACATGCTACGCATTTCCATAATTTTACTACACCTCGAAATCCGCTAATTTTCTGCGTCCCCGCAGCAAATTGCTACTTTCTCGGTGTAGTGCGGGTCACTAAGGTATACATCGAACAGCTCCAAACTATAGTCGGTTTCTATATTTATATGGTGCTATCAAACAAATGGAGACCATAATCTCCACTTTTGAAGATAAATGACAGATTTCATTTATCATATTCCCCACAAAAACAATTGAATTACTGTTAGAATCACATACATGGCATCACATGATGCAAAGAGTTAGGAGGAAAATAAAATAAGTTCAATAGATAATAGAATCCAATGGTTGGAAGGTGAGATATTAGAGATTCAGGAAAGGCTGGAGACCATCACTGAGGAAGGAACAATCTATCCAACACAAAAGGATGGAAATGTTAAATGGTATGTTTGGAAAAATGGCAGAAGAGAGTATTTATCAAAGAAAAATGATAAAGAAATCAGAAATCTTGTCAATAAAAAATATCTGGAGCTTTATCTGAAGGACACAATAAATGAGCTCAGACTACTTGAGACAAACAGGAAGGCCCGGAAAAAATATAAAACGGATTATGCCCAGAAAATGTTGAAGCAAAAACCTTATAGCAGTATACTTTTAGCCGTTGATAAGAAGGAAAATGAAGAGGCAAATGAAGAGGCAAATGAAAAGTCACAGGTTCCAAACCCTGAAGCACTCAAGTTTTATACTAAAATGGGAATTATAGTGCGGTCAAAATCAGAAGTAATTATTGCGACAGCCTTGTATGATAATAATATAAAGTTTGAGTACGAGAAGGCGATTAAAATCTCAGATGTTATTTATTATCCCGATTTTACGGTTGAGAAGAAAAATGGCGACATAATTCTGTGGGAGCATCTTGGCTTGATAGACAATCCTGATTATCGAAATAAAGCTTATCGAAAGATATTGAAATATAACGAAAATGGATATTATCAGGGGAAAAATCTTATATTGACATATGAAACAGTGGAAAGTCCATTGGACCCAATGGATGTAGAACATGAAATAGAAAAAATGTGCAGGTGATAAAATGCTCAAAAAATTACGTAGAAAATTTATAGCTATAGCAATGTTATCAGTTTCAATCGTTCTCATTGCAATTGTAGGCACGATAAACATTGCAAATTATATAAGTACGAATGAAGCATTGGATGCGCGCCTTAAGCTGATTGCCGGAAACGGAGGAACATTCCCGGATCTTTTAGAACAGAAAACACAAACACAGACATATTCGGCAATACAGCAGATGAAAGAACAAATAAAGGGACTCCCACGCTCAAAGAGCCACCATCCGGCAGAACAGATGTACAGCCACCGGAGGATATGAATTTACAATCGTACTGTAAATTAAAAATATTTTTTTACATGCATTTTACACACTAATGATTTTGCATTTTACATTTCCCCATTACTATATCAGTTGTAACAAACAAAGAAATAAATTCAAGAAAGAAATGAAAGAGGAAATTAAAATGAAAAATCGTATGAAAAAACTTTTAGTTTTAGCAACTGCTGCAACAATGATGATAGCAGCATTTACAGGATGTGGTTCAAGCTCAGACGGAGCAGACAACAATGCAGATACAAGCGCAGATGAAGGTACATCAAATGAGAACTTAAGCGGTTCACTTTCACTTGCGGGAAGTACTTCAATGGAGAAGCTTTGTGAGGCGCTCAAGGAGTCATTCATGGAGAAAAACCCTGGAGTAACAGTAACAGTAGAGTATACAGGCTCTGGTTCAGGAATCGAGTCAGTGACAGCAGGAAGCGTAGATATCGGAGATTCATCAAGAGCACTTACAGATGATGAGAAAGCAAACGGCGTTGAGGAAAACATCGTAGCAATTGACGGAATCGCAGTAATCACAGACAAGGACAACTCAGTAACAGAGCTTACATCAGATGACTTAAAGAAAATCTACACAGGTGAGATTTCAAACTGGAAAGACCTTGGTGGAAAAGATGAGGCAATCGTAGCAATCGGCCGTGAGGCAGCTTCAGGTACAAGAGGAGCCTTTGAGGAGCTTCTTGATGTAAAGGATCAGTGCAAATATGCACAGGAGCTTGACTCAACAGGAGCAGTTCTTGCAAAGGTAGGCTCAACACCGGGAGCAATCGGATATGTTTCACTTGACGTGCTTGATGATACAGTAACAGCAATGAAAATTGACGGAGTAGAGGCAACAGAGGAAAACATTGTAGCAGGCAAATATCTCCTTTCTCGTCCATTCGTAATGGCTACAAAGGGCAAGATTGACGAGCAGAACAATATTGTTAAAGCTTGGTTTGACTATGTAAACTCAGATGAGGGACAGGCAGTTATCAAGAAGGTAGGTCTTATCCTCCCTCAGTAGAAATTATCGGGCATATTAATGATACGAAATACAGACCTCGCTAGTATGTATAAGTATAAAAATAATACAAAATACAGACATCGATACGAGACATCGCTAGTAAGTATAAGTATAAAAAATAATACAAAATACAGACATCGATATTAGACATCAGTATTAATACATATCGACAAGATACAGGGTTTCCTCAGGAAATGGCAGGTTTCCTGGGGAACTTTTTGAAACAAGGAGTATCAAATGAAACATAAATCCATAGTAGAGAATGTTGCCAAAATAATATTCACGGTATGTGCGGTTGTGGCAATATTCGCATTATTATCAATAACAATTTATATGTTCCTTAAAGGCGCACCGGCATTTTTCAAGGTCGGAGTGTTAAATCTCTTATTCGGAACAAAATGGGCGCCGACAGCGGCAGACCCAAGCTACGGAATATTGTACATAATCCTCACATCCATCATAGGAACAGCAGTATCTATACTCATAGGAGTACCGATTGCTCTTCTTACGGCAGTATTTCTCACTGAGGTGTCAAACAAAAAGCTCTCAGCGGTAGTACAGCCGGCAGTAGAGCTGCTTGCAGCCATTCCATCAGTAATCTATGGACTTTTGGGACTTATGATACTTAATCCGGTATTATACAAGCTGGAGAAACATATTTTTGCAAACTCGGCAACACATCAGTTTACCGGCGGATCAAATCTGCTTGCAGCAATCATAGTGCTTGCAATCATGATTCTTCCTACGGTAATCAACATGAGCGTATCATCAATACAGGCAGTACCGCAGCAGATGAGAGCGGCATCCCTTGCTCTTGGAGCAACAAAGATACAGACAATATTTAAAGTGACGGTTCCTGCGGCAAAGTCAGGAATCATGACAGGAATTGTGCTCGGAATAGGTCGTGCGCTCGGAGAAGCGATGGCTATCAACATGGTAGCCGGTGGAACGGTAAGCTTTCCACTTCCGTTCAACTCAGTGCGTTTCCTTACAACACAGCTCGTCAGCGAGATGGGATACGCCAGCGGACTTCACAGACAGGTGCTTTTCTCAGTAGGTCTTGTGCTTTTTGTGTTTATCATGATAATCAACCTCACCCTTATGAAACTCAAAAAGAAAGGAGCTGTGGAAAATGACTAGTATAAATGGAAAACGCCGCAGAATAGGCGATGATGTAGTATATTTTTTCATATATCTGTGTGCGGCATTATCGGTAGTGCTGCTTGCGGGAATCATCATATATGTATTTGTCAGGGGAATCGGTCAGGTAAACTGGCAGTTTCTGACCAGCGAGACATCCGTCTTAAGAGACACTGTCGGAATAGCGGGAAACCTGCTCAATACACTTTACATCATAATTATCACCATGCTCATAGCAACTCCTGTCGGAGTGGGAGCAGCTGTGTACTTGAATGAGTATGCAAAGCCGGGTAAGTTCGTATCCACAATAGAGTTTGCCACAGAGACACTTGCAGGAATACCGTCAATCATCTTTGGCCTCTTCGGAATGATGTTCTTTGGACAGACAATAGGCTTTGGCTACAGTATCCTGACAGGCTCACTGACACTGACACTCATGGTTTTGCCTCTCATCACAAGAAATACACAGGAGGCGCTTAAAACTGTACCGGACAGCTACAGACACGGAGCAGTCGGACTTGGAGCAGGAAAATGGCACACCATCCGCACCATCCTGTTGCCATCAGCCATGCCGGGAATCATCACAGGTGTTATCCTTGCAATCGGCCGAATAGTAGGTGAGTCAGCAGCACTCCTTTTTACGGCAGGAAGTGCAGGAATGCTTCCAAAGGTTGCCAGCGGATATTTTTCAAAGATAATGCAGTCAGGTGGAACACTTACCATCAAGCTCTACCTTGCAGCGACAAGTGAAGGAAAATTCGACCAGGCATTTGGAATTGCGGTTGTGCTTCTCGTAATTGTATTCTTAATCAACATCCTGACAAAGGTGCTGGCAAAGAAATTCCAGGCGAAGTAAGCAAATCAACCGGTTATTATAATGATATGAGGGTCAAAAGGTATTTTACCCCTTTAATCATAATAATAAATTAACGAATATAGTAAATAACCAATATAATAATCTAACTAAGAAAAGAAGCTTCGATTTGATATCAGTAAATCGCAGCTTCTTTTTTAGTTGCTCTTTTGATTACTTTTCGATTTCGCTCAAAAATCGTTTTGAGTTTCATTAAGATTATTTCTTAAACAAATCTTAATGTGTTACATAATTGGATTTTAATGTTACAATTGATACAATAAGATCAACATAAAACTTCCGGAGGCAATTATGTATAAAGTATTAGTATGTGATGATGAAAAAGACATTGTATCGGCAATCAGCATTTATTTGACCAGCGATGGCTACGAGGTAATCCCGGCGCGAAACGGGCTGGAGGCGCTCGATATAGTAAAACACAATGATGTGCATCTTGTCCTGATGGATATCATGATGCCTGTCATGGACGGCATAGAGGCGATGGTGGAAATCAGAAAAATCTCTAATGTGCCGGTTATACTGCTCACTGCCAAAAGTGAGGACACTGACAAGGTACTCGGGCTCACGGTCGGAGCAGACGACTATGTGACGAAACCGTTTAACCCGGTAGAGCTGCAGGCAAGGGTGAAGTCACAGATCAGGAGATACATGCTTCTTGGCGCAGGCAATACAAGCGCAGGAAAGCTGGTAATCGGCGGCATTGAGCTCGATGACAAATCAAAGACGGTGACAGTTGATGGCGAGGCAGCAAATCTCACACGTACAGAGTACGATATTTTGAAGCTTCTCATGGAGCATCCGGGCGAGGTGTATTCGCCGAATCAGATATATGCAAAGGTCTGGAAGGATGAGCCGTATGGGACAGAAAACACGGTGGCGGTACATATCCGTCATCTCAGAGAAAAGGTTGAGATAAATCCGGCTGAGCCAAGGTACTTAAAGGTCATCTGGGGTCGCGGATACAAAATTGACGCTGAATAGGTGCATGCTTGATACAGCTTTGTCAAGTGAAGCACTATAAAATGGAAGGTGAATGATATGAAAAAAATATCAAGAAATCTGTGGCTTAAGCTGGCGGCATTTATAGTATGCTCGGTCATGGCGGCAGGGCTTGTTGTAACAACGTTAGTTGCAGTGTATACAAACAATTATGAAAGTACAGCACAGCTAAGGGATGAAATTCATGCGAATATTGCAGGAGCCTATAGCAGACAGATGGTGTACAATTATGAATCCGGTGATGACAATGCATTTTCGCAGATGATGGACGATACCAATCTGCAGGCCGCAGTGGTAAAGAGTAATGAAACATCAGAGGACAAGGTAGATGTAAAATCTGATGCAGCAAAGGTGTATTCAAGTGTGGATGAAATATCAAATCCGGATTATATTTTTAGCTACAAGGCAAAGAACTTAAAGTGGAACAGGCTATCATATCTGTGGGATGCAATGAGCGGCAGCTATGAAGAGTCAGACGATGCATCAAACAGTATGAACAGTGAGAGAATCAGCTCAATCATGTATTCCAAGACAAATGGGCTCTTTTATCTGTGCCTGAATGATGGTACCGCTTATGTCATTCCAAAGGTGAGGGTGATGACAGGCTCTAACGATAACAGCTCGCTTGGCTTATATAAGGCAGTTGAGAAAACCGATGAGAATGGAAATAATTACTTTGCCTACGAGGAGATGTTTACAGGCCAGTCACTCGATATTACAGGCTTTGCCGAGTGGAAAAATGTAAAGTGCTATGATGAAAAAGGAAATCATATAAAGTGTGGCATGAATCTGAGTGATGACGGCGATTCGCGCTTTGATAGTGACGGCTCTTACTACGATTATGATGAGGATATTTATTATGACAGCTACGAAATCATAAAAGTGGTGGAGCAGGTGAATGAGAGCTATGAGCTTTTACCGGATACATTTAATATATCGGATACCGGAATTGTGTACTATCCATACACCCAAACGGAAGATAAGCCTGAGTACTATTATGTGTATGCAAAGCTTCCGCAGCAGCTTCAGGAAAAGGGCGATTACTTCAATCAGGCAGACAGCTTACTTGACGTCATGGAATTTACAGAGGCTCATTTGAGTGTATTGTTTGTCATATTTATACTTGGTTTTGTGATTACAGCGGGGTATCTGCTGACAGTTGCCGGAAAACGTGAGGATTCGGAAGAAATTAAATTACGATTATATGACAGGCTGCCGTATGCGGTGATGCTTGGAGTGACAATGTTTGCAGACTTTATGGTATTTCCGGCAGGCTTTTTACTTATAAAGCAGCTTCCGGTGGTGGCACTCATTTGTCTGGCGGCAACCATGGTTTCGCTTGAAGCAATCCTGACAACATACGTAAGAATCAGGGCACATGAGTTCTGGAAGCATACACTGTGCTACTATGTTGTTAGATTTTTCTTAAAGCCTGTCAAAAAGCTATGCAGGATGGTATTTGCTCCAATCAGATACGGCTTTTCATGGATAGAAAGAAATGTACCGCTGTTTTTGATCAGTATGCTGGCATTCGGTTTCATATGCCTGCTTGAGCTTATAGGCTTTGGAATAGGGAGTATTGGATTTATATTCATTATAAAGCTTATAGAGCTTGCTCTGCTTATCGCATTCATCATGCAGTATGACAGGATAAGATGCGCCGCAAAGGCTATAGCAAACGGTGATTTTTCACAGCCGGTTGATACATCAAGGCTTATGCTGTTTTTCAGAAAGCATGGTGAGGATTTGAACAATGTGAGCAATGGAATAGAGGCGGCGGTCTCTGAAAAAATGAAGAGCGAGCGCTTCAGGACGGAGCTCATCACAAATGTGTCGCATGATATCAAGACACCGCTCACTTCCATTATCAATTATGTGGACCTGTTGCAGAAGGAGGACATAGATAACGAGAAGGTACGCGAATATCTTGACGTTCTCGACAGACAGTCATCACGTCTAAAAAAATTAATTCAGGATTTACTTGAGGCGTCAAAGGCATCTACGGGCAGCATAAACGTAGAGCTGGAGGAACTGGATGCAGCTGTTATGCTGTCACAGGTAGCCGGGGAATATGAAGAAAAATTCAAGAAAAATAATCTTGATTTAATTATTAAAAATGACGTTACGCCTGTCATGATTCAGGCAGATGGACGACATCTGTGGAGAGTGTTTGATAACCTGATGAACAATATCAACAAATACGCCCAGCCGGGTACGAGAGTGTATATTGATATCATTCCAAAGGACAGAGGAGCCATCATAACATTCAAGAATGTGTCAGCTACACCGCTTAATATTTCAAGCGATGAGCTTAAGGAGCGTTTTGTCAGAGGAGACAGCTCACGAAATACCGAGGGCAGCGGACTTGGACTGTCTATTGCAGAAAGCCTTATGAAGCTTATGAATGGTACTTTGGAGCTGACTGTGGACGGTGATCTTTTTAAGGTGACTTTGGAGTTTTGAGTTTTTAAAAAATATATTATATATTATTGAAATATTATAAGGCATAAGAAACAATAAAATCCGGGGCATCTGCCCCGGATTTTAAGTCATTCTTTGAGGTTTCAATTCTATATAGAACAAGATCTCTTCTTGTACCAATTTCTACATCATGCTGCTCCATATAGTATAACCCCCTCTTTATGAATATTTGAATAAAATGGATAATTTACTACCCACTTATTAAAAATCTCTTCACTTTTGGCAATTGGTTTTATGTCAATGTCATGATCCAGATTAAAGTCATATGTCATATAGGAAAGCTTCTCACCATAAGATTTAAGTTCAATATCTGACATATCAACCAAAATCATAATATCTATATCTGAGTCGGGTCTGAAATCGCCTCTGGCATACGAACCATATAAAATAATCTGTCTGACATGTGAACCATAAATTTTTTTGATTTCTTCAATGTATTGTCCAATAAGATTATACATAGCTTTTGGCATATGCTACCCCTCCTTAAAAAATAATCTTCACTCTACTATTTTATTATACCATATATTAAAAAAAATGCATTTTATATTTTACCACAAAAAGTCGGTATAAAAATCCGGGGCATCTGCCCCGGTCTCAGACTGTAGACGTGATTTAATTTCCCGATATCATCTCCAAAAACCTCTCATGAATCCGTGTATCATCATCAAGCTCCGGATGGAAAGCCAGCCCAATCTGGTTCTTATACTGTACACCGACAATTTTGCCGTCATACTCGGCAAGCACATGTACATAATTTTTGGCTGAGTCATCAATAGCTTCCACGTAAGGCGCCCTGATAAATGTCATTGTAAAGTCAAAGCTATTGTCAAACCTTGCTGTGGCCTCGAAGCTTCCAAGCTGTCTGCCGTAGGCATTTCTTTTAACAGTAACAGGCAAAGTGCCGAAATATACGTTGTCATCGTTGCTGATATGTGAAGCTAAAAGGATAAGACCGGCGCAGGTTGCAAGCACCGGAAGTCCGTTTGCGATTCTTCCCTTAAGCTCATCAAACATATCAAGCTCACGTAGCAGCTTGCCCTGGACAGTGCTCTCACCGCCCGGCAGCACGAGTCCGTCTATATCACAGATATCTGATTTTTTGCGCAGCTCAACACACTCACAGCCTAAAGATTCAAGCATGCGCTTGTGCTCAATAAACGCTCCCTGAACGGCTAAAACACCAATCTTAAGTCCTGATTTCATTTTATTTGCCTCTTTCTTCCATGATGATTTTAATCTCGCTCTCGTTGATTCCGACCATAGCCTCACCGAGATCCTCAGAAAGCTCTGCGATAAGCTTCGCATCTGTAAAGTTTGTCACAGCCTTTACGATAGCGGCAGCTCTCTTGGCAGGATCGTCTGACTTGAAGATACCTGAGCCGACGAACACACCCTCAGCACCGAGCTGCATCATAAGAGCGGCATCAGCCGGAGTAGCCACACCACCTGCCGCAAAGTTTACAACAGGAAGTTTGCCATTATCGTGAACAAACTTAACCAGCTCAAAAGGCACCTGAAGATTTTTAGCTGCCTCGAAAAGCTCATCCTCACGCATGGAAGTAAGCTTAGCAATCTCAGAATTCATCTTTCTCATATGTCTGACAGCCTGCACGATATCACCGGTACCGGGCTCACCCTTTGTACGGATCATGGAAGCTCCTTCGTTGATACGGCGGAGAGCCTCACCGAGATCTCTTGCACCACATACGAAAGGCACCTTGAAATCTCTCTTATTGATATGGTACACATCATCAGCAGGTGAAAGCACCTCAGACTCATCAATGTAGTCAATCTCGATAGCCTCAAGTATCTGAGCTTCCACGAAGTGACCGATACGGCACTTTGCCATGACGGGGATGCTGACAGCCTCCTGAATGCCCTTAATCATCTTAGGATCGCTCATTCTTGAAACACCGCCTGCGGCTCTGATATCGGCAGGGATTCTCTCAAGCGCCATGACAGCACATGCACCGGCAGCCTCGGCAATCCTGGCCTGCTCCGGAGTAGTGACATCCATGATGACACCGCCCTTGAGCATCTGCGCAAGCCCTTTGTTGAGTTCGTATTGAGTATTCTTATTGTTTTCCATTTGTTAAATCTCCTTTTATTTTGCGTTTATGTCAATTTATATGACGAAAGTAGTCAGGCGTGAGCAAATATGTTTAGGTGGCGCAGGCGGCGTGTACACTCTCGTGGGAGCGCATAGCGGAGCTGCTTAGATACTGTTGAATTATGCCCAAGAGAACCAGAAATGCACCGGCATGGAAGCCGGGGCAAGGAGCTATCGAGCCATGGAAGGCGAGTAGCGACGGTTTCGTCCGGCATAGAAAACCTATAAGGCATAATTCTTACAGTATCTTGGCTGCAAAGCGTAGCGAACACGAGAGTGTACTCGTCGCCTGCGCCGCCGGGCTGTATTTGCTCACACCAGCCGCATATCATGGTTGCAATAATACGCCACATCTGGTAATATTAAAATATTCAAAATAAGGAAAATAAAAATTCCAGAAAGCGGTGAATCAAATGCTGACCTACGACCTCACAAAAACAGACGGACCACTCTACAAATGCCTTTATGAGTGCATCAAAAACGATATATCACAGGGAAAATTAAGCTCCGGGGAGAAAATGCCATCAAAACGTACCCTCGCAAAGAATCTGGGGGTTAGTACCATTACGGTTGAAAATGCATATGACCAGTTGATAGGCGAGGGTTATATGTTTGCAAGACCAAAGAGGGGCTATTTCATAGCCGATGTGTCAGATATCAGGGTAATCAAGGCACCGGTGCATAAGGAGCTTAGCATAAAGCTGCCACCTGAGCAGGATGAAAGTATATTTGACTTCTCATCAAACAGGACAGACTCGGGTAACTTTCCGTTTTCCATATGGGCAAAGCTTATGCGAGAGACGATTTCCCTTAGGGAACAGGAGCTTTTGTCGGTGTCGCCGTGTGGTGGAGTGAGAGAGCTTAGGGAAGCGATAGCAAGCCATCTGTCATCGTTTCGCGGTATGAATGTGGACCCGGACCAGATAATAGTCGGAGCGGGAACAGAGTATCTGTACGGTCTGCTTGTGAAGCTTTTGGGTACGGACAAGGTATACTGCGTGGAGGATCCGGGCTATAAGAAAATCAGCCAGATATACGAGTGCAACAATGCAAAATGCCTGCCGGTGCAGATGGATGAGCAGGGCATCAGTGTGGAGCTTATAAAGAAAGCGAACGCGCAGATAGCACATATCAGCCCGACACACCATTTCCCGACAGGAATCACGATGCCTGTGAACCGCCGCTATGAGCTTTTGGCATGGGCCAACGAGAGCAGCGACAGATACATCATAGAGGATGATTACGACAGTGAGTTTCGCATGAACGGACACCCGATACCGCCCATCCTCTCGATTGATGCGTGCGAAAAGGTCATCTATATAAATACATTTTCAAAGTCTCTCACATCCACCATCCGAATCAGCTACATGGTGCTGCCGGAGCATCTGGCAAATGAGTTTTACAGGAGGCTTTCATTTTACTCATGCACGGTATCCACCTTCGAGCAGTACACGCTGGCACGTTTTATCAGCGAGGGCTATTTTGAAAAGCACATAAACAGGATGAGGCTGCATTACGGCAGAAAGCGCCAGAGCGTGCTTTCATCCATAAAAGACTGCTTCCCCGAAAAGGAATGCAGGGTAATAGAAAATGACTCCGGACTGCATTTTATCATACAGTTTGACACGAACATTCCGGACAAAACAGTTGAAGAGCTGCTATTGAAAAAAGGCATAAAGCTTCAGGCGATTACCCATTTCAACCTGAGTAAGCCAAAGGAAGACAGGCATCAGTTTATTATCAATTACTCAAATATTGATGCAGACAGGATAGTGGATGAGCTTTTAATTATTAAAGATACAATACTTTAACCAGACAGTACTTTAATAAAGCCGACTATAAAGCATATAAATAGTGTATACAAATAATAAATACAAACAGTGCGAATAATTTATGTGTGTAAAAATTTGACATAGATTTTACATACATCTGATAGAGCATTTTACAAAGCATCCATATAATGTATTCTCGAAGACAAGAAATTTATTACATGTTGCAGGAGATACAAATGGAGAAAAAAATCAAAATTCAGGTTCGCGACCTGAATCTGTATTATGGCCAGAATCATGCACTGCATGGTGTCAATATGGACATAAAAGAAAACAGCGTGACAGCGCTGATCGGACCGTCAGGATGTGGTAAGTCTACATTTTTAAAGTGTATCAACAGAATGAATGATCTGGTTGACAACGTCAGAATCGAGGGAAGCATAGAGATAGATGGTGAGAATATATATGCACCATCAGTCGATACAACCGTACTTCGCAAAAAGGTCGGCATGGTTTTCCAGCAGCCAAATCCGTTCCCGATGAGCATATATGACAATATCGCATATGGCCCGAGAGTGCATGGCATCAAGGATAAAAAGATACTCGACCAGATAGTTGAGGAAAGTCTTCAGGGTGCTGCGATATTCAATGAAGTTAAAGATAGATTAAAGAAATCTGCTATGGGACTTTCGGGTGGACAGCAGCAGAGACTGTGTATTGCGAGAGCGCTTGCCGTACAGCCGGAGGTGCTTTTGATGGATGAGCCAACATCAGCGCTTGACCCTATCTCTACTTCAAAGATAGAGGAGCTCATGGAGGATTTAAAGAAAAAGTACACAGTTGTGGTTGTAACACATAACATGCAGCAGGCAGTGCGTGTGTCAGACGATACAGCCTTTTTCCTTGTGGGAGATATGGTTGAGTTTGGTGACACAAAGACAATTTTCTCATATCCACAGGACAAGAGAACAGAGGATTACATCACAGGGAGGTTTGGTTAATGAGATCGAAATTCGACGAGCAGCTTAAGAAGCTGAATGAAGAAATGATGCACATGGGAAGCATGATTGAGGAGTCAATCCAGAAAGCAATCGAGGCATTTATACATCAGGATGCCGATAGCGCCAAAGCCATCATGGAGGGCGATTCAGAGATAGACAGAGAGCAGAAAAAGATAGAGAGCCTGTGCTTTAATCTGCTCATGCAGCAGCAGCCTGTAGCAAGAGACCTCAGAACAATTTCTGCAGCGATGAAGATGGTTACTGATATGGAGCGTATAGGAGACCACGCAGCCGATATCAGCGAGATGACCATTTTGATGAGCAGTGACAAGCCATACAGGGTCAATATAGAGCATGTCAAGAGCATGGCTTCAGAGACAATGCTTATGCTTATCAGGGCAATCGAGGCATATGTTGAGAAGAACAATGACAAGGCTCACATAGTGATGAAGCAGGATGATGTGGTTGATGAGCTTTTTGATAAGGTAAAGGCTGAGCTTATTGATTTCATCAGGGAGCATCCGGAGGATGGTGAGCAGGCAGAGGATCTTCTCATGGTTGCAAAATACTTTGAGCGTATCGGAGACCATGCGACAAATATTGCTGAGTGGGTTGAGTTTGCGCTTGATGACAAGGTTCGCAAATCATGATTTAATCTTTATGCTGAAAAATTAAATCATAGTTATATACAGACAAAATTGATACAGACGATGGATTTTACATAAATTTTACATAAAACCATCGTCTGTTTTACATTAGTAATGTATAATCGAAAGTAAAAAGCAGGTAAAAATTTTACATAAGATTTTTGAAATGGAGAAAGCTATGGCACTTATTTATATTGTAGAGGACGACGAGAGCATACGTGAAATAGAGACTATTGCTTTAAAAAACAGTAATTACATCGTCAGTGCATTTGAAAACGCAAAGGAATTTTACAAGAAGCTGGATGAGCTCGTACCGGACCTCATACTGCTTGATGTGATGCTTCCGGATGAGAGTGGCTACGATATCGTGAGAAAGCTCAGAAAACGTCCGGCCACACAGGATATTCCTATTATAATGGTCACAGCCAAGACTACAGAGATGGATATGATAAAAGGGCTTGACGGAGGCGCAGATGATTACATCAAAAAGCCTTTCTCAATCATGGAGCTTATCACAAGAGTAAAGGCACTGCTCAGGAGAACAGCGAAGGAGGAGCCGAAGCTTTTAAAGCTGGATGACCTGGTGATCGACCATGAGCGCCATGTGGTTACAGTGAACAATGAGCCGGTTGACCTTACATATAAGGAGTACGAGCTTTTAAGGCTTCTGATGGGCAGTCAGGGCATAGTCATGACCAGGGAGGTCATCATGAGAAGCGTCTGGGATACTGACTTTGAGGGCGAGACACGTACAGTGGACATGCACATAAAGACACTCCGCCACAAGCTGGGTGACTATGGCAGCAGGATAAAGACGGTCAGAAATGTGGGCTATGTTATAGAATAATAGCTTTTATAATGATTTCTAATATACATAAGCGGAGCGTACAGCATGAAAAAGAAGATTAATTACTATCTGGTAGCAACAGCACTTTTTGTAGCAATTGCCACTATGGTTTCCATGACAGTAATCAACTATTACCTCTTTCAGAAGCAGGTAAAGGAAGACCTGCAGGTCATGGCAGAGACAATAGAAAGCACCGGAATACTAAAACAGGATATAAATGAAATCCCGCAGATTGACGTGGAGGGTATTCGTGTCACCTGGGTTGACAAGGACGGCACAGTGCTGTATGACAATCAAAATGATGTGAAAAAACTTGAAAATCATGGCGATAGACCGGAAGTTGAATCAGCATTTGATAAAGGTACGGGAGACAGCGTGAGAACATCAGCTACCATGAACAGCAATACCTTCTATCATGCCATAAAGCTCAATGATGGAACGGTACTGCGTGTCTCCATTGCAGCGAGAAGTATCTGGAACATGTTTGCAAGCAGTATACCTGCCATGCTTATAGTGACGGTTATCATAGTAGGAATATGTGTGGTTCTCGCCAAGAGCCTGACCAGAAAGCTCATGAAGCCAATCGAGACACTCGCAGGCAACCTGGAGCAGGCCTCTGTCATCCAGAAAAAGACAGAATACAAGGAGCTCGTGCCGTTCATGAATGCGATAAGGATACAGCATGAGGGCGTACTTGCCGCGGCAAAGAGCAGACAGGACTTCACAGCCAATGTGTCACACGAGCTAAAGACTCCGCTTACAGCCATCTCCGGCTATGCAGAGCTCATAGAAAACGGCATGGTCGAAAAGGAGCAGCAGATTCATTTTGCCACTGAAATCAGAAGAAATGCACAGCGCCTGCTTTCCTTAATCAATGATATCATAAAGCTCTCGGAGCTTGATTCCAGCGAGGCGCAGCAGGGCTTTGAACAGCTTGATCTGTACGGTCTGGTCAAGGACTGCATGGAAAATTTGCAGATGAATGCCGAGCAGAGAAAAGTAGCACTCAATTTTGACGGCACTGACTGTATGGTACGAGGCAACAGGCAGCTTCTCACTGAGCTCGTTGAGAATCTCTGCCAGAATGCTATCCGCTACAACAATGAGGGTGGCACCGTAAATGTGACGGTACACAAGCTCGGTGGCAAGACAGTTCTCACGGTCGAGGACAACGGCATAGGCATCCCAAAGGATCAGCAGGAGCGCGTCTTTGAGCGCTTCTACAGAGTAGACAAGAGCCGCTCGAAGGAGACCGGCGGCACAGGCCTTGGGCTTGCGATAGTAAAGCATATAGTGGAGCTGCATGATGCAGGGCTTACGCTCGACAGCGAGGTGGGACGTGGCACAACAATAAAGGTGGAGTTTTAGCTCCGCCTTTTTGCATGCAGGGCGGGACGTAAGCACTGGGCAGTGGGACGCACACCATACTCCCGCGTGAGCTACGCTTCGTGTCTAAGAGTCTGTAGGAATTATGCTTTTTAGGTTTTTGATGCCAGACGAAACCGGCTTTTATGCACCATCCGTGGTGCATAACGCCTTGCCAAGCCGTCCATGGCTTGGCATTTCTGTTTATTGAGCATAATTCAACAGACTCTAAGACACTTCGCTATGCGCTCCAGCGGGAGTACGATGTACGTCCCACTGCCCGGTGCTTACGTCCCACGCGCCATACCGGCCCCACATATTTCAGCCCGTAGTAATAAGAAAACCGGGCACACAAGCTCTTGCAAAATAGAGGCGCAGTGTTTATAATCATATGTTAGCAGTGAAAACAAGGCAAAACCAGGAGGAACAGCCATGTATCAGGAAATATCAAGATTACTTATGTACGGAGATTTATCTCAGGACGAGATACTTTATAAATTGGGACAGCTCTTTGAGCAGTTTGAGGTGGGCGAGTACAACAAGACAGAGCTTGTGCGCGACATCAATACACAGGTCAAGAGAATCTTAAAGGTAGCGACAGACTATGGTTTTGATGACAATCTGTGGCACAACTATCTCACTTTCTTCCTTATGATGAGCGAGAATCCGTTTTCCATCACATGTGAGAAGGTCGGAGCCAGCGATGGCAGCGTAAATGGGCTTGTGGCAAACGATTTCAGGATTTTTAAGAAGCTTTTCGATTATGATTTCAAGCCAATCGAGTCAGCACTCGGAATCGACTGCTTCACACAGATCAGCAATTATAAGGCCATTGTGAAAAAGGACCTTATGTACAATCACAATGTCAGCGAGAAAGTAAGGGCGCTGAGCAAGAAGCTTGAGGCAGCTAAGGACGAGCAGGAGTTCTTTGATGTGGTAACAGGCTTTTACAAGGCATACGGAGTCGGTATGTTTGGCCTCAACAAGGCATTCAGGATTGAGGAACATCTGGATGGTGGCTTCTCTTTTATGCCAATCAACAATATGGATGCGGTCATGCTCGATGACCTGATCGGTTATGAAATCCAGAAGAAAAAGCTCACAGACAATACAGAAGCGTTTGTACAGGGCAAAAAGGCCAACAATGTGCTGCTTTTCGGAGACAGCGGAACCGGAAAATCAACAAGCATCAAGGCCATTGTCAATCAGTATTATGATGACGGACTGCGCATGATTGAGATATACAAGCATCAGTTTAAATATCTGTCAAAGATTATCGCAGCAATCAAAAACAGAAACTACAGATTTATCATATATATGGATGATCTCTCATTCGAGGAGCATGAGATTGAGTACAAGTTCCTAAAGGCAGTTATCGAGGGTGGCGTGGAGACAAAGCCTGACAACATACTGATTTATGCAACCTCTAACCGCCGTCACCTGATAAAGGAGACATGGAATGACCGTAATGACCAGGACAACAGCAATGACAAGCATCACTCAGATACAGTTGAGGAGAAGCTGTCACTTGTAAACCGTTTTGGTGTGACAATCAGCTACTCAAAGCCATCGCAGAAGGAGTTCTTCAACATCGTAACAGAGCTTGCGAGAAAGAACGGCTGCACACTTTCAGACGAGGAGCTGTGCAGGGAGGCAAACAAGTGGGAGCTTAGCCATGGTGGCATTTCGGGACGTACTGCAACACAGTTTGTCAACTACATTATGGCTAACAATTAAGCAGCAGGCATAAGCATGAAAGGATAGTATATGCTCTACCAGATAAGTAATGGCGCTGTCGCATTTGGCGACGACGTCATTTTGCATAGTATAGATTTTGAAATCAGAAACACAGAAAAGATAGCGATAGTCGGCAGAAACGGCTGTGGCAAGACAACACTTTTAAAGCTCATTTCAGGCGAGGTTGAGATGGAAAAGCTCGACAGCGATGAGAGCGCCTTTATTGCAAAGGCAGGAAACCCGGAGATAGGGTATCTGAAGCAGATTGCGTTTGATGATCCTGATGTGACACTCGAGCAGGAGGTGCGCAAATGCTTCGTGAAAATGGACGAGCGAAAAGCAGAGCTTGCGCGCGCGGCGGCAGAGCTCGAGCATGATTATTCCGATGAAAAGGTAGCCAGATATACCGCGATGGAGGAAGCCTTCAAGGATGATGGCGGCTACTATTATGAGAAGGAATATGAGGTCATGATCCGCAAGTTCGGCTTCTCAGATGATGAGCGCAAAAAGCCAATCCGTGATTTTTCCGGAGGGCAGCAGACCAAGATAGCATTCATAAAGCTGCTTTTGTCAAAGCCTGACATACTGCTTTTGGACGAGCCGACCAACCACCTCGATGTCACGACGATTGAGTGGCTTGAGGGCTATTTGAAGTCGTACCCGAAGGCAGTGGTTGTCGTATCCCATGACCGTATGTTTCTCGACAATGTGGTAGATGTGGTATACGAGATAGAGTACGGCACAGCAAGGCGCTATCCGGGCAATTATACCAATTTTATCGCCCGCAAAAAGGAAAACTACGACAAGCAGATGAAGGATCACATCGCCCAGCAGAAGGAGATAGAGCGTTTGCAGCGTATGGTTACGCGCTTCAAGGGCAAGCCGACCAAGACATCCATGGCGCAGTCAAAGCAGAAGGCTATCGACCGCATGGTGATTATCGAGGCGCCGGACAAGTACGACAACAAGACCTTCCATGCCAATTTCCAGCCCGAAAAGGAGACCGGAAACGATGTGCTTTATACATCAGAGCTTGCAATCGGCTATGACCATCCGCTCTCCGTAGTGTCGCTCGATTTGAAAAGAGGCGAAAAGCTTGGCATACTCGGCGGAAACGGACTTGGAAAATCGACATTTTTAAAGACTATCGTGGGTAAGATCCCTGCACTTTCAGGCGAGTACCGCTTTGGAACCAACGTGCAGATAGGATATTTCGACCAGCAGATGGCCATGTATACAAGCAACAAGACTGTGCTCGATGATTTTTGGGATGAGTATCCGAATCTCACGGAAACCGAGGCCAGAAATGCACTCGGAGCCTTCCTTTTTTCAGGGGAGGACGTGTTCAAGAACGTAAATATGCTATCCGGAGGAGAAAAGGTCAGACTGGCGCTTTGTAAGATTTTAAAGACCAGACCGAATGTGCTCGTGCTCGATGAGCCAACTAACCATATGGATATCGTAGGCAAGGAAACACTAGAGAGCATGCTTAAGGACTACAAGGGCACACTGATTTTTGTATCACACGACAGATATTTTGTGAAAAAGGTAGCCACACAGCTGCTTGTGTTCGAGGATGGCACTACCAATCTCTATCAGTTTGGCTATGAGCAGTATCAGGAAAAGCTCGACAGGGAGGCTGAGGAGAACAAAAATGTATACAGAGGCAATGCAATATTTGGCGGCGCGATAAGCCAGAACGGCAGCAGTCAGACAGGCAGTGATGTAAAACGGAGCACGTCACAAACCGGTGCAGCAGGTAATGTGGGCGAAAGCACCAATGCAAATAGCGCAGCCCAGGCAGGCGGAATGGCTGTCTCATCAACCGGCAAGGCATACTACAACCCGGGCAAGGAGCGCTCAAAGATACAAAAAAAGGTCAAAAAGGCCGAGGAGGACCTGGCGGTCAAGGAAGCAAAGCTCGATGAGCTCAAGGCTGAGCTCATGAAGCCGGAGTATCAGTCAAGCTACTCAAAGCTCACGGAAATCCAAAACGAGATAGACGCTCTCGAGGAAGAAATCCTTATTGATATGGAGGCGTGGGAGGAGCTTTCCTCTCAGCTTGAGGCACTGGGATAGGTTAGATGCGCTGTGGTAGCTTAGAAACGTTGTGATAGCTTAGATGTGCTGTTGTAGTTGAGAAATGTTGCGATAGTGTATAAAAAATCACTCGACTTGATGTTTTTTATTCTGATGAAATCCCTAATCATAGCGAAATCAAGCGATTTCGCGAAAAACCGTAAATAAACCCTTGATTATTTATATAAATTGCATAAAAATGATTGATGAAAACGAAATTTATGGTATAATATTTACATGATACAGACAACGTATCAAATAAACGATAAAGGGGTTGGACATCATGAGAATAACAATTTCAGGAAAAAACATCGAATTAACAGAGGGGCTTAAGCAGGCAGTAGAGGAGAAGCTGTCAAAGCTGGAGAAGTTTTTTAAACCGGACACAGACGTATACGTTACACTCAGCGTAGAAAAGGATAGACAGAAAATCGAGGTTACTATCCCGGCAAAGGGACATGTTATCCGTTCAGAGCAGGTCAGCAATGATATGTACGTATCAATTGACCTCGTAGAGGAAGTAATCGAGAGACAGCTTCGCAAATACAGAACCAAGATTTCCGCAAAGAAGTATGCACCGGCGATATTCCAGGATGATTTCGTGGAGGCAGACGATGCAGAGGACGAGGAAATCAAGATTGTCCGTACAAAGAGATTTGGTATGAAGCCTATGTATCCTGAGGATGCATGCATCCAGATGGAGCTCTCAGGCCACGATTTCTTCGTATTCAGAAATGCAGAGAATGACGAAGTAAATGTAGTCTACAAGAGAAAAGGACATACATACGGACTTATCGAACCGGAATGTTAGACTCTTGTTTTTCATCATAATTTAACCTTTCTTTCATCGAAAACCGGTAGCCGTTGGCTGCCGGTTTTTATGTCTGTTTAACCTCATTTGGTCTTGGATATACGATTGGTTCCAATGGCAGTAAGACCACAAAAAAATAACCGCCCCAGCCTGGAAACTGAACGGTTATTTTAACTAAGTAAATGATCAGGCGAACCGTTGTTATAGGTAGCACCTTTTTGTTAACTATATTTTAACATTCATTTCTAATCATGTCAAAATTATTTCAAAAAATGAAATAATTGCCAAAAATGAAATTTTAAATTCCACCACCACATTTGGTGGTGGAATTTACTCCCGCACAGTAAAGGTTTACTCTTTCATATAAAAATGGTAAGGTTATCTTTCTTTCTGACAGCAGTAGAAAGAAGG